>JACCDV010466352.1_pt1 | contig 13307 bp, 14 predicted proteins | sample 7446131 | NCBI WGS metagenome assembly JACCDV01 (sample SAMN15323448, study PRJNA562643) | freshwater metagenome | isolation source: river surface water | place: USA:Blue River Watershed | collected 2017-08-17 | reverse complement strand
CTCGACCAGCTTGGTCACGAACTCCATGCCGTCAAAGGTGAACTTGGCCTGGTTGTTGGCAAACTGCATCTCGATCGCGCCTTCGGCATCGCTCAGCAGGCGTTGGAGTTCGATCACGGTCTTTCGCGGCAAGATCACTTCCTGTTTGGGCACTTCCACGTCCAGTGTGGCGGATGCAAATGCCAGGCGGTGACCGTCCGTCGCCACCAGGCTGAGTTGCTTGCCTTCGGCAACGAACAGGATGCCGTTGAGGTAATAACGGATGTCATGTACGGCCATGGCGAAGGACACCTGGCTCAGCAGGTCCTTCAGGGTTTTTTGCGGCACGCTGAACACCGGGCCGAAGCTTGCGCTTTCCTGTACCAGCGGAAAGTCTTCGGCCTGCATGGTCTGTAATGTGAACTTGCTTTTGCCACCCTTGAGGATGATCTTGCTCTGGCTGGATTCCAGTGACACGGTCTGGTCGCCAGGCATGGTGCGCAGGATGTCGATGAGTTTGCGCGCGCCTATGGTGGTGGTGAAGTTGCCTGTGTCACCACCGAGCTCGGCGGTGGTACGAATCTGGATTTCCAGATCGCTGGTGGTCAGCTGGATCGATGTCCCCGTTTTGCGCAACAGCACGTTGGCCAGGATAGGCAGCGTATGGCGGCGCTCGACAATACCGGCCACCGACTGCAGAACCGATAGAACCTTGTCTTGCGTTGCCTTCAATACGATCATGTCAACCTCTTTTTGAAACTCAACCATGTATGCATGGCCCCCAAAAGCCCTGCATTTACAAACAATCTCACCATTTTCCCCTTTTTTGATAGCGACTTGAGGGGTCTGGCACTTGTTTTTACATTCAACCCTTCAGGGTCTGTTCCAGCACATGCAGCTGCTGGTTCAGCTCCGTGAGCTGCTGGCGCTCCCCGCCGATTTTGCGTACCGCATGCAGCACCGTGGTGTGGTCCCGTCCCCCAAATAGCTCTCCGATTTCGGGCAAGCTTTTTTGGGTCAGCTCCTTGGCCAAATACATGGCAATCTGGCGTGGCCGGGCGATGCTGGCTGGGCGCTTCTTGCTGTACATGTCGGCGACCTTGATCTTGTAATAGTCGGCCACGGTTTTCTGGATGTTCTCCACAGAAATTTGGCGGTTCTGGATCGACAGCAGATCACGCAGCGCTTCACGGGCCAACTGGATCGAGATTTCCTTCTGGTTGAAACGTGAGTAAGCCAGGATCTTGCGCAGCGCGCCTTCCAGTTCTCGAACGTTGGAGCGGACATTCTTGGCCACGAAAAAGGCCACCTCTTCCGGCATGTCTGACCCCTCGGCACGTGCCTTGTTGATAAGAATGGCCACACGCATCTCCAGCTCGGGCGGCTCAATGGCCACCGTCAGGCCCGAGTCAAAGCGCGACACCAAACGCTCGTGGATATCTGCCAATCCCTTGGGATAAGTGTCGCTGGTCATCACGATGTGCGACTTTTTGGCCAGCAATGCCTCGAACGCATTGAAGAACTCTTCCTGGGTCCGGTCCTTGTTGGCGAAAAACTGGACATCGTCAATCAGCAGCAAATCCAGGGAGTGGTAGCGCTCCTTGAATTCGTCGAAAGTTTTGCGTTGGTAAGCCTTAACCACATCAGAGACAAATTGCTCTGCATGGATGTAGAGAACTTTAGCGCCGGGTTTGTCGGCAAGCAGGCGGTTGCCTACGGCGTGCATCAAGTGGGTCTTGCCCAAGCCCACGCCGCCATAGATGAACAGCGGGTTGTACAGGTGTCCGGGCATGGTGGCCACGTGCATGGCTGCAGCACGCGCCATGCGGTTGGCTGTGCCTTCGACCAGGCTCTCAAAAGTCAGTAGGCTGTTGAGTCGGTTTTTGGGGCCGCCGCTCACACGGTCTTCTCCCACCTCGACCTCATCGACCACCGCTGGAACTTCTGCCATGCGCGGCGTACTGATTTGTCTGACAGGTGTTTCCCGAGGAGTGATCGCTAACTCAACGATAACGGGTTGGCCGTAAAGCTTTTCCAGTAGAGCGGCGATGCGTTGGCTGTATTGGGCCCGCACCCAGTCCAACTTGAAGCGGTTGGCCACAAAAATGGTGGCCTTGGACATGTCGTCATGCACCTGGGCAGCCAAGGGTTTGATCCAGGTGTTGAACTGCTGTTCGGGTAGCTCTTGGGCCAGTTGGTCCACGCAGCTTTGCCACAAGCTTTGGCCAAGTTCCTGGCTGTGGGGGTCTGGGGTGTGGGGAGGGAGTCCCTGGGTCATCGTGGGGGTCAGCTTCTGTGGATAGTTATGGATTGCTGCGCATTGGATTGTAATTTATCAAGACTTTATCCACATTCTGCCGGGCAGAGCCCAATCTTACAGTGCTGCACACCATGTGCTTCCTAAGGTGTTGCTGTGGTTAAGAAAATTTGCGATAATGCCGGGTTCCCCTGATTGTGTTCGGGGCGATAGACCGAAATTCGTGCCTTTTTTCCTTGTGGAGTGGGTACGGATACCCACTGAGCCTGTTAGGAAAATTGACATGAAACGCACTTACCAACCCTCCAAAATCCGCCGTGCACGCACCCATGGCTTTCTGGTTCGCATGAAGACCCGTGGCGGTCGCGCTGTGATCAATGCACGCCGCGCCAAGGGCCGCTAGCGCCTGGCAGTCTAATTCGCGCGGATCTGGCAAACCAAGGCTGACAGGCTTTTGGTCCTTGCAGATTCGCCACATGCCGGCAACGCCGTGGTGCGGCGCCTCAAAACCCGCGCCCAGTTTCAAGCGGTGCTTGGCGGGATAACTGTGTCCAAAACAGCGCACTTTGCATTGCATGCCCGGGCAGTGGCAACGGCCTCCGACGCGTCGGAGGCTTTGTTGTTTCCGGACGTCGCAGTTTGGCTAGGTGCCATGGTGCCCAAGCGTTGGGCCAAGCGCGCGGTCACACGCAACACCATCAAACGCCAGATTTACACGCTTGGCACCGAGTTGTCCGCCAGCTTGGAGCCGCGTGCCCATGTGGTCCGTTTGCGCTCTGGTTTTGACCGTGCCCAGTTTCCCAGTGCCACTTCGGATGCGCTAAAGGCTGCTGTGCGCAGTGAGTTGCAGCAGCTGTTTGCACGTGCCCGGCCTCCTGTGGTGGTGAGTGTCAAGCCATGATGCAGGCCACGCTCATCGGCCTGGTGAAGGCCTATCGGCTCTTTCTCAGCCCGTGGCTGGGGTCTGCCTGCCGGTTTGAGCCTACCTGTTCGGTGTATTCCCTGCGCGCTTTGCAGGACCATGGTGCTGCCGTCGGCACCTATCTGACGCTCGCCCGCTTGGCCCGTTGCCATCCTTGGTGTGCGGGTGGTCATGACCCGGTTCCCCTTGAGCGCCCCCGGCTGTTTAGCCGCCTGATTTCCTCTCCTTCTGAAAAGAAACCTTCATGAACGATATTCGCCGCACCATCCTGTGGGTGATTTTTGGCTTCTCCATGGTGCTCCTGTGGGACCAATGGCAAATCCACAACGGCAATAAAGCCACTTTCTTTCCAAGCCCGCCCAAAACCGCTGCCTCGGTGGCCGCGGCGCCAGCCGGCAAGACGGACGGCTTGGTCCCTGCAGGCGTAGCGCAGACGGGCGCAGCACCGGTGGCGCCAGCCGCTCCGGCGGTGGCCAGCGAGCGGTTTGAGGTAAGCACCGACGTGCTCAAGCTCACATTCGATACAGAGGGCGGCTCCTTGGTGCGCTCCGAGTTCCTCAAGTACTCGGACATGGCTGACAAGATTCGCAATTTTGTGCTGTTGGACGATTCCAAGGACCGTGTGTACCTCGCACAAACTGGCGTGATTCCTGGGGCAGTGGGAGGGGCATCGCCCACGCACAAGTCGGTCATGACAGTGAGTGGTGATCGCGCTTTGAAGGACGGTCAGGATGAGCTGGTAATTACCTTTACCTCTCCAGAGTTGGGCGGCTTGAAGCTGGTCAAGACCTATACCTTGCGCCGCGGGGCGTACGACATTGCCGTCAAGCATGAGCTGACCAATGCGTCCAGCGCGGCTCTGTCGCCGCAGCTGTATTTGCAGCTGGTGCGTGATGGCAACAAACCCGCTGGTGAGTCTTCTTTCTACTCCACATTCACCGGCCCTGCGGTGTACACCGAGGCCAAGAAGTACCAAAAGGTGGAGTTCAGCGAAATCAAGAAGAAGAGTGCCACCTTTGAGAAAGAAGCAGATAACGGCTACATCGCCATGGTGCAGCACTACTTTGCCAGCGCTTGGATTTTGCCTGCGGGCATTACACGCACCTACTCACTGGATGGCGTGGATATCGGCTCCAGCACGGCTGACTGCTGCTACCGCGCCACCATGATCGCGCCGGTGCCAAGCATCGAGCCCGGCAAGACGCAGTCCATGGCGGCCACCCTGTTTGTTGGCCCGCAGGAAGAAAAGGCTTTGGAGGCTCTGGCTCCGGGTCTGGAGTTGGTCAAAGACTATGGCTGGTTGACGATTCTGGCCAAGCCTTTGTATTGGTTGCTGGACAAGCTGCACGGCTTTATCCAGAACTGGGGCTGGTCTATCGTTGCCCTGGTGCTGTTGCTCAAGATCGCGTTCTACTGGCTCAATGCCAAGGCGTATGCCAGCATGGCCAAGATGAAGGCGGTCAATCCGCGCATCATGGAAATGCGTGAGCGGTTGAAGGACAACCCGCAGCAAATGCAGCAAGAGATGATGCGCATTTACCGTGAGGAAAAAGTAAACCCCATGGGTGGTTGTTTCCCCATCATGGTTCAGATCCCGGTGTTCATTGCGCTTTACTGGGTGTTGTTGTCCAGCGTGGAGATGCGCAATGCCCCGTGGTTGGGATGGATCCAGGATTTGTCGTCGCCGGATCCCTATTTCATCCTGCCGCTGATCATGACTCTGACTACCTTGTTGCAGACAGCGTTGAATCCCGCGCCACCGGACCCGCTGCAGGCCAAGATGATGTGGTTCATGCCGCTGGCGTTCAGCGTGATGTTCTTCTTCTTCCCGTCGGGCCTGGTGTTGTACTGGATCACCAACAACATCTTGTCCATCGCACAGCAGTGGATCATCAACACCCGCATGGGCGTGCCGCCCCAGTTCAACCTGCCCAAGTTCAAGTAAGCAGGGTGGGGTGATGCGGCTGTGCTGACACGCCATAGCGACCCCATCGTGGCTGTGGCAACGGCCCCCGGACGGGGTGCCGTGGGCATAGTCCGGCTCAGTGGCAAAGACCTTTCCGGCTTTGTCTGTGCCTTGCTGGGCCGTACATTGCGACCACGGGAGGCGACCTATCTCCCATTTGCTGACGCAGAAGGCCAGCCGCTGGACCAGGGGCTGGCTGTGTATTTTCCGGGGCCCCACTCATTTACTGGTGAAGATGTGCTGGAGTTGCAGGCCCACGGCGGCTCCGTGGTCTTGCAGCTGCTGGTGGCACGTTGCCTGGAATTGGCAGCCAGTCCCTCTGCCAACGCGGGTGGAGTCATCCTGCCGGGCTTGCGTATTGCCGAGCCCGGGGAGTTTTCCCAGCGGGCTTTTTTGAATGGCAAGATCGATCTGACCCAGGCCGAGGCAATTGAAGATCTGATTGATGCCAGCACCGAGGCAGCGGCACGCAGCGCCACCCAATCACTGGCAGGTGGGTTTTCAAGGCAGGTGCACACCCTGCTGGAGGCCCTGATCCATTTGCGCATGCTGGTCGAGGCGACACTGGATTTCCCGGAAGAAGAAATCGACTTTCTGCAGAAGGCGGATGCATTGGGGCAGCTGCAGGCATTGCAGACGACTGTCCAGCAAGTGCTGCAACAAGCCACCCAAGGCGCCTTGTTGCGTGAGGGCATTACGGTGGTGATTGCAGGCCAACCGAACGCCGGCAAGTCGTCCCTGCTCAATGCGTTGGCCGGCGCCGAGCTGGCCATCGTGACCCCCATTGCGGGCACCACACGCGACAAAGTCCAGGAGACGATCCAGATCAAGGGGATCCCCATTCACGTGGTGGACACGGCAGGTCTGCGTAGCAGTGACGATGCCGTGGAGCAAATAGGTATCGCGCGGGCGTGGCAGGCCATTGAGTTGGCCGATGTGGTGCTGTTCTTGCACGATCTGACACGCGTTCATGCTACAGAATATATAGCTGCTGACGCAGATATCTCGGGGGCTTTGGCCCAAAAACTAGCCCCAAATACTCCCATCATCCATGTCTGGAACAAAGCTGATGCGATGCCGGACGCAGGTGTGGGCCCGGACACAGGTGTGGTGCTTTCAGCAAAAACCGGCAAAGGCTTGGACGCTTTGCGGGAGCGGCTGCTGGTATCGGCAGGTTGGCAGCCCGCTTCTGGTGGTGGCTTCATTGCCCGTCAGCGGCATTTGCAGGCACTGCGCCACGTGGATGCCCGTATGATGGAAGCCCATGCCCACCTCAGCACGGGTGCCAATGCCCTGGATTTGCTGGCTGAGGAATTGCGTTTGGCGCAGAACGCGCTCAGTGAAATCACCGGCGAATTTAGTTCTGATGACTTGCTGGGCGTGATTTTTTCCAAATTTTGCATCGGCAAATAGCCTGCACTACACTCCATCGCTCCCAGCTTCTGAAAGACACCTCAATGTCCCTATTCCGTTGGTTCTCCAGAAAAACAAAGGTGCCTCCACCTGCGGCAGAAAGCTCCGGCTTGGGGCAGATCGATGCCACCTTGCCGTTCAATCACAACGGAAAGCCTCGTGCCAAAGGCCCCCACTCGGTGCCGGGCAGTGCAGCCAACCGGAAAAATGAACGTCTGGAGCGCCGCGAGTTGCTGTACGCGGTGGTGCGTGAATCCATGACCCGTGCCGGACTCCTGTCCACCAGCTACAAATTCAAAGTCTTGTCGCTGGATTCCCGGGGGCGGCAGTATTTGATCATGATGGACATGGCGCGCCAGAACGTGGGTGACCCGCAGCGCTTGGCGGACATGGAAACCCATATCGCCAAGGTGGCCAAGTCGCGCCACGATATCCTGGTCACCGCCGTTTACTGGCGCGTCAATGAACATGTGACTGCGGGACTGGCTCGCAGTGCTAGCGCTGCGCCTGCGGTCACGGCAGCCGTAACACCAACAGCTCCAAAAGCGCCACGGTATGAGCCATTGCAAGCCGATGAGGTGGCAGCCTTCAAGCAGGCGCTGGCGGCCATTCCATCGCCTACCTCGTTGTCAGCGCCGGGGGAAATTGTGCGCTCCGGACGTCGTAACCCCGCTCCACCAAGTTTTCAGGACACCGAGTTGGACGACCGCAATTCGCCACTCAGTGGCACCCAGTACGGCGACTTGAACTAAGTCGCCTCTATGGGCCTTAGTGGCCGGCGAAATCCACCAGGGTGAACAAAGGCAGGCCGGACTCGCGCAAGCGGTCGGAGCCGCCCAGCTCGGGCAGGTCCACGATGGCAGCCCCTTCCATCACATGAGCGCCCAGTCGCTCCAACAGTTTCTTGCCTGCCATCATGGTTCCGCCGGTGGCGATCAGATCGTCAATCAACAGGACGCGGTCACCTGCCTTCACGGCATCGGTATGCAGCTCCACGGTGGCGCTGCCGTATTCAAGTTCGTAGGTTTCCTCTACGGTGGTGAAGGGCAGTTTGCCTTTCTTGCGGATTGGTACAAAGCCGATGTTGAGCTCATAGGCGACGACGGCGCCGAGGATGAAACCGCGTGCATCGAGCCCCGCCACCACATCGGGGCGCATGCTCGGGTCCATATAGCGGTGCACAAAGGCGTCAATCAGCACGCGAAAAACTTTTGCGTCTTGCAGCAACGGTGTGATGTCACGGAACTGCACCCCGGGTGCCGGCCAATCAGGTACGGTGCGGATATTGTCCCGAAGGTATTGGTTGACGCTAAGGTGTTGCATAGAAACTGGGCGGGTGCGGAAATGAAAGCAGGCGCTATTGTGCCCCCAACCGTGCAGCCCCGGCCTAGCCTTTGAGTAGCTTCTGCTCCGCCATCGCCAGCGCCCCAGCTTTGCCGGACAACACCAGTGTGTCACCACCCTCCAACTGGCAGAACGTGTCGGTGCGGGCGGTGGTGCCATCGCTACGGCGCAAACTGAGCACGCGGATGTCCAGTATCTCCAGGCCGAAATGTGACAAAGGCTTGCCAGAGGCCTTGGCGCCCAAAGGTAGATTGACCGTGACTAGGCGCTCTTGTTGCAACTCGTCAACCGAGTCGTCGTCGGCGCCGTGAAAGAAACCCCGCAGCAGGTTGTAGCGCGCGTCACGCTGGTCCTGCACGATACGGATCACGCGCCGCATGGGCACCCCTACCAGCGCCAGCGCATGGCTGGCCAGCATGAGGGAGCCTTCAATGGCTTCGGGTACCACTTCGGTAGCGCCAGCGGCGCGTAGCTTGTCCAGCGCATGGTCGTCCTGGGTACGAACGATGACAGGCACTTGGGGGGCGTGTGTACGGGTGTTGCCGAGCACCTTGAGTGCAGCGCCCTCGCCCAAATAGGTAATGACCACGGCGCTGGCTCGGGCCAAACCTGCTGCCATCAACGCCTGGAGACGGGCGGCATCACCAAACACCACCGAATGCCCGGCAGCAGCGGCTTGGCGCACCCGATCGGGGTCCAAGTCCAATGCCATATAAGGAATGCCTTCGTGCTCCAGCATACGCGCCAGGTTTTGTCCACAACGACCAAAGCCGCAAATGATCACGTGTTGGTTGGCACTGATGGACTTGCGCGCGATGGTAGTCATTTGCAGCGATTGCAACAGCCATTCGCTGCTTACCAGTTTCATCACAATGCGGTTGCTGTACATCACGATGAAGGGGGTGGCCAACATGGACAAGACCATGCTGGCCAATATCGGATTCAGCAAAGCGGGGGGCACCAGCGAATTCTTTTGTGCCAGCGTCAGCAATACAAATCCGAATTCTCCGGCCTGCGCCAAATACAAGCCGGTTCGCATGCTGACACCAGAAGAGGTGCCCAAGGCCTTGGCCAAACCGGTGACCAGTCCGGCTTTGAACACAATCGGCAAAGCTACCAGCAGCAAAACCAAGGGCCAGCGTTCCAGCACCAAGCGCCAGTCCAGCAACATGCCAATGGAAATGAAGAACAGTCCCAGCAACACATCGTGGAAGGGACGAATGTCGGTTTCCACTTGGTGCTTGTATTCGGTTTCTGAAATCAACATACCGGCAATAAAGGCGCCCAGCGCCAAACTCAGTCCGGCCAGCTCAGTCAGCCAGGCCAAGCTCAAGGTAATGAACAGTAAGTTCAAGACGAACAACTCATCACTCTTGCGGCGTGCCACCAGGGTCAGCCAGCGCCGCATCAGATGTTGGCCTCCAACCAACAGCACACTGACCAACACCACGGCTTTGAAAGCAGCCAGAGCCAACGCTTCAAACAGTTGTTCACCGGATGCACCCAGTGCCGGGATCAACACCAGCAACGGCACCACAGCCAAATCCTGGAACAGCAGCACACCCATCACGCGCTTGCCGTGCTCAGAGTCCAGCTCCAAGCGCTCCACCATGAGTTTCACCACAATAGCCGTACTGCTCATGGCCAGTGCGCAGGACAGCGCCAGGGCTGCTTGCCATTCCATGTTCCAAAGCTTGGGGAACAAAGCCGCCATACCCAGTGTGGCTGCCGTGGCCAAGCAAATGGTTACTACTACCTGCAGCAGACCCAGTCCAAATACATGTTTACGCATGGCGCGCAACCGCGGCAGGTTGAACTCCAAGCCAATCACGAACATCAAAAACACCACGCCGAACTCGCCCAGATGCCGTACCCCCTCCGAGTTTTGCGATAAGGCGAGAGCGTTGGGACCGATTACGACACCGACGGCCAGATAGCCCAGCATCGGTGGTAGTTTGAGCGAGCGACACACCACCACCCCCAGCACGGCCGCCAGCAAGTAGAGCAGTGTGATTTCGAGTCCAGTCATGCCGACATACTAGCAAGAGACATGCGCGTCTATAAAATGCCTGCATGACAGCATATGCAACAAGCGGCGGCTCTTCACGTGCCGACCGGGCCTTGGCCCTGGCCAGAGAAACGTTTGATATTGAGGCCGCGGCCGTCCTGGGACTCAAAGACCGTGTGGGGGATGGGTTTGCAGCGGCTGTGGAGCGCATACTCGCTATTGAGGGCCGCGTTGTCGTGATGGGGATGGGAAAGAGTGGCCATGTCGGTCGCAAAATTGCAGCTACCTTGGCCTCTACCGGCACGCCGGCGATGTTTGTGCATCCCGCCGAAGCAAGCCACGGGGACCTAGGTATGGTCACTGCGACAGACTTGGTACTCATGATTTCCAACAGCGGTGAGTCACAGGAGATGGCGGCGATCCTGCCTGTGCTCAAACGTCTGGGGGCGCCCTTGGTCGCCATGACCAGCAACGCCGAGTCCACCATGGCCCGTTATGCCGATCTTTGGATTGATGCGGGTGTGTCCAAGGAGGCGTGTCCCTTGAATCTGGCGCCTACTGCCAGCACCACCGCCCAGTTGGCTATGGGTGATGCGCTGGCCGTGGCTTTGCTGGACGCTCGCGGTTTTCGTGCAGAAGATTTTGCGCGCTCCCACCCCGGTGGTGCTTTGGGTCGCAAGTTGTTGACACATGTGAGCGATGTGATGCGCTCGGGCGACGCCGTGCCGCGGGTGGCTCCAACGGCCAGTTTCAGTGAGCTGATGCGCGAAATGAGCGCCAAGGGTCTGGGCGCTACGGCAGTGGTGGGACCAGACAATGCCGTGCTTGGCATATTCACCGACGGTGACTTGCGCCGCTTGGTTGAGCAAGGCGTCGACTTGCGTGCCAAGACGGCCCAGGATGTGATGCGTCTGGCCCCCTACACCATGGGTGCCGATGCCTTGGCAGTGGATGCCGCCGATCTGATGGAGGCTAAGCGCATCACCAGCGTGTTGGTGGTGGATTCCCAGGGGGCTTTGTGCGGTGCGCTCAATAGCAATGACCTGATGCGCGCGAAAGTCATCTGATGGACACCGCTCCGCATATCCAGTTCGCTCCTGATCTTTTGCTGCGTGCCCAGGGCATTCAGCTTGTCTTTTTTGACGTGGATGGCGTCTTGACGGACGGTGGTTTGCTCTTCTCCGAGTCAGGTGAGACCCTCAAGCGCTTCAACACCTTGGACGGCCACGGCTTGAAACTGTTGCAGAAAGCCGGCATTACCCCTGTCATCATTACCGGGCGCGATTCGCAGCCCATCCGGGTCCGGTTGCGGGCACTGGGCGTGGTGTATGCACACTTTGGCACGGAAGACAAACGCCCCGCTGCAGAGCAGACCCTGCAGGCATTTGGCCGGGGTTGGTCACAGTCAGCGGCCATGGGCGATGACTGGCCCGACTTGCCAGTGATGCGCCGTGCTGCACTGTCTTGTGCTCCTGCTAACGCGCATGTGGAGGTACTGGGCGCCGCGCAGTACGTGACGCGTGCTGCAGGTGGACACGGTGCGGTACGTGAGCTGTGCGACTTGTTGTTGGTGGCCAGTGGGCGATATGCTGATTTGCTGAGAAGCTACACCCAGTGAAAAATTTTTTGTACGACGCGTGGGAGCGTTTCCTGCTCTACCTGCCCTTGATGGTGATGGGCACGCTGGCGCTGGGGACATACTGGCTGGTCCGCAGCACTCCCGTGCCTGAAGCTGCGCAGGCGGAGCGTGTGCGGGGGCATGAACCCGACTACTTCATGCAAGGTTTCTCCATCAAAACCTATGACGCCTCAGGCCGCATGCGTTCAGAGGTGCAAGGAGATGTGGCGCGTCACTACCCCGACACCCAGTGGATTGAAATAGACAGCATCCGCATCCGCTCATTTGATGCCCAGGGGCGACTCACTACAGCGAGTGCACGGCGTGGCCTGACCACGGACAGTGGATCGGAGGTCCAGTTGATTGGAAAGGCGGTGGTGGTTCGCGAGGCCGACAAAACCGCTGGCAAGACCCAGCCCCGTATGGAATACCGGGGTGAATTTCTCCATGCATTCATGGACACTGAAGTGGTGAAGTCCCATAAACCCGTGGAGCTCACACGCGGAAATGACCGATTTACGGCCGATGCTTTGGAATTTGACAATGTGGACCAGGTGATCCAACTGCGCGGACGTGTGCGTGGCACGCTGGTACCGGATCAGCGCTAGTTTTTACCCGTGTTTCTGGAGCCCCCGATGGCCACTTTGATTTTCATTACCGGTGCTTTCAGTGGCATTGGCCAGGCTCTGGCCTGGCGCTACTACCAAGCGGGCTATACCTTGGCCTTGGTCGCTCGCCGGACTGAAGAAATCCATCATTGGGCTCGTACCCAGGGACTGGATGCCACGCGCTACAGGGTATATCGCGCCGATGTGTCCGACATTGACGGTATTGTGACGGCAGGCCAAGCCTGTCTTGCGGAGCTTGGCACGCCCGATGTGGTGATTGCCAATGCGGGTATCAGCGTGGGGATGGATACGGCGATACGCAGTGACCTCGATGTGATGGTGCGCACTTTCAGCACCAATAATGTGGGGCTGGCAGCTACATTTCATCCCTTTGTACAGCCGATGGTGTTGCGGGGCAGTGGTGCTTTGGTCGGCATTGGCAGCGTCGCGGGTATTCGGGGTTTGCCGGGCCATGGTGCCTATTGCGCGAGCAAGGCGGCAGTCATCAGCTACTGTGAATCTTTGCGCGGAGAACTGCGCGGCAGCGGTGTCAACGTGGTGACCTTGTGCCCTGGCTATATCGACACTCCACTCACGCGCCAGAATCGCTACAGCATGCCGTTTTTGATGCAGCCGCCAGAATTTGCTGCGCAGGCGTTTGATGCAATTGCGCGAGGGGCGAGCTACCGCGTCATTCCATGGCAAATGGGTTGGGTGGCCAAAGCTTTGCGCCTGCTTCCGAATAGTTTGTATGACAAGGTTTTGGCCGGGCGGCCACGCAAACACCGTGAAGACCACAACTGAGGATTGCGCTGCCAACAAAAAAGGGACCCAAGGGTCCCTTTCTCTTGCAAAGTACGTGTACTTGCTGTGTGCTGCTTAGTAGCTGCTACGGCCACCGCCGTAGCCGCCGCCACCGGAGCGGTCACCGCCACCGTAGCCGCCGCCACCGGAACGGCCACCGCCGCCGTAGCCGCCGCCACCGGAACGGCCACCGCCGCCGAAGCCACCACCACCAGCACCACCGCCGAAGCCACCGGAGCGGGGGGGGCGGGGTTCCATGGGACGTGCTTCGTTCACAACCAAACCGCGGCCGCCGAACTGTTGACCATTCATGGCGCTGATGGCAGTTTGTGCTTCAGCATCACTGCCCATTTCCACAAAGCCGAAGCCCTTGGAGCGACCGGTGTCG
>JACCDV010201911.1_pt1 | contig 13311 bp, 12 predicted proteins | sample 7446131 | NCBI WGS metagenome assembly JACCDV01 (sample SAMN15323448, study PRJNA562643) | freshwater metagenome | isolation source: river surface water | place: USA:Blue River Watershed | collected 2017-08-17 | reverse complement strand
GGGAAAGTGAACCTTTTATTAAATGCTTCCGCTGAGAGCGTGATTCGCAGTCTGCTCTAAGCCGCGGAGGCTAAGTTAGCCACATGAAGATTTATGCAGTTTGCGGAGCGGGTATTGGAACCAGTGTCTTGCTCAAGTCAAACGCAGATCGAGTCCTAGTTGATCTAGGCATTGAGGCCGAGGTCACGGCCGTTTCAATCACGGATGCACTGTCCTCAGACTCAATGGCTCAGGTTGTTCTTGCAACACCTGAACTTGTTGAAAAGTTGGCCGGGGTTCGCTCTGAAGTGATTCCGGTTCAAAACATTTTTGACTTGGCCGAGCTTCGTCAAAAGCTTGAGGCAGCCCTTAGTTAGTAGGCTTCGAGCATGGAAAAGCCAGGCTCAACCCCACGCACCCAGCTGAAGCGAATCAATCACAAGGCCTCAGAATCAGTGCAAGACCTGTATCAGATTTTGGATGAGAATCTGGTAGCCCACGTTGGCATCGTTTTTGACGGAGCCCCGCTTGTAATTCCAATGGCCTATGGCCGAGTGGGAAACAGACTCTACCTGCACGGTTCCTCGGGTTCTAGGTTGATGCGAGCCCTGAGTCAGAATCCAGAGGTTTGTGTCTCTATCACCGAGCTCACAGCACTAAAGGTTGCCCGAAGCACATTCAACTCAGGCATGCACTACCGCTCGGCTGTCATCTTTGGCAAAGCCGAGTTGGTTAGCAATGAGGACAAAGATGCGGCTCTGGATGCCATTAGTGACTCGATGCTTCCGGGCCGTGTTGTCGAAGTCAGGTCCAGCACAAAAAGAGAATTAGCAGCGACTCTCATCATCTGGGTTGAGCTGAACGAGACCTCGGTCAAGATCTCTACAAACGAGGTTGACGATGATCCTGAAGATCTGGGCAAGGGAACCTGGGCCGGGATAGTGCCAATCATTACCTCGGTGGGCGAACCGATTCCTGCTGACGAAGAGGCTGAGGGGCTACCTGTTCCCGAGAGTGTTCGTAACTTTAGGACAGGCTCTTCAGGTATTCGCTAGCAAAACTCTTTAGCTTTTCCAGACTCTCAGTCGCCTGAGCACTGGACTCGGCGAGCACCTGGAGATAACACTTGAGTTTGGGTTCAGTACCCGATGGCCTAATTATCAACCGAGTGCTAGCTCCGGAAAGGATCACGCCATCGGTTGGCTTGAGCTTTAGCCCAAGTGCCAAATCTTCGTATTCAACCTTCTCGCCAAGAACCGAAGTAAGTGGAGTAGCTCTAACCCCCGCCATGATTTTGCCAATCACCGACAGGTCGGAAACTCGGATAGAGACCTGGCCGGTCTTGAGGTGCCCATAGCGCTGAGCCAGCAGATCTAGCTGAGCCAAAAGGTTCGTGCCCTGAGCCTTGAGCTCTGCAGCCCACTCGGCAATCAATAGAGCGGCCGTTATGCCGTCTTTGTCTGGGGTGTGAGATGGATCAACGCAGTAGCCCAATGCTTCCTCATAGCCATAGCGCAGGTTCTCGACTTTGCTAATCCACTTAAATCCGGTGAGTGTCTGTTCGTATTTGATGCCGTGGTGTTTGGCGAGCGGAGTCAGAGAAGCCGAGACAATCGAGTTCGCAAAGCTACCACTTGGATCTTTGACCGCAATTCTTTCTGCAAGCAGAAGTCCAACCTCGTCGCCGGTGAGCATCTGATAGCCACCTGAGGTTTTGACCCCCACCGCTAACCGGTCGGCATCTGGATCATTCGCCAGAATCAGGTCAGAGTCTTTTGCTAAGGCGGTTTCAAAGCTCAGGTCCATCGCCCCAGGCTCTTCAGGGTTGGGGAAGCTCACAGTTGGAAACAGACCGTTGGGTTCCTGTTGCTTAGCAACTGAGTCAATGGCGAAACCGGCCTCGGCGAAAATTGGTTGCAGGACGGCGTAACCAACTCCGTGCATAGCGGTGTAGGTGATCTTTAGGTCAGCCCTGCCCTGCTTATCCTGCGCAATTAACTCCAGTGCTCTGTCTTGATACTGCTGAATCTCCGGAGTCGAGAGCGTTTGGACTTCAGAGCTTTTCGGGATGTCAGAGAAAGTGGTTTCAGCCGCAATCTGGCTTATGAACCCAGCGATCTCTTTGTCCTGAGGCGGGACAAGCTGAGAGCCAAAAAGTGGCCCACCCAGGTAGACCTTGTAGCCGTTGTCACGGGGAGGGTTGTGGCTTGCGGTGACAACTATGGTGACACTCGCTTTGAGCCTTGCCCCAGTAAAGCAGGCGACCGGTGTTGGTACAGCTCGGTCAAATAGCTGAGCGCGAATCCCGGCTGCCGAGAAGATCTCTGCAGTGTCTTTTGCGAATGTGTCTGAGTTGATGCGACCGTCAAACCCGATCACGGCGCTGAGTTGCCCGGTTGGGTCTTGGTAAGCGGCCCGATTGGCTTTCAAAAACTTGGCAATTGCGTATGCGGCCTGTCCCACCACAACTCGGTTCATGCGGTTGGGACCAGAGCCAAGTTCGCCCCTGAGCCCCGCAGTCCCAAACTCAAGCCTTGAACCGAATCTGGACTCAAGCTGGGCTTGGTCATTGGCTGCAATCAAACTCGTTAGTTCCGCCCGGGTTTCTGGGTCAGGGTCTTGCTGCAGCCAGGCGTTGGCTTTTTGTAGCAGGTTCATTAGAACTTCTCGATGATTCTTGCTAGCAGTGCAGAGATCTTTGCCTCAGCATCCCTACCGGCCTGAATGACTTCTTCATGGCTCAGCGGGGTGCTCTGGATGCCGGCAGCCAAGTTTGTGATTAGTGACATGCCAAGAATCTCCATGCCGGCTTCGCGAGCTGCAATCGCTTCTAGGGCTGTTGACATGCCAACAATGTGGCCACCCATAGCTTTTGCCATCTGCACCTCGGCTGGAGTCTCATAGTGAGGGCCGCGGAACTGGACATAGACACCTTGGTCTAATGAGGGATCGACAGTTTTTGCGATATCCCGAAGGCGCTTCGAGTAAAGGTCGGTGAGGTCGATGAAGGTTGCACCCTCAAGAGGTGAGTTTGCTGTGAGGTTGATGTGGTCAGAGATCAGAACAGCAGCTCCGCCAGCCCACTCAGGCTTGATGCCACCGGCACCATTAGTGAGAATCATGATCTTGGCACCCGACGCTGCAGCCGTCCGGACCGAGTGCACTACTGCTCGAACCCCGTGGTTCTCGTAGTAGTGAGTTCTCGCTCCGATTACCAGGGCGTGCTTTCCGTTTGGAAGTCGGATAGATCTAAGGTTTCCAACGTGTCCCTCAAGGGCAGGCTTGGAGAAACCGACAATCTCGGTTGCTGGAATCACCGCAACAGTTTCGCCAATCAAATCGGCAGCCTTGGCCCAGCCGGATCCCAGGGTGAGAGCGATATCGTGGTGGTGAACGCCAGTTTTTTCAGCAATCTGACTAGCGGCCAGCTTGGCTATTTCGAATGGGTTTGCTTGCGCATCATTGAGCGGATTAGACATGAAATTGAGTCTAGCTAACCCACGAGGGGAAAGAACTAGGACAGAATAAACAGGTGAGCTCAAACTCAGTGCAACACAGAATCGTAATTATTGGCGGTGGCCCAGGCGGCTACGAGGCAGCTAGGGCCGGGCGACAGCTCGGAGCCGAGGTTGTTCTGATTGAAGAATCGGGCATTGGCGGTAACGCCGTGCTTACCGATGTTGTGCCATCTAAAACCTTGATTGCAACTGCCGAGGCAGCACAGCGTGTTGGTCTGGCGCAAACTCTTGGCGTGAATTTCTCCGTCGATGGCAAAGATGTCAAGCCAAAGGTTGAGATTGACCTCAAAGCCGTGAACCGAAGACTTGTGGCCCTAGCCAAGAGCCAGTCCGAGGACATGCTCACCATCTTGAAGGCTGAGGGTGTTCGAGTTGTCTCTGGCAGGGGTCGGCTTGATGGTAACCACCACGTGATCATTGAACCAACTGTTGGCGGAGAGCCAGAGCGCATCGAAGCGAAAACCATCATTGTTGCCACCGGCGCTCACCCTAGAGAACTGCCTGATGCTAGGCCAGATGGAGAAAGAGTCCTGAACTGGAAGCAGCTCTACAATCTTGAAGAGTTGCCCGAGCACATGATTGTTGTTGGTTCTGGAGTAACCGGTGCCGAGTTTGCTTCTGCCTACCTGGACCTTGGTTCCAAGGTGACACTTATTTCCAGCCGTGACAAGGTTTTGCCCGGTAACGACTCCGATGCTGCTGATTTGATTGAGGACGTTTTCAAGCGCCGTGGCATGCAGATCCTCAACAAAGCTCGAGCAGACAAGGTTGAGGCTACTGCCACCGGCGTCAAAGTCACTTTGGCATCTGGTGAAGTGGTCGAAGGTTCTCACTGCCTTATGGCTGTCGGGGCAATTCCAAACACTGAAGGTTTGGGTTTGGAGGAGGCGGGTATTCGCCTGACCGAGAGCGGGCATGTAATTGTCAATAAGGTTGCGCGAACCTCCAGGGCAAACGTCTACGCGGTCGGTGACTGCAGCACCGCCTTACCTTTGGCTTCGGTCAGCGCGATGCAGGGCCGCACGGCCGTTTACCACACCATGGGAGATGTCTCATCTCCAACAAGGTTGCGCAACGTGGCATCAAACGTTTTTACCTCGCCAGAGATTGCCTCGGTCGGCTGGTCACAAGCCGAGATTGAAGATGGTCTAGTCCGCGGAGAAATAGAGAAAGTGCTCTTGGATGCCAACCCAAGGGCAAAAATGCAGGGTATTCGCGAGGGCTTTATAAAGCTTTTTGCATCCACCGGTTCGGGAACTGTCATTGGTGGAGTGGTTGTTGCCCCTCGAGCGTCAGATTTGATCTATCCAATTGCCATGGCAGTTGAAAACCGATTGACCGTCGATCAGCTTGCACGCACCTACACGGTTTATCCATCTCTATCAGGATCGATCGCGGAAGCTGCCAGCGCCCTGCACCAGCCAATCGACTAATCGAGAATATCCAGCAACTTGGTGCCGGCTGAGATGGTCGCGCCAACCTCAACATTGATTCCGGAAATCACACCTGAGCGGTGAGCGGTCATCGGCTGTTCCATCTTCATAGCCTCTAGCACCAAGACTAGATCGCCAGCCTCAACTCGGTCGCCTTCGCTCACAGCAAGCTTGACCACCGTGGACTGCATTGGGGCCGAAAGGGTGTTTCCCTTGGCTCCGGTGTGAGAAGAAGATGCCTTGCTCTTGGCACGCTTTGGAGCATGACCAGCCGCAGATCCAATCTCGCCAACCAGCAATCTTCTTGGAACCGAAACCTCTAAACGCTTTCCTTCGACCTCGACCACGATCTCGCGGCGAGGCTCTTGGGTTGGAAGCTCTTCAGGGAGCCCTGACCAAGGTTCCAATGTGTTATCCCAATCGGTTTCAATCCAGCGGGTGAAGACTTCGAACTTGCCATCTGGAGCAGTGAAGGCGGGGTGCCTAACGATTTCTCGGTGGAAGGGCAACACGGTCGGAAGACCCAAAACCTGCATCTCATCGAGTGCTCTGCGAGAGCGAGCCAGAGCTTCCTCTCGTGTGGCACCTGTGACAATCAGCTTGGCCATCATTGAGTCAAAGTTGCCAGAGGTGACATCGCCAGAGACCACGCCTGAGTCGACTCGTACTCCAGGGCCTGATGGCGCATGGAACAGGTGAATCGGTCCTGGGGCCGGGAGGAAGTTGCGCCCTGGGTCTTCGCCGTTGATTCGGAACTCGAAGCTGTGACCTTTGACCTCAGGGTCTGAGTAGTCGAGCTTGTGGCCTTCAGCAATTCTGAACTGCTCACGAACCAGGTCAATACCGGTTACTTCTTCGGAGACCGGGTGCTCAACCTGCAATCTGGTGTTGACCTCGAGGAAGGAGATGGTGCCGTCTTGAGCTACCAAGAACTCGCAGGTGCCAGCTCCTTGGTAGCCGACCTCCCTGAGGATTGCCTTCGATGACTCGTAGAGCCTCTGGTTCTGCTCCGCAGATAAGAATGGAGCGGGTGCTTCTTCAACTAGCTTCTGGTGTCTGCGTTGCAGCGAGCAGTCTCTGGTTGAAACCACAACTACGTTCCCGTGGGCATCTGCGAGGCACTGAGTCTCAACGTGACGCGGCTTGTCTAGATACTTCTCCAAGAAGCACTCACCGCGACCAAAAGCAGCAATTGCCTCGCGGGATGCAGACTCAAACTGTTCCTTGATTTCAGAAGCTTCGCGCACGATCTTGATTCCTCGACCGCCGCCGCCATAGGCAGCCTTGATGGCAACTGGAAGCCCATGCTTAGCGACAAACTCTTCAACCTCGGCCACGGTCTCAATCGGGTTGATGGTTCCTGGCGCAAGCGGAGCCCCAACCTTTTCGGCAATCTTTCTCGCGGAAACTTTGTCTCCGAGCTGCTCAATTGAACTTGGGGGAGGACCAACCCAAATCAGTCCGGCGTCAATCACCGCCTGCGCGAATTGGGCGTTTTCGGAAAGGAACCCATATCCGGGGTGAACGGCATTTGCACCGCTTCGCTTTGCAATCGCTATTAGCTTCTCAATCACCAGATAGGTCTCTGGCGCCGTGACGCCAGAAAGCGAGTAGGCCTCATCGGCATGCTTGACGTGTTGCGAGTCTCGGTCGCCCTCTGCGTAAACCGCTACGGTCATGATGCCTGCGTCTTTTGCGGCGCGAATAATGCGAATTGCAATCTCGCCTCTGTTGGCGATCAGCAGCTTCTCGATGCGGCGAAGGGTCATAATCCGATAGCTTATTGGGCTATTTGGCATAGTTTTTGGCGCCTAACCACAAAAAAACTGGTGTTTCGTTTGGATTAGCTCCAAAGCGATTGGTAATCGTGTCCCAGTTCGGTCACCAATTTGCGCAAGCTGACCAGAGAAAGACCAACCACTGTGTGGTAGTCGCCATCAATGCGCTCGACAAATGCACCTCCAAGGCCATCGATAGTGAAGGCCCCTGCCACCTGCAGCGGTTCCCCGGTGCCGACGTAACGGGTGATTTGATCGTCGCTGAGGTTTGCGAAGTGAACCGTTGTCGAACTGACGAGGGTTAGGCCCATGCCGCTTGATGTGTCAATCAGGTGGTGGCCAGAGTGAAGCACCCCGGACTTTCCTCGCATCGCTTGCCACCTCTTGATTGCAACCTCAGGTCTAAGAGGTTTACCGAGAATCTCGCCACCAAATTCGAGTGCGCTGTCGCAGCCCAAAACTAGGGAGTTACTGAACTGATGAGCAACAGCCTCGGCCTTCGCTTTAGCTAACAGGCCGGTCAAATCCTCTGCGGTTTCTGGCCTAAGCAGCTCGACCAAAGCATCTTCATCCACCCCTGGCGAGATGGTCTCAAAGCTGATCCCGGCGTCCTGAAGGAGCTTTTTTCGAGCGGGTGATGTTGAGGCAAGAATTAGTTTTTGCACATTCCATAGGTTAGCTGTGGAACACTTTGCTAGTGATCTTGGAACTTCAAATTGAAAAAGTTGCCCACGGAGGCATTTTTGTCGCTCGCCATGAAGGGCGGGTTGTCTTCGTTGAAGGCGCCATAACAGGCGAGAAGGTACTTGCCGAGGTTTATCAGGACGCCGGCAGTTACCTGCGAGCCCGCACCACAGAGGTGCTGGAGCCATCAGAGCAACGAGTCCCTCACTTCTGGAAGGCAGCTCGCGAGGGTGCTGGCGGGGCGGAGTTTGGCCACATCAGGCTTGAGTACCAAAGAGTCTTGAAAGAGCAGGTTCTTGCTGAGAGCTTTGAGCGCATGGCAGGACAGGATCTGTCCGCAACAGTCCAGCCGATGCCAGGAGATGATCAGCGCAACGGTTTGCGCTACCGCACCAGGGTTCAGCTAAATGTTGATCAGTCTGGTCTTGCGGGACCATCTAGAGTTCGTTCAAACGAGATTGTCTTCACAAAAGACCTCCCCCTAGCAGTTTTGGAGATAGAAGAACTCGGGCTGCAGCTGAAGAACTGGTCATCCGTGAGCAAGATCTCGATCGCAGCGAGTTCAACTGGGGATCTGCAGTGGTCGGTTGACAAGAAGCTAAATGGCTCCGAGAAGCTAATTGAGCGCGTGGCAGGGCGAACCTTCAGGCTTTCCTCGGGCGCGTTCTGGCAGGTCCACACAGAGGCTGCGGCAGCACTATCTGCTTCGGTGGCAAAGTTTGCCAAGGACCTTGGCTTTGATCAGCAGAAGCACAACCTGGATCTCTACGCCGGAGCTGGCCTGTTCAGTGCCACCTTGTCGCAGGCGTTCGGCGGAGCAAAGTTCACCGCTGTTGAGTCGAACAAACAGGCCGTTACCGATGGTGAGCGCTCAACTCAAGATTTGAAGGACTTGCAGTTTGTGAAATCCGACGTGCTCGAGTTTCTCAAGCGAGCCAAGCCGGAGTATGACACCGTGGTGCTAGATCCTCCTCGCTCTGGGGCTGCCGGCAAGGTGGTCAGTTCACTTATCAAGCTGAATCCTCGAAATATCATTTATGTTGCTTGTGATCCAGTTGCGTTGGCTCGAGATGTGAAGCAGTTCGCTGCTGCTGGATACAAGGTTTCAGGGCTTGAGTCTTTCGACATCTTCCCGCACACACATCATTTTGAGTGTGTTTTAGGTCTTACTCGGGAGTAGCCTTTTTGCCATGGATCTAGTTCGAGTTGCGATCGTCGATGACCACGAGGCAGTGCGCCTTGGTTTTGCAGGTTCGTGTGAGGAATATGGATTTGAGCTGGTCGGCTCTGCTGCGACGGTTCCTGAGCTCTTGGAGCAGATGCACCAGCAGGATTGTGCGGTTGTGGTCACAGACCTCTCACTTGCGGATGGCTCGTTAGTTTCTGAGAACGTGGAGAGACTCGTCAACGCGGGGTCCGCAGTTCTCATTTTCTCTATTGCCGATAAGCCTTCTCTAATGCGCGCTGCGTTGCGCGCCGGCGCAACTGCAATCGTCCCCAAATCCAGGCCCATGCATGAGCTTGCTGAGGCGATTCGACTCTCGGCCGAGGGTGTAATCATCAATAACCCCGAGACTTCCGCCATGATCGACGCCGACCTGACATTCAAGGAAGCAAGTCTTTCGGCGCGGGAACGGGAAGTGCTTTCGCTCTACGCCTCGGGCATGAGCCTCAAGCAGGTTGCCTACGAACTAAAAATCAAGCAGTCCAGTGCCAAGGAGCACATTGACCGAGTTCGAGTCAAGTACGCCAAGCTTGGTCGCGAAGCAGCAACCAAGGTTGACCTGTTTAAGCGGGCGTTGGAGGATGGCATTTTGTCGGGAGACATGCTCTAGTGACTGAGCAGCTCACCTCTGCAGCAACCTCGCGACTTGAGCTCAGAATAAGCCGATTGTTTGCACTCACCCTATTGGTGGCATCAGTCGAAACCATCGCAAACGCCTGGCAGCAGTATGCATTTCTCACCCCTTTTGGCAAGGCAGTTACCGCCGTGGTTGCCATAAACGTCATATTGATTCAGTTCTTCTCGCTTCGAAAAGATCCCAAGCGGATTTGGGTGAAAATGTTGGCGGGATTGAGCTTTACCTCAATGCTTGTGTGGCCCTGGTCCGTTTCCAGCACAGCAGAGCTTGATCCAGGCTTTCAACCATGGCCATGGTGGCTTATCGGGATGGGTGTTGTAGCAATGGGTGTCGCCGCTAGACCTCTGGCAGCGCTTTTGTACCTGGTGGCAACCTCGGTTACTTGGTTCTGGCTAGACACAAGTGTCTATGGCGGCGGCTCCGACATACTGCTCACCATCCAAGACTCGAGTTATTTGTTTTTGTTCGGGGGCTCAATTCTGGGACTCTTCTCCTTAGTCAGGGACGCGGTGGGGGAGGTAGACCGAGCCAACACTCTCGCAATTCAATCGGCCGTGGAGCAAGCCCGAATTGATGCCCAAGAGCGTGAGCGCCAGAGAATAGATGCTCTCGTTCACGACAAGGTTTTGAATACGCTATTGCTTGCAGCTAAGGCCAAAACCGTCGACGACCAAACGGCTGCTGCCGCTTTGGCCAAGGAGGCGATTGAATCACTTCTGAACGCCGGCACGGAGTCGGACGACCAGACGAGCATCAACCCTTTGGGTCTTTTTCAAGCCCTTCGCAAGGCGGCCATGCAGGTGATTCCCGAGATTGAAGTTGAGGTCGCCACACCAGGATCTGCGGAGATTCCAGCTAATGTTGCCCAGGCGCTGACCGAAGCGCTGCTTCAGGCGCTTGACAACACCGCCAAGCACTCGGGGGCAACCCAGGTGATGCTGAGGCTTGACTCTCCAGCAGCTAATTCAGTATTGATTGAGTTGCGCGATAACGGCAGTGGCTTTCGGCTCGACAGAATTCCGCGAGATCGAATTGGCGTGCGAACATCAATCCTGAAAAGACTCGAGGTTGTGCAAGCGCGCGGCACGATCTTAACTGAGCCAGGACGAGGCACGCTGGTTAGGTTGGAGTGGTCCAAATGATTAGCCTGCCACGCTCGGCCTTAAGCGGCTTTGCCCTAGCGTTTGGTTTCTACCACGCCGTTCTGGCTTTCCTTAACTTTGACTCGTATGCCTCCCCTGCTTTTGCAATAGCCGGCATTTTGCTTTACCTAGCTGGGTTGGCCATCGCGGTTTTCTCAACTCGGGGTCTAAGGCTCAATGAGTCCAGTGCGTGGGTAGTTTTCGCCATCGCCTTGATTGTCCCGCTGACAATGTCAGCCGCTTCCGAGGCTGGGGAGACGGTGAGTTACTCAACTTGGTACGTATCCGGCATTGCCACAATCATGGCGATTCTGATGGTTCGGCAACACGTCATCTTGGCCTGGCTCGGTGCTAGTTTCATGATTATTCAGACCCTGGTGTGGGGTGGCCTGGGCGTTCTTTTCAACGCGGGAGTATTTGGCGCCTTTCTCCTGGTGTTGGCATCCCAGGCAACTTCATCCATTATCAACAGTTCGGGCAAAGCCGCCGCTGAGTTTCGAGAGCTCAGTATTGCGACCAATGCTAAAACTGCGGCGAGTTCAGCTGCCCGTTCAGAGCGGCAGCGCAGGATTCAACAAACACTCAAGGAGTCTCTCCCTTTATTGCAGCTAGTGGTTGACTCGGCCGGAAGGCTCAGTAATTCGGAGGCAAAAAATGCACTGCTGAAGGAGCTAGAGCTAAGGGATCAGATTCGCGGCAGGGGGCTGCTAAACGAGAATCTAAAGGCTGCAACTCGAGCCGCTCGCGAGCGAGGAATTGAAGTTCAGTTGTTGGATGATGGGGGCCTAGAGAATGTCCCAGAACTCAGACGCCAGGAATTGTTAGAACGCGCAGCTCTCGAGCTGCAGGGGATTACCTCAGGAAAAGTCGTGATCAGAGCTGTGGCGGGGGAGAGTTGGGTTTTGACCATTGCTGCGATCCGTAAAGATAGCGATCGACCCGATTTGTTTCTCAGGCTTTGAATGGCAAAGGGCGGATTTCTCCGCCCTACGCCCCGGTCAATTACTTCACCTGTTCCCGACACCCTTGTTGCCTAGAGGAACTCCATTAGCATGGCAAAACTTGGATAACGAATGGGTATCTTTGGCAACTATAGGTTCCTCATTTTGGGGGACAGCTACTTTCCTAGGAATCCGCCCCAGCTTCCGCTAATGCCAGACCTTAGGTTCTGATCAGACTTATGCCAACTCGTCTTTGGGGCCCTCAGGGCAATCCGACCCAGACGTCGGGATTCCAAAATCGCTGCTTCAACTACAGCTAGTGCAGCCGCTTGCTCTTCCGCATTGCCACCTCTGATGGTGATCAGCTGCTGAATCTCTTCGGGAGTGTATTGCTGCATTAGAGCGGAATGTTTCCGTGCTTTTTCGCAGGCAGGCTTGCTCGCTTGGTCTTTAGGGCCCGCAGGGATCGGATTATCGAGGTTCGGGTTGAGGCAGGCTCGATTATGCCATCTAGTTCGCCACGCTCTGCTGCCAGGAATGGACTTGCGACGTTGTAGGTGTACTCGCGCGCTAGCTGCTCGCGAACTTTGGCAACATCGAGACCCTGCTCTTCAGCTTCTTTGATCTTGTCTCGGAAAAGGATGTTGACAGCACCCTGGCCACCCATAACGGCAATCTCCGCGGTTGGCCAAGCTAGGTTGATGTCGGCGCCCAGCTGCTTTGAACCCATAACGATGTAGGCACCACCGTAAGCCTTACGGGTAATCACGGTCACTAGCGGAACGGTTGCTTCGGCGTAGGCGTAGAGCAATTTAGCTCCGCGACGAATCACACCAGCCCACTCCTGATCTGTTCCTGGCAGATAGCCAGGCACGTCGACCAGGGTCAAAATCGGGATTGAGAATGCATCGCAAAAGCGAACAAAGCGAGCGGCTTTTTCACCGGCGTCGATGTTGAGTGTTCCCGCCATCTGCTGAGGTTGGTTTGCCACGATGCCAACACTTGATCCGTCAACACGGGCAAAGCCAATCAAAATGTTGGGTGCAAACAGCGGCTGAACCTCTAGGAATTCACCCTCGTCCACGATTGCCTCAATGATGCCTCGCATGTCATAGGGCTGGTTTGGGGAGTCCGGGATAATGGTGTTGCGTTTGCGGTCAGCCTCGGTGATCTCAAGCTCTGCTTCTGATTGGTAGGTGACTGATTCACTCAGATTGTTCTCGGGCAAAAAGCCAACCAGAGACTTGACGTAGTCGATGGCATCGGCTTCATCGTCTGCAAGGTAGTGCGCCACTCCAGAGGTTTCGTTGTGGGCTCTTGCGCCACCGAGTTCCTCCATGCCAACGTCTTCACCAGTTACGGTCTTGATCACATCGGGACCGGTAACAAACATGTTGGATGTCTTGTCCACCATGATCACAAAGTCAGTGAGGGCTGGTGAATAAACTGCACCGCCGGCAGCAGGTCCCATGATGATGGAAATCTGCGGGATAACCCCCGACGAGAGGGTATTTAGTTTGAAGATCTCGCCATATTTTCCAAGGGCAATGACACCCTCTTGAATTCGAGCGCCACCGGAGTCCAGGATGCCGATCAGTGGGACACCGGTCTTTAGTGCGAGCTCTTGAATCTTGATGATCTTGTTTCCTGCAGCCTCACCCAGTGAGCCGCCGAAGATTGTGAAGTCTTGGGAGAAGACGGCAACTTGGCGACCGTGAATGGTGCCGACGCCAGTGATTACTGAGTCTCCGTAGGGACGCTTTGCTTCCATCCCAAAGGCTGTAGAGCGGTGACGGACAAACTCGTCTACCTCGACAAAGGAGCCCGGGTCCAAGAGCATGGCAATGCGCTCGCGGGCGGTGTTTTTGCCCTTGGCGTGCTGCTTTTCGATTGCCGCCGCACCGGCTGCAGTCACAGCTTCGTTGTAGCGCTGCCTAAAATCGACCAGCTTTCCAGCGGTGGTAGATAAATCTG
>JACCDV011102307.1_pt1 | contig 13317 bp, 9 predicted proteins | sample 7446131 | NCBI WGS metagenome assembly JACCDV01 (sample SAMN15323448, study PRJNA562643) | freshwater metagenome | isolation source: river surface water | place: USA:Blue River Watershed | collected 2017-08-17 | reverse complement strand
GCATCAGCTAGCTCCAAGTCTAACGGGACCGACACCGAGACCCAATCGAGCGAGACCACCACGGTAGTTGGGGCATCGGCTGTTGCTGCCCCTGACAGCGAGGTGAAATTCAACCAGTAGTTCCGTCGATGGCTCCTTGCGATCCATTTTCACGCGGCCGTAACGGATGCGTAGCAACGGACGGGCAAGCAAACGCGGAGCGTGAGGAGACTTTAAAAGCCGGAGAGAATCTCTTCCTTGGAGACGCCCTTGTGGGTGGCGACCAGTCTCAGGATCGCATTCAGCGTCCCGATACGCAGGAATCCGTGGGCGGGAATAGGCATCCTCTGATGACTCGGATCCTCGGTCTGCAGGATCATGTGGCTACCGACTTGGTGCACGATCGAGTAGCCCCAATGCTTGCACAGGTGCTTCGCAAGATCATTCCCGGCGAGATCTCTCGGCAGCTTCATCGGCGAGACGAGGGAAGCCTAGGCGAAGGCAAAGCTCTCGTCCCGGACCAGATGCAGCCTGATACGGCTGGGGGCCTTATCAAGGGCATCAAAGAAGTATCCACGCACGGCCTCATCGACCGCAGCACGCATCGCAGACCAGTCATCCCCCTGCGTCACGATCGGCTCCGTGAGGCACTCGGCGACATAGCCGCCATCCGCCTCTTGCGTCACCTCAAAGATCAGCTCCTTCACGGACCACCTCTTACGCCGATTTCCCAGTTGAATCAACTACTGCTTGGTTTTCATCACCACTCTGCGTCTCTGCGCCTCCGCGCGAGTTAATGCTTTTAACCATGATCTTCATACCACATCCCACATCCCTCTTCTCCAGATCCTCACGGATGTCTTGGTTCCCTAGATTCCAGCTTCCAGCTACGAGCTTCTTGATCCTCACTCTAGCTGCTAGCTCCCAGATCCTAGCCCCCAAGGCGCACGCCGGCGTTCTCGACGAGGAGGGGGGAGGCCCGGCCAAGCCAGCCGCTCCAGCCTCGGCACCTGCAGCACTGGCCCCTGTCCCCGCAGCCCCTGCATCTACTCCTAGCAACCTTCAGCCTTCTGTCTCACAGCCTACTTCAGCTCCTTCGGCTAAATCACCAACAGTCCAACAGCCTTCAGCCTCACAGCCTCTTTCTGAAAAGGCCGTCCCTTCGACTGTCTCCCCCCATAACCTATCACCTAATTCCCATACCCCGGCGAAGCACCCCCCCACCACCGACCTTAACAGCGTCCCAGACGCCTCTTCGGTTTCAGCCCCTAACAGCCTTCAGTCTAAACAGCTTCAGCCTTCCGCCTCCTCCGGAGGCGGCGACCCCTACATTTCCCTGGCTCAGGCTCTCGCGCAGGCTTCCGGAGGCAATGGGAAGATCAACGTCGGCATCGGGAACTTCGTCTACGAGGACACCGACCTCCTCTCCCCCTACTCCGCCATGTTGAAGGACGAGCTTGGGATCGCCCTTCCCAAGGCCGGCAAATTCGAGGTCATCACCCGCGAGCGGATCGCCGACCTCCAGAACGAGGGCAAGTTCCAGGCCAAGGACATCGTTGAGCCCGGCACCGAGGTGAAGAAAGTCCAGATCGAGGGCGTTCAGGGCATGATCCGCGGCCGCTTCTACTACCAACCCCCGAACCTCACCATCTACGCCGAGATCGCCTACCTCGACGGAGGAGAGGTCAGGAAGGTCAAAGTCGTCGTCCCCGCGAGCGAAGTCGCCGCCCCCATCTGGCCATTTGACGGTCAGGAGCAAAACCAGCCCGGAGTAGCCATCGCCCCACAGGCTTTGAAGGAAAGCACCGCCTCCGTCCAGGACGTCGAGAGCAAAGTCCGCAAAGTCCAGAAAGACTTCCCCATCGAGATCCACACCGTCGATGGGAAGCGCGGCTACGCCGAGGGTGAGACCGTCTCCTTCCGCTGCCGCTCCGGCCACAACGCCTACATTGCGGTCATCGACCACCAGATCGACGGCTCCGAGATCCTCCTCTTCCCGAATGCCTTCTGCACCGAGAACTACATCCCCGCCGGGAAGGCCATTGATGTTCCCGGCACGGTGAAGCACGGCTTCGAGATCCAGATCTCCCCCCCCTTCGGAAGCGATGTCGTCCAAGTCATCGCCTGCACGAGGAAGGAAGACCTCGAGAAAATTACCAGCACCTTTCCCAGTTCGACCCAAGCGAATCCCTACGCCGTCCGCACGCGTGGCATGAAAGTCGTCGCAGTGGACGAGGCCCAGAAAAATACCTCCATGGAGAGCCAACCTCCCCAGTGGTCTGAGGATCATGTTGTGGTAAGTACGTATCCGAAAGTGAATTGAGTAAGGAAAAATATGACACGAGAAAATGAATATTTGGATTTAGCCGATTTTAGAGCACGTATTGTTTTAAAATATGAAGAGGTGTTGAAAAGTCGAAAAGGTCTATCAGTAGATGATCTTCACTTGTGGGAAGATGAATTAATAAGAATTAGAGAAGCGTTTTCTGCATTGGAGCAAAGAATTCGTCTGAAAAGAGAAGAATTAGTGAAAAAATAATTTGCTGAACAAGGGCAATAAATTGAGACATCAAAAATGTCGCTTCTAAATAAAAAGATTTTTGGAGGAATAATAAAAAGTCTTCCAGTAGAAAGGCATGTTGTTGTAGTTCATGGAGACAAAAGGTGGCAGAAAGTGCTAAATGAAAAGTATTTAAAGGAAATTAGAAAGGGCTACATAATTAGCCGCAAAAAACTTTTAAGTCATAAGTACAAGAACAACGAAGATAAGTGTCTCGATATATTGCTTTGGGGATATCCAAGAGGGGGCAGGGGAAACAATATCAAAAAATCCATATCAGAAATAGCGAATATTGCTAAGATTGTCTCAAATAAAAAACTGACATGGAACGATTACTTGAAAAGCCTTAAAGGAACAGGGGTGGGAATCGCAACCGCCTCTAAATTTGCTTATTTCTTTAACCTAACTTTTGAGGGGCAAAAAGCTCTGATACTTGATCAGCAGATAGCGGACGTACTAGAAACTGGAGTGTGGGGAAAGGAGTTAAGTGCAGTAGGACCATATTCTAATTGGCCCAAAAGATACATTAGATATCTAAAGGAAATGAATTCACTTGCCGGAAGAATTGAGTCCACGGGAGATCAATTAGAACTCGCTCTATACTTATTTGGAAAAGCATTCCGATGAAACAATATAGCCTCCTGCTATTTACCCTGATAATCGGCGTAGCCTCATGCCTGGGCCTTCAACCATCAGATCCCGATTGGAAAAAAGCCGTTCTGTCTTATGAAGACGCCAAGTCAGCTGCCGACGCTGGTGATGCCTATGCACAGGCAGTAATCTCGATTTATTACGGAATCGGTTGGAAAACAGATAAAAACCCCCAGCAGTCTCTTATGTATGCTGCCAATAGTGCAAAAGGCGGGAACCCTCTTGGCCTCTATCGCTTGGGCAGTATTTTGAGGAATGGTGAGGGAATAGCAAAAAATGAGTCGCAAGGACTTGAGCTTCAGAGGCGATCTTTGCAGGGTCTGCAAGATATGGGAGACAACCCTTATGCATTGTCCTCTTTAGGAGTGATTTTATTCCAAGGCAAGATAGCTCCAGAAGATAAGAGTGCTGCTTCAAAGCTGTACAGAAAAGCATCTTCCTTGGGATATGCACCCGCTGCGTTAAACTTGTCGCGATGGCCTGAAGGGGCTTCGGGAGAGCCGAGCAAGCAAGAACGCATAGAACTTCTGAAGCTCGCTGCTCATGCAAGACTTCAAACAGCGGAGAAACTACTTGCTGAAAAGGGGATAAGCGCTTCTGAAGAAAGGCAGGAAAATGTTAATGTGATCCGCACGGGTGATGTCAACGTGCTAAATAATGACTTCCACAAGGGATATGTAAACAGCGCTGCTTTTCTTAATTCTGATGAGATACTTGCAACTGCATCTGGAGATGGTTCCGTAAAGATCTGGCATCTTCCTTCAAATCACCTCGTCCGAACTATCAATACACCAGCTCCTGCTGGTGTAGTTACATACAACAAAGATAATGATGAATTGTTTGTTTCTGGAGGGCAGAATAAATCATTCTCTTATGCTGCAATCTACGATCCCAAAACGGGAAATCTCAAGTATCCATATCTAAAAATCAAAAATTGGGGATCTGAGGAATGGCCTATTGGGTACGATAGCTCGAAAAAAGTTATCTATATTGTACGTCGCGAAGGAATCTTTAAACACGTTTGCAGGGAGTGGAGTAAACCGGAAGTTGATAATACAAAACCTAAAGAGATTGATTTTGAAAAATCCGATTTTAGAAAAGTTGCAGATCTTCCATTAAAGCCTGCACCCTTTTTCCCATGCTCCATCGCTGTAAGAGATGGAGATATAGAATTACTATTTTCCAAAGACAGCCCTCAACTCCAAGCGCTTAGTGATAGAGATGAACCAGACTTGGAAGCGTATAACTCTGATATGCATTTGGCCTCCAGTTTCGTTCTGAATGCTACTGCAAATGGTGAGTTTGGTGGCTGGCATGAGGCATCAAACAATAACCTCATATCAATTCATCAAATGCCGAAGTCAGATTTCATACAAGTATCGCGTGATGGAAGGAGTATCATTGTCTTAAATAACAAAATCCCTGAAATTAAAACTATTTTGGGAAGTGTTTCGCCTAAAGTAACTGCGCTAGGATCCTGGAATGATGGGAGGATGGCACTTCTAATGCAGGATATTTCAAAAAGTAAGATTGCAACATTAGATCCAGTAACCCTCAAGAATACATTAGTCGCGTTCGTTCCAAGAGATTCTTCGATTCAATCTGAACCAGTGACGCTGGGTGTTTACCCTGTTGAGTACCCAAACACAGTGCTGACCTATTTTCAGAACAATAAGTGCATATATGATATGTACAATGCGACAAATGGGAACGTATCTACAAATTGGCCCCAAGCTTTCATATCTGATAAATGCCGAGGGAAGGCATCTCTAAATAAGAAAGAGGGATTTCTTATAGATTCTAAAGGAATCATCATATCTCTTCTCTCTGGCGATGTGCAAAATATAGGGCCTCTCTCAGATCCGTATTCTGTAGCAATTGAGAAAGAAGGCTCATGGGCAATATTTGGGTGTCATACGTCTGCACAGGCTTGGAACCTCAAGACAAAAAACCCCATTTTCAATGTTATTCAAGGTGGGGAATTGTTACATCCTACAAATATACCCCAAAATTCGACTGTTGGGCCTTCTAACTTTTTCCCCAACTATTGTTCAATTTCATCTGATGGCTCTCAGATCCTCCTGGTAGGTAATCATAGGGGATTGAGTTCTGCGACAGTTATCGATGCCAAGGGGAATGTCATAATTAATCTCGAGCACCTGCCTGATTACCTGACTGGGGGAGCCTGGGTGGATGCAGACAATATTATTTTATGGTCGGATGATAAAATCTGTCTTTTTAATACTAAAAACAATCAATTATCTGCTTCTGTACAGACTGGGAATATAGCTGACAACCTCGGAGCTTTTTCCGCCGGATACAGGTATCCTTTCAATTCGTCCTATTGTGATAAATCGCAGATGTTTGCTACTTCTCTGAATGATGGTTCTATATCTCTCTATAAAGTATCATCAGTTTCTATTAAAAAACTTATTAGTGTTAATCTCGATGATGATGGCAATTTAGCCGCTTATACTGACGACTTTTTTTACCTCATGAGAGGTAATGCATATAGGCTTCTCCATTTTGCCAGCGTTGAAGGTTACACAACCTACCCCTTCGAGCAATTCGATCTCCGGCTGAACCGACCTGATATTGTCCTCGATCGTTTGGGAGCACCCAAAGAGGCAATCGAAGCAGCCAAGTCTCTTCGAGAAAAGCGCCTGAAACGCATGGGTGTTACGGAAGAAATGCTCAAGCCCGATTTTCATCTCCCCGAGCTTCAGATTGTGGGGGATTTACCAGCCACGACAGCCAAGGATCAGCTAAACCTCCAGATCAAGGCCACTGATGACAAGTACATCCTCGAACGCCTCCGGGTCTACGTGAACAACGTCCCGATCAACGGCACCGAAGGGGAATCCCTCCGTGACCAGAAGACGCAATCCCTGGAACGCTCCATCCCGATCAAGCTCGCCTCTGGCCGGAATAAGATCCAGGTCTCCGTCCTCAACAGCGCTGGTGCCGAATCCCTCTATGCCAATGCCGAGGTGAATTGCACGGCTGATAGACCCAAGCCGAAGCTCTACGCCGTGGCCCTTGGTGTCTCTCAGTATGACCGCCCTGAGTGGTGCCTAAAGTATGCTGCCAAGGACGCCACCGATCTGATCAACAAGATCAAGGAAAAGGCCGGCTCCTCCTACAGCGAGGTAAAGCCCTTACTCCTGACCGACAAAGACGTCACCAAGGAGAGTGCCGCCAAGATCAAGGAGTTCCTCTCCGGAGCCACCATCGACGATACGGTCCTAATCTTCATGGCTGGTCATGGTCTGCTTGACGACAAATACGACTACTACTTCGGGACAACAGACATCGACCCGGCGAAGCCCTCCGAGCGAGGCATGCCCTACGAGGCGATCGATACCATCCTCGCCGAGGTTCCCTCGCTCAAGAAAGCCCTTCTGATGGACACTTGCCATGCAGGAGAACTCGATGACGATGAGAAGAAGGAACTGGCCGCATCGGACGGATCAACTACACCTGCCGCGATACCTGCTGCTTCCACAAACTCATCGCCACTTGCTGGGAAAGTCGCCATGCGATCCATCGGCACCCGAGGGATGAGCGTGAAGGCAGTGCAAGGAGCCAAAGGCAAGAGCGACTGGTATGAGAAGCTCCAGGACATGTTCGTCGACCTCCGACGGGGAAGCGGAGCTACCGTGATCTCCTCCTCCCAAGGGGCAGAATACGCCTTCGAGAGCAGCGAGCAGTCGAATGGCCTCTTCACCTACGCCCTGATGGAAGCCCTTGATGGGAAAGCCGCTCCCAACAAGGACGGCCAGATCACCATCAGCACCCTCGGCGACTACGTGAAAAAACGCGTCCAAGACCTCACCAAAGGGAAACAAAACCCCAACCTCCGAGGCGTCAACCTCGAAGAAGACTTTATCTTCAGCGCTAAATAACCCAACTTAATTTTATATGAAACTCGAATATCTAAATAAAGAAGAACAAATATCTTTAGCAAATAGGATTATAAAAGAAGTTATGGAGGCTGGGAGATTTGGATGTTTAAGCAAAGGCGACTACGAAATCATTTTATTTAATCAGCTATTAAAGTATGAGTATTTCAATAATAAGACAAATTATGAGCTCGCTAATATATTCAAAGTTAGCGAATCAAAAATTAAATCTTTAATATTAGTTTCTGGGCTTCGATTTGACATCATTGACTCAAAGAGATGCATTAGGAAAGTATTGAACGAAGCATTAAAAGGCGGGGCCATGGATAAAACAGGTGGTGATATTAATATCTTAATTGAAAATCCGCTAGAACGGAGAGAGGTTGAAAATGAACTCAAAAGACTAGGCAGAACACCTGAATATGGAAGAAATAGAGAGATATTGAAAATATCACTTTTTGATTTATCAATACTTCTGACTTCTAATCTACATGGGCATGAAAAAGAATTCCTGGAATGGTGTAAGAAGAAATATAAAGAAGAAGAATTCGTATTGAAGATTAGTTCAAAAAATAAGCCGCTTCAGGATAAAATATGGGAAGTAGCTAAAGAAGGAGGAAAAGAAGCAATGAAAGTAGTGACTGAGGCAGTCATTAATTATGGTATGGAAGTTTTATTAAAACATTAATCGTAACAAATCAACCCCATGAAAACCCACCAATCCATCCTCCTTACCCTGATCGCCTCAATGGGCTTGGGGCTCTCGTCCACTTACGCCGCGCCGGTCACTGCCGAGGGGCGGACTGCGGGGGACTCGACTGCTGCGCGGGAGCAGGCCCTCACCGACGCCCTGCGTGAGGCCGTGCGCCTCGGAGCAGGGGTGAATATCGCCAGCCAGAGCCAGGCCAGCAACTTCGCCCTCGACTACGACCGTGTATTTGCAGCTGCCTTCGGCTATGTGAAGAGCTACAAGGTCATCGAGTCCGGCATGGGCAAAGACGGGATCTACCATGTGAAGGTCGAGGCTGAGGTCTCCCCAGGAGATCCGAACATGAACAACACGATGGCCCTGAAGCAGCTTGTGGCTCTGAAGGGCTCACCCCGTATCGCCCTCGACATCCAGGAGAACATCACTGGCGTCCCGCCGAACTCTGGCTATGCCCAGGCATGGTTTGAGGAGGCCGCCAAGGATCTCCAGCTCAATATCGTCGATGTCGGCATGGAGCGGAATCAGGAGCAGAAGCTCGCACGTCGTGATGAGGCCCTTGGTAATACCAACTCGGCCAACTTCCGTAACAAGGACATCACCCAGAAGGCCGACTTCATCATCCAGGGTAAAGTCACGGGCCGCTACGAGGGCCAGCAGAGCATGTACGGGGGAAATCCCCAGCACGTCTTCGGAATGAGCGCCGATCTGAGAGCCGTCCGCCCCGAGACCGGGGAAGTCGTTGCCTCCGCCACCATCCATCCTAATAACAACCTCGACAGCGATCAGGGTTCACCCGAGATGGCTGCCAAGGACATCCTCTTCAAGCTCCTCACTGGCCGCGAGTCGAAGGGGCAGCCCGGAGCCATTGGGCTCTTCCGCAAGATCTTCGCCCGTTGGTCCTCCGAGCTCGATCTGGGGCGCATGGTCCGTGTCGAGATCGTGAAGATCGACCAACCCACCCTAACGGCCATGGAAGATAAGCTCAAAGCCGACCCGCACATCAGTGGCGTCTGGCAGAGGGAATTCGATGCTCAGGCCAGCACCTTCCTCGATCTGGAGACCCGGCTGAACTCCGCGGAACTCACCAAAGCCGTCACCGATGCGTCAGGAGGAGCCTATGGCATTGACCACGGCACCGAGAACTACTTCCTCTTCGTCAAAGGCGGCTCTGGCTCAACGGAGAAGAAAGGCATCTTTGGGGGCCTCTTTGGGAAGTAAAAGCCACACCTTCTCTATGAGTTCCTCAACACACTATTGGAGGCACACAATCCGCCATAGCGTAGACAGTGGAGGTCATGAGCCTCTTGAAGTTTACGTGAGCGCAACTACACGCGAAGCTGTCGAGCAAGATCTGAAAAGTGGCTTCAGTCATCTTCGCAGTTACTTAAATCTGTTCAATTATCCCGCTGAGAAATATGTCGAACAACATCCCGAACGAGCGGAACAACTATTGGGTGGGATGGCCGCAAGTCATCACTTTCTTTTAAGAACCGGCCTCTGGCTGCCGGTGGACCCACCACCGACAATCTCAACCACTAAGCCCATAAATTTAGGGGATCCCATTTCTCAAGAAAACGGGTTGTCGCTTTGGATTGAATCTCAAGAAAACTTTGAAGAAAAAGCATCAAAGAGATTTTCTAAAAATTAATGTAATATGAATAGTGAGCTTGATTATCTGCTGCTCGCAGAAGTGAGAACTGCGTTAATAATAAAGCATGAAGAAGTTATAAAGCAATATAGCAACATTTCCCTAGAACAAGTGGCATTTTGGGAAGCTGAATTAGAAAGAATTAGAAAAGAATTTACTAATCTGGAAAAAATAATTAAAGAAAGAAGGGAAGAGCTTGTAAAAAACCTAGCTAGTAGATGTGTAATATAAAAATTGTTATCCTCTAAGGCAATTTTGCTATATGGGCTCCCAAGTGAAATCATGAGGCGAATTTTGAATATTTTTCTGGTTTCAGTTCTTTATACAACGGGAATTGAGCCTTCGTTTGCAGAACTTATTCATCAGCAGGGAGATGAAATTACGGGTAAAGATCAATCAGGAGAATCATGGCGGTATGGGTTCAACCGTCATGATGCGTTAAACAAGAAATCCGTTTTAGATAGCAGGGTCGGAATGGTGGTTTATCAAGATAAAAAATGGATTGTTAAAGCATCGTATTCAGGTCAAAGCACAATAACATCAAAAACAAATCTTTCATTTTACGATTCAAGGAATTTAAGATTAATAGCTAGTTTAGAATTGCCAAATAATTTAATTCAAATTGGTAAAAACAACGAAAATGAAACTTTCTATACTGTTCTTCGAGGAAATAGAAAAGGCCATTTTTCAGATGCTCCATTGGTGTTATGCTTGATTAATCCAATTGAAATGCAGATTGATAGAACGGTAATTAGTGAAGATGATTTCGAGGTTCTAGAAAACCCACTTTCCGTCTCATTTAATAAAAATAATATTATTATTTCCTACGAAAAAGTAACGATAGAAACAAATGAATTATCCGGGCTGGCCCAAGGTTTCAATTATTACAAAGTAAATTCTTTAAGGAATAAATTCTTTAATAGCATTGAGGTAGTTCTAAACCCGGTTCAGAAAGGAATAATTCAATCTATAGTTAAAGGCAAACCCAACAGTGATTCGCTTTCTTACATATCTGAACTGAAACTTAGAAATCAGTCTTTAAATGATTTTTCGGCATCCTCTTTCGTTGGGATAAGGTCCCCTGAATCAATTCCATATATCGGGGGCGCATTTGGTAATGCTCAAGAATCTACTTTTGATTCTGTTGGAGAAGCTGATCAATCAAATAAAAATATCCATCTTGTAAGAGCTACTCCTGCAGGGGAGCTTGTGGACTTGATCCTAGACGTCTTAAAGTCGGATATAGTCAGAGTTTCAAACAATCGGCTAACACAACCGGGAGTATTTTCAAATGGAGCGCTTCGATGTATTGTTGATCAAAAGCCTGTTTTTGTTAAAAAATCGGCAATAATCTACCCTGATGTACCAAGAGCAGCATGGTTTTTTAATAAGAATGCTGCATTTTCCTTGCCTTTAAGAAAGTCCGCAATCGGCACATTCCCTTCTGACGATGATTGGGTTCGCCGATATGAAGAAATAACTCAAGCAAACATTCTTGCGGTAGAAGTTGATGGAGCTACCAAAAGAATTAATCTAAACATAGACCCTGATAAGGCATTTCTCCCTGATGCCTTTGAGAAATCATATTATCTATTTCCAGAAAAAAATACTATTTTATCTCTTTCGCGATTTGATCAAGGGGATCAAATCTATATTCATAAGCGCTTTGATATAAAAAGCGGATTGGAATATGGAGCTTCATTCACGAATAGAAGCGGTCATGCGGGAGCTGGTTATTGTGAAGATGGAAACTCTCAAGAGGGTTGGCATATCGTAAGTATGATTTCTCATTACAACACAGCATCCTACGGATATTCTATTAATGCCATTAGCGATGATGGTAAATTCTCAGTTTTGATTGCAGACGATCTTCCAGAGATTCCCAAACCTTTGGAATTAAGACTGAATAGCGCTGGAAATCTCCTAGTTCTTTACTCGTTTTCGGGCGTTACGAGGTTAGTTGAATATACTCCAGAGGGGTTGCAAGTAAATCAATCGGAGTGGAAGTCATCTCCTTTGGATGGGCAATCCTTATTTCTTAGCGAAAGAAAACTACTCTTCATACCGAAGCCCGGCGGGTACGACGCCTATCACATCTTTGGCGAGGGTAAGCCCGAGAAGGCCTTCGAGATCTATTTTCGAGGGAGCAGCGATTACGTGATCCTTCTCCCTAATGGGTTCTATGCTGGATCTCCAGGTTGTGAACGCCTGATTACCCTCGATGCCGACAACGGCAAGGTGGATGCTTCTGCACTTGCCCCGTGGAGGAATCGGCCGGCCGAAGTGATCAAGGCCCTGGGAGGTGATCCCAAGACAGCGGATCTCCTCGCCAAGGTTACCGAACGCTGGCTCAAGAGGGCGAAGATCGATCCATCCCAACCGGAACCCAAGGCCTCTGAGATACCAAAAGTGGAGGTCAAAGAGATGCCTCCGCTTTGGGCACAGGAGGCAGCTGTCAGCTTCCCTATTGAAGTTAATGCCGGTGCTGCACCCATCAAGGAAGTCACTGTCCGGGTAAACGGTATTCCCCAGCAGACCATCAGCGGATCGGATGCAAACATCTCCTCCGGAGGAAAAGGAACGATTCGGGGAGAGGTGACCCTAGCTCAGGGGCAAAACTGGATCGAGGTCACGGCAACCGATGACAAGGGCCGCGAGAGCAACCAGGCCCGCTTCCGGAGTATCCTGCCGAAGGCTCCCGAGACTCCGAAGCGCTACATCGTGGCAATGGGATGCTCCGAATACGACAGACCGGAGTTGAACCTTCAATTTGCTGCCAAGGATGCTGGTGATGTGCTCAAGACCTTCAGCGAGGCTGGGGGTAGGGAATGCAAGACCCTGCTTCTGACCAACAAGGAGGTTGGTCCCGAGGCCTTGGAGAAGATCAAAACCTTCGTGGGAGAGAGCAAGGCGAGTGATGAGGTAATTCTCTTCTGTGCCGGTCATGGGCTCCTTGATGAGCATCTCGATTACGTCTATGCGGGCCATCAGATCGACCCCGAACATCCGGGTGACACAGGGATCCACCTCGATGCACTGCTCGAGTCGATCAAGGCGGGTAAGTCATTAAAGAGACTCGTTCTCATGGATACCTGCCAGTCCGGTAGCGTTGGAGAGAAGGAAGAGATGAAACTCGCCCAGGCCTCCACAGAACTCCCCCATGGGGTGAGAGCAATTAAGTCTCGTGCGTTAAAGGTGGTGGGCACCACCTCCTTGGCCGGTGAAGATCAGCAGAGGTTCATCGAGGAGTTGTTCCTGCTGCCTGGTCAGCATCGGGGGATCAATATCATCGGTGCCTCCGGAGGGGCGGAATACGCCATGGAGTCGGATAAGTGGAACAATGGCGTCTTCACCTCTGCCCTGATCGAGGCGATGCGGGATCAGAAGGCCGACATGGATCACCGCGGCAGGATCTCGGTGAGCGATCTGAAGACCTATCTAGCCCAGCGGGTGCCAGAGCTTACAGGAGGGGCGCAGAAGCCCAGTGTGGTGGCCTTTGAGCAGGATCAGGACTTTGATCTCACGGGCAACATGCCTCCGGTTCCTGATTCGGTGATTAATCAGAAATCCGAAACATCCTCTGAGGCCGTCTCTTCCGGGATAACAACTCCAGCAACAACGAGTGCTGCCGCTGACCCAACAGCCTCCCTTGATATCAGAACACCTCAACCCATCGTAAGATCAAACCCAGAATCAGTCGTTAGGGAATATGTCCTCGGGATCGAGACCAAGGATGAAGCCGTTGTTTCAGGATGCCTGGCCGATCAGTTGGGCTACTACTCCATGGGTCGCGTTACAAAGGCTAAAGCACTTGGAGATATTCGCGATGACTGGAAAAGGTATAGCGACTTCAAGTCTCAGATCTCCG
>JACCDV010638970.1_pt1 | contig 13318 bp, 11 predicted proteins | sample 7446131 | NCBI WGS metagenome assembly JACCDV01 (sample SAMN15323448, study PRJNA562643) | freshwater metagenome | isolation source: river surface water | place: USA:Blue River Watershed | collected 2017-08-17 | reverse complement strand
TACCGAATGCTGTACCTGTAATTTGTTTCTTAACCACTAAAGGAATGGAGGGAAGGATGCAGTTACCATAAAGGCAGTAACCTAAGCCGATGAAGACCAATCCAACAATAGCTCCATTTTCGTGGGATGCTCCCTCCTCGCATTGAGGAAAGACCATAATGATAAACTGGGCGAGGGTGAAAACTCCCATACACGCCATGATAAAGTATCTTTTATAACCAATCTTATCTATTACCAGTCCAAGTGGGGCACTAGCTGCGGCTGCAACTACGTAGGTAACCACTAAAGCCTTTCCTGCTCCCACTGGCGTAAAGCAAAAACGCTCAATAAAAAGCTTATTGGCTCCATCCATAAAGGGGACATAAAGCCCAACTGCAAACATGCATAACGTAACTAAAAGCCAAAATGTTAAAGTAAGCTTTTTTAAGTCCTAGCATTTGATTTATTATTTCTAAGCCTCGGCTCCGTCAACTGATTCAGCCACCACCACAATTTTGTGCTATTCGTCATACTAAATAGGTCACTAGGTACTTTATCTGCTTTTTTATCAATGTAGGCAGCGACTAGTGCGCATAACAAGCTGATGAGGCAAATGAATACTGATACTAAGAGAGGGGTTCCAAGGTTTCCTGAAGACTCATAGATCAAAGGAGTTACCCAGCTGTTAAGTGCGTTGCCAAGCTATGGAAAAGTTACTGCGATTCCTAAGGCAAATGCCAGCTATTTTCCCTTGAACCAAAATGAGACCATACTTGCTTGGGCAGTAATTAAACTCTAACTAGCAAGGCCAAAAAGCATTCTTCCAACGAGGATAGTTGAGTAGCTTTACGCATATCCGCCGATTGCGATGACAAACTGAAATATGACTACTCCAGCAGTCAATGCAACGAGGCCTATCCTGACTCCCATAAAATCGATAAGGAAGCCGATGAAGAAGGTGGCGAAGATATTGGGGAAGGCGAAGATGGTGTAGAGGAGCTGGAATTGAGTATTGTTGATATTAAGATCTTCTTGCATGTATTCCTCAAGGGCTTGGGGGTTGTTGAAGGCGTACTGATTGCCGAATACGACCATGGAGTTGAGGAAGAGGATGAAGAATCTAATCCGCTGGCTGCGGTAGGGTTGGAATCCTTCCTGCATTAGATTTATTATTTTATGGCTGATAATTGACTATCATCAATATTCGTAAAGATTAGTTTGAGTTTATAATTGTTCGATTGATGCTGGCAGCCAACCAGACTTCCAGGATGAGCAGAATCGCAGACCATAACATCTACCTTCAAACTGACCATCTCTACTAACCCCTCAGAAACGCACTACGCAAATCCACAGTCTCTTCCTCTTTTCTATCACCCCAAAACTACGTTGCAGATAATCGCCTCAGTGCTTCTCGAATAGCTCGCAACATGCGCTCACTTAGTCCTGCTGAGACTGAGATCATCGTAAATCGTTGAAGATTAAGAAAAAAAACATTCTGATTCCTGTTAACAAATAGCTAGTGCCAACGCGAAACCTGCAAAAGGTGATGGGGAAGCAGTTTATCGCAGTAGACATGTAGTAGAAGGTAGGGGAAGCGATATCTCCTGAAGAGTTTAGCAGAGTCAAGACTGGAACAATAGAGGAAATAGTATATGAGGTTCGCGAGGACGAGCCTCAAAACATATACACCTATTCTCCCAAAAATACAATCACTTCTTCAAAAGTTCAGCACCTTAGCCTAAGACTCCCCAACCAACCTCCGCTCAACCAACAACGGTTTTAAAATAATATCAGACAAACTGTTACTAATTTCTCAACTCCTGCCTTTAATAGCGGGCTCAAAACACATACCGCTCCTAATATAATACCCAATTTGAAGACTGTTTCTAGTGAAGAGTTTGTTAGGGAAATGCCAGTTGGGAGTTCTCTAAGAGAAAGTGGGGAGAAAAGAGGGAGTGGAGTTAGAGAAGAGCTAAAGGCTTATGGGTTTAAACAAAGCGCGGCAAGCAGATAGGGATCGATGTTGAGGAGAGACCGCTAGTAATACAAATACAACTTATTCAGCCTGATTGACGAGGGAGGGAATAATGGGTGTAAGAATGGGTGTTTTGGAAGTAATTAGATCCTAGCTCCTAAAATCACAGCTAACCCTTGGAAATGATTCCCTATAATATATTAGATCAAAAGTTACTATGATGATTACATTCAGAAACACGAGCTTAAGTAACCGACAAAATCATTCAATAAATACTTCAAATCTAACCCACCGCAAGGTGTTTCAAGCAGAAGACAAACAAAAAATGAGAGCTTCATCTCCCATTTTGGAAGCAAATTAACATCCAAGGCTGTATATAGATAACTCCTCTGCCCCCTCATCTAATAGCAACTTGAAATGCAAATTGTTTCGAAAAACTACTGATCGCCATCCAATGATGAAATTTTTTAAATAAATAAAAAAAGGAAAGTTGCTATAAAGCAAATAAATTGAGCCATCATAGAAAGCTTTTAAGCGCTATCATGAGGTTTAAAGATGCGACAGTAGACAAATAGAACAGAATGTGGACAATCGACTTTGCGTGATTTTGAAGTGGTCAAAAGGAGGTTCCAACATAAAGGAAAGGAGCTTTGAACAGTTTCTATAAGCAAAAAAGAAAAAATAGGCTTTAAAGAAAAGGGAGTATCTCAGAGGAAACGAGGCAAAGCATAGCAGTTTTTTAGAGAAATAAGGACTAAATTTATTAGGAAGAAGCATGAAAGATTAACAAGTAAAATAAGTATCGAATATAAGAAGGGGCGTTGATAGTCACTGTGCAACGCAGCCTTCATCGAGAAATAAATAAAGGAATTCCAAACTTTATACTCTACAACCATAAGAAGAAAGTGCCAAATAATCGTATATTAAATATGTTTTCAAGGAAGAAGAGGGATATTGCCTATTCAATAAATATCTTGATAAACAAACTGCGAAATCATCACAGAAGAATTGTTCAAAGCGTTTGAGTTCGATTGAGCGTAGTCATAAAATGAGTAAAGTATTGGAAAGAAGCAATAAAAGTAAGTTGGATAGTGGAAAGATCTAAGGATGGATTGTAAATATAAGCCAATAGGGGTACGTTCAATGATTTTCTAATTTCAATCAATTAATGATAGTGATAATGACTCAATACCTTGATAATATTTTGTTATGTATGGCATGGGTGGTTATGGGGGCTATGGCGGCATGAGTAGCTATGGCAGCTATGGCATGGGTAGTAGTATGTACGGAGGTAGTTACGCCAACAGATACGGTATTTAAAAAGTTATATAGGAGCAACTGGTGCAGCCAAAGCAAGCTAAGGCAAGGTTTAAGATCCCAACAATCCAAACCCCGATAAGCAAAAACAATAATAGATAAGCCAAAGTATTTTATTTGCTATTCAGGAAGAATGATTTTCTAATAATGGTTTAAGATGATGGGAGGGCTGCAATCGGTAGTACAGCTCGGTTTCTCAGTTATTGCCTTGGCTAGCTTTTGCTCCAAGACTTCATAGATATTCAAGAAGCTAATGGAATTTACTAAGCAGGCCGGCAAATCGATGGGAGGGTTCATTGAGTCCAAAATACCAACAAAATTGTTTACTCAATTAAAATCGCCATAGAAAAGAGTGAAGACTATTAAATCAATAGTTCTTATGATGATTCGGGTATTCGCAACAGTGCTATTATGTTTAGGACTAAAGCTGAGCAGAGATATAAAGAAGTAGGCGGAATTGAGGAAGCACGAGATGGAGCAATAGCTCTAGAAAATGAAGTCGCAGTAAATTGAAATGGTTGAAGAACAATACGTATAGGAGTTGCAACACTAGAATCTCCAAGAGGCTAATTTGTGACCCGCTTGATTATTTTCACTTATTATAGCCTTCAAAGTATTAACATCAATATTAACGCTACGTGAACCTTCCTTACTCCCTTCGGTAACTCTCCCGATTGAATTTCAATTCACTCTATTGCTATTACTCGTTTGGTTTGGTGGCGTGTTTGGGCCAAGAAAAACTACGTTTTTCCTTTACGTAGACATTATTCATTTTGTCTTTGTTTTTGTATCTCTCAGTAATTGTAAGAATGTATTAGTCTTCTTTTCGTTCAATAGTGATGTCATTGAGGGCGTACTTGAGAAGCCTCACTTCCTCCCTTTGAGCTTCATAGCGTTCTTATCTCATGGTTTCCCTTGGTGGGGGTTCCAAGTTGATGTTGTAGGACTTAACTAGGATAATTAACCTATTCTCTAGCTCATCAATGTATCGCTTAAGCTTGTTATTCTCTTTGTGAGCCTACCTCAGCAGCATCTCATATTTGAATGACTAATTCGATTAGTACTTCCTTTTTATTTTGCTATTTTTGTTGGTAGTTTAAAAGGAGCTTTGGTTGCACTCTATACCATTTTCGTGTAACTCTTTGCTAACTGCCTATGATACAATTTGAATTACTATATACTTATGTTTCCAGTACTAAATTTCTTGGTCCTTCGCTATCCTCTCCTCGTTGGCGGCAAGCAGCTAGCGGTTGAGACTATTGAACTGGTCCTGCATCAGCATTTTGGACTCGTTAGGCAAGTTGTAAAGCCGATTGTTCTAAATCTCTCTCGCAAGTTTGTCTTAGAGCTGCTTGTTTTCCATATTCAACTTGAGATTCTTAATTAGGGATGGGCTACTTCCTGCTTGAGTATGTTTTTTTCTTGTATGAGTTCTAGACCATTGAGCATGGCTTGATTGTTGACTGTGGTGAGGCGAGTGATGATTTGCATGAGGAGGGTGTGGTGTGGGTCGGTACGGTTGTTGTGGGTGGATACAATTTTGAGTATGTCTCTATTGAGATCGAAGGCGTTCTTAAGGTCAGTTATTTCGTTTTTGAGTTGATAGTTCTCCTCTCGCAGCATTTACTCCATATTCATTTGATTTAATAATGATATATTGGACCATACAGCTAAGTTAGCAATCAAACCACGAAGTCCTCCTCACGCACCTCCTCGAAATACGGATGCTTCATGCACTCAAGCGCAGTTGGCCGCAAGTCCTACCTACTTCAATCATTACATGGTCGTATTGCATCATTTTGCTGAGGATGTCCAAGGCGTCTGGGGTTGCGAGGTGCATGTTATTGGAGTTCACCAAGCTGGCCAGCTTCACTGACTTGTGATCGCCAAGTATCTTCTCCAGAGTGATTTAAAGAGGAATATTATACTTGTTAATATAGGCATAGAGCTATTCGGTTCCTAAGACCCTAGTTATTTGTTCCAGCTGGTCGTAGTTATCGTTCCCCTTGAAGAAGGGCTCTTTCCCGAAAATCATTCCTGCCATCATCACTCCAAGGGACCAGATATCCAAAGAATAGTGGTAATATTCGTAAGAAACCAACAGTTCAGGCCCTTTGAAATATCGGGAACTTACTCTGACATTATAGTCTTTTTCGGGTAAATAAAATTCTCCCAGTCCCCAATCAATTATCCTTAGCTGAATTTTATATCGCTTACTTTCCTGCTTTCATGGTCTATTATCACATTTTGGGGTTTTATGTCACGATGCATGATTCCCTTAGAATGCGCATAGTGCAACCCTTTAAGAATCTGATAGAGATAGTATTTGCAGTCTCTGGCAGTGAGCTGGGTTAGCAAGGTCTTATAGTCAGTTGCCTTAATGTACTCAAAGACTAGGCAGTAAACCTACCCTTCTTTGACTATGTCTAAGAGTTTCACCACGTTGTGCTTGCCGGCTAGGGCCATAAGAATTTTCACCTCTCGATTTATCTTCTTGAATTTGACTGAGAAATAGTCTATGGGTTACTTGGCTTAAGCATCTTTACCACACACTTCTGTGAGTTGTTGAGATTGTGTGAGAGGAACACTTAGCTGTATTTGCCTCTTCCTATCTTCTGCTGGCAGACATAGTTGGTGCCTTCGCTTCCTTATGCGATTATTACCTAGGGAGGACATTAACATTGTTCTCGTAGTCATAGTAAGCAGTGCCTCTTTTAAGGGACTCCTCTGCAAAACTGCGTGGTCTCTTCACTACTACTTTTTAATTTTACATAATTATAATAGGTTGAGCAATGGTATTTGATTTTTAATGCTGGGCATTCTAAATCTAATTAAATTTGAATACTCCTATATTTCTTTCAAATTTATTAGTGATTGATGCCTAAGGCAGTCGACATCTACGTTCTTGAAACGAAGATAGGATCAGGACAGTTTGGGGATGTTTATCGAGGGTACAGCAAGGTGGACGGGGTGGACGTGGCAGTGAAGACGATAAAGAGGGACAAGATCAAAGGTAGAGATGAGGGTATGTAGGCAAGTTTACTGAGTTGTTGGAGAATGAGATTCAAGTGCTGAAGAGTTGCAGGAACAATAACATCGTGCGACTCATCGATATCAAGAAAACTTCTAATAATATCTACCTGATCCTCGACTACTGCAATGAGGGAGACCTCCAAGCCTACCTCAAGCAGAAGAAAAAACTCCCTCAGGAAGAGGCTGTTTAATACTTCGTACAGATACTACACGCGTTTCAAACTCTCGTCAAAAATAAAATCATGCACCGCGACTTTAAGCTTGCTAATGTGCTCAAGCACGATGGCTCCATCAAAATTGCAGATTTTGGTTTCGCTAAACTGCTGGGCTCAGAGGACCAGCAAGTTGAAACCATTTTAGGATCACCATTGAATATGGCCCCCGAAGTGTTGGACCATCAAAGCTACAATAGCAAGGCGGATATTTGGTCGATAGGCGTAGCATTCTTCTAACTTCTGTTTGGCAAGTAGCATTTTCTTTATTTAGAGTTCCTTACACAGCTTCAAACATAATCGACCTGCTTAAGAAGATAAAGAAAGATCCAGTGGTCTTTCCCACAAAAGTGCATCCTTACATCGAAGACGTCATTCGCAAGATGTTGGTTGTCGATCCCAATAAAAGGATCGAATGGAACGATCTTTTCAAACATCCAGTCACGCGTCTCATATAGGACAATATTGAGCAGAATCTTAAGCTTAGTTTCCTATGCAAGAAATAAGAGCTTCCTTTGAACATGTCTAAGTTCTACATCAAAACAAACAAGGTGGTCTAAAATATTCATGAGATCAGTGCCAAGAAGGAACTCAATACATATGTCAAGGACGTCATTCAGAATAAATAAAAAACTGCATATCAAGGTACCATCATCAGGAGGCTCTCTGAACGCCAAAATAAAGAAAATAACAATGACCTCACCTTTGTTCCAACCAAAACTTAAAAGTAATTGAAGGAGGAATAGTCCGACCCTCAAGCTGAGCTGAAAGAAATGGAAGCAGCACGCCTCCAAAGGATTAGGAGGAACGGGAAAATTCTTCTGCATATTCGAAATATCTATGCCTTCCTAGGACATTGTGCTGAAAATTTGATCGAGACTCACTCTAATGATTATTACCAATGCTTGGCATTTTTATTGGTCAAGCGAGTGATGAGTAAGATAGGATCGCTAAGGCAATGCTTGAAGAAGAGGGAAATAAAAGGAATAGTTAATTGGTCTTAGTTCTAAGCTTCCAATTAGTTCAAATAAATATTGTAGTTCGTGAATTCTGAGGAGTAAATTTTCAATAAATTTTACGAGAAACTCTCGATGAAAGTATTTGAGGAAGGGACTCTTTCTAAATTCTAGGAAGACATCATGATATCTGGAAAGTTTACGATGGAGGAGACGAATAACCGAATATACGAGAGGGTGCTGCGTGAGTATTTATCAAGAGTGATGAAGGAGCAAAAGATGAACTACAACATGTCCATCCAAGCCCTCCAGCTTCTTGATAGTCTCAGAGCTTAAGTCAAATTCTCCCAGGAAGATTTTGATTTCTTAGGCTACTATCAATAATTTAGCGATACTGAGGAAAGCCTCATCAGATAAAACGCCAAATTCAAAGTATAATCTTATCTCAAAACCCCCATGATTTGATATCATATACTTTCGACATAAAATAGCACAGATCATTTGGGCTACTGGTTTTTATCATTTGTATTGGGATTGCTCAGCAGAATAGGAATGGAGTTTTAAGAGTGTATGTTTTACATTTCCACTGAAGGTTTTTCACGTGAGGTCCTTTCTTGCTTTTTATTGGCCATTGAAGAGTAAAACCTTTTTCTTTGTGCACCAACTAAATTACTGATGGCATCGATTTCATTACGCATGTTGAGGTTGCTAGCCTATGTATCATGGATTATCTTATCATGTTTAGTGAGACTGTTCACAAGGGTTTATAGCTATTTAAGTTTCATTAAGTAGTTACGCTTGTAAATTGGTTAGTATTTTCCAATCGCATCTCGCTGCTTTCTCAGCTACTCATAGTGCTCAAAATGTATCTCTTAGGCTATGAAATTTTACTGCCGGGAGAACTGCTATACTCTCAGGTCGATTGCCTTTTGGAGGTCCACGATTTTTTCCTTAAACTTGTTGATTTTTTCGTTGAGAACCTTGATAGTTTCCTAGTGCTTTTTGTGCTGCTTAAAAACCCGAGTAAGTTTCTGCTCCTCAATGACTATCTTATCGAGAATGGAGTTATTGTTGACAAGATCTCTGCCCTGCAGTTCAGCATTTCTCTTCAAATCCTTGTTCTCTTTCTTGGTGGTCTTGATGCGAGACCGCAATGTATCGGCCTATCTGTTCAACTCGTCGAAGAGGTTGGGCTTTGAAGCAAGAAACCTGATTCTTTAATCAAGCCGATTATGCTAGTTATTATAGTTTTGGAGACGAATATCGTTGGTTTTTTTCTCATCATCGAGCAGCACTAGGGTGCCTTACAAATCTTTATTGTCCTTCGCCCTCTCGGTTTTTCCTAGGTTTGCGAAGGCTTTCTTTTCCATATGGTACAAAACTTCCTAATTGAGTTCTTTTAAGCAGGCTCTTAGCTTTTAATACTCCTTCCAAATTTGATTTTAATTCATTTCGTTGTAGTTAGCCAGTTTGGTCATGTGCTCATAGCGTTGGGAGTAGGATAGTTGAGGGTTTGAAATAGTAGGCAAGGAGGAGCGAGAGTTACCTTTTAAGCTCATTCTTTTTATTATTATAGTCAATCATATATGAAACGTGATATTAATCAATATTGTAATTTTGAATGGGGGCAGAGGAGAGCCAGATAAAGGAACGAGAAGAGCCTCCTGAAGGCCTAGATTAAAAAATATCCTCCTGCATTCACGATCAAAGATTCAAGTTCTCGCACCAAGCCAACGTATGGAAGGTGTGTCATCGGCTGGGAGAAAACTATGGCAATTGGCAAATTTCATAGATCCACTTGGATAATAACATGATTGCTGGTGAAGTCATTGAATAGTTAACAAAGATAAACTTTGAAAAGAGTAATGTCCCCTTAAAGGCACTCATCCTAAGTCCTACATCCACTACGCAGGCCATAATGATATCGTTTGCGATAACATCAAATACTTCCGAACAGCCTTCTTCGGAACACTTGTCATGCTCCATTTGGGTAACACATAGGATACACAGACCATAATAAGATTGGTAGTGATGGCTGCTTTTATTTGAGTAAAACTTTGCTGCCCAAATTACAAACCTTGGACTTGTCTTTTAATTAAATCAACTAAAATGGAGCCATGCATCTTTCTAACGCCAACTTGCCAAAACTCATTCATATCATCATCAGTATTACTTTGCTTACTTAGATAATAACAAGCTGACTTTGAATGGGCTTGTTGCCTTGAGCAGAGCAGAATGGCCTTCGCTCGCTCTCTTCCAAGGAAGATAGAATTTGTTTGAGGCAAATATAGAAATTGAGGCGATGAAATTTCGGAGTGAGGTCAAAATGTTTCGTTTATAGTTACGGTGAGAATGATAATGCTAGAAAGATCACCAATAATTATTGGAATTGGTTGAGCGTGAGTTTAGGTTGGGTTTGTAGTTACTTTGAGGTTCATTCTTTGTTGGGTTTGATACTTTCCCTCCTAATCCTTTGGAACTGCTTCCTTTCTCAAATGGGCTCATTTGGTTGACCTTGCTTGGCTGCTGCTGGTAGCTACTGCTCGGCTTGGTGTACTGGTAGTTGTCTCCAAAGGGATTATTGCTGGGCGGAGGCTTCACATAGCTATTGGATGATGTATTTGGCTTCAGATTCGGCTTTATTGGATTGTAACTATTGTTGTCGTAATTTTTATGGGAGCCACTCCCAGTTCCGCCAATATATTTTTATTGAATCTTAGATGGCTTAATTCCTCCAGGCTTGTTAATAATGTTGGCGCATTTTGGAATATGCCTTTCAGCGACATCAGGTGCATATTTTCTACCGCAATGCCTACATTCTATATAGTGATCATAGTTCGAGCGTTCAGGTGGAGGCAAGTCTGACAGTTTACCTCCCTTTGCTTGATAAGACTTCATTTGTCGCATCATCTTCATTGCGTTTTGAAGCTATTAATGCTGAATCTTCCATTTAGCCTTTTTCTATTTTCCGAAATTTGGCTTCATTTTTGACTTCTACTCTTGCATGACTGCTATTTATTTCTTTGGCTTCACTTCAACCCTCTATCCTTTACAGACCTTTTAATGTTTGCCTACCCGATCAGCATTGAATTTTCTGCCACAACCTCTGCAAGGTACCAGATTGCCTATACTCTCAGCTTACTCCTCAATAATTTTGTTATTATACCCGCCCTTTAAAGCACCTATCGGCTGTTACTCTGGTATTTTTCCGAGTGGACCTTTGTTGACATAAGGCTTTCGAATCATAGGGTGTGTCTTGCAAGCTTTTTGATGAGGTACTAATGATTTTTAGTTAAACCTACGTCCACAGTATTCGCATTCAACTAGAGCTTCTTCCACAAAAGAGTCAAAGGATTTAGCGTTAAACTTACTGATATCCTATTTAGTAATTTTTCCCTTAGTAGTCAAGTCGAATCCTTGAGGCGGTTTCGGGCAAGGTCTTCTTTGCTTTGGAGGCTTTAGATTTTATTAATTTTCCCATTTCTTTTCACAAGCTTTGATGTGGATGCCGAGGCTGTGGGTTCCGAATCTAATTTAGATATGGGTTACTCTCTGCCACATATATAGCAGACAAGCGCGACTGGTCTATTCATATTAAAGATTATAATATTATTGATGCTATAGTTTCAACTGGTTATAAGATAAAATTTAGTGATCAACTATGCGAGTTCATGCCCTCCTTTAGGTAGAATGTGGTCAATTTTTTAAACTATCGTTCATGTAAAGTAGAATTCATCGAGTTCTTCTCATTTTGGCTCAAGAGCTTAAGGGCCCGAAGGTTACCTTGCTATGCTGCATATATAACTTTAGAGTTATTTTGAATGTTTCCTTACTTTTTGAGTCCTTTTATCAAGGAAGCATTTGTATTTCCCATCTCTTAGGCTTTGCGGTAAAGCTCCTCTGCATCTCCAAGGGTACTTCCATGAGGTAGAATTCCTTTGTCATGCATAATTGCCAAATTGAGGAGCGCTTGAGAATCCCCTTTCTCTCCTGCTTTCTCGTAGAGGATTCGAGCACTTTCAACATTCTTAGAAACATAATATCCTGAGTAATAGTAGTCGCCCAATCTTGTGAGGGCAGGAGGATATTAAAGCCTTGCTGCGGATGCAATATAATGAAAGCTTGCTTACTTGTTAGCTGTTACTCCAATGCCTCTTTCTTAGAAAATACCCATGATGTAAAGAGCCTCAGCATTGTTGCTATTTTAGAGAAGAACAAGCCGAGCTGACTCAACAAGCTAGTTCATTGTTTTCACTTCCTACAAATTCACACCAATGTAGCTCTTTATATACTCAAGCCTGCCTTGCGCTTATCCAAGGAAAACAGCATCTTTGAATAAGCCACGAGCTTTCTCGATGTTAGTTTCAGTGCCAGTACCAGTGAGGTAGCATTTACCCAAATTGATAAAAGCTTTTGGATATTTCAAACTTACAGCATTCTCTAAGTACTTAAGGCCTTTTTGTAAATTCGCATTTTGGGCATAATTGGAGGCAAGAGATATATTTTGAGTGATGAGAAGGTTACCAAGATTATTAAGAGCTCTTGGAAAATGCTCTTTTTTAGCCTTTTAGTAATACTTGATGGCATGTTCAGGATGTGGCTCAATGATATACTCGGTTTAGTCTTCATTTAAGATTCCTTTCTCGTATATGTAGCCAAGGTCAGTAATAGCATCCAGGTGCCCTTTAGCTGCTGCTTTCTCATAATATTAGATCCCTCCACAGATTTAGGCTTATCTATTAGCATACAATCCATCAAACTGCTGCTTAAAATTCAAAAGGCCTTTTTCCAAAAATTTGCCCACTCTGTACAATCCTTCAGGGTCATGCTTATCTGCTGATTTTTTATAGAAACCGAATGCCTTTTTCACATCTTTTGACACTTACTTCCCTTACTCATATATTTGTCCAAGAGAGTTGAGAGCGGTGAGATCAGCGTTGGGTTTATTAGCCTAAGCAAGATAGATCGAGAGTGCTTTTTGTGTTTCCTTTGGCTTAGTAAAGCCGAAGAGGAGTTCGTGAGCTACCTGGAGCTAGCTTTTGTACTAGATGACTTGAGGAACGGGCTGTGGAGGAGGAGACAACTTTTGAATTACTACTTTTTCTATTTATCTTGGTTGTGGCCATAAACTAACAATCTCGCTTCTAAGTAAAGATTCATGTACTCGAGATGCTTAAAATCTGATGGGTCATATTCAACTGGCAAGTAAAGCTATTTTACTGAATCGTTTGTCACAGAGTCAAATTTGGCTATATTGTCCCAAAGGAATGCCAATTCGGATAACTCTAAAAACCCTCTTTCAACTGCTGGCTTATTGCTAAGTAATGAGTGGATTACTCATAGGCTTTTCCACAAAAGGCAGTGGACTATTTTTCAAACTTGTTCAATGCTTCAATGGTGAAATGTATGGTTTAATGCGACTTGCTGATAAGTCTTTCGATGTGGGCATCGACTTTGATCCTGATATTTTTGAATTTGATGAGAGTGTTGAGCGCATCAATAAAGAAGGCTGTTTTTCGTTAGAAAAGATCTCGTCTTTCCTTCCTCAATTTTTAGCACTATCTTACTTTCTTCTCAACCATTTCTGAATAGCTACTTAGTTACTTAATTATCGACTCGCTTATGCAAGTTATGCATAGATCTTCTCTGATTTATCATTCTTATTGTTAGGACCGCCGTATTTTTTTTGGTTGTTAAGATGGTCCACAGTCTGCCTATGCTTCTTGAAGACCATCCTGATTTGTTCTTGGATGTCATTAGCTAGTTTCTTAGCCTCGTTTCTTGGGTCTTATTGCTTCATCTAGTATGTTAAAAATTATATTTAAATAAAGGGGTTGGGGTTGGGG
>JACCDV010327255.1_pt1 | contig 13319 bp, 5 predicted proteins | sample 7446131 | NCBI WGS metagenome assembly JACCDV01 (sample SAMN15323448, study PRJNA562643) | freshwater metagenome | isolation source: river surface water | place: USA:Blue River Watershed | collected 2017-08-17 | reverse complement strand
TGGCATTCTTCTTCTAAGTTGGAGACCTCCCAAGCATCCTTTACTTGCAGATACTTCTTAATATTAACCTTTAAAAGATTGGTGAAATTGCGAATATTGCTCTAGCTGAGGTTGATTGGATTGCCTTCCCTAATTTGCTTTTAATGAAAGTAGAATAACCCAAAATTGTCTTCATAGTAGATATTTTTGCATATCTTTTTGCCATTAGATTAATACTATTCAGTGACCCAAAGCATCCCTGCAGCAAAGTAAAGGCAGAATGAGGAAGTTAGGCTCAGTTTTGTTGGAATCTTATTTATGATGCTCATTAGCCTCCAATCAATATCGAATGTTGTACTAGAGTAACCATCTTTGTTCTTCAAACATTTGCATCTCGAATATATTTAGCTTGATTGGTTTTCCTTCCAGTGTTTATAGTCATAGATGCAGCTGAGGTCTCTACAACAAAGTTTACTCTTGCACTGTTAGCATTTTTAACAACTAATATTCATGTTTCTGCAGCTGAGGCAGCTCACCCTACGCATTGGAATAGTTGGCATTTATTGTGCACTCATCGATATGAGCAAAACGGTTTACATTTTTCTGTTCTGCTCGTGGCATATATAAGCTGCAAACTAGTTTGGATGGATATCTTTCGATGCGTTTTGGTCCATCTCGTGCAAATCTTATAAGGAAATGGTAGCTTCTTCCAAGTGCTATTACATATCAATACTTATTTAGACAATATTTGATAGTATGATATATATGGGGTAATGGAAAGTATCAAGCTTTGAATTTAATGAGGTAAGCTGGATAAGCTCTTTTATCTTTGTATACGACATAAATATCGGATATCTAATGTTTTCCTTTCATTGACTAATACTTCAGCCCATTATTATTTTTAACTTTAGTATCTTTTACATTCCCGTTGCTTCCAGACATTATCATTTCTTGGCTTTCTCCAACAATCACGTTGCATAAAAACATCGAATAAAGATTATATTGCTCTTGATATTTATAGTGGAAAGAGTATTATGATTTTTAGGCAAAATAAATACCCATCCCAAGCATATTTGAGTCTCTTGAGTAATTAATGTTAAAGCCTTCCTCTTTATCCCCCCATATATTTTATGGCTAATTTTTGTGTGTCCCATGGAACAGCATCATTTCCTTTGGCTTATTGTTATTATTTAAAAAGGCTAAATGATCCAATTAGCCTTTATACTTTTTATAGAGGAATTTATTTTGAATCCTGTGGAGAGAATGAATCGGGCATACGGTAAAGCGCTTTTGTACTTCTTGAAATTAAGCAGCTGTCCTTAGAACATCAAACATTTGAATTTATTGAGTTTGAGGCTCCCAGTTAGATGGATATACTTAAAAAGACTTTTGGGTCTTTAGTGTTTTTTCCATTTGTTAAAGCATCGATAAATATTCAGCCTAGCTTTGAACAATCCTTTCAAACCTTTCAATAAGCAATTAGCTCAAGCTTTCAACAGTTATTTAATTATTGTAAGAGTTGTACTGATAGTGGAGTTCGTTTTATTCAGACTTGGATCGAATAACTTCTTACATATTGACTTTATACTTAGATCCAATTTGCTTAAGTTTTATTACCTTAGTTATCAATTTACTATCAATATAATTTGAAACCTCATTTATTGCATCGTATAGTTTCTTCGAATTATTTTCTTAAAAAGAATAAATTATTTGAGGAGATGGACAATTATAAAATGCTTGTACTTTCCCTTGGTAATCTAACGTATTGACTTATATAACTTTTTATAATTTTTGGATACTTCTTTTCTTACCAGTAAATATATTTACTTGAATCATATCTTGTAAGTCTAGTTCATAATAGATTAAATCAAGATGAAACTTAGACATATAGCTGTTTTAATATGATTTAATGAGATTAATTTGGCGAGTAGATAGTTGTAAAATCTTTCCCTTGTAACTAAACGAAATTTGGCTACCATGAAAAATCAAGGGAATTTATTATTGCGTTTTTATGCAAAGAATAGTTTTTTTCTTTAAATCACAGATATGAGTTCTTCTTATAGTAAAGGGTCTGCTCAAAATGTCTTCCTATGAAATCAAGCACTTAGTAAGGCCTCTAGCAACTGTATCATTGATTTTATTATTTCCAATCTTAGAATATGGCCTCCCTTAGCATTCCCATTAAATGATAATATCTTTTTTTACAACTAGCTAAGAATATTAGGGAAGATTTATTATTGTGTTTAGATCACTATCTTCATCAGTTTCAATTATATAGATCTAATAATCCATCTTTTAATAAACTTTATTACTAGTTAATATTGTTAAAATATCTCTCACAAATTTATCTTTCTTTTATCTTGGCATTATAAAGCAAGCAGCTGTTTTATTCTATGAGGAATCTAATGCATTCGATACTAATTATATTTCGTTCATTTCGTTCTTATAGAATATTTTTAACTATCTGTTTCCCTAAACCTCAGATATTAGTTCTTTTTTTGTCATTCTTTTTGCTTTAATTTTTAAAACGTCAAGGAATTTTTAGTCAAATTTTTATAATTGATTTAGATTGGTAAAATAAAGGCTGGAGCCATAGGGAACAATATTTAAGGTTTTTGATGTAAGAAAATAAACTGTTTTATTTAAGTTCAAAGGAAGAATTTTAAGTTTTGCTTCCAAACTATACGACATATCTACGACCATTGATATATTAAATGCTTTGTGAATTTTTTATTGAATGAAATTATCTCTGATTAAAAAACGTCCTTTTTATGAATCAATCGCTTAATAATAAGAGCCAAGTGTCTTTTAAAGTTCATTTATTTTTTGTTTGACCAGCTTTACAAAAGCTTAATTCTTTTTCCGCTGACCTACAAACCCAATTTTGAACCTTATCTTATCTTTAGTTTAGGGATCAGTCATATAGATTGTTTTAAATTAATCATTCTCTTTTATTGTTTTAATTAGTTCCAAATATCTTTATAATCTTGATTTGGCTTGGATTAATATATATTCTTGAGTAAAACTTTGAAAATCAGCTTGAACTTACTGTATCGTATTTATCGTTGATTCTAGATTTTAATTTGATTCAATATAAGTGAAACTTCTTTACTTTGTACCAATAACTTTGATTCCCTACTTCTTTAGTTTTTGTATAAATTATTAATCAACTACAAAATCTGTTTCATGATTATATATTCTGACTTCTTTCAACATCACTATTTAAAGGTTATCTCTAATGATGGGGAATTCTTTTTCTTTTCCTGGTTTTACTAGAATATTGATCTTGACTCCTCTGAGTGGAAACTTAACTGCAACAATTTAGCAAACGCTAATAAACTTTTTAGCATAGGATTTGATGAAATCTTAGATAAACTCTTAAATTTATTAACTATTTTTTAGTGCATCTTTAATAATTTAGTCAAAATCCAAAAACAGTTCTTCTTTCACATCATCAAGAGGCACATTGTTTATCTCATGTTAAAGTTCATCAAGATATTGCCTTACCTTTGGCAACAGTCCTATCAAATGAAATGCCTCAAACAACTAATTAGTGAAATTAGTCTTTTTATTTGAAATATTATTGCATCTTATCTTATAAAGCAAAGTTTTATCATCCCATTTCGAGGACTTGTAACCTCGAATTAATCTAATCTTGAGCCAATTTTTATCGAAATTCCTGTACTTATCAATCAAATCAGATTTATGTTTTGATTCCTTAAGAGGGAGAGGGATGAAATTTTAGTGTTTAAAATAATAGTTAAAAGCCTATAACTTTCTTGTTCCTTCTTCTTAGTGACAGCAAAGCTTAATGGTAAATGCTTCAGTATATCCATGTGAATTTTTAGTCTCAATGATCTCAATATCTTTCCTATCTAATTTTTAGCTTTTGTGAAGAAACTCTTTAAATCCTTTTTGATCAAATTACTCTGCCTCAATCTAAGCTTGACCATATTATTTTCTTAGATTTTTACGATTCCCTCTAATTGGCTCTTTGTCTGAAATATTTATTTAATTCAACAGGCAGGCTTTATCTTTGATCTTGGAAAGAAATTCTTCTTTAAACTCTTTGCTGATCCTTACAAACAATCTTTGATTTTCCTCAGACTGGAAAATTTTCAAGAAAGATGTACAGTCGAGCTAATATCTAGTTCCTTTAAAAAAGTCAGCTATACATTTCTATATAAGTTTGGAACCAAATATTTTGGCTTTAAAACACTCTTCAATCTAATACTCGATATCTTCTTTTTAGAATTCTTCGTAGAGCTCAATGATGAATCCAGAATAATATTTGATATTCTCATCTAGTCTGCCTATTATTTGATCGATCTATTTTTCACGCCCAAAAATTAGCTTTTAGCTAAGCCTTATTATAAATTTAGGGTCTGGTAATATTTTTGCCAGGATGTGATTGACTATCTAATGAAAATTATAGTCAAACTTGCTCCTAAACAAGGTTTAGCCTTAATCTTATTCATTAGCCACATCACTTTTTTATTTTGTGCTGACCTCAGATGGGTTTTTCATCTTCACATACTTCTTTTTCTTGCCTGTCTTACCTTCCATCAATGATATTGTCTCTGAATTTATATAAATCAATTTATTCTCAAGTACAAAGAAATCAATAGAATGTTAGGAATCTTTGGGACTAAGCACAGTCAGAAAGTTGCTTATCGTTATTTCCTATAAAGCACATTGTTTATTAAACGTGTACCCTATAGCAGCTTGGATGCCCACATCTTTAAACGTGATTTATCATCTAAACGAATTTGTGAATCTATATTCTGTTCCTGCTTCGATTGTGTAAAATTAGAGCCATTTGATATACTCGACTATTAATCTCGCTTTTTTATTTAAGGCGTTGCAGCAAAAGTTAAACTGCTTTTAACTTTTTGCCGTTTTCTCTTTCTTATGGGAAGATGATTTATCGCAAAGTCTAATTTCTATGCTATTTGCGTCTATGGAGATCCATTTTATGGTATTTGCCAGTGAAGTCACATCCTTCGACCAAGCATTTGAAGACTGAGTTTTCAATCAAATACTATTACTCTTTCTTCTTATCGTAATCAACAATTTAATCTAAGAACTTTTATCTTTAATAGGCGAAAGGTGATAGTCTGCAATAAGGACATCGGTTTTCGATTTTCTTTACATGAGTGTAACATAGCAAAGATGAGCACCTTGAACATTTTACTGGTATTCTAGCCCTCTCAAGGCATATTATGCAAGGATACTTTGTTTGGAATTACTTAATTTAAAGTTTAGACTCGACCTTTTACATTTTCAAAAAATATTATGAGCTACCTGATATTAAAAAACTTTTACTCAATCGAAATATTTAATACATAATGTGTAATTGGAATATTTATGTGACAGCAAATCATATAGTAAATTTCATTTGAAAGCGGTCTTGGATTCTTTTAATCATTTCCTCTGCAATCTTTCTTTGTGCCTATTCAGACAATGTATTGACTTAATTTCCTCCACCAATCACAATATTTCCGTGCCCCATTACAAAGTTTCCTTTACCATCTACCCGATTATCGCTTCCGTAGAGAGTATTCTAATCTCCTTCAATATCATTTTAGTTGCCATCCACATAATTGTTGTTCCCATTAAATTAGTTTTTATCTCCATCTACATAGTTCTTGCTCCCCTTAAAAGTGTTTTGATTGCCATAGCCTTTGTTTTATTCCCCAGACAATACAACATTGCCAGTTCCTTTTAAGTTGTTGGTTTGCCTTTGGCTGAAAGTGAGGAAGGCTAGTAGGCCCAATGCTAAGAGGATGTTTTTCATTTAGAAATCAATATAAATCGAATAATTTTTAGAACATTCTAAAATCATTGATATTCAACAATAAAATTAAATGATAAATCATTGCTTTCTTTCCCCTATCATTGCCTACAGCTTTTGTCTTAGTTCTTCATATTTTACTCTGTAGTAGTTCATAGTCGATGTGAAATACTGCAAACTTTTCTCACACTCTGCATAGAGGGAATTCAAAATAGAGATGATTCTAGGCTCTTCCTTTTTTAACTTATTCATAAGATCTTTTTTTTAGTGAGGAAGGTGCTCTATATTTTTCGATTGCTCTCTGAGAACATGAAGCTCAGCCTTTGAGCGGAGGCGTTCTGTTTTTACGATAAAGAAATTATAGCAAGAAAAGCTAAAGATTAGCAATGTAGCAAGGGCGATGAAAACTAGGTAGATATTTGTTTTATTTCTTTGAAAAAGCTGTAGCATCTTTAAATATATTTATAAAATTTATTTGCTTTAATCCACTTTATATGTGTGCATTCTAAAGAAATGATTATTTTGTACTCTTTTTAACTTAATATACGCAAAAGCAACTTTATGCCTTCAGGATACTCTTCATTTATGAATCTTCACCATCTGTTGATAAACATATGCATGATTAAGTTCCAACAACTTTGGCAGGCTAAGGCGAAAGGGGTGGGGCATTTGAGCAATAAATTAAACTGTTTCTTGAAATGAATATCGTTTTATGATAATGAAATAATTTTACATCAAGAACAGTGAATAAATCAGCTGATGAATATTCTTGCCATTCAAGATATGAATAAGATCTAATCAAAATTACTTGAAGCTTAGTTAGATCCCATCTATAGCTTTCCTCTTCTCGATTCATCTTTACTGGAACAACTTCATTACTTTCCTTCTTTACTTCTTAATTCTCATTTCGCCTTTCAAGCTTAAGTGAATAAAATAATCAAAAATCCGGAGAGCGCAGTCGAGGGGGTTGAAAATTAAAGCCCTTCGTCATTTTTCAAGACATTTGCTTATCTAATCTTTTCAATCATGCTTCCAACATATGAAGATCCGATAAGTTATGTCGACAAAATGGTGCTGGATAAGATTAAATGCATCTTTTACTCTTAAGAAGTTGATTTGAATAGCATTTCTAATAAAAAAATACTCATTAGCAATTTTCAAGCGAAGACAGTGGTTGCAAGATTTTTATATACAATAACTAATAATAAATACTCAAATGCAATAAGACTCAAATACATCTCTTGTATAATCCAAAATAATCCCTTAATCCTAGGAATATTTTAACTTTTATATGAGGCTCTCCTTTGCAAGCTTCAAATTAACCGTGGCTTATATAATAATCAAACAATCGGCTTTGAGTCTGCCTGGATCCCCTTAATTGAGCATTTTGGTCTAAAATATGAAAAAGATAAATAATTTCTCCTTGTAGAAGAAAAATATTTTATCACAAAGCAAAAAGGTTCTTTTTTGGTAGGAACGAACAATGATTGCAAACTTGAAGGATTAAAGGGTTTCGAATGTGAAAATAACAGATTAAATGCGAATTAGCTGAATGTTTTGGCCAATATTAATTATGGATCCAGCCCATCGATTGAATAGCTCGAATCGATTCAAATGGATAGCTAGTCTGAGTAATTGGACAAACCTCAGCTTAATTAAGTCAGTTTGCTCAAAAAGAGCATCTATCGGCCTTAATGTCCATTGAACTAATAAAACCAAGAACTAAGAAATATGCTCAAAGTCAATTTGGATCAAAGCGTTAATCATACTGATTATACCAATAATTTTTCGTTCTCTCCCTCCGCAATCAACAATGGCTTTATTGGTCCCTTTATGAGTTTTTCCAACGATAAGCTTTTTAATGCTTTCTCAAGAATAGATCAAAGTAAATCCTCAGACAACAAAGTAACAGACATTAATAAAAATTTTCATATGCCTTTTCTCTTTACTTCTTGTAATTGCTGTGAAGTGAAAAAAATGAAAAACTCGATTGTTTCAAAAGTATTTTAATTCAAAAATTGCCCATAAATTAAAATAAAAGATGAATAAAATGCTTTTCTCAAGCTAAACAATAGTGAGATGAGAGCATATCCTTTTCGGCCTAAATCAAGGTTTTTACCCACTCAAACAACTCAACAGCCTAATAAAGAATATAAGATTCCTTCATTTATCAAACTGTTGAAAAAAGATAAAAGCAAGATCGATAAATCCATTTCATCTAAATCCAAATAGCAAAAGTCATCTGCTTCTCGCCCTAACAAGCCTATCTATGAAAAACATAATACTTGCCTTGTAGGCCGATCTTTAGTCGGTCAAATTAATACCAAATTTTAATCTATTTCGACGAACAATATTTTAAACAGCACATATCAATTTGCCAAATCAACTACAAGGAAAAAACAAAGTCGATCTAAGTAGCATACTGAGTTGTCTAAAAAAATTAGTTCTCATTTATATAGCATTTCGAAGCTATAAGGAAATTCAAAGTCAAGCTCCAATCTTTATCATCCGCAAGTCAGAAAATCTTAGAAGACACTTTTCGACGGATTCCAAGGAGGGTTAATTAAGAAGGATACGATTGCAACTTAATCAAGCTATTTTTCCTCAAAGATTTTTTTCAACGAGAAAATGAAGGTAGATGAGAGACTATAAAAAGAAATGCCTAAAATACAAAGAACAGAGTCAATAAATTATTGTTTTCAAGCTAGTGACCATTTTACTAAGAAATACTACTGATCGCTGCATTAGATTTATTGTTTTTTTCTTAATATTTATTGAGTAATGAGTAAAAAGATAGATATATAGTACTGTAACGGATGAGGATTTAGAGGAACTGCAGTTAGGCTACAAAATGTTCTTCAACAAGCCTTCCCGAACCACCCCATAGCTGTCAAGCCTTCCTCAGCTACCACCAATAGAATTGATGTGAAGATAGTATAGGGGAAAACAGTCAGTTAAATCTGGTCTGATGGCAAAAACACGATTGACTCCAATCACTAAAAGATAAAGGAGAAAATAAAGTCAGCCTTATGAGTGGCAGATGCAGCAAATTATTCGATGTTTACTCAATCTCATGAGCGTATTCTCTTAAATCTGTTGAGAATATGCGATATATGATTGTTAGAATATCGCCATTTGAATCTATTGCCTGCTTTTATCACTTTACTTGAACCCTAATTTTTTCTAAGAGAGGCATTTAGCAAGCATTTAATTGTATTTGGGCTAAATTTTAATCAGTCTGGCCTCTACTCCATTTAGTGCGACTTGCTGTACATCCTGCAGAAGGCTGCTATGAGAGGAATTCAATCAAATTACTAACATGCCTTGATGGAATAGATTTAAAAAAAACTCTCTATCCATTAAACTGCATTAAATTAATCTCCCAACTCACGAATTTAAGCCTAAAAATTATCATTGAGTTGATGTGCAAAATTATTAAAGCATTTGTATATATTTTTATTAAGTTTTTGCTTATATAATAAAAACAAAAAGGAGTAATTTAATCGTATTCAATGCTGGCATTCTATGAAACTAGTCTTATTTATGTCAATTTTAATTTGTAATAGCTTAGCATTAAGGCGGTAATAATAAAGAACTACTGGGATTCATTAGATTAAAGATTTCATCTTGAATATTTAACAATAGTTTTAAAGCAAGTTATTTTGCTATCCAAGGCAATAGCATAAATTTCATACAGTTTTAAGCTTATTAGAATTGTTTTACTGTGTGTTTTTCTATTTTTTGCTGGTCATCACAGGTAAAAGAAATATTGAAATAAAATGATAAATCCATGGTCTTGATGGAGGGATGTGCTAGAGGAGATAGTTTTTGGCATTTTGTAATAACCTATAAAGCAAAATAGTTTAGAACAATGTGTTCCCTTCTTGTGCTTTGAAACTTACCATTATAATATAATTGAACACAATGAATAAAAAGAAAGCATCAAGCAATTCAAGGTCCAAACGGCCTTATGCCAGAATTTGCCTCAAAGTAAACTTCTTTCTATGCAGAAACGAAAACTCTTGGTGAGAATGGTTTATTAATAAGGGCTGAGCATTGCAGGCTCCATAAAGAAGTTGAAAATAAAGCTAACAACTGCGAGGCTCATTCTCAAAAAATATAAGGAGTCAGGTACATTCCCTATGCGCAAATTTAAGAAAATAGGCAAAATGCATATTGATTTGCCGACAAACATCAAAACATAAGATGATGATAATGAGGATAATGGTGTCGTGGTTAAACAGGAGAATTTCATAGAGCCCCTCCTCAAATAGTAATAGGAATAGGACCAAAAATACAGGCAATTCTTAGATTTTTCGGGAGAGAGTTCACAAGGAAACAGGAAAGGGGTACAAAAGTGATTTGTAGGTTTTAGTCCTTTATCATTAGAACCATTAATATTTAAATCAATAATCATTGCTGGCTGTGTTAAAATACAAAGGATTTCTTTCTATTACAAATGGATTGCCGCTTAAACCAATAAAGAATTAATGATAATAATTATGAAAAATAAAAAAGATTTAAATAATTGATTTAATTCAGTTTAATAATATCCCACCTTATCGGTTTTAATACAAGCAAAGACTCTTGTATTGATATTTGGCTTAATGCTATCCCCATATAGCTAAAGTTTGTTATGCTCGGTTTGTATTTAATTTAATTGCAACATATAATAACAATCAAAATATTCAGAGGGCCCTGCCAAACTACTGAAACCATACCAACAAAATTAAAATATTTTTGACTTTATCATGCATAGCTTCAATTATAATCACAAATAGTTTTATTCCTTCAGCTAATTAAAACTTAGCTTTGCTTCTTACATTTTAACATGCGCATTCTCATCCCCCAAATAGTCAACTTCTTCTCAAAAGCAAAAGGAGTTGATACTATCTATGCCCTTGCAACTGGAGTCAACTCACCCGTTTCTGTACGCATTGTATGATGAAGATTGTTAGAATAAGTGGACCTGATTCTTATAAAGTTTTACGCTTAGTATAGCCATCCAACAAGCTAATAAATTCCAAATAGGAGGCTCTTTGTCTCTACAAAGTCAAGCCAAGAATGATGATGCTCAGATCTATTTTCAGCAAGAGTCAAATGATTGATCGATGCTTAATGGTATATTTTGAGTCCTCCAAAAGCTACAGTGGATAAGACATATTCGAGCTGCACCTGCATGGCTCCAACTCAATTGTTTCTGCTCTCTTCAATGAGCTTAATCAAATGAATTTCAAGCCCGCGAAAAGAGGATAGTTTACCAAGCGCGCCTTTTTGAATGGCAGGATGAACCTCCTGGAAGCTGAGGCGGTAAACGACCTCATCCATAGTGAGCTTGAGTTTTAAAGGCAAATCGCTATTAATAATCTGATGGGGAAAGGATCCATATACCTATAGTCCCTCAGGAGGAATCTTATGGACATAAAAATGTTGATCTAAAGCTATATTGAGTTTGAAGAGGAAGAGGTAAATAAGATTTGATTTAGGTTGGCGTTGGTTTGTTCAAAAGGGCAAAAGACAGCTCAACAAAAGTTAAGTAATAACTTCGCAAAGTCATTTAAACATCTAAATCTCTGCAGAATTTCAAAGATGGAGTAAAGATATCAATAGTTGGGAGGCCTAATGTAGGCAAAAGCACTCTAATAAACAGCCTAGTCAAAAAGGATGTCGCAATTGTGAGTTAGATACCTGGTACAACTCGAGATTTGATTCAGGTACTTGATGAGATAGGTAGAGTTCATTAGATTTAAAAGGATATCGGATTGATGTGGTCGATACAGCTGGCATTCGGCAATCAAGCTGTGAGATAGAGCTCTAAGGAATAAAACGGTCGAAGTAATAAGTAGATTAGTTAGAATGAGTATGGAAGAAAGCCATATAATCCTTATCATTATTGATATTTCTCAATCCAACATACACGAGTAAGAAGATAGGATACTAATTTTACCTCATAAATAGTAAATAGACCTGCTAAAATCAAGTAAAAAGATAGTTATAGTAAATAAGATTGATAAGCTTCAACCAGGAAAAAGAAGCAAGAGGATATTAATAAGCGGGTAAGGGTTATAGTTTGCGCCAAGCATATGCATATCTGCCAAGAATAACTAACAAATATTAGAATTAACTGAATTTATTTGCTCATAAATAGAGCGAAAGTTTAATCTGTATGGCTTGAATAGAGGAGAAATATATTTTACAAGGGATCGTTATATAAGAGCTCTTGAAGAGTGCGTCAAGAATTTATAGCTATTAGTTCAAGAGTAGTACTCAGATATTGGAAGTCATTTGATTGATCGTGCAATTAGAAATGTTGAGGAAATAGTGGGAAAGGTTGATAGTGAGGAAATTCTTGATTAAATCTTCTCTACTTTCTGCATCGGCAAATGATATCTTCCATTTAAATAAGACAGAAATAGATCAATCATTTATTTTTAGCGAACCTTTGCTTCTTTATTGCCCTTCTTGCTTGATATAAAAAATCTTTCTCAGATACCAAGTCATATTAAGCTTCATCTTTTTAGACACTAGTGTATTAATCTCCAACTGTCTTTATTCGAATATTTCGCATTAACAATTATGCTGCTGGTGTCTTACTCTTTGTTATTTGCTTTTGGAAAACCTACTATGATATTGATAAAGATTTTTAGACCTTCTCTTTCTTCTATTGCTCTTCTTCATCGGTAAGATATTTAAGGATAAGCCTCAGACTGTCACCAAACAAATTGCCCAAATATTCGTATTTGTTGCGAATATCAGCCCTAGGAATGCCCTTGAACATAGCAATAGTACTATGTGCCCAGTTAGTGGATATGTTCCTGAACCTATTAATATTCTATATACGAGTATTCAGCTAATCGATTTTTTCTGCTTATGGAAATTTACTGGAGTGTCTATTTTTAAAGATTTCTGAAATTTCCTAGCTTTAGCTTTGTAATTTCAAATTTTCAGCTTCCAGATTTCTCTTCTATTCTTAAAGCAGCGAAATTCGGGGCTAAAGCTTAGAAATAGATTCCAGCAGATTACCGTATATTTAGTTTTTATTGAGGAACTTATAAACAAACTCATCTACATTCTTCACTGTGGTATTGGATTTGATGATATTGAATGAGTGACTGACCTCTTAGAATTTGTTCATTTTGGACTCCATTTTGAAGTGAAGCATGCATTTCAATAGTTTATTTGAGTAAAGTAGCCGGAGATACTCTCTTTAATAAGGTAATTTTTAGCTGAGTGCTTCCATCATTGACCTTTCAAACATTACTTCTCTTTCTTTTTTTTTCAATAAATTCTATTTCTTTGAACTGAGGACTTCCTCAACACTTTGCAGGCCATTATTTCTTTAAGATTAATTTTTATTTACAGTCCTTTATACGGAGTGCAACAAGTTTCTGCATCTAAAGCTCATCTTTTTTTGACGAGTAGATTGGTTAAAGTGGCGGTTGATTTAAGATTTCTTCTTCATTAGTTCAAGGTTAAGATCAAAGATATTTTTCTTATAGTAGAGGATATCAGTTTTCAATCTTTCTTCCATTGCTTTCTGCTGATC
>JACCDV010073370.1_pt1 | contig 13320 bp, 12 predicted proteins | sample 7446131 | NCBI WGS metagenome assembly JACCDV01 (sample SAMN15323448, study PRJNA562643) | freshwater metagenome | isolation source: river surface water | place: USA:Blue River Watershed | collected 2017-08-17 | reverse complement strand
CGGATCCACCTTGATCTTGAAGTGGTACATGCTCTGCATGGCCTGGTGGTCTTCGGCGCGGAAGGTCATCTTGCCCTTGGGCGTGTCAAAGCTCATGCCTTCCATGGTGGCGATCAGCTTGTTGGTGCTGGTGTCACCATTGGTCTTTTTCAGCGCCGTCACCAGCGCCATGGCAGCCGAAAAACCACCCGCCGTGAAGAAATCTGGAGGGCTCTTGAACTGGGTGTAATGCATGGACACCATGGCGTCATTGACCGGGTTCTTGGGCATGCCAAAGTAGTAGTAGGCCGCACCTTCCATGCCGGGGAACTGCTTGTAGGCCACCATGGCCGGGAGGATGTTGCCGCCCGTGGCGATCTCGATGCCGTGGCGCTTGAGGTCCATGTCGGCAATCTTGAACGGGTTGCCACCGGCCCAGATGATGAAGATGATCTTGCGACCCGGCAGGCCCTTGAGCTTGTCGATCATGCGCTGGCCACCGGCGGTGAAATCGGTCGTGGCAGGCGGCAGGTATTCCTCGTGCACCAGCTTGGACTTTTTCAGTGCCTCCTTGAACGCCTTGACGCCATCACGACCAAAGGCCGAGTCCTGCGCCATGGTGACGATGCTCACGCCTTCCTTGTCCACCGCCACGGCGTTGGCAATGGCGTCCTGGCTGCTGTTGCGGCCGGTGCGGAAGATGTACTTGTTCCACTTCTCCCCGGTGATGGAGTCGGCCACAGCGGGTTCGACCAGCAGGATTTTTTTGTATTCTTCGGCCACCGGCAGCATGGCCAGCGCCACGGGCGATGCGGTGGGACCGACGGCAAGATCCACCTTGTCGTCGCCATAGGCGGCGGCCAGCAGGTTTTTGCCCAGATCAGGCTTGCCCTGGTCGTCTTTTTCGATCACCACAATCTTGCGGCCCGCCACCTGCATGGTGCCGCCTGTGGCGTAGTCCAGCCCCATCATCAGCCCAACCTGGGTCTGCTTGCCATAGGCTTCCAGCGGGCCGGTCTTGCTGTAGATGTGGGCGATTTTGATGTCCTTGCCCTGGGCAAAAGCCAGAGGGGTGGCCAGACAGGCCAGTGCGGCCAGACTCAATACGTTGCGACGGAACATGGATGAACTCCTGAATGGTGTACCCCCCCATTGTGCACATGCAATGTCTCGGGTCCATCGAGTTGGCGACACTTGACGGCCGTCAATTCCAAAAAATCAAAGCTCCTCCGCCATCACATGGGAAACACGGGGTTTGCTCACGTCATAACCGAACCAGCGAGAAGAAATCTGGCGAAACTCTGGCGAACGGGTGAGCATGGGAATGCTTTCGGAAAGTTTTTTTGACAAATGAGGATTGCCTCGGACCACCGCCAAGCCCTGCTTTTGGGGCGCCGTGAAGGGGGCGCCCACTTTGAGCGGCAAGCCATCGCGCTCCAGGAGATATTCGACGATCAGGCTTTCCTCCAGCACCGCGTCGATTTGCTTTTTCGACAATGCGGCCAATGCGTGCCCAGTGTGGTCATAGCCGACCACCGAAGGGCCAAGCGCGCCACGTGCCTGTGCCTCGATGCCTGAATTGCGCAACACGCCCAAGCGCCGCCCGACAAAATCATCAAGACTCAAGAAGTCCCGCTCGTCATCTTCGTGTTGAACGCAGACGAGACTGTTGAAGGCATAAGGGCGAACAAACTCAAAGAGGCTGCGGTTTTCCGCCAGCATCAAAAGCTGATTGCCCACCATGTCGATCTGGCCCGCCTTGGCCAACTCACGCAGACGCCCATAGCGTGCGGTGACTGCCTGCATCTGCATTCCCAAAGACGAGAGCAAAGCTTCGACAGTGTCGACATCGAACCCAGACAGTCGGCCATCATTTTTCAAAAAACTGAAGGGTTCGTAGTTGGCAATAAAGCCCACCCGCAATACGGCGGGCTCAGCGGCTCGAGCCACCATGCCATTGGCCAAAAGCAGGGATAGGGATGATTTGAGCCAGGCACGGCGCGTCAAGACCTGGCCCCTGTGCAGTTCAATCATGAAACCCCCCATCGAAGCAATGTCGGAGTTCGTGCCCGAGGTAGTTGTATGCCGTCAACTCAGGGGTGACCACCGTGCACTCGTTGCGGCGCACATTCCAGAATGCACAGGCCATGGGACGTGAATTCGGGCTGACGGGAATCCCGGTGATGCGGGCACAGTATTCATACCCATCCTTTCGCGCAAGGTACTTGATTTTCGGCGCCTGAAGCACCCTCTGCTCTGGCGGCAAGGTCTCGAATCGGCTGCGGTCCACTTCCGGCGGCCGGAACTTGCGAATGATGGCCGCGTCAGGCAAATCATTGATGTCCACAGTCTGCGCAGCAGCAAACAGGGGGACCACACCGAGAGACATGATCAGGCCAGCTCCCCAAAACCGATGTGGGCTCATCAGGATGGCTCCCCGGCCTGCAGACACAAGAGAAACAGATGCCCAAGCAAAGAATGCGATGTTTTTTGTGCTGTCACCACCGTACAGCTCGACTTGGCCTTGTTCCAGTAGACACAGCCTTCTTTCCAAACCGCATGTCCGTCTTGTTCAGCGACGCCTTGACAGTAGCTTGCAGGATTGGCCTTGATTTCCCAAGCCACCGCAGGACGCAGCAGAACGTGCTTGTCTGGCGGCGGCGGCAAGACCAGTGAAAAATCCAAGATGGGATCGTCAAACCATTGCGCAGGCGCATGGGCATGAACTGCGAGCAATGCCCACAAAATCAACGCTCTGCGCATGACGCCTCCTGATTCCATCTTTTAATGAATACATTGTATTTATTAAATGAGGAAATTGACCACCTCAGGCGAAATACCGCAGGACCAACAAACCATCTGTTCTGTTGGCCCTTGATCAAGCCATTTTCAACGCCCCAGAGCCCGTGAGAGGATGGCCTCAAAATCTGCCGGGCGCGGGTGCAGGTCCAGTCGGCGCCCCGCTTTGAGGATCTGGCTGGGCACATCATGGCCAATCAATGCAGGCAATTCAGCCGCTGCGGCCATCAGCCTGGGCAGATCGATGCCCGTGTCGTAGCCCATCAGGGCCAGGGCATGAACAAGCTCTTCGGTGCAGACATTGCCGGAAGCACCGGGCGCATAGGGACAGCCCCCAATGCCACCGAACGAGGCATCAAAGCGGTCGGCCCCGGCATCGATGGCCGCCAGCACATTGGCCAGGCCCATGCCGCGCGTGTTGTGGAAGTGCAGGGTCAGCTCGGTCTGCGGCCAACGTTCGCGAAAGGCGCGGGTCAGCTCAGCCACCTGCGTGGGATAGGCCATGCCGGTGGTGTCGCACAGCGTCACCCCATGGGTCCCCAGCTCTTCAACGTAGCGGTGGCACCACGCCAGCACCCCAGACACCGGCACATCGCCCTCCATCGGGCAGCCAAAGGCACAAGACAATGAGACATTGATGGCCACACCCGTACCCTCTACGGCCTTGACCACATCGCTCAGACCGGCGAACGATTGCTCACGGGTCATCCGCAGGTTCGACAGGTTGTGGCTCTCGCTGGCCGACATGACCAGATTGAGCTCATCGGCCCGGGACTCCACCGCACGCTCCGCGCCGCGCACATTGGGCACCAGCGCGGTGTAGACCACACCGGGCATGCGGCGGATTTCGCGCAGCACCTGTTCGGCATCGCGCAGCGCCGGGATCGCCTTGGGCGAGACAAAAGACGTGACTTCGATCTTGGCCAGGCCCGCTTCGGACAGCGCATTGACCAGGGCAATCTTGTCCTCGGTCGGCACAAAAACGGCTTCGGCCTGCAGGCCATCCCGGGTGCCCACTTCCTGCATGTAGATGCGGCGACTTGCGCCTTGCCAGACCGGCTGGCTCATGTTCGCGCTCATGCCACCACCTTTTTCTCACGCAGCTGCGCTATTTGTTCATCGTTCATGCCCAGCTCGGCCAGCACGGCATCGGTGTCGTCGCCCAGTTTGGGCGCCGAGCTGCGCACCTGCCCTGGGGTGCCCATCAGCTTGGGCACGATGCCGGGCACTTCGATCTCGTGACCGTCGCGGGTCTGTTGCTTGAGGATCATGTCGCGTGCGCGGTAGTGCGGGTCTTCAACAATGTCCTTGGCGGTGTACACGCGCCCGGCAGGCACGCTGGCCTGCGCCAGCGCGGCCAGCACATCGGTCACGCTTTGGGTCTGCGTCCAGGCTTCGATGGCCGCGTCCAATTCCTGCACGCGGGCCACGCGACCGGCGTTGTTGGCCAGTGCGGGATCGTCACGCAGGTCGTTGCGTCCCATCAACGCCATCAGGCGCTTGAAGATGCTGTCGCCGTTGCCCGCAATCAGCACCACGCCGTCCGCGCAGCGGTAGGCGTTGGACGGCGCGATGCCCGGCAAGGCCGAGCCCGCCGGTTCGCGAATGGCACCAAAGGCGCTGTACTCGGGAATCAGGCTTTCCATCACATTGAGGACGGCCTCGTTGAGCGCCACATCGATCACCTGGCCTTGGCCACCATTGACCTTGCGGTGGTAGAGCGCCATCAGCACACCGATGGTGCCATGCAGCGACGCCAGCGTGTCGCCGATCGAGATGCCACAGCGCACGGGGATGCGGTCGGGCTCACCGGTCAGGTGACGCAGCCCCCCCATGGCCTCGCCGATCGCGCCAAAGCCCGGCAGATCGCGGTAGGGGCCGGTCTGACCGTAGCCCGAGATGCGCAGCATGATCAGTCCGGGGTTGGACTTCGAGAGCGTCTCATAGTCCATGCCCCAGCCTTCAAGCGTGCCGGGACGGAAGTTCTCGATCAGCACATCGGCCTGGGCGATCAGCTGGCGGGCGATGTCCTGACCCTCGGGGTTGCGCAGGTCCAGCGCAATCGAGCGTTTGTTGCGCGACTGCACCTGCCACCAGACGGAGGTGCCGTCCTGGATCAGACGCCAGTTGCGCAGCGGATCGCCCGCACCCGGCGGCTCGATCTTGATGACGTCGGCACCAAAGTCGCCCAGCGTCTTGGCAGCGAAAGGACCAGCGATCAGCTGGCCCATTTCCACCACGCGCAGGCCCTTGAGCGCACCAGGAGTGAGTTGCGGCAGGTTCATGCTCAAGATCCTCAATCGATGGTGGCGCCGGATTCCTTGACGATCTTGGCCCAACGCGGCAGATCGTCACGCACCAGCTGGGCAAACTGCTCAGGGGTGGATTTGTAGGGCTCGCAACCCACACCTGCCAGACGCTCCTGCACATCTTTGGCTTCGAGGACCTTGGCGATCTCGGCATTGAGCTGCGCCACGATGTGTTTGGGCGTACCTGCCGGGGCAAACATGCCGTACCACGGTGTGGCCCCAAAACCCTTGACGGTTTCACCGATGGTGGGCACGTCAGGCAAGGCCGGCAAACGCTTGGGATTGACCACGCCCAGCACCTTCATCTTGCCCGAACGGATGAAAGCAATCGAGGACGGCAGGCTCTGCACTGACACCTGCACCTGGCCCGACACCAGATCGGTCGCGGCGGCTGCAGCCCCTTTGTAGGGCACATGGGTCATGTCGATGCCGGTGGCCTTGCCCAGCATTTCGCCAATCAGGTGGTTGAGTGTGCCGTTGCCAGCCGAGCCGATGTTGATCCTGCCCGGTTGCTGCTTGGCCGCGGCGATCAGCTCGGCCGTGTTTTTGGCCGGAAAGGACGGATGGGCCACCAGCACATAACCAGCGGTAGCCACTGGGCCGATCGCCTCGAAGTCCTTGACCGGGTCAAAGCCGGTGCTCTTGTAGAGCGAGGGATTGATCACCATCGAGCTGTCGGCCGTGATGAAGAGAGTGTAGCCATCGGGTTTGGCACGTGCGGCAGCCACTGTGCCCACATTGCCACCGGCACCGGTGCGGTTGTCGACCACGAAAGAATGTCCGGTCTGCTCGGTCAGCTTCTGGGCGATCACCCGGGCGATCGTGTCGTTGGCCCCGCCGGCAGCATGGGGCACGATGATGGTGACCGGCTTGGACGGGAATTTCTCCTGCGCCAGCACGGGGGCGGCAACGGCCAGGGACAGACCCAGGGCCAGAAGGGTTCGGCGTTGTTGGAACATGAAAGTCTCCTCGTTGAAAAAATGGACTGGGGTCAGGCAAACAGCCAGGGGTTGGCCTGGCGGTGGCGGGTTTCAAAGGCGCGGATGCGCTCGGTTTTTTCAAGCGTGATGCCGATGTCATCGAGCCCTTCGAGCAGACGGTGCTTGCGCGAAGCATCGACTTCGAAAGAGATCGACATGCCGGTGGACGAACGCAGGGTCTGCGAAGGCAGATCCACCGTGAGTGTGTAACCAGGGTTGTATGCCACCTCGTTGAACAGCTGCTCGATCAGTTCGGCCGACAGGACGATGGGCAGCATGCCGTTTTTGAAGCAGTTGTTGAAGAAGATGTCGGCAAAGCTGGGCGCCAGCAGCGCGCGGATACCGTAATCATGCAAGGCCCAGACCGCATGCTCGCGGCTGGAGCCGCAACCGAAGTTCTCGCGCGCCAGCAGGATTTGCGCGCCATCGTAACGCGACTGGTTGAGTGCGAATTCGGGGTTGCGGGGCCGCTGCGTCACATCCTGCCCCGGCTCGCCCCGGTCCAGGTAACGCCACTCGTCAAACAGGTTGTCGCCAAAGCCGGTGCGACGGATCGACTTCATGAACTGTTTGGGGATCAGCGCGTCGGTGTCCACGTTGGCGCGGTCGATGGGCACGACCAGCGATTGCAGCTGGATAAAGGGTTTCATGCGTTCACCTCCAGGGTTTCAAGGTCTTCCACCCGGGCCAGACGACCCGCGATCGCAGCTGCCGCGGCCAGCGCAGGGCTGAGCAAGTGGCTGCGCCCGCCGGGGCCTTGGCGACCTTCAAAGTTGCGGTTGCTGGTCGATGCGCAGCGCTCGCCCGGCGAGAGGCGATCGTCGTTCATGCCCAGGCACATCGAGCAGCCGGGCTCACGCCATTGCAGACCCGCATCGGTGAAAATTTTGTCCAAACCTTCTGCCTCGGCCTGCGCCTTGACCAGGCCTGAGCCCGGCACCACCAGGGCCTGCACCACGTTCGCGGCCACACGGCGGCCTTTGACCACTGCGGCAGCAGCGCGCAGGTCTTCGATGCGGGCGTTGGTGCAGGAGCCGATGAACACCTTGTGGATGGCAATGTCACGCATCGGCGTGCCCGGCTGCAGGCCCATGTAGGCCAGCGCGGCCTGCATGCTGGCACGGCGCACGGTGTCCGGCTCCAGCGCAGGATCGGGCACGCAGCCGTCGATGCCCACCACCATGTCGGGCGAGGTGCCCCAGCTCACCATGGGTTGCAGCGCGCTGGCGTCGATCCTCAGTTCACGGTCAAAGACGGCGCCTTCGTCGCTCACCAGCGTGCGCCAGGCGTTGACGGCAGCGTCCCACTTCGCACCCTGCGGTGCTTGCGGGCGGCCACGCAGATACTCGATGGTCTTGTCATCTACAGCCACCAGACCGACACGCGCACCGGCTTCGATGGCCATATTGCACAAGGTCATGCGTCCTTCCATGCTCAGGTCACGGATCACGCTGCCGTCAAATTCAATCGCATGGCCAGTTGCGCCCGCCGTGCCCAGCCGGCCAATGATGTGCAGCACCAGGTCCTTGGCCGACAAACCTGCGGCCAGCTGACCCTCGACCCTCACACGCATGCGTTGCATAGGACGGATGGCCAGGCACTGCGTGGCCAGCACATGCTCGACATCGGAAGTGCCCACCCCAAACGCCAAAGCAGCAAATGCACCGTGCGTACTGGTGTGCGAGTCACCCGCCACCACGGTCATGCCGGGCAGCGTGGCGCCCTGCTCCGGCCCCACCACATGGATGATGCCCTGGGACTTGCTGCCCAGGCCATGGAAGGTGATGCCGAACTCCTGGCAGTTGATGCCCAGCTGGCGCACCTGAGCGCGAGACAAAGGATCTTCGATCGCCTCGACCGAGGTGCGCTGCGCCGCGGTGGTGGGCACGTTGTGGTCGGCCACAGCGATCGTTGTTTCGCGCCGCCAGGGTTGGCGGCCGGAAAGGCGCAGGCCTTCAAAGGCCTGTGGGCTCGTCACTTCGTAAACCAGATGACGGTCCACGTAGAGCAAAGATTCACCATCTGAAGTCTCATCGACCAGATGGCTTTGCCAGAGTTTGTCGAACAAGGTTCGGGCAATAGCGGGGGTTGGCATCACTGCAGCAGCCAGGAATGAAGATGGCGTGCAGTCTAGAAAGAAGCGCGCAAGCGCGAAACAAGCAGAACGACAAACGAGCTTTCGCGATTCGCGAAAGCCAGGCTCAGAAAAGGCTCAGCTCTGGCAACTCACCAGATGGTCCAGCAAATACCGAACAGGCCGGGCCAAAGCCCCCAGGTCGCGTGCGCCCAGCAGCAGCTCGCGCGCGACCCAGTCATCGCTCAGTTCGATCAAACGCAGGCCCAGCGCCTGCTCCATGGGCTGGGCAGCAGCCATCGGCAGTACCGCAATGCCCAGACCGGCCGCCACCATCTGGCACATGGCGTCAAAACTGCGCACCTGGATGCGGATGCGCAGCGGCTTGCTCATCTGACGGCTTTCCAGCTCCAGCCGCTGCGCCAGCGAGGTTGCCTGCGCCAGGCTCACAAAATCGTAGTCCACGGCTTCTGCAAAAGCCACTTTTTTGCGTCGTGCCAACGCATGGCCTTGCGGTACCACCAGCACCAGTCGGTCCCGCCGATAGGACTGGGTCTGCAAGCCCAGCGTTGGCGTGCGGTCCGCAAAAATGCCCACGTCGGCCCGCCCATCCAGCACGGCCATCACCACTTCGTGGCTGTCGGCCTCGTTGAGTTCGATGCGGATGCCCGGCTGCGCTTGCGCAAAGCTGGCCAGATCACCCGGCAAGAACTGCGTCACCGCCGAAGTATTGGCCCATAACCTCACCACCCCCAGCAAACCCCGGGCGTGATCCGACAGGTCTGCGCTCATCTGATCCACATCGGCAAGGATGCGCTGGACATGGTCGTAAAGCGCCTCACCGGCAGGCGTGAGCTTGACCCCACGCGAATGCCGCTCCAGCAAGGTCACGCCAAATGCGGCCTCGAGATCGGTCACCCGCTTGCTCGCGGCCCCCACCGCCAGCATGGCCAACTCCGCACCTTGACTGATGCTGCCTGTGCGTGCGATCAGGCCAAACAGCGAGAGGGAAACAAGATCAATGCGATGAAGGTTCATGGATCACACAATGTGCCTGCGATGGCGTCTGGCCAAGTGGCCGATCAGCTTTGCAGGCCTCAAACCGATACCAAATTATCTTGCACACAGGAATGGCATTGTTTCCGCATACCAGAGGCGTGAACGCGAATAATTCTGATTTGAGTCAAAATGCACTCTTGCGGATTGCGCTTCAATTCGCATGAACAGAAAAATTCGTCATGAACACCAACGTCCCGCGGAATTTGGACAACCTGGATTGTGGTCAGGTCGCCAGCATTCAAGCCATGTCGGTTGGCGCAGAACTCCATGCCAGGCTTTCAGCGCTGGGTTTGCAGCCTGGCAAGCTGGTCGAGGTGATCCGCCGCGCCGCTCTGGGAGGACCCTTGCATGTGCGTGTAGGCACCACGGAGGTCATGCTGCGTCGGCGTGAAGCCGCCCGCATTTTGGTCACTCCAGAACCTGCACTGGCCTCCTGAGAATCCCCAAATGAAAACGGTCGCCCTGGTGGGCATGCCGAACACGGGCAAATCGACCCTGTTCAATCGCCTCACAGGTGCCCATGCCCGTGTCGGCAACTGGCCTGGCATCACAGTGGAGTTGCTGAGCGCCAAATTGATCATTGGCAGTGAGGTGGTGCAGCTGGTTGACCTGCCGGGCATTTATGACCTGCACGGTTACTCGGAAGACGAGAAAGTCGTCACGACATTTTTGGCTGCGCAAAAACCGGATCTGATCGTCTTTGTGATGAATGCCTCGCAGCTGGACCGGCAAAGCACCTTGCTGCATCAGCTCCTTGCACAGAATATCCCGATCCTGGCGATCCTGGGGCTGGCCGACGAAGCCAAAGCAATGGGCATGACGTTTGATATCCCTGCCATGAGCGAGGCGCTGGATCTGCCCATTTGCCTGCTTTCGGCCAAACACGGCCAGGGCATGGAGCAAATGCAGGCTGCTCTGAAGACGGCCTTGTCGCCCTGCCCTGCGCCCAAAAGGGAACCCAAGACGGCTGCGGAGATTACGAGCGTCATTGAGCGGCATGTGCAAATGCCTGTTCAGTTGGGCAACAGCTGGACACAGCGTCTTGATCGCGTGCTTTTGCACCCCTGGCTCGGACTGCCGATTTTCCTGACGCTGATGCTGCTGGTCTTTCAGGCCGTTTTTGCCTTGGGCAAGCCATTGCAGGACGGTATGTCCTGGCTCTTTTCTCAAGGACGTGGGCTGGTGCTGGAGCCCCTGCTTGAAGGCTGGCACCCACTGCTGCACGGTCTGCTGCTCGACGGCATCTACAACGGCCTGGGCACCGTCGCCAGTTTCGTACCGCTGATCGTGCTCTTCTTTGTTTTTCTGGGCATCATCGAAGACACGGGCTATCTGGCAAGAGCCGCCTTCCTGATGGATGCCCTGATGGCACGTTTTGGCCTGGATGGCCGCAGCTTCGTCATGCTCTTGATGGGCTTTGGTTGCAATGTGCCTGCACTCATGGGAACCAGGGTGCTGCGCTCGCGTGGACTTCGCTTGCTGAGCATGTTGACCATTCCTTTTTCCTTGTGCTCTGCACGCCTGCAGGTTTTTGTATTTTTCACTGCGGCACTCTTTACGGCACAACAGGCCCCATGGGTGCTGTTTTCCCTTTATCTGATCAGCATTGCTGCCTCGATGCTGACGGCTCTCATCTTCAAACGCAAATACGAGAATCAGGATGCCTTTGTCCTGGAGATGCCACCTTATCGCCTTCCGACGACGCGGCAAATTGTTCTGAGAGGCTGGCAGGAAGTTCGGCATTTCCTGCAACGCGCAACACGTTTCATCCTTCTGGGCGTCGTTCTGGTGTGGGCTCTGACCCATTTCCCGCTGGGGGTGGAAATTGGCAGTGCCCAAAGCTGGGCAGGTCGGATTGGCGCGTTTCTTGAGCCTGTTCTGCATCCTCTGGGCATCACGCCTGAATTGACCATCGCGCTGCTTTTTGGCTTCGTGGCCAAGGAAATCGTGATTGGCTCACTGGCTGTGATTTACGGCATGGATGGGAGCACACTGATGCAGTCGCTCGGTCAGCAAATCACATGGCCACAGGCTTACAGTTTCATGCTGTTTGCGCTGATCTATACACCTTGCCTGTCTGCCGTGGCCACCATCCGGTCTGAATCGAAAAGCCTGTCGTTCACTGCACTCAGCATTGTCTGGCCCGTTATGCTGGCGTGGGCCACGAGCTGTGTTTTCTATCAGGCAGCCCTTCATTTTCTGCATGTTTGATTTTTCGAATGGACAGCGCCAATGAAAAATTTTTTGTTCAAACTGCTCAGCCTCAGCGCTCTTGCCACGTCGTTTCTGGCTTCACCCCTGAGCGCTCAAACGGCTTTTCCCAGCAAACCCATCAAGATCGTCGTTCCCAATGCGGCAGGAGGTGCGGCCGACATCACGGCGCGAACCGTTGGCCAAAAACTCAGCGAAGCCTTGGGCCAGCCCGTGGTCATCGAAAACAAACCCAGTGCGGGAGGTATCGTTGCCGGGGAGATGGTCGCTCGGTCCGAACCGGATGGACACACCCTTTTGCTGATCTCCAGCGGTACGGCCGTCAGTGCCAGTTTGTTCAAAAGTCTGCCGTTCGACACCTTGAAGGATTTCACCCCGGTATCCAAGCTCGCCTCCTTCGATCTGGTGATCGCAGTCGCCGAGGGCAGTCGTTTCAAGAGCCTCGGCGAAATGCTGGCTTATGGCCGTGCCAACCCCGGCAAGCTCAACATTGGGACCCCACAGGTGGGCACGACACAAAACCTGGCCGCCGAACTGTTGCTGAGCACCGCCGGATTGCAGGCGCAAATTGTCCCCTTCAATGGCACTCCTCCCGTCATCACTGCACTGCGCGGAGGCTCTCTGGATGCCATGCTGGAAATACTGGGGCCGATCATGCCGCAGATCAGGTCGAACGCGCTTCGCCCACTGGCCATGCTTGGCGACAAACGTGCACCCAGTCTGCCGGATGTTCCGACTGCACAAGAAGCTGGAGGTACTTTGAGCAAGTTTCATGTCGGTTCCTGGAATGGCCTGGCTGCGCCCGCCAAAACACCGCGGGATGTGGTTCAGCGCCTGAGCCGGGAAATCCAGGCCGTGATGGAAATGCCGGACGTGAAAAAGCGCCTCAATGATGTCAACCTGTACGCCCAGGGCAGCACACCAGAGCAAGCGACCGAGATTCTGGCGCAGGACATTCGTCGGTGGGCAGATGTGATCAGCAAAGCGCGCATCGACAAACAATGAATCCCGCACAGCCCGCGGGCGCCGTGTCCTCAGCGGGCGCAAAAACCGTCCGCAAGACAAAGGTCGTCAACCTCACCAGGTCGCCGACCTTTGTTTTTGTCTGTGCAAATTCATCGGAGGGATCAAAACTCTTTTCGAACGTTTGCTCCGATCAGCCAGAGAAGTTATTGACAAGTACTTGCCCGCATTGAAGAATCCAAAAACCACAAAATTTGTCAGTATTTGCAAAAACACTGACAAAACAAAAATTCATCTAATTTTTAAGGATTCACTATGCTTGCGAGACACAGATCATCTTTCGCATATTTAAACTGGATTAGACAGTTCTGTCTCATTGCCTGCGCACTGTTGATCGGTGTTCTCGCTCATGCACAAGTTCAGGTCATCAACCTTCTGGGAGCGCACGGTAAATACGTGGTGGCCGAGTCTGACCAAGTGACTGTGAATGCCAATCGGCCAGCAGCGGGTCCCTGGGAACAGTGGCAAATGACCCGCAATGGCAACATGGTGACGTTCAAGAGCTACTGGGGGAAGTTCCTGTCGGCTCAGCCTGATGGCTCCATGCAAGCCAACCGGACAGCCATCGGCGCGTGGGAACAATTCCAGGTGATTGACGCAGGCTCTGGCAATGTGGCCTTCAGAACAGCTCATGGCAAGTACCTGGTTTCAGAGCCGAGCGGTGCCTTTCTGGGTAACCGGACGGCCATTGGGCCCTGGGAGCAATTCAGAGTGGCGGCCTTGTCCACGACCACCCAAACTGGATCAGCCGCAAGTACAACCCCCCCGGCAACCACCACTGCTGCAGCCCCGGCGGCGCAACAAGCGGCCGTCGACGAGCCCACCGAGTTTTACTGGCGCGGAAGCTACGGGCGTGGCGTAGGCACCCCTCTGGATGCCTGCCCTG
>JACCDV010770158.1_pt1 | contig 13329 bp, 4 predicted proteins | sample 7446131 | NCBI WGS metagenome assembly JACCDV01 (sample SAMN15323448, study PRJNA562643) | freshwater metagenome | isolation source: river surface water | place: USA:Blue River Watershed | collected 2017-08-17 | reverse complement strand
TTTCTTACAATAATATTTCTTATGGAAATTGCGTATCTTGTAAGTTCAAAACTGATTAATAAATAAACACCGATTCCAAAGAAACCCAATTTTGATAAAAATGAAGCATCTTTTGGTAGTTATAATAGGACTATTAAAATTCCTAAAACTACAAGACCATATTTACCAAAATAAGCGAATTCCTTGGCTTCTCTTTCCTTTCTATCTGCAATTTAGGCAAATTAAGCAAAATCAAAATAATTTGATAAAAATGGTTTTTAAACTTTCATGAATGTTTTTACTATGACTTAAATCATACCAGTCATGGCAAACATTAAATAGAAGAAAAAGGCAATATCGAAAAGATTCTTATAAAATGGTCCAAGAGTTAATCCGTACATGTCTCCAGATGTGTTTATCTTTTAGTTAATTATCTTATAAATAAAGGTCATCTACAATGATGTATAAATAAAACTAAAGATTATAAAGATGCTTACAATAAAGGTCAAAGCATAACCAAGCTAAATGAAAGCTTTAAACAATGTTAAAACACCAAGCCCTAAAGCAGAGATGACTAATCTGACAATTTGTGGAGAACAGTCAGAGAAATCAACACTTTCATTATTAGCTTATTTCTCTTAAATAAAAGGAGAGTTAGTTTCTTACATTTATAATTTGAATTTAAATTAGAATTTTTGTTGCCTTTTTAATTGTTATTAAAATTATAAATTTAGTTGTAATTTTATATTTGTTGAAATAGTTTTATAATATTAATTGCATTATAAATGAAAAAATAGATTTTTGGTTTAAATTGATAATATTTTTATTTTTCAAATTTCTTATAGAAATAATCAATCATTTCTTCTTAATTCATATTTGATAATTTTTCTAATCTTTTTAAGTGTTCTTAATCAATTGTTTATTACTCTATTTTTGCTTATATAGAAAACTTTTATTCTGATTAGAATTATATTCTGGATAAAAGTTCCTTATTTTTCATATTTAAGTTTTATAGTTGTTTTCTTCTTTCTTCTAATAAGCTTTATTTATCAATTGTTTCAGTAAGTAATTATTAGGATTGTTCATTAATTCTTTTTAGTTCTTATTGCATCTATTTTTGTATTTTATCTATATTATTTTGCTAAATATAATTTTTTAAATCTTCCTCTGCTTTTTCAAGCATTTTTTACTTATATTCTTAAAAGTTCTTCTCTTTCAATTATCCTAACATTGTACTTTCCTTTTGCACTGTTTATATTTGTCCTAATATTTAACTAATTAAATCCATTATAATTTATTTAAGATTTTGAATTATTAATTCATTCAACAATAATAATTAACCTTATTAGTTTATAGGGTGTTATAATATATCTTATTCTAATTAACTAAAAGAGAATTTTAATAAATCTTTTTAATTTTTCTAAAATATTTTATTATTTAAAATATCGTCTATTGTTGGCCTATTACATGGATTAAAAGATATCATTTGTAATAGAAGTTGCTAAAGGTCCTCTGCTATATTAATTTTTCTTATTAATTTTGATAGGCTATTTTTTGATACTTTTTTACTTAAATCTAACACATCTTTTTATATTTATTTGTTTTTTATGAATTCAACGTCTTGTATGTTAATTATATCAATTTATTTAATTATTTATATTAGTTAATCTTCATCTTATAAAACAATGTTTCTTTTTGAATATAAATTATCTTTGTTTTAAGGACTAATTGTTTCACTAGAAGAACCTTTGAATAAAATAAAACTTTCTTTTGTTTAATATTATATTAAAGATTCAATAAAAACACATCCTAAAGACCAAATATCAGACTTATAATCATATTATTCTAATAAAAGGACTTCAGGAGATCAATAATATCATGTTCCGATTATTTTTGTCTGAATGGGTTGTTCATTTTAAAAGAAAAAATTCGAATTTAAAAATAAACTGCAAATATATGACTTTTGATTATCTAATTATAAGATACTATTAAAATCACATAAAAAAGCATTCTGTTCACAATCTATTAAAATATTATCTGGCTTGATATCTCTGTGAATTATTTTATTATCATGAAAAACCTTTAATTACAATAAAATCTAATTCCATTGTTTTAATACTTGTTAAATATTTATTTTTTATTCGTCAAAAGAACAAAGTGAATATTAATATAAATTTAAAACGATATAAAGGCTGTAAAAATAAGGAAATTCTGATTTTATTTCATCTTTTAAAACAAAACAATCATGAAACTAAATGAATAAATTATTTTATTTTAGTTTTTTTAATAAGATTACTTCTCTTATAAAACATTAAGTATAATAATCATTATTTTAAATTCCTTCATATACCTTGATAGCAAAGTAACTCTTATTTCTTTAATTTTACACTTTATAAACTTAAGCGAATCCCCCTTAAGATAAAAGTTCAATAATTTTATAATTTTAAATATTTATTCCTAATAAATTTCAATTAGCCATTTTTATTATTTAATTTATATAAATGATAAATCTAATTGAATAATCAGATATAAGGTATCCTATATTAATAAGCTTAATAACTGGAAAATAGATTTAAGTTCCAAAATCTGATAATTTAAATTCTTAGGATGTTTGCTTTATAAAACTAATATAATAAATAACCATTGGTTCAACCTTTTAATTTAATGAGAAAAAATAAGAATTTTATTTTGTTCCAGGAACATTGGATCAATCTAAGGAAAGCATTGGAAGTATATTTTTTATCAAAAGCAACAAAGGTATTGGATATTATATAGAGCCTTTATTAATTCTCGGTCTTTATTATAAATCCAACTTATAGATAAATATATAAGGAAATTTTTACAAGGATTTATCAGCTGAGAATATAAAAAACTCATTAATACCTTTTATAGAAGGTTTAATTGGCTTATAAAAATTATATTAATTCGATATAAAGAAGAAAGGAACATTAAATAATAATGACAGTCTTGTATATTTATAAGTTTAAGCTTAGTAAAAAGGTATATTAATAGATAAGGAGTTTTTTACCTAAAAAAGAATTACATCTTTTAAGGGAACAATTACTTATAATAATATTTCTTAAGATTTGATTAATAAAATAATCGAGAAAATAAAAGAAAGATTAACTCCATTTACTCCCAGTGTATGGATATATACTGACAAATAAACAAATTCAGATGGGAAATATTTCTAGTTAACTTTGAATTCGAATAATTTCTTCAGCAATTATAAAACATTCGATTTTAATTAATTAAAAATAGAAAATTTAGATTAGCAAATTAATGATTTCATAAGTTACTTTTTAAATGATATTTGAGTTGAATAATCCTATTTTCCAAGCAACTTTCATCATATTTTGATTTGTTTGCTAATTTTATCAAATTAAATGAAAATTAATCTGAAATTACAAACGATTAAAAAAGATGCAATTTATATGCTAAGAGCTTTTGACTTAATTTTGAATAAGAAAATGAATGTTGAATAAAATGATGGATATTTAATATCGGGTAATTCTTTATCAATTAAAAATTGATTTATGGAGCTTAAGTAATTTATTATTAAATTATATATAAATGTCTGTGAAAGTAAAAGCCATTGGGGTATTGGCTACATCTACTTTAATCTATTAATTAAAATGAAAAAAATAAAAAGCTAATAAATTAGATGATATTGAAATGAAGTCTTTTTTATAATTTCTTTAAACTCTTTAAAGCGACTACAATTTTTAAGTTATTGAAAATAACTAAAATATAAAAGAAGAAAGTAATATGTTATAAATTAAAGACTTAACTATTAATAAATTAGGAGAAATCTTATCAGAATGAAAGCATAAATCTAATAAAATACTTTTTATTAATTCAGAATTACTATAAAATAATTAGTTCTTATAAGAAGAAAATAACAAATAAAAAAAGATTTATTCTAAATAATAAACAAACAATATTTTAAATTCGATTAATAGAGATTTCTCTGTAATATCAATTCCTTAAGATAGAAAAAACAACTAAGAATTATTTAATGCAATTAGTTTTGCTAATAGATTTATAAATCATCATGTAAAAGCAATCATACGGCCTAAGTGTTTAATTGACTATTTTATCACGCCAAAAGTTTATTTTTATCAAAACAATAATAATAAAGTAACTTAATATCAAATAGAATAAAATTAAGAAATTTAATTTATTTTTTAACATTTCAAAAAATAAATAGAAATTTATAATAAATTTAATTAATAAAACTCATCGTTTAAATTAATAATAAAATATGACTGAAATCAAATAAAGAAAAAGGATTTATAATAGCTATAAAATTCTTTATAAAACTTAAAGGAAATTTAGAGTGTAGAATTTATTTAAAATTTTAAATAAAAAAACTAAATTATTTTAATTGATCGTGAAAAAGAGTTAAAATTTATTGATTAACTTAAAAAAGAAAATTAATTGAGTATTGAAACTTATAAAACAACTTTTTAAGATTTTAATAAATCAATCGATAACTCAATAGAATAAATTAGTAATATTATTAATAATAAATAAATTCCATAAGAAAAAGATTAAATAAATAATGTTAAATATGAACCAAATTTGTCTATTAAATTAACTGGAGCAAATTTCAAAGATTTTATTTACAAATATTAGTTTTCAGCTTTATTATCATATTCTAAAGATTGTTAGAGTTGTAAAATAGTTAAGCCTTTATTTGAATAAATTGCTTTATAGAAATTATTATAGAATTCAGATATTAAATTCTATTGAATAAATAATGATAAAAATAGCTGTAAGGAAAAGGATAAATTCTGGTCAACACCAAAGATATAAATTTATAAAAACAACTCTTCTTAAATATATAGTTATGAAAGCAATATAATAAGTTATAATAGTTTAAATGATTTTTTTGAAATAACAAAATTGGTATAAGAAAGTAACATGAATATTGATATTAAAAAATATAAATAAAATCTTTAGAAAATCTGATTTTTACATAAAAGTCTCTAAATAATTAATTTTATAATGAAAAACATACTAGATAATATAAATATACAAAAATAGAATAATTTATTCAAAAACGTTGATTCCATATTATTTCAAGATTATACATTAGACGAACTAATAGGATGAGGTGCTTTTGGATAAGTTTATAAAGTTAGATCAAAAATCACTCGAAAACAATATGCGCTTAAGGTCATTAATTAAATTCAATTATAATAACAGACTTTAATATAGCAATTAGAATGAGAGATTTTACTTCAATTATAATGCTAGAATATTGGTATAATTAAGATATATGCAATTTTAAAAGCAGAAGAGTAAACAATCAACATTTTAATGGAGTTAATAAAAGGGCCAAATTTGTATTTATATATTAAATAAAACTCATTGGAAAACGAATAAAAAATTTCAATTGTTTTTTAACTTGCAAATATTATAAAATATCTTCATAGTTAATCACCAAAGATAATTCATAGAGATTTAAAATTAGAAAATATTCTTATTGAAAATCATATGATAAAATTAATCGATTTTGGATGGTCAAATCAGGTATCGGATTTAAGAAACACTTTTTGTGGGACACTTGATTACTTAGCTCCAGAAATGATAAAAGGAATGGGTCATGATGAGAGTGTGGATATTTGGAGTTTTGGGATTATTTTGTATGAAATTTATCATAATAAAACTCCTTTTAAGCCAAAATAAGGAAATTTTGATAAAGTTCAATACTAAATGGAAACATAAAGATTAATTTTAAAAGGAGAATTTACTATAAATAAAGACATAAATATAGAAATATAAAAATTAATAAAAAAATGCTTAATATAAGATCCTAGTTAAAGAATATAAATTTAGTAAATTTTATAATCCCAAATATTCTTAGAAAATTACCTTAAAGATATGAATGAATAGATATACAATACTACCGAAATCAATGCATAAATAATTAAATCCATGTTTGATAAACAAGAAAAAATAATCAAAAAATAGCAATAAAAACTAATTATTTTAGAACAGTAAAATGACATACTTATTTAAGAATAGTCATTAATATAGAACTATAAAGCATAAAATCTTGAAAAATAAAACTTTTGTCTTTCTTAAAGAGATTTTGCTAAGTAAATAAAATGAACCTCAAAGCCTATTCCAAGCAGTTAAAAATAAAACAAGGAAAAATCGAAGGATAAAAAAGATATTACAAAAACGAGTGAGATTTTATAAAAAAATATGAAAACAAAATGATAAAATCTATAAAAGGAATTTGCAGCTTTAGATTTTGGTATTTAGTAATAAAAAAACGTTTTATGAAAATTAACAATTAAAAGATAATTAATTATAATGGATTCTTTAGTAAATCAGTTCTTTTTATTATAATTTAATTTATTAAGAAAATTACAGTTTTAAGATAAAAATAATGATTTATTAAAAAGTACAATTTCCTTAATTAATTCATAATATAAAACCTTCCATTTTTAAATACAGGAAAATCAAATCTTAAATGTTCGATATAAGGGATAAGATAGTTAATAATTCGATTTTTAATATAGTTTTAATACGCATTGATTATTTGATTAGAAATTATAATTATCTTAATAAAATCTAATGTAAAAATAAGATAAATTTGAATTGTTTTCAAATGATAAATTATTACTATAAGGTGAAATGAAAGAGTTTTTTTTTGAGAATATTTGTTAGATTTTTTTCAACGATTTTATTTACAAAATTATAATAAAGGATAAATAAATTATAAGATATTTAGAAATCAAATAAAACGAGCATTTATTACTTGAAAGCTTAGAAGACAAAACAAAGATTAATTATTTTTAATATGAATATATTGGTGATATTTATAACACATAAATGCACGGTATAGGAGGTTTAATCTAAAAAGACTATTTATCAATTCATATTGGTTAATTTTATCAAAATAGGAGAAACGGTATAGGTATTTATTATTTACAAGATCATATGATTTTAGTAGGTAGATGGATAGATGATATTAAAGAAGGAATCTTCTATATTGTGGATAATGAGCAAAATATTTATAAATTAGAATTTTAATGAAACTAAATTATAAAAATTGAATAATAAATAAAAAACCAATGATCTGCAATATAAGAAAGTTATTCTTTATTAATAAAAAGTAAAATTTAAAACATAAAAGATAAATTATATTAAAAATATTTCATTTTGAATCCATATAAAACTTATAAAGAAATAAAATAAATTTTGTTTGATTTAAATATTATAGATAATGAATTAACACTAAAAATTGCTTTATAAGAAAATCCAACACTTTTTATAACCAATAAAGTGTCAAATTAAGAATTGAATAATTTGAATGAAAATTTATAATAAAATTAGTTTAGTTTTTATGTGAGATTTAATGAGCAAAACTCCATTTTCGGATTCAATAATTTCATTAACATAATTTATAGTTTATTAAATGAGAAACAAATATAAGAATATTAAACCAAAATTAATATATAAACAATTTCAATTATTTATTTTATCTAATATTTACTTTGAATACTCTTATAGCATTAAATAATTTATAATCCTTTAGTTCTTTTTCAATTTATAATTTTTAAAAAGAACATGCATTTTGTTATCTGTTATTTTTTTAAGATTTTTTCAGATTTTCATTAATCATTCTAATAGTTGTTCTTATTATGTTTTTAACTCTTTATCTTCTATCTTTTGCTTTTATTATATCATTATTTATGGGGTTTTAATATTCTCTTTTTATGAATCATTAAATAAAGATCATATTTATTTTGTTAAAAGAAAACCTAAGTTACTCTCCGATTTACTTTATTTTATATTTGAGTCGTTTTCATCTATGCAAATATTATCAATATTTGCCCAAAATCATCGCCAGTTTCAAACCTTATTTGTTTCCTTATTTGAATTATCATATATTTATGTATTGATAAATGGTTCTATTAAAAATAACTCTTTTTAATATAATAAAGACATTGGTTAATAATTTATTAAAATATTTATAAGTAAAATTATAAAAAAGATATAAATTCTGTTATTAATTAAAAATCTACATTGATTTCTATTCAGAAGTTTATCAATCCTTAATGAAACAACCAGCATGTTAACAATTTAGAATAAAGTATTAAGTTTTTTATCTATTCTTCAGAAGGTCCGAATAATTACATTTGTTATTTAAGTTCTCCTTATAATCACTCATAATATAATGGAAAAGATTCTGCTATGAATAGATTTAATATTTTAGCTATCAACTCTATTTTATTGGAGTATATCATTTCTCACGTTTCTCTTTTCAATAAAACAGAATCATCTCGTTTAAAGTAAAAATGTTCTCCATTTATGTTAATATCCTAAGCTATTAAGCAAATAAGAATAAATAAAGACCTAAATACATCAATGTAAGAATGATCAATAATTGTGTATAAAAAGTAGCTTAAAGTAATGATAATGTCAGCTGTAGATTTATTCAAATTTGGATTTTCTTAGAAATTTTAAATATTATTAATGATTGCATTTCCAATGTCTTAACATTATAGCTTTTATACTATATTTCTAAGGTGTTATATATTCTAATCATTTAACTAAAATTTAGCTTATTATTAGCTGAACTCTGTTTGACTTTATAATAATTAAAACTCTTAGTAAAAATCCTACATATTTTAAACAAAAAATCATTCTTATTCTTGCCTCAAACATCTTGGTAGTTTTCTCTTAGCATTCGAGCCTATTGGAAAAGTTCCTTCGTGTTTGTTTTTGACATGAGTGTATAGTGCTGGATAAGATAGATAGGATTTTCCACATCCACAAAAATAGTTTCGATCTCCATCAGAACTTCATATTCTCTTCTTATCATTATTTTATGAATCATTATTATCTGATTCAAATACATCTTAAAACATTATATAAAATTTAAACTTATTTTTTTAATAATGAGATATTCTATAAACTGCTATAAATGCTAATAATAAGCTTATTACTATTATAGAGATGAATATAATATTTGCAAGAAATGCTTTATTGATTAAATACAGAATAAAGTTTATAAATAATTAGTTCTTCATAAAGAGATAATTGAAAATTAGAAATGTATTGCTATTATAGATGGAACTTTTAACTCTTATCTTTTAGTATATTTCTTAATAGAAATTCTAAGAAATCATAAATCTAATAGATTAACAAATATGAATATTACATTCCTAATATTAAAAGGATTTACAATTAAGAATAATTATTAATATTAATAGTAAATATAAGAATAAGAGTAATTATTAATTTTGTAATAATTTTCAATCGAATATTTATAAATTAATAATAATTAAGAAATTTCTATTAATTCTATTAAAAATTAAATTATAGAATATTCTGTATAAAGAAATTACTAACTTATTATATACTCAGATTACTTGGAATTAATATCATCTAATTTACTTAATAACTTTTGTAACAATGAATTCTTATAGAATATAAATCTATTTAAAAATACTAGTGATAATATTACCTTTATATAACCATTTAATGATCTATAGCTAAAAGATATGATATTTTTATTGAATTATTTTCAGTAATAAAAAGGAATATAAAATTATATTAATTTTTCAATATATGATTTAGTAACTAATAATAAGAATACAAAAACCAATAGAATTCTTTATGATTTTATATCTTAGTAATCAAATCAGTATTAATCTACTTGTTTTAATATAAACAGTTCATTAGATAAACTAAAACTTTAATTAATTTTAAGTAATTTTATATAATTAATTATGTTAGAGGAAATACAAGAAATGGTTTTAGAGTTATTTGATATAGGAAAAACATTAGGAATAAAAGGATTAGTATTAGAGAAAGAGTTTAAAAAGATAATAACATTCAAAGATGTTTTTAAAGGATTTGTAGAATAAATTGAATCAATTAAATCTTTAAAGAATGATATATAAGTTAACGAATTAAACATTGTTTAACTTGATGGCTTGAGCGGTGAAGAAAACAAAAAGAATTTAGAAAGAGCTTGATTAACCTCAATTCAACTCAAATCCAAAATGTAAAATACAATCAAAGAAGCTAGTACGATTTATACTTAGTTAATAGGAATTTTAAAAAGTGGAAATTATACAGATGAAAAGTTATTAAAATATAAAAACAAACTAAAGACTCAAAAAGACATATTCAAAGCTCTTGTCTCAGTGCCCAAGCCAATTAAAGAAGAAGACGAAGAAGATAAGAAAAAAAGTAATAAAAAAGAATACAAAACGAAATTTCTAAAAGGAGACATTAACGAATTTATAACAAAAGAAGCTTTGAATGAAACCCAGTAAGAAAAATCAATATAAAAAAGTGAAAAAAAGAAGAAAATTAGGGAAAATCTATAAAATCAAGATTTAAACATTGATGAATATAAGCATATTGATTAATGGGATATTTACGATAAATAAATTGGCGAGGATTTAACAACCATTAAAGGAGATATTGACGACATTAATAAGAAATTAGAAAACTTTGATGAACTTATTGAAACTAATAAAAACTACATTTAATAAAATGCTTAAGAAATGTTTGCTGTAAAAGATGCGATATCAATGAGTAATCAAAGACTAAAGTTTATTGTTTAATAATTTGGAGGAAGCGTTGAGATAGTTGCTGAACTTATACAAGCGTTTATACTGATTGGCTTAATAGCATTATTCTTTGGTTTAATGATATATTATGTAAAACTTGTTTTAAATTAAATAAACGTTATAATGGAATACTTATATTTGTTTATGTTTTCAATTAGAATAGTTTTTACTTATATCTTTCATTATTAAATAAGAATTATGTATTAGTTAAATTACATTTAAAACTATCTATGCTCTTTAATGGTGTTCCTGCTTAACTTATCAAGCATTTTTTTAACTGAAAGAAAGCTACCTTAGAATTTTATAGAGATAATAATAAGCCTTAATAAACAACATAATAGAAGAAAACATATAATTTAACTTTGTGTTTATCTGTTTTCCCTACAAATATCATATTTGGTTCTATCTTATTTAATAAACCCTAAAGACTAATAAATACTTTATGTTTTAAATATAAATAAATTATAGCAGAAAACGGATTAGTTTTTCTTGCTTTAATAAAATATGTGAATTTTAATTATGATTTTAGCAATTTAGATAATAAAGGACAATAATTGACTTTAAACATAGAGTTTTTTAATCGCTTTTCTTTCGTTATTCGATAATTTATTAATTAATAACAGTTAAGTTACTTTAGACATTGGATTTGATTTAATGCTTTTAATACAAAAAAAGAGCTATACAAATATATCAATAGCAAAATATATATTTCATTAAATTGCTTTTATTTTCATTTATTCTTTAGCCACAAATTGAATTTATAAAAAAGAAATAAGTTTTAAGAAACCAAAATTGCAAAAATAAAAATTTATAATTAAATTACTTACCAAAACCTTCGAATAATTTCTCCATTAAAAGTCCAAACATACCACCGGAAATTCCTGTCAATATTAAGGAAGTTGGTTTGCTTTATCAATTTATTGCTAAAATTTACGTGGTAAAAAAGCCTGATAAAAATGAGTTTTTTTTATCTACCATTTATCTTCTATTAGAAATCATACTATCATAATAAGTATAAAGACCACCAAATATTGCAAAACCTTTTGCAGAGCTTTTCATTCAACTAAAATTTAACATGGATTTTCTTGATTGTTAAGATATCGCCTATGGATTTGATATTTTTAACTTACTCTAATGACCACATTAATAAAGACATACCAGCACCCATAACTCCCCCTGCAATACTAGAGAATAAAGCTTTTATAACAGGATTACTGTTTATCAAAGATTTTTCAGGTTCTGATAATGTTACTGTATGGATTTTTCAATATCATTATATTTAAATTGTTGTTATTTATAAATGAATAAGATTATCATATTTTTATTTATGCTTTTTGGTATGCAATTTGCTGATTATTTGCTATAAGTCCCTCTAACCTATGAATAACAATAGCAAATAATCATATAGAAATAATAGGAAAGATAACGAGAAATACAACTTTATAGCTCTTTATTAGATAATAAAGATTTAAAGGAGAAACTATATTTAGAAATCGATAATTTACTTTCTTAATATAAACAAATAAATGATTAAATGTAAGGTGATTTTTATAGTTTAGATAATTTAGGAGAAGAAATAATCGGTTTTTAAAAAGAGATATTAAACTCTAATTTTTTCATAATGAAACTAAAGAAAAAAATATCAATGCAAAAAATCTCAATACAAGAATAATTTATTAATTATAATGGAAATTTACAAAAATGGAATTTTATAGGACTAAGAAATAAGAAAAATAAGAACTCATTAAGAAGACTTTAGTATAATGGAAATTTTAAAGGAAAAACTAAAACAAACTTAAAAATTGATAGAATCTAATAACTGTCTATTAGAATATCAAGACGAAGAAATAAATTAATATATTTAAGAGAATTTTCAAATAATTTACAATAATACTTAATTTATAAAGCAAAAGCTTATATAATCTAATATTTCAATACTTGAATAAGAATATAAAGATATTAATGAAAAATTAATTGAATTTGAACTCTATTTAACAAAGAATATTTTTTAATAATAAATTTATAATGAAAAATAAAATAATAAAATTTTCAGAGGATTTAATATTTTTAGTTTTTTCTAATGTATTGTGTTTTAAGGGTAAGATTTTGAAGTTCTTTTTCTTTAATTAAAATAGTCTTATTTGGTAAAGATATATTTTTTTTCTTTTTTTAGGAATATCAATTCCCATTTATTTTAAACTAAATTATTACATAGACAAAGATAGATTGGATTCTGTAAAAAACAGCAAAATAACAAATTAGATAACATTAGTTTTGACAGGATTAATATTCGTATTAACTATATTTTTTATTAGAATAATTGTTTATAGATACAAACTATGGACTTTACCAATAGTTTTATTATGTCCTATTGCTGTAACAATAACCTACTATAAAATTGAAATGAAAAATAAGAATATTTAAACCTTAATAAGAGCATTTTATTTGATATTTTTAATAGTAAAAAGTTTTTAATAATTTATTATTCAGAATTTCTGTTGTTTTTTACTTATTTAAATCCTAATATTAATACTAAAGGTATCCATCCATAATAACAAGCATATTGTAGTTTTTCTTATATTTTCTCTTTAATTTTCATATTTATAAAATATAAATGAATTTTGAAATGCTAAAAAATAATCAAGAAATTGTAGAACTTTTAAAGTCCGAAAAGTTATAGAAAATTATTAATAAAATTTTGAGTGCAGAAAATCAATATAAAGAATTAGAAGAATATATTCAG
>JACCDV010487060.1_pt1 | contig 13331 bp, 9 predicted proteins | sample 7446131 | NCBI WGS metagenome assembly JACCDV01 (sample SAMN15323448, study PRJNA562643) | freshwater metagenome | isolation source: river surface water | place: USA:Blue River Watershed | collected 2017-08-17 | reverse complement strand
GGATCAAGAATTCCTGAAGTTCATGCAGGAGGCCGCCAAATCGGACTCTTCTTCGGGAGTTAGCGATCTTGTAAAAACCGCATTCTCTACGCTGGGCGGTGGCGCAAAAGACTTCTTGAAAAAGTTCCTTTTTGACCCGTCTACCGGCAAAGTCAACTTGGCAGGAATTGGCGCCGCCGCAGCAGGCCTTTATTCCCTAATGAATGAAAAATCACAGGGAGGCTACAGCAGGCCTGTTCCGAAAATGGATCTGGTGCGCGAGCAGATTCAGTTCGACGACGCAAACCGCCGCCCCGGTTCTGCTGGTCGCCAGTATTTCACCGACCCTCGATTCGTGACTCAAGGTGACGCTGCCGCCATTGAGGCCGCAAAAGCCGCATCAGCAGAGCAAGCTTCCGGCATCAAAGCAATTCAGCCTGCTCAACCGGCCCCCGCCGCAAATCCTTGGGCGGGCAAAATGAATCTTTCTTACAGCCGTCCTGGTGGCGTTGCGCCAGAGTTGCGTAGCCCAGAAGTCACGCCAGCTCTCGAAGGCTCTGTGCGATCGGATTTTGGCGGTCTCGCCTCTGCTCTACGCGGGTCCGCTGGAAACTTTAATCCAATGAACAAGGCTGCAGACATGAACAATCCCGCAACACCCGGCGGACTTATGGGCCTTATAAAAGAACGCGATTATTCGGCTCCAGGCAGCGGGTACAGGCACGATCTCCCAATGCTTTCAAATGACATAAGGGCCATCAATACGCCCTCCGCTCCACCTCGACAATATGACGCTCCAGAAAGCATGCCTATTACCTCGAACGATGGGGTTGATCAGTCTTACGCCAAGGGCGGCATGACTCGCAGCGGTCGCTATCTGTCGGGATCGACCGACGGTATGGCAGACAAGCTCCCTGCAAACATCGACGGCAAGCAGCCCGCAAAGCTCAGCCATGGCGAGTTCGTGATCCCCGCGGATGTCGTGTCCCACCTGGGCAACGGCAACTCTGATGCTGGCGCCAAGAAGCTCTACGAGATGATGGCCCGAGTGCGCAAGGCTCGTACCGGCAACGAAAAGCAGGGCAAGCAGATTGACCCGAACCGTTTCATGCCCGGCGGCATCGTTGGCTTGGCAACAGGCGGCGAGGTCAAAGCCTTTCAAGCTGGTGGCGCGACCGGCAACACTGGCACCACCGGCGCGTCGGGCGTTCCGCTGGACACGTCTCGCACATCCACCCTGTCCCCGTGGGTTGGCGACTATGTGACCAATGCCCTGGGCCAAGGTGCCGCCCTGGCTGCCGCCCCTTACCAGGCTTACACCGGCCAGCTGACAGCAGGTCCATCCAACCTGCAGCAACAAGCGTTCGCAGGAGCAAGCGAGATCGCTCAGGCTGGCTTCACGCCCACCCAGTTCTCCACTGGCACGTTCGACGCTGGCGCAGCTTCGCGCTACATGAACCCGTTCATTCAGTCTGCACTCGATCCGCAGCTGGCCGAGATGAAGCGTCAGGCCGAAATCAAACGGGTCGAAGATGCTGGCCGACTGACTCGTGCGGGCGCTTTCGGAGGCGGTCGTCAGGCCATCATGGAGTCCGAGATCACCCGCAACATGATGGATCAGCAGCGCAAGGCCCTGGGCGAAGGCTACGCCACGGCTTACGATAAGGCCATGGCCCAGTTCAACGCAGAGCAGAACCGACAGTTTGAAGCCGACAAAGCCACAGAGGCTTCGCGCCGCTATGGTGGTGAGTTCGGTCTGAAGTCGCTCGACTACCTGTCCAGCCTCGGCAAAACCCAGCGTGACATCGAGGCGGAAGGCCTGGCTGCAGACAAGGCTCAGTTTGAAGAGCAGCGCGACTTTGCCTACAAGATGCCGCAGTACCAGCTCAACCTGCTGCAAGGCCTGCCAATCGGCGCCAACACGACCAGCACCGACCAGAGTGGTTTGGCTGCCCTGCAAAGCCAAATCTCAGGTCTTGCCTCTCTTTACAAGACGCTCGAAAAACTGGGCCAAACTCCTGCAACAACCACGCCCACCACCGGCGTTACGCCTCCCTAATTTGAGGACTGACAAATGAATCTGGTTCAAATCAACGAGCGCCTCAAAGAAATGCCCATGCAGGCGCTCCAGCAGTATGCCAACGGCTCCAACCCCGAGGTGCCGCCGTATCTGGCTCTCGGTGAACTGCAGCGGCGTGAGAAGCTCAAGCAGCAGATGGCCAACCAGCAAGGCGCAGCGCAGGGTCAGCAGCCCAGCGTGAAGGAGCAGATCGAGCAGAAGGCCGGTTTGCTTGGACTGCAGCAGGCTCAGATGCAGCAGCAACAGCAGCAGATGATGCAGCCCCGTCCGGGTCCGGTTCCTGCCGGTGTGCCCCAGCCCGAAGCCCAGCCTGAGCCGGAAGAGATGGCCATGGCCGAAGGTGGTCTGGCTCGCATCCCTGTGCGCAACGACATGTACCGTTTCGCTGGTGGCGGCATCATTGCTTTCCAGCAGGGTGGTCAGCCCCCTCGCGTGATCACAATCCCGGTCGGTACTTCCGACGAGGAAATCGACCGCATTCGCCGCGAGAACCCTGACGCTATCCTGCGCCCCGAAACACCAATCCAGCGCCCGGCCCAGCCTGCAACGCAGCCCCAGCTCCCAGGAATCTCCGGCCTCCAGCGTTCTGCGCTGATGGATGAAGCTGTCGCCGCGGCACGGGAAAGGCCTGTCGCCCCCACTCCCGAGGGTGTGATCGCGCAGCAGAACGCACTGCTTCCCGCCGAACTGCAGGAAGCTGCACGTCAGAAGCGCGCAACGGAGGCACAAGAGCGCATGGCCCAGGCTGCAGAACGCTTCAAGGCTTCGCGCCCCGGCGGTCTGGATCAGCTCATCAAGGTGTTTGGTCAGGCTGGCCAGTACAAGGGACTGACCGGCCTCGGCCCGGCATACACCCAGAACCGTGAGCGCATGGCTGCCGAAGAGGCTGCATTCCAGCGCGAGCAAGAGGCGATGCGCAGCAAGGCTGAGGAGCAAAGCCTGGGCGAGGCTGCGGCCCTGTTCAAGTCCCGCGCTCAAGACTTTGCTGGCCAGAACGAGGCATACCGCAAGCAGCTTGCTTCGCGCACAGAAGGGCTGGCAAGTCTGGCCGGTACGGATCAGCGCGCCATCGACGCCGCTCTTGGCCGCATGAACGACCGCGAACTGACTGAACTGCGCATTGCCGCCGACAAAGCCAATGCCATGCGCCCCGGAGCGGGTGAGCGCGTTACCGCACAGGTCTTGGCATTGCGTGCAAAGGGCAAAAACGAAGAGGCTGATGCGCTGATCGACACCTACTCCAAGGTCACGCAAGGCGGCGCTGCTGGCGCAGGATTGGAGAACGCAAAAACTCGATCCGCCAGGCTGACGCTGGAATCCCTGCGCAAAGAACTCGAAGAAACAACCGACACAAAGTCGCCAAGGTACGCTTTGCTGCAAAAGCGGATCTCGGCCCTGAACGACGAGATCTACGGTTCGCTGGTCAATGAGGCAAAATCCGGAGAGGTGGACAAGAACAACCCGCTCCTCAAGTAAGGTCCAAAGATGCCGACGCTCCAAGAAATCCTGCGTGACCCGAACTACGTCAACGCAAACCCCGCAACCAAAAAAGCAATCTTCGAGCGTTGGGCTCCTTCCGACCAGAACTACTCCAGCGCCAACCAAGCCACCCAAGCCGCCATCCGTCAGCGGTTTGGTGTTGGCATGGTCGAGGCGCCCGTGGAAGAGCCTGCAAAACCCGAGGAGTCTGGCTTCCTGCGTCAGGCTGCGGACGTTCCCCTGAGCGTTGGCAAAGGCGCACTGACCGGCGTTCGCCTGATCGCTGATGCGTTCGGTGCTGGCTCCAAGGCATCCGAGGCAATCAAGGGCGCAGAAGGCTACCTGTCTGGCCTGATGTCCGCCCAAGCCAAGGGTGACGAGCAAGAGATCGTTCGGATCATGAAAGACGCCGAGGATAAGGGCGCGCTGGAGCAGGTCAAGGCTGGCCTTAAGGCATTTACTGTTGCTCCTGTGGATCTGATCTCCCAAGGCCTGGGTACTGCTGCCCCTGCTGTGCTGGGCCTTTTGGGCGGCAAGGTGCTGGGCGCTGGCGCTTTGGGCGCTCGGGCTATTGGCGCTGGCATTGGCGCTGCCATGGGCGCAGGCACGGCAAAAGGCGGCATCTATGAAGCCACCAAGGAAGAGCTGACCAAGGCTGGCCTGCCGGAAGATCAGGCTGAGAAGCGTGCTCAAGAGGCTCAGGCCTATGGCGGCAAGAACCTTGACCAGATCCTGCTGAGCACTGGCCTTGGCGCGTTTGCGTCATCCACCGGTCTTGAGTCTGCCACCCGTCGAATCCTGCTGCGCTCTGGCGTGAAAGAGGCTGCAAAACAAGAGGCTGCCGACGTTGCAAAGCGTGGCATTGTGCAGACCGGCAAGAAGCTCACCAAGGGCGCAGCAGCCGAAGGTGTTCCCGAGTTCATCCAGGCTGGCCAAGAGCAGGTTGCGCAGAACATCGCACTGCAGCGTGAAGGCTTTGATGTGCCCACGTTCCGCGGTGCCGTTGGTGCTGGCACGCTGGAGGCCCTGGCTGGCGCTGGCCTGGGCGCTGGCTTTGGTGCGCTGGAATCCACGCAAGGTGGTCTGCGAGAAAAAGCCCAAAGGGACGCTGCAGACATTCTGGAGCAAGAGCGTATTGCCGCTGGCGAAGAGCCGCCCCGCGTCGAACCCACCCAGGCCCCCGCCGAAGTTTCGGACATCGAAGAGCTGGAGCGCCAGTACGGCATGGCTCCGCCGTCTATCGAGCCCGAGGCAGCCGCCGAGACCACAGATCCCGCTGCCCCTCCCGCTGTTACGCCAGCTGTTGAGCCTGTGGCGGCAGAAGTGCAACCGGAAGCCGAGGCCACCCTTGAAAACGAGACGCCCCAGCAAAGGCTTGATCGCCTGAGAAGTAAGCGCATCGGGATGATGAACGCATTCCGGGACAACGTGATCACAAACAGGGAATACGAAGCCTTCCAGGCGGAACTTGCCGCTGCTGAAGAGCAGGCAAAAGGTGCGCCGACGGATGTTTCTCAGCTCAGTGAAGCCAAGCAAGAAGTCCTGCGCATGGCTGATGAGATCGAGGCCGCCGGGAACAAGTCGTTTGCAGACGGCATGCGCCTGAACGCAAAGCCAGAATCGCGCGAGCCGACCGCTCAGACGATGGAGTTCTATCGCTCCAAGCTGCCGCAAAAGCCAAAGGCCGAAGAGGTTGGCGCTGCTGCCGAACAAGTAACGTATGGACTGCCGGAGTTCTTTGCCAGTACCCCGAAAGATGCGGATCGCATCGCAGGTTTGCGCAAATCTGGTCCGCCTAAAGTGCGCATGGCGCTGGATGAAATCAACGACACCATGCAGACGCTGATGGACACCATCACGAATGCTGGTTACAAGATGGAGAACGTCATTCCGGGGCAAGTGCCGCCCGCCATCTTGCGCATCAAGAGCCAGATTGGCCTGCTCGCCAGCGACGCTAGCCGTATTTCCAGATCTGCAGAGGCAATTCAAAAGGGATACAAGCGCGCAGACAAGAAGCGTTTGGACGCCGACATCAAGGGCGCACTGGATGGCATCAACGAAGCAGAGGACTTGATCGCGTTTGATCGCAACGTCCCGACTGCCGCAGAAGAGATGGAGGGAGTTGCCGTCCCGCCGTCGCCAGAAGTGCAAGACCTGATGGACGAGCAGAAGAAGGCTGCACAAGATATTGCTCGCTTGAAGAACCGAGGCATGAGCCTGTGGACTGCGCTTGCTGGCAAGCTGTCCAAGGAAGAAGTGCGCGGCTTGGGTGGTCGCTCGATGCAGGTTGGCAAGAACCAGTTTCTGAACCTTGGCGCCAAGAGAGGTAAGCCCTCAACAGAGCTGGCCGACCTCGTGGCTGACGGCATGCTTAACCCGTTCCTGCCGCCCAACATGCGGAACGACGCGGCGCAGTTCGACAACACCGAGTCCACCGAGTACATTCGCAACAGGCTGGCCTCTGGTCAGTACACCACCTACGACACGGACGTAGCGATTGAGCAGATTGGCCAAGAGGCCCTGGAGCTTGAGCGCCGCATCCAAGAGGAGCTTTCCCTTGAAGAAATCAACCGAGAAATCCAGCTCGCAAACGAAGAGCAAAGAGAAGCTGATCAAGCTGTTGCGGACTTTGCCGCCGAAGGTGAGGCTGGAGCTGCTGCGCAACGCCAAGCAGAAGAAGCAACAGAGCTTGATGACCTCGAAAGACGAGCAGCCGATGCAGGCATAGACGTTGATGCCATCCGCGAGGAGGTCTACTACGACACCCGCGGCGAGGAGGACATCAACTACGAGCGCACCCTGGCTGACCGCCTGCGCGGCGCCCTGTCCGTCCAGGAGCAGTTCCTGGCCATGCAGACCGAAGAGGAGCTGAAGGCCAAGCAAGAGGCCGACGCTGCTGCAGAGAAAGCACGCAAGGCTGAAGAGAAGGCCAAGGAAGAGAAGGCAAAGGCCGACGAGGCTGCTGCTGACTTCGTGCTGACCGGTAGTGACCGCGAGGCTGACGAGGCTGCGGCCCGTGGCCAGCAAGACATCTTCGCCGCCGCAGAAGAAGAGGCTCCGCAAGTCGATGTCAACGAGATCCTGACGCCGGAAAACGAAGAGGCCAAGAAGGCTTACATGGCCGCCAGCAAAGAAGGCGATGCCACGGCTGAGTACCGCTTCCATCGTGCGTTGCAGGTTGCAAACGAGCAGGGCGCGACCCTGAATGTTTGGAGCAAAGATGGGCGACTGGTCACCCAGCAGTTCATGCAGCCCAAGCCGGAAAACGCACGCTTGGTCACGACCATCTACCCTCAGCAAGTGCTGGAGTCCTCCGAGAAGGGTCAGACCGGCTACAGCCCGGACCCCGAAGACCAGCGCATCGAGAAAGAGCTGACCGGCAAGACCATGCTGCAGGCTGCCGACTGGGCCGTCCAGAATGCGCCGAACGGTTTTTCCAAGGTCATCGCGGAGAAGGTGCGCAACCGCCTGCGCGAGCTTCAGCGCAAGGGTGTGGAGCTTGAGTTCAAGGTCGAAGGCGGCAATACTCGCAGCGCCCGCATGTCCGGCGCTCGCGGCCTGACGATTGCAAACTGGGGCGAGAAAGAGCTTGGCACCAAGACCAAGTTCAGCGTCACCCTCAATGGCGCGGCCGTGCTTGAGAACCAGGCTGGCTATCCGCCGGGCACCCGCTACACCACCCTGCTGCACGAGCTGATCCACGTCGCCACGATGGGCCAGCTTCAGTTCACGCCATTCTCTGACCCGATCCGCAAGCAGCTGCGCGAGCTGTCCAACGCCATCGTTGCCCGGTTCAACGAAGACGCCAAAGCTGGCAAGCTGCCGCCGGTCATGCAGAAATACTACAAGCGCGAGAACAACGTCTTGCGCGATGACGACGAGGTGATGGCCTGGGGCCTGACGGATGGCGAAGTCCAGAAATACTACGCAGACATCAAGGTCGGCGAGAAGTCGGCCATGAGCAAGCTGGTCGATCTGGTGCGCCAGATCCTCGGCCTGGGCAAGCCCTACGAGTCCGCTCTGGATCGCCTCGTGACCGTCTCCGAGTCCCTGCTGGATGCTGACATCGACACCATCGAGGCTGTGCTGGGCAAGAGCGGCCGCACACTGGGTGAAGCCAAGGCAGCGCCAGCCAAAGGTGAGCAGCAGTCACTTTTTGAGCAGGAGGGCGGCGCCCCCAAGGGTCGTCAGAACATCCTGGGCGAGACCGTGCTGGGCACATGGACAGAGCCGACCGATACCAAGATGGCTGGCGAGCTTGGCAAGGACGACATCATCTACTGGCTGCAGGACAAGATGGTGGACACCAAACGTGTCGTGCAGGCCATCACCGCCAAGGCTGGCAAGATCGCTACGCAGTGGAACCCGTACCTGCAGGAAGAGCTGTACCACGGCCGCACCGCCAAGGAGACCAAGGACTTCCTGAAGGACGAGCTGCGCCCGCTGATGCAGGAGATGCAGAAGGACGGCGTAACCATCGGCGAGCTGGAGCAGTACCTGCACAACCGCCATGCCGAGGCGTACAACGCCCAGGTGGCCAAGGTCAACCCGAACGATCCTGAGATGCAGGACGGCGGCTCTGGCATCACCAACGAAGACGCGCGCAACTACCTCGACAGCCTGCCGGAAGACAAGCGCAAGGTCTACGAGAAGCTGGCCAAGCGCGTTGACTCGATCACCAAGGGCACGCGCAGCCTGCTGGTCAAGAGCGGCCTTGAGAGCAAGGACACGATCGGCGCATGGGAGGCTGCATTCCCCGGCTACGTGCCTCTGCATCGTGAGGACGTGGACTTCCAGTACACCACCAGCAGCACCGGAACTGGTCAGGGCTTTGATGTGCGCGGACCGTTCAGCCGTCGGGCCATGGGCTCCAAGCGCAAGGTCGTTGACATCCTGGCCAACATCGCCATGCAGCGCGAGCGGGCCATCGTCAAGTCCAACAAGAACCGCGTGGCCCAGGCTGTCTACGGCCTGGCAGTGCAGAACCCGAACCCGGACTTCTGGCTTGCCGTGAACCCGGCTGCAGAGAAGGTTCCCGAGAGTGCCATCGAAGAGATGCGCGCCCTGGGCATCGACGAGGATGCTGTCAAGTTCCTGATGAAGGAGCCCCGTCAGCGCGCCGTCGATCCCAAGAAGAACGAGGTCATTGCCCGCATTAACGCAACGCTGCGCAACAACGACAGCGTTCTGTCCATGCGTCTCAATGGCGAGAATCGTTACGTGTTCTTCAATCCGAACAACGAGCGTTCTGCCCGCGCCGCGCAGGCCCTGAAGAACCTGGACGCCGACCAGCTCAGTCAGGTCATGGGCATGCTGGCAAAGGTGACCCGCTGGTTCGCCTCGGTGAACACGCAGTACAACCCGATCTTCGGTGCATACAACTTCCTGCGTGACGTTCAGGGCGCCGCTCTGCAACTGTCCACCACGCCCTTGGCTGGCAAGCAGAAGGAAGTCACGAAGAACGTGTTGCCTGCGCTCAGGGCCATCTACACGTCGATGCGCAAAGAGCGCAAGGGCGAGAAGGTGGACAACGAGATGGCCAAGCTCTGGGATGACTTCCAGAAGGCTGGTGGTCAGACCGGCTTCAGGGACATGTTTAGCCGCTCTCAGGAGCGCGCAGAGGCTCTGCAGAAAGAGTTCGCCCAGATGTCTGATGGCAGGCTCAAGTCCGCTGGCCGGGCCACCCTTGACTGGCTGTCTGACTACAACGACACGATGGAAAACGCCGTGCGTCTGGCCGCCTACAAGGTCGCGCTGGACGAAGGCAAGAACAAAGACGAGGCCGCCTCGATCGCAAAGAACCTGACCGTCAACTTCAACAAGAAGGGTCAGGTTGCAACCCAGGCTGGCGCGCTGTACGCGTTCTTCAACGCCGCGGTGCAAGGCACGACAAGGCTTGTCCAGACTCTGCGCGGTCCGGCTGGCAAGAAGATCATGGCCGGTGGTCTGCTGCTTGGCGTAATGCAGGCTGCAATGTTTGCTGCCGCCGGATTCGACGAAGAGGAGCCTCCGGAGTTCGTGCGTGAGCGCAACATCGTGATCCCAACGGGCTGGCTCACCGGCAAGGACGACTACATCATGTTCCCGATGCCGCTTGGCTACCACGTCATCCCCGGCTTCAGCCGCATCGTGACCGAGTGGGCGCTGTCTGGTTTCAAGGACACCCCGGATCGCGTTGCTTCGCTGACTGGCATGTTCCTCGAAGCCTTCAACCCGATCGGCAACGCTGGCTGGTCTGTGCAGAGTATTGCCCCGACCTTCGCAGATCCGCTCGTGGCGCTGGCCGAGAACAAGGACTGGACCGGCAAGCCGATCGCACGCAAGGACTTTAGCAGTCTGGACCCGACGCCTGGCTACACGCGGGCAAAAGACTCGGCAAGCTGGGTCTCCACTCAGATCTCGAAGTTCCTGAACTACGCCTCGGGCGGCACCAAATACCAGCCTGGCATCATCAGCCCGACGCCTGATCAGATCGACTTTCTGATTGGCCAAGCAACCGGCGGCTTGGGCCGAGAGCTGCTGAAGGTGGAGCAGACAATCACGAAGACTGCGACCGGAGAAGAGCTGCCGCCCTACAAGATCCCTGTGGTGGGCCGCTTCTACGGCGAGACCAAGAGTTCTGCTGCCGAGTCTGCCCGCTTCTACAAGAACATGGAGCAGATCAACAAGCTGGAAAACGAGATCAAGGGTCGGCGCGAGAACAAGGAGCCGCTCGGGGACTTCCTGAGAGAGAACCCGGAAGCTCGTCTGGCCAGCAGAGCGAGGGAGATCTACAGCGACATCAAAAAGCTGCGTGAGCGCCGCGAAAAGCTGGTCGAACGCGATGCCCCGCGGGAGTCGGTGAAGGCTGTGGAGACACAGATCACCAACAAGATGAGGCTGCTCAACGAGCAAGTAGACAGGCTGAAGAAGTAACTTCGTTACACAGGGCAACTTATTTATAAAAGTTGCCGATCGCAAAATGTACAGAATTGGTAGCAGTAAATACCGATTCTGTACTTTGTTTACGAGTTGTGGGCTTCTATTACCATGGCCATGAGATCCCACTCTGTCAGCCGATACTTGGTGTAGAAGCCGCTTGCGCCCAAGCCGTGGTATCCGGTCTTGCCAACGTGGTGCTCTGGGCAAAGCGGGATCACCAGCCAGTCTGATGCCCGCTGTGCTCCGCCGGCCGCATCTCTCGGGTGGTGGAGCACAGCAGGCGTTTCGCCGAGACCAAGATGGCGGCACAGGATGCAGCCCATCTCGGCCGTATCGTTCATGTACCGCTTGAGCGATTTGCTCACTTCTTGGCCCCGATGTCGTAGCCGGACTGCAGCCAGAACTGCCGCTCGTTCCTGAGCTGGCGGATCTCCTGCAGCGCCGACTGCATGTACGGCTTGGCGTCGTCGTCCTCGGCCATGACCTCCAGCCTGCGCTCCAGCACCTGGGCCACGTCAACGCCGCGGTTGGAACCCTGCATGGCGATCCACGCAGAGGTCTTGTCCAGCGCCTTCTTGGCCTCGCTGATGTTCAGGTGAACACCGTCGAGCTTGTTGTGCAGCAGCTTGTATTCGAGGTCTTTGATCTCGTTCTGCGCGCGCATGATATGGGTCGACCAATCGTTCAATTCCATCACATTCTCCTGTTGCGTTCTTCCATCATCGCCTCGGCGCGGTCCCAGCATTCCTTGGCGGCGTCTTTGTTGTTGGTCATCGGCGGCCAGTTCAGCATGGAAAAGGCGGCGTACCAGTCCTGCATGGTGATCTCCTGAATGGAGATGGGCTCCTGCTTGGCGACAAGAGCCTCCAGGCCTTCACTTCGCTTTTTTACCATTTGCTTTCCCCTTGGTGTTTTGGGGGACGATCATGGGGGTAAGCTGCTCTTCGAGGTAGTAAGCCAGGCTCTGGCCCTCGATGCCCAGAGACTTGCACCATGTGTCCTCGTGCAGCATGCTGATGACGTCGCGGATGGCCTTGTTGTAGCCGCCGTTGAACTCATCGTCGCCCTCAACGATCAGGGTGATGGCGTCGCGCACCAGGGCTGATGCCTTGCGGTTTGCCGCGGCCTGCTTGAGCTTGGCGTACACGTCCTCGGGTAGATGCACCGAGTACGGGATCAGACGTTTTGGTTCCACAGTTCAAACTCCTCTTTGATTGTCCAGAAGCGTCGGGACGCCTCGCGGTTTTCTTTCAGTTCCGTGCGAGAGGCGATGTCCAGTTCGGACTTGAGCCACTCGATCACGGCGCTTTGGGTCTCTTCAAAGATCTGCCCGGTCTCCAGGAGGAACTTGGCAAATCTGTCGTTTCGGCACAGCATGCCCGCGGCACGGACAGCATCACGCTGGTACTCCATGTCGCGGTTCATCGGCCTGTTCGTGTCGTCTAGTCTTACCATGACTGTCTGGTATCTGGCGCCAACGTAGTCCCTTATCAGGTCTTCGGGCACTTCATCTGGGTGTACGTTGAGGGTGAGGATGATGCCGGTTTTGTCCTGCTTCATTGCCACCTTCACCGCCTCAAACTGAAGCGTCTTCATGGTCAGAATTCTTCTTTGAGTTCTTTGTGACGCTGCTTATGGCACGGCTGACAAAGCCACATAATTTCGAGAGGCTTGTCGTAGTCCTCGTGGTGCGCAACTGACTTTGGGTCATTGCAGCGCGAGCAGGGCTGACGAACCAGGGCCCCACTACGTATGGCTCTGGCGACTGCGCTGTGAGCCACCTGTCTCCGTTTATCCTCTGCACGCCATGCGCGGTTAATCTCGGTATTCGCCTTGATGCGCTCTGGGATTTTCCCCCTCGCTCTGTCATAGGCGCGAAACTTTTCAAGATTCTGATTCCGGTGTTTGGATACATCATTCTTGGTGCATTCCTTGCATTTGTTGAGATGTCCGTCAGCCATGGCCGAATGCTTGTAGAACTCGGTCAATGGCTTAACGGTCTTGCACTTAAAACATTCCTTCTCCAAACGAGTCATGTCGCGCTCCTTGTGCTTGTTGGTGTGCGACCATTATAGACCCGTTTTAATTAAAAGGGATGTCATCATCTTCTTGAAAAGACTGCTGCTTGGCCTGCGGGCGCGGGCGCTCGTAGCCTTCGTCCGAACCGCGGCTCTCGCCCTTGCCGCTCAGCATCTGCATCTGGCCTGCAACGATGTCGGTGGTGTTCTTCTCGTTGCCGTCCTTGTCGGTGAACTTGCCGTACTTGAGCGAGCCCTCGATGTAGATCAGGCTGCCCTTCTGCACGTACTGGCCGATGATCTCGGCGAGCTTGTCGTAGGCGGTGATGCGGTGCCACTGGGTGTCCTCGACCATGCCGTCATTGGTCTTGCGCTTGGACGTGGTGGCCAGGCTCAGGTTGACCACGGCCTTGCCGGATTGCATTTGCTTTAGTTCCGGGTCACGGCCGACGCGGCCCACCAGGATTACTTTGTTGACGCTGCTCATTCTTCACTTCCTTTCTGATACTTTGCGCGGGCTTCTTTGAACATCGCCAGCAGGGCGTCGTAGGCGTTGCTGCCCGGCTCTTCCTTCATGCGGTCAAAGATGTTCTTGTTGGTGCGGAAGATCGCCATCACGTCTGCCTCTGCGGCGGCCAGGCCGAGCTGGATCTCCACGCCCTCCATCACCAGATTTGCCCAGTCATTGAAGTCCACGTCAGGGTCGGCGGAGATCTTGATCTGCCAGGGGGTGTCCTTGCCTTCCATCTTGGCGGGGGCGGCGACCTGCTTGGGCTGCTGCTCAGGCTTCTTGACCGGCTTGCCTGCAGAGCGATTCTGCGTGGGCTTGGCGGGCGTGTCTTCGTAGCCAGTGC
>JACCDV011169628.1_pt1 | contig 13334 bp, 18 predicted proteins | sample 7446131 | NCBI WGS metagenome assembly JACCDV01 (sample SAMN15323448, study PRJNA562643) | freshwater metagenome | isolation source: river surface water | place: USA:Blue River Watershed | collected 2017-08-17 | reverse complement strand
TCCTTAAGACCGTCGTTACTTGTTGAATATGAAATTCCTCCTACGTATAGCTTCTTTGCCATTATATTTTCTCTAGTCTTTATTTTAAACTGTAAGGCGACTAGCTTCTCTCCTTTTCAACTTTCTCTTCGAAAATACGAAAACATTGAGATACTTACATTGCCTACTATTATACTCCTATCATTCTGAAAAGTCAAGGTGTAATTTACCGCCTAAATTAGCCCTAAATTACTATTTAACAGAAACTTTTGTCATTGTGACTGGCTGTACTGGTTTATCATTCGCACCAGTCTGAACATTCGCTATCTTATCGACAACATCCTGCCCCTCTACAACCTTACCGAAAATTGTGTATGCGTTTGGTAGTGGGTAGTCAGCGTGCATTATGAAAAACTGACTGCCGTTTGTATTAGGACCTGCGTTTGCCATCGCCACTACACCTTTTTTATATCCATTCTTGTATGACTGTGTGTTTGGGCTTAGCTCATCATCAAACTTGTAACCAGGACCACCAGTACCATTTCCACTTGGATCTCCTCCTTGAATCATGAAGCCTTTGATAACTCGGTGAAATGTAAGACCGTTATAGAAACCTTTGTCAGCTAGTGTTACAAAGTTCTTCACTGTGTTTGGTGCATCCTCGTTATAAGTTTCAAAAACTATTTTTCCGTAATTTGTTTCTATTGTTATCATATTTGTTTTTTTGTTTGTGCTATTAGTATTTGTTGTGTTTGTACTTGTAGTCGTATTTCCTTCTGGTGGCAAAGTGCCATCTTCAAAAACTGGAGTAGATGTAGCGTACTCTAGCAGAGTATCATCCAAACCCGGGTCTACAACTTTCTTGTCTTCCTTAAATAAATAATAACCTCCGACTATTACTAAACCAGTAACAATAAATCCCAATAATAAATTTTTCATATGACAATATTACAGTAAATTATTTAATGTCGCAAAGTTTTTTTAATTCCAAGATATCCGAAGCAGTAGCTTTCTCATTGTAGCCATTATTCAGGCGATACATTATCGCTTTTGGATCCTCGATGTGGTCTAGTCCCAATGCGTGCCCTAGTTCGTGCGCCAAAACTCTAACGAGTTTACTCCTATTTTCAAACTGGTATATATCTATTCTTCGCCCATCAGAGTCGCTAGTGTAACTACCCTCTTCAAACTCTCCACCCAAGCTTCTACCCACAGTGTTGAACTCCTTAACGTTCAGATTCAAAGTAGTTGCTAAATTGTTTAGAGTTTTTGTAAGTAGGTTTATTGCTGAAACTTGATTACTCAAAGTTTCTTGCATTTGGTTTATTGACGCTATCTCACTGTTCAAATAATTTTTCTCAGCGTTCAGTCTGTCCACTGTTTGTTTGTTTGCACCTCCTCGACTGTTTATCTGACTCACCTCAGACTCGTAAGCTTTTTTTCTTTTCTCAAAATTTGAAACTTTATTTTCAAAGGTAGCTTTAGTTTGATTATACAAACTCAACATTGAGTTGTATTTTACTTTCAGAGACTCATAAGAAGCTCGACTGTTCTCCACTTCAACACCAATTTCTTTTAGTTGTAGTGTCGACTCTTGTCTTTCATCATAAGTAAGATTTATTTTCAAATCTCCCCCAGTTTTATATTTAAACAAATCCTTACCAACAGTTGTCTCCCACAAACTCTCAGCATCTTGGAGTATGTTTAGAAATTCATCCTTGCTCAGTCCAAACTGCGTATCAAAGTTTCCTAAAGAGTAAGCGATGGGTGACCTACAAGGAAAATACCTATGGTATGACTGTAACCATATGTTTCGTAAAGTATCTTGGTACATATATGTGGCAAGCACAACAGCACCTAAAAATATTATGTTGAATATTCTATTCATTAATAGATTTTATTTACAGACAGCGTTCACATCACTTGTGTCTGTTTCAGTTACAAAACCCATACTGTTAGTACACCAAAACCTCCCAGTTCCAGACCGTGCAGAAAATGCGTACTCGTTTTGTGTACTTTCACACTTTATTTCAACATTAGGAATCGCTCGTAAATCAGAATAAACTTTGGCCAAAGGATTCTTGGTAGTGACGCACATATCTTTGTAACTATTTTTGTTTGATTTATAGTAGTTCTCAGCATTCGATCTAAAACCATAAATTTGAGAACGGACAAATGCTTCCTGCTTGTCTTCTGTTTGAGAACGGACAAATGCTTCATCCTTTTCCTCTGGTGGAAGCGGTGGAAGAACGATCGGCTCGGATTCATTCGTATTGTATGAAGCCCTATAAATACCCTGCATTATAAGTGATGGCACAAAAAGCACTGCAACAATAGCAATCAATATGCTAGATAATTTCATTCCAGTTCCTGAGGAAGAAGTTACAGGTCCTGGTACACCACTTATTGCACTGGAAATTTCTGGTTCGCTCCAACCCCCACCACGCAAGTCCTGCGCTATCTGTGCATCTGACTTACCTACCAACCTCGCATCATCCACATATTTTTTTAATTCTGGATTCATATTATTCTCTTTCAGCTATTTCTTTAATTTTCTCGAGTGCTTTCGGCCACATCTCGCCAAACATTTCTTCATACTGATCTTCTATATCTTGTTCTAGAATAAATTTAGTTCCCTCGCCATCTTTTTCGAGAGTGTAGTTCTCGTATGCTGGTGCCCATGCTTTTACAGCATCACTTGTTGTGTCCTCTACACCGTTTTGCATATAGCCCAAGTGTCGTATTGAAATATATTCTGGCTTTCTACTTTCTGCTATTTCTGAAACCATACCACCTTTTTCACCCTTCTCATCTACGCCAACAAAATTTATTTTATCTCCAGTATTCCATCCGCCCTCAAAATATGAAGTTGGTTGAAAAACAGAAGTCCACTCTCTGTACTTTTTATCATGAGTTATTGTGTCCCAAACTTTCTCCTGACTAGCATTTATTTGTATTTCTAAATTTAATTTCTTCATAAATTAAGTATACCAAAAATTATTATGTAGCACTCTTACGCTCTACGTTTGGATAATAAACCCCATAAGCTCTATAATAGTAGAGATGTATACTTTTTTTAACAAGTTTGGTTTCCTCAACTGGCAACTTCCTGGAATTATTCTTCTTACAATTGCTTTCTGGATTAATGGAATACGTATAGTAAAAATTATGAACTACTATTCATTCTGGGGAGGTGTTGGAAGTGTTATTATTTACGTCCTCAGTTTCCCTGTCGCCTTCCTTGCAATAAAAGCTGTTAGCAAGATTTTGAAACTAACAGAGAAACAAGTTTACCCTGCAATCATTTTAATTGTATCTCTAGTTGGACTACTTCACGGAATAGCTCTTACATATAAACCAGAAATGTACAAAGCGACCGGAGACTCACTTATATTTGCAACTGCATGGATAGTTTGGTTCTGTGGTGCGACCATACTTACACTGTTTTACATTCAACAAAAAGATTCTTAGTGAAACTAGTTACTTCCCCAGCCTCTTCCTGCACCACCACCTGAACCAGTTTCTTTTGGAGATGCTATTATGCTTTCGTATTCTTCTTTTGTTATGTATTCCGGTTCGTATTTAACTCCACGAGAACTCAATTGAGAAACAAAAGATCTTAAATGGTTTCTAGAACCTCGCATCAAATTTTCATACACAAGTTTAATATCTTCGTTATCTGTTTTTGAAATATTGTTTTGTAAATCCAAAATATCCAGATCTTCAATAAGTGCCCCGACTGCGAGCGCTTCTTCAACAGAAACTTTTCCTCTTGCCGTTAAATCATCAAATAGTTTTTTCAAATCCGAGTTTACAAAAACTCCCACCGCATCGTTTACAACAGGATCTTTAATATTGTATTTCACAAGTATAGAACGTACTGCTTCTGTGTGAGTTTGTTCACTTTGTGAAATATTAGAAAATATTGGAACACCCCACTTTTCGTATAGTGTTATGTATACATCTCTCGCCAGCTTCTCTTCCTCACGCATATATAGAAGTCCTTTTTTATCTTCTTCTGAAACAGTCTGTGTTGGCAAAGCATTTACTCCAGGCCTTACTGACAAAAAGTCAGAAGGCAAAGGAACACTGTCCGATGTCAGGTCTACAACACTACTCTGTTTACTAAGTAAATACGCTGAGGCTAATAAAACCCCCACTACTAATATAATTTTGGTTGTTGTATTCATAACTACATTGTACCACTATAGGAATAGCAAATCCCGAGAGAGATCATCTGAGTCGGTGCCGAGGGTTTTGTTTTTGAGTGCTTTGTGGGTAGAGCCTAGATACACCACACCCTTGCCAAACTTTGCTTCTAGAGAATCTATCTGTTTGTGTATTGTTTCAAACTTTGTTTCTCTCTGCGTTGCTCCGAACAAGTCCCCTTGTTTTACATCTTCTGGTTCAAGTTCATGAAGTGTCACGCCTGTGGTGCGGTACATTAATCCTGCTCGCCAGACTTTGTTCAGGTGAAACTTCACGAGACCCACCAAAGTTTCAGGTGCGTTTGTCGGTGCTTGTAGAACTACAGTGTGAGAGTAGTATTTGAATTCCTTACTTTTCAAAAAGAAAGAAAACTTTTTTGGCATAAGGTTAAAGTGTCGGGCTTTGCGACAAGCTTCCTCTGTGTGTTTAGAAATTTGTGACAAGAGAAATACTTTGTCATTTGTATTTGGGTGAAACGAGCGAGTTTTTTGCACTGATGAATATTCTGTTTTTGGTTTTGGGTCGATTTGGTTTACACACACGCCGTTTAACTCCAGCCATATTTCTATGTATGGTTTAGAGAAATTATTTTTGACCCACGTCATGTCTTTACCAGCAAAGTCCCCTGCGGTTTTTATTCCCTTTCTTTGTAAATGCTCTCCCGTGCGCGGACCAATGCCCCAAATATTTTCTATTTTTGTTTGCGACAAGTATTCAGATATTTTTTCTGGCTCGATTACAGTTAGTCCGTCTGGCTTTTTCCATTTGGATGCAACTTTCGCCAAAACTTTTGTGGGTGCAAGTCCAATAGAAACAGAAAGGCCAAGTTCCTCTGTGACTTCTTTTTTTATTCTCTCGGCGATTTGTCTGTATGACATGTACAGTGGTTTATCTAGTCCGGTGAGATCTGCAAAACATTCGTCGATACTGTATTCCTCCACATCGTCTGCGTATCTGCGCACGATATCAAACATTTTTTCTGAGTAGTACACATATGATGCATAGTCGCCCGGCATTATGATAACCTGCGGGAAATTTTTCTTTACACGATAAATAGGCATACCTCGTGTTATGCCAAGTGCTTTGGCTTCGTATGAAAGTGCGGAAACAATCCCACGCTCTTGCCCGGTTACCACAGGGAGTCCTTTTAGTTTCGGATTCTTTGCGACCTCACACCCGACAAAAAACGCATCCCCATCCATATGAAAAATTACTCTGTTTCTATTCACCTCCACATTATACAGTGAACCATAGTTCACTGTATAATCTGAATTGTTTGAGGTAACTAGGTAAAAATCTGTGCTATAGAAATCTAACTCTCACCCTCCGATCCCTCACCAATTGGACCTTTCTCTTTTTTAGGTACAGTTTTTCCTCCGCGAGTCAGGTCAAAAGCATGACTTGTTGCAGTAAATTCAATCGATACTACGTTCGGCGTTTGAGAAACCTTCACATCATAGTCTTTATGAGTTACGGCCAGGCTGTCATTTAAAGTGTGGATTATTGCATGTACTTTACGATTCAGCTCTCTTAGTTTCTCAACCGAATCATAAACAAGACCTCCTATTGAATAATCAGCATCGTAGCGTCTATCAGAATGATGTTTTCTGCCACGCACACGATCAACCTCCAAGAGAAAGTTGGCGTCACATAAATCCCTTAGATCAATTCCGTATTTTTCATATTCCTTAATACATCGATCCATACTATTGAACTGTCCAACGTTTCCCTTGGAAATAGACTTTAGTCGATTTTGAAAATATATAAGCATTTCGGCAATCAAATCTTCTACTTGAGAATTAAAAGCTGCCTGGAATTCATCATGCAGAAGATCAGTTTTATTGAGATTATTCAGCGAATTTGTAATACCATAATCAAATGGAATAATTGCCGGACCGATTATTGCACTCGCCGTTTTCCCATCTTTACTAAACATCAATGGACCGAGTGCAATTCCACCCGGCAATCTCATGCCTCCGACAGCCTTCTGAAGTTCGCCAGTATTTCTATCAAAGTCACTATCGCCCTTCTTGATCTCAAGAAGTAAATCCAGAATCTTATTTCTTACCACCTCCAGTGTGCGTGTTAAGGAAGAACGACTAATAAATAAAGATACTTTTGTTTTTATGCCTCCCTCGATTATTTTATCGGCAAATGATGCGGGGTAAGGCATTTCATAGCTGCTAATAGATTTATCAGCAAGCAGTTCCTCTAATTCTCGAATTGATTGACCTGAACCTCGTATACACACCTTGTCTTCTATTTCTGAATTCTTATGAACAACTGGAACCCACCCATAAAAAGGATTCCAAGCTTTCATTTGTCCTTTTATTTGTCTGTAATTAGGCACCTTTGCCTTACCATAACCTTCGAGCTCAGAGACCACCCACTCAGGTAGTAGATGGTTACGTTCACTAAACAACATCTTTATATCTCTGAGGAGACTGGACACGTTGATTGAATCATCTTTTGCTTTTTTAATTAATTCATTAATTTGCTCCATAGATAGTTTGATTAATCTTATTTCCCAGATTTTGTTCTATTATCTTCCAAACACAGCATCTGACAGTTTGTAGCTGTAGTTTTTCCTCCCTTAGACCATGGTTTAATATGATCTGCTTCCATTTCCCCTATTGAAAATTCTTTTTTACAAAAAGCACAGATACCATTTTGTCTTTCATATGCTTCACGTTTCATGTTAGGCGTAAAAGCTCTTATTGAAAGATATTTTTCTTTTTGAGTAAGCAGATAAGGATAGATACCAGATTTTTTTGTTACATCTTCATCTTGCATTAATTCTTTTATTTCTTTCTCAAATTTATCTGCGTTAAATTTCTCATCTTTATATTCGTTGAATAGTTCCCCCCAATTAACTCCCGACATTTCCTTTCTATAATTTGGAAAAATTTTTCGTATCCAGTGAATTACATTTTGGAAGTATTGCCACAATTCATCTGCATTTATATCATGCTGGTGTTTTGCCATATATTCCTCTATTTGTTCACTATTTATCCAAGACAAAGCAGTTTCTAAGTACTCTTGTCGAATAGGTGAACCTGTAACCAATTGTCCCCCATCATTTGCTAACAAATATGCTGCACAATTAGTTTTACTAAATTTTAACTTAGCATCTGAAAGCCATGGTCCTGTATAAACTGCATTTCTAAGTTCTTGATCAGTTAATTTTTCACCGGCAATATTTATAATTTTAAACCAATCAAGTTTCTCCTTATCATTACCCTCACAATGATAAATCATGAGTTCGTAATTTAATATTTGTTCTTGCTCTTCTTTTGTTAAGTTATGGAACATTGCTATTCTGCCATTAAACTCTATGGAAAAATCTCCATTCACAAATTGAGCAATACTTATTGTTCGTTGCTGACCATCAAGTACCTCAAAGTTCCCATCTTCTTTCTTGACCCAATACATCACATTCAAAGGAAAGCTATTTTTAACAGTTCTAATAACCTCATCTCTTTGTTTTCCGTTATATACAAATTCTCTTTGATACTTTGGGCGTATATCTAGTTTTCCACCAAAAGCTGTTACACCCTCCTCAGAACTATCCTTATAATCTTTAACTACTTCTGAAATTTTTATTTTATGTAAATCTATTTTCATATTATTTTTGCAATTTCTTGTTTTTAATTAAAATACGGTTATATATTTTCTTTCCATTAATTATGGTAAAACATTCATACCCAATCCATCTAGCAGAATTTGCAATGCCCAATATTTCAAATTGATCCGGACTATATTTATCTACAAAAGTAATGGGTACTGCCATTACTCCACTGTAATCAATGGGGATATCTGAAACCTTATCTATATTTATAACCTTATAACCGTCGTATTGTGGGAACTCTTTTGGTGAATATTTTTTATAAAGAGTAATATCTTGATGACGCTTTATTGTGTCTAAGTTTGTAAACCACATAATTCTTCCCATACTAAAATACTGAATTCCATTTTCAACTTTTTTTCTTGTTTCCGTAGGAATGTCATAGTCAGAAGGAACTTGAAACCATTTCGTACCTCCGTTATCATAACCAGTCCATAGTTTATTTTCCTTAATTAGACCAAAAGTCTCCTTATATGTAACAGCATTTTGATCACCTAATACTAAAAACTTCTTATTATAATCTACAAGTTGTGAGATATATTCTCTAAAAAGTGAAAAAGGTGGGTTTGTTACTACAATATCAGCTTCTTTCAAAAGCTCTACACTTTCAGGACTTCTAAAATCCCCATCACCTTCAAGTGGGGACCATTCATTATTTTTATTACTCCTTAATTGTTCTGCTATGTCCCGTAAATCAAACGCACCATCTTTATCAATATCACTTACTTCATTAATGATAAATTTATTTGCTGTTACCTTAGTACGCCCCTTGGGATCAGAAAGTTTTTTATTTTCACCAAAAAGACCTAGTTGAGTATTGGCAATAGGTGATGGTTTATAACTAGTTGCAATAAGCTTCTTTAAACCTAAAGCATTAAAATTAGAAGCAAAGTACTTAAAAAAATTACTTTCAAAGGGATCATCACAATTACAATAAACCACTTTTCCTTTAAACTGCTCTTTATAGTGTTTTAATTCTTTTTCAATATCAATAAGTTGAGTATAGAACTCGTCCTTTTTTGCTTTGTTTGCCTTATGTAGATTTGAATTAAGAGATTTCTTATCCATATAATTATCAAAACTCTAGCACTTTCACCTCCCGGAATCCAGTTTGTAAAACCCTACTCAACCGGGCAAGTATTTCGGCCTATCGCAGCGTAGAAACCACACCAAGAAAATTTTACTTAATTTAACCGAGAGCTTGTTTCAAAGCTACCTCCAACTTTTCTGGTTCGTCAGTGCCTATGCGATAGACCTTTCCGTTTTTCATTTTAATCTCAACAGCGTCGAAACCAGAGACATTGTAGATAGTCATCCGTGGCCAAAACCAAAACCTTATTCCCCAGCCATAGTACCAATGGTTTTTAACCTGTGATACAGAAACAATTTCGTTTAGCAAAAACTTGTCTTTGAAAAGACCATAACCGAACTTTACTTTTAGATACCCGTCACTTATTGAAACTGTAAGTGTAGAAAAAGATGTAAGGATAAGAAGAATGAGGGACATTACCGAAGTAACTAGAAAATTTGTTCCCGAGTCGTACGAAGGCGCTTCTGCCCGAGCTGTGATTTGAGCAAACGCAAAAAGCACAAAAACAAAAAATGTAATGGCCATAATTAGGTAACTTTTTTGAGTGTGTTTGTATGGTGTCATATACCCATTATACCACTTATTGTTTGTAAAAATTTGGAATTTTAAGTAGTATCCAGGGTGGACACAAAGTCAGAGGAGGGCACATGGCGCGTCTCGCAGACCTGGCAGGCAATAGCCTCGATTCATTCCGAATGGAGGAGATGACTGAAGTCTACTCCGTCAATGAAGACGGAAGAAAGACGAAGGTGATCGGGTACTTCAAACATGCCTACATCGCCGAAGCTTTCGCAACATCGCAGAGTGGAGGCTCAGGATACAACCGCACACGGGAGGTTCTGGTAATCACCAGTGATACACTCACCTACCTCGTTGAGGATCAAGAGCCACTTGAACTGTTCAACGACGAAGAAGAAGCGTTGCGACTCAAGCAGCTGGCTCTGATGAAGCTCACTCCCGCCGAGCAGAAGCTCCTCGGACACTAGCAACCGAAAATGGTCGCTCTCAACACAGCCCCGACGTGCATCGCACGGCCGGGGCTGAATCGTTTGTAAAACTATTTTATTTCAACTAGTACTTCGTTGCGGTTCATCCAAGGCGGAGTCCATGGGCCATTGTAACCAGCGTAAGACACACTTCCTTGTGCAACGATACCGTCTTTAGCAAGTGCTGAAAGCAGTTTCTCTTGCATTGCTTTTACCTTATCTTCAGAACGCAAACCTCGAAAACGAATCACTGCGTATTTTTTTGCAGGAACTTGAACTATTTTTACTCTAGGATCGTTAGGTGTAGGCAGGGTCTCCAGTGTGTATGAACTTGGCATACTAAAAGAGATAGTTTGTGTATCCCCGTTTGAGGTAGAAACTACCGGTGCAGTCATGGCAATGTTTTCGGAACTACTTTTACTTCCATCTTTTTGTGCAATAACCGGAGCAGTCATAGCGATACTTTCATTTTTTGTATTGCCACCAAATATATATCCAGCAACTATTCTAAAACCAGAATTCATTGAGCCACCAAATGTTCCTTGTACTGTTGTTTGAGCAATGATGTGTGTAGGATATTGCCTTATTTCATATCCGTCCATTTCTTTCAGCACAGTGTATTTTAACTGCTCTACGTTTGAACCAAAATATCCCCAGGCAGTCCAAAGTACCAACAAGACAAAAAACACGATCAATATTTTTATTTTCATACACTCATCTTAACAAAATTAAACTATTTAATCCTGTCTTTTGCAGTTTTTTTCGCAATGCGTTTTGGTTGCTTCACCCATTGCTTCCCCTGTTTTGTTCCTTTGTTTTTTGCTCTGTCTGTCGCAATTTTCTCCCCGACTGTTAAATGCTCACGAGCTTTTTTCGGTAAGTAGCGACTCTGTTTTGGTTTGCCTGTGTAACCCCAATCTTCTTTTGTCCATTTCACCAAACTGTTTTTCTGTGACTTTGCTCCGATGTATCCACCACCTCGTTCTTTGTATAGCTTCACGGCGTACTGCATAGCACGAGCAGAAAACTTCCCCATTTTGCCCACCGCTTCTGTTTTGCAATATTCCCACAACTCCTCGTTATCTCTTTTTGCTGTTTTAGATTTTGCTGTCATGATTTAATTATATCAAATTATACGTGACAGCCCCGCGCACGTGTGTGGCGGGGCTGGGTGGTGTTCGGACTTGGCTACCGGACGAGGAAGTTCTTACTCAGCATCTCGAATTGCTCGAGAGCTTTGGCAAGGTCTCCGAAGGTGTATACGTAGACGTACCCGACTTGACGCTCGGCCACGATCTGCGCACCCGTTCTGCGTTCTAGGACTGTGACGAGATGGTCAACGGAGTCCTGAGAAATTGTCTTGGGCCAAAGACCAACAAGGGTCTTAGTGCGAGTTTCCTGAATCGCTTCGGCTTCCGGCATGATTGTCCTTTCTTATTTGTACGGTTTCGTTTTTCAGTCTACAAAAACAAACTTAAATTGTCTATGAAAATTCTGGCGGATGGTACAGGATTTGAACCTGTGAAGGAGTTTCCCCCTTACTGTCTTTCCAAGACAGCGCACTAGACCGCTATGCGAACCATCCAAAATAATATTTTATATTAAAAACAAGGAGGTGACGAACTTGCCGTCACCTCCCCTAACGCGCATCGTCTGACGTGTTACAAACGATGACTGGCTCCGAAAGCAGCTGGTAGTTGTGATCCTGCTCTACCCACGCATGCATATCCCTGCCGTAGATGAACTTCGGGAACCAGATCTTGTCACCCGGCAACACATTCAATCGCCGAATGTTGTAGACACCGTGCGTACCAGGACTGCGCATCTCCTCCGTAGAACGAATTTCGCCTAACCACCGTGACACAACGTAGACGAACACGTCACAGTGAACCTTGCGACCGTCTTCCTGGTGGTTTGTGAAATGCACAACCCCAGCACATCTGAACACATTCGAACCCGCCTTGATTGCATCATCAGGGATTATTGCTCCCCCAGTTTCTTCCTTGAACTCGCGCATGGCACACTCGTGGATCTGCTCTCCTGGCTCTACTCCACCTCCCCATCCGTTGAGATACCCAGCCCCGATACCCCTCATCTTCGTTGCGAGCCACAGCTTGTTGCGACGATACGGAAGCACCAGCGTGGCTACAAGAGGTGGATCACCGTTTGCTTGCATAGGCACACCCCACTTTCTTTTGAAAAGATTACACTTATTTTATGAAAATTGAAACTACTACACCAAGTCGCTCAAATCTGGAGAAAAATACTTTGGTCCCTTTAAAACTTTTCCATCTTCTCTAAAAATAGGTTTGCCGTCCTCCCCAAGTTTACTCATATTGGACTCGCAAACTCGAACAAAAGCTTCATCTAGTTTCTGCATCGGTTTTAGTGCGACAGATGTTCCAGACAGAACCACCTGCACGTCCGCCATTTCTTTCAACATGTTTTCATATAGTTCTTTTGGAACCTGTCTTCCGTTTTCCAAATGCGCAATTGCTTCATCTATATCTGAAAAAAGTTCTTTCACTTCTTCACCTATTAAAGTCTTTCTGAGTTGAAGTATTTTTACAGTCGGGTCTTCGTTCACGTCCAAATTAAATGCTGTGTGAAACTCTTTTATATAATCTTCTCGGCTCTTAATTTCTTTTGTCATATTTTATTTTGTTATTTCTGAATAAGTGACCACGCGGTTTCTTCCAGAATCCTTTGCTTTGTATAGGGCTTCATCTGCATGTTTTACCATATCTTCAAAAGTCTTACCCTCTTCAAACTCTGCTACACCAATACTAATAGTAATTTTTAGTTCTGCAGGATTTTCAAAAGTCATTTGCTCTACCTCACCGCGAATCTGCTCTGCCTTCTTTTTCGCCTGCTCCTCGTTTGCACCAAGCAAAATCGCCACGAACTCCTCCCCGCCCCAGCGCGCAACAATGTCGCCCACACGCAAATCTTTTTTTAGTATGTCTGCAACTTTTTGTAAAACAGTATCTCCTACTGCATGGCCATATGTATCGTTTATTTTTTTGAAATAATCTATATCAAAAAATAGAAATGAAATATCGTTGAAACCAGCCCACTGTCTTCTGTGGTTTTCTTTTATTTTCTTAGTGTTATCCAAATAACCCTTTGATTTCTCTTCAAAGTATCCTCTGTTTTTTAGAGACGTTAGTTTGTCATGCGACAAATTGTGTTCGAGTTCTCGAACCTTCTCCTCTAATTCTAGAGCTTTTTTAAGTAATTCTTCGCGAGTTAAATCTTTCATCTATTTACAATAACACAAAATTTGAATTGAAAAACTTAAAACTTTCACAATTTGAATGAGATGCGAAGTTGAGGAATTCAAAATGCGAGGAGCCTTACAGGTAGTAAGGTGACGAGAGTTTTGAGTTTCGAGAACGAGCAGGTCGCCAAATTTGGAAGTTTTACCAACTGCCGGAGGACCCTC
>JACCDV010997531.1_pt1 | contig 13335 bp, 9 predicted proteins | sample 7446131 | NCBI WGS metagenome assembly JACCDV01 (sample SAMN15323448, study PRJNA562643) | freshwater metagenome | isolation source: river surface water | place: USA:Blue River Watershed | collected 2017-08-17 | reverse complement strand
CGACGCGCAGCTGCCATTCATCGGGGTGCATGGTCTCGGGTTTGTGGTTCATGGTGTTTCCTTGCGCTTGTCCGTAGGAGCGGCGACCCGCCGCGATGAAAGCCATGCGGGTGAGAAACCGTCTATCGCGGCGGGTCGCCGCTCCTACAGAACGCCTGGCAGCTTAGCCCGGCCGGGTCAGTTCTTCCAGTCGCGCAAGGAACAGCCGCGCGTGTTCACCCCGGTCGTCGCCGGGGCCACACATCTCCAGCGACGGCATGAGCTGGCTGCACACCGCCGGGCGTCCGGGCTGACCGAAGATGCGGCAGCGTCGGTGTTCATCCAGTTGCACACAGGGCACGCCCGCCGGCTTGCCTTGCGGCATGCCCGGGATGGGCGAACTGATGGACGGCGCGGTGCAGCAGGCGCCGCAACCCGGGCGGCAGGACAGCGTCATGGCCTGGGCCACAGCACCCACATCCGCAGGGGCTGCTTGAGCCGTCCCGCCAGCTCACCCGCCTCCGGGCCGGAACCGGCGTAGTAATCGGCGCGCACCGCACCCACGATGGCGGTGCCGGTGTCCTGGGCCAGCACCAGGCGCTGCAGGGTGGTCTGCGGCCCGCTCGAGGCCAGCCAGACCGGGGTGCCATACGGGATGCTCAGCGGGTCCACCGCGATCGAACGACCCGCCGTCAGCGGTACGCCCTGCGCACCCTTGGGGCCGGGCACTTCCCCGGTGGGCAAGGCCTCCTCGCGGAAGAAGACATAGCGCGGGTTCTGCCAGAGCAGTTCCTGCACGCGTGCGGGGTTGCGGGCGATCCAGGCCTTGATGCCCGGCCAGGAAGCGTCGCGGATCAGGCCCTGGTCGAGCAGCCAGCGGCCAATGCTCTTGTAGGGCTGTTCGTTGGTGCCCGCAAAGGCCATGCGCACGGTGCGCACCCGGCCGTCGGGCTCGCTCACGCGCACCAGGCCCGAGCCCTGGATGTGCAGCACCATCGCGTCCACCGGGTCGTTCAGGTAAAGCAGCTCCTTGCCGCGCAGGGCGGCACGGGCCTGCGGGTGGGTGTCGATGTCCTGGCGTGTGAACCAGGGTTTGCGGCTGGCCAGCTCGGCCGGCGCCGCATGCAGCGGCACCGTGAAGCGGCCCACCGGTCTGCGGCTGCCTTCGAGCACCGGTTCAAAATACCCGGTCAGCAGGCCTTCGCTTTCGGCTTGGTGGCCTTCGACCCGGTAGGGCTGCAGTTTCTCGCGCACCCATGCCCGACGGGTGGCCGCCGGGGCATCGGCCAGCTGCCGCAGCTGCGGACACAGCGTGCGCCAGGGGGCGGTGGGCCTGTCGCAGCTGCGCAGCCAGGCGGGCCAGGCCTCGTGCAGGGCGTCCTGCTCGAATCCCGGCAGTTCGTGCCAGGGCACGGCCACCCATCGGCTTTTGGTCTGCAGCAGGGGCGCGGGCAGGGCTTGCGGACCAGGGGGGCTCGGGGGGGTCTGGGCGGTGGGCCCCGGCTGTGCGGGAGGCGGGGATGGCACGACGGGCGCCGGCGGCGCGCTCGAGCAGCCCGCGAGCATGCCTACAATGCCCAGGGACAGCGCGGCCAGTGCGGTCGCAATCCTTGTGTTGTTCGGGAGAAGTTGCATGGCGTTGTTCTTGCTGGAGGCCTTGCTCGCGCTGGTCATCCTGATCGGGATTGTCTGGTGGACCATGTTCTCCGGACGGCACAAGGGGGAACTCCCCCCGCCCGAAACCCCGGCCGCGCCGGACCCGCAAGACCGGGACAAGCCTTAGTCGAGCAGGGTCCCTGCACCCTCGAAGCGCTGTGCATAGTAACGGTTGCTGAGCTGGTCGATGCGCACACCGGTGCGCGGATTGCTGGCGTGCACAAAGCGGCCGTCGCCCACATACACCCCCACATGCGAATGCCGCGCCCCCAGCGTGTTGAAGAACACCAGGTCGCCCGGCAGCAGCTGGCCCGGCGGCACCGGCCGCGCCTTTTTGCCGAGCTCGGCCGAGCTGCCCTGCACACGCAGGCCGATCGCTTCCTGAAAGACGTGGCTGACCAGGCCCGAACAGTCGAAGCCGGTCGCCGGACCACGGCCTCCCCATCGGTAGCGGGTGTCGAGCAGGCCCATGGCGTAAAGCGCCACATCGTTGCGTTGCGGCTGGTTGGCGCGTGCCGGAGGCGCTGCGACCGGCGCCGTCCCGGAGGGCGGCAGCGTGCCGCAGCCCGTCAGCAGCGCGGCGGCCAGCAGCATGCCGTACCGCCGGGAAAGGGCAGGCCGGTCGCTCCGGCTCATGCCGCCTCCCGCAGCAGGTTGGCCAGCTCCACCGCGGACTTCACCTGCATCTTGTCAAACACCCGGGCACGGTGCACTTCCACCGTGCGCACGCTGATGTCGAGCTGGTCGGCGATCAGCTTGTTGGGCAGACCTTCGACCACCAGCCGCATCACGTCGCGCTCGCGCTCGGTCAGGTCCGCCAGGCGCTGCTGCAGCTGCTGGCGCTGTTGCCGCTCGGCCAGCCGCTGGCCGGACAGCAGCAGCGCTTGCTCGACGCGGTCGACCAGGGCGTTGTCGGAAAACGGTTTTTCGCAGAAATCGAAGGCCCCGCGCTTGACGCTTTCCACCGCGGTGGGCACGTCCGCATGCCCGGTCAGGAAGATCACCGGCCAGGCCTGCGCGATGTCGCGCGCCAGCAGCTCCTCGAACAGCGCAAGCCCGCTCATGCCAGGCATGCGCACATCGAGCAGGATGCAGCCCACGGCGCTCGGTGAGCCCGCAGGCAGGCCGCTGGCCTGCCGCGCGTCGAGCTCGGCAAGGAAGTGTTCTGCGCTTTCGTAGCTGGCGCTCAGCAGTCGGCGCGTGCGCAGCAGCCACGCCATGCCTTCGCGCACGCTGGCATCGTCGTCGACGATGTGGACCATGGCATCCGGGGGGCTGTGCATGGCGCGATTCTAGGTTGTGGCCGCACCCTCGGGCAGGCCCTGGGGTCGGCTGGTGGGCAGGGTGAAGCGAAAGACGGTGCCAGCCGGCGTGTTGGGCAGGTGCTCCAGGTGCCCGCCATGCTGTTCGATCACGGTCCGGCACAGGCTCAGCCCCAGGCCCATGCCTTCGGCCTTGGTCGTGAAAAACGGCGTGAACAGCTGCTCGGCCACCGCCGGGTCGATGCCGCTGCCACAGTCGGCCACACTGAACTCGAGCCAGCCCTGTTGCGCATTGGAGGCCGCCCGCTGCACCTGCAGCACCAGCACGCGCTGGTGGCAGTCGGGCCGGTCCATGGCCTGCATGCCATTGCGCGCCAGATTGAGCAGCACCTGCTCGACCATGGTCCGGTCGCACACCACATGGGGCAGGCCTGGCTGCACTTCGGTGCGCACCAGCACGCCGAGTTTGCGGGCCTGCAGGTTGACCAGCGGGGCAATGGCGCTCAGCAGGGCTTGCGGCGGCACCGTCTCGCGTGCCTGGTCGCGCCGCCGCACGAATTCGTGCACGCTGTGGATCACGCGCCCGGCGCGGCTGGCCTGTTCGGAGATGCGGCGCAACGCCATGTGCACATCCTCTTGCACCTGCTGGGCGTCCCCGCCGTGGCCCATCAGGTTGAGCGAGCCGTTGGCGTAGCTGGCGATCGCCGCCAGTGGCTGGTTGAGTTCGTGGCTGAGCAAAGACGCCATCTCGCCCACGGTGGCCAGGCGGGCGGTGGCCTGCAGGCGCTCCTGGCTCGCCCGCGAGAGCTCCTCGATGCGGCGCTGTTCGCTGATGTCGAGGATGGCGCTCATCCAGCCGGCCTGCTGACCTTCGGCGCTGATCAGCGGGGCCTCGATGATCAGCACGGGAAAGCGGGTGCCGTCCTTGCGCATGAAAACCGACTCGTAGCCTTCGCGTGGCGGTGCGTTGCCGGCCAGGCGCACCGCCTGCCGCTGCTGGTATTCGCCGGCCATCTCCGGGGGCCAGTAGGGCATGGGCGCGGTGCGGCCCATCACTTCTTCCGCGCTGAAACCCACCATCTCACAGAAAGCCGGGTTCACGTAGGTGATGCGGCCTTCGTGGTCACGCGCCCGAAGGCCGGTCACCAGGGAGTTCTCCATGGCCTGTCGGAAGGCGAGGGCTTCGGCCAGTTCGCGTTCGGCCTTCAGACGCCGCCGCGAGTCGCGCACCAGCAGCACCATCACCGTGATCAGGGCGATCGACATGGCCGTCACCAGCGCGGTGAGCACATTGGGATAGAGGTCTGGCGCATTGCGCCGGCCATCCATGCGCAGCACCAGGGTGTTGCCTGGCAGGTTCAGCAGCTGCTTTGCGGTGAAGAGGCGCTGACCCTGCCGGTTGGTGCCGGCGATCGCCAGGCGCGTGCCATCGGCCTCGGTGAATGAGAGCAGGTTGCGTTGAGCAAAGCTCTGGCCCAGGCGCTCGGCCAGCAGTTCCTGCAGGTTGTAGACCAGTACCGTGTAGCCTGTCAGACGCCGCTCGAGCATGACCGGCACGCACAGCTCCATGACCTCCATGCCCAGGCCGTTGCCCAAGGGCAGGTAGTAGCTGCTGGAATAGGCCGGGCCATTGAACTGCCGTGCACTCAGACAGGAGCGCATGGTTTCGTTGAGCGTTTCATGACGGGGCGTGCGGCTGTAGACCGGCTCGCGCAGGGGCGAGTCCACCGCTTCGAGAAGCTGCCACTGGGTATCGCGCTGCTCGACCCGCAGCCATTCGCGCTTGTCGCGCAGCAGGGTCAGCAGCGCATCGCGCCGCCCACGCTCGGCCAGCTCTCCGGCCAGCACCCCTTGCAGCAGCTGCACATCGCGCGTCAGCCCCACACGCAGGTCGCTCACCGCATCCTGGGTGTCGCGCTCCAGTTCGGCCTGGACCTGGCTGGCTTCGTAGCGGCCCGCCAGCCAGACCACGGTGGCCAGCAGGGACAGCACCAGGGCGATGAGGGCCAGCCACAGTGCCAGTCGACCCGCACGCCAGGGCAGCAGGTCGTCCAGAGCCCGCTGCGAGCCCCGAAGGCCCCGCAGCCAGAGCGTTCGCCAGCCATGCAAGGTCGCCATCATGGCTGCCTGCCGCCGCCCGCCGACTCGATCCGTGTCACACGGGGGTCGCTCCAGCTTCCATCGACCATGAACTCCTGGATGCTGGCCTTGGACAGCGGCCGGCTCAGCAGCCACTGGGCCAGGTAAGCGGTCAGGCCGACCACCGGGTTGATGGTCAGACCCGCCACCACCGAAGCGCCGCCGGCGTTGAGCTGCGGCAGGATCAGCACCCTCAGCTGCTGGGTTTCACGGGCAATGTCGGCGGAGCCGTCCATCTTGACCACCGCGTTCACGCCTTCGATCTGCAGGTTGTGGGTGCTGGCGATGCCTTGCTGGATCTGCACATCGCCTTGCACCGAGTCGAAAGCAAAGCCGTCGTAGAACACGTCGCGGAAGTCGAGCAGCAACCGCCTGGGCAAGCCCTGCAGGCTGAGCACCCCCAGCAGCTTGGCCACGCCGGGGTCGGCCTTGAGGAACTGGCCACGGCCCATCTTGACCTGGAACTGGCCCTGCAGCGTCGGGTAGTGCAGCGCCATCGGAGAACCGCTCCAGCCAATCTGCCCTTCCAGGTGCCCCGCGCCGGCGCGCAGCGCCCCCGGTGTGCCGATGCGCGTGAGGAGGGCCCCGGCGTCCTGCACATCCAGCCGGAATTGCAGCTCGGTGCGCCGCGGCCGGTTGTCGGCGGGGGCGGTCCAGCGGCCGCTGGCGCGCAGCGAGGCTTCGGGCACGCTCACGTTGAACTTGTGCAGTTGCCACTCCCGGCTGCCGCTGCGTGGCGAGCGCACATCCGGGTTGCTGGCTTCGATTTCCACCCGGCCCAGGGCCTTGCCGCGCAGCACCAGCTCTTCGATCTGGATGTCCAGCGCGGGCATGGTGCTCGGCGGCGCCTCCATCAAGGCCTCGACTTCGCCGACGGCCGCGGGCGGCAGGTTCAGACGCGTCAGCCGCGCAAACAGCCGACCGGACTGCTGGCGATCGGGTTGCTGGTACTGCGCATGGCCGCTGAGCTCGCGCGCTTCGATCTGGGCGCGCCAGGTGGTGCCTTCGCGGGTGATGTTGGCCACCACATCGTGCAGTGTCCGGCCCTCGGCCACCAGCGTGCCGGCCTGCAGGCTCAGGCGGTGGGGCAGGTAGCTGCGCCAGGCCTCGCCATCGCCGCTGCCCGCCGCACCGCCGGGGGGCAGTATCGCCTCCCAGGCGTCCACCGGCAGCTGGTCCAGGCGCACCACGGCGGACACGCCCTGATCGGGCAAGGCGCGGGTGATGGTGCCGCGCGGGCCCACCTGCAGGTGGCCACGCAAGACCCGCGGGCTGGCGCCGGAGAGGTCGCGCACATACTGGGCCAGGACGGTCTGGCCGATCTCGATCTGCAGCTGGTCCTGCGGTCTGGGTGAAGCCGACAGCACCCGGGTGCTGATGCTCACGGGCATCGCCTGCGCCGCCCGCTTGGCCAGCGGCGCCGGGAAATTCAGCTCCAGCCCCTCGAGCGAACTGCGCACCGACAGCTCGGGCTGGTCGCCCTGCCAGCCCAGGGTGGCGCTGTAGCTGGTCTGTCCCTGCATCTGGCGGGCCAGTACGTCGAGGGGCTGGAGGTCCTTCGCGCTGCGCAGCCCCTCTGCGCTGACCTGCCCCTGCGCCCTGATCAGCAGCCGCGGTTCGCCCGCCGGCAGCACGCCGCTGCGCAAGCCGCCTTCCAGCCGGGTGTTGCCGCCCAGCAGGCGCGCCTGAACGCCCTGCAGGCTGAAACTGCTGTCGGTGAATTGCACAGTGCCCTGCGAGCGTGCCAGCAGCGGGACCTGGGGGTTGATCTGCACATCGTTGCCGGCCAGCACCACGCTGCCCTGCACCCGCGTGTCTTCCGTGCGCAGCAGCGGAATGGCCAGCTGCAGTTTGCCCTGCAGGTTGCCGGTGGCCTGCGCCTGCGACAGCGCGCCCGAGAGCATGCGGTCCAGCGGGGACTGCTGCAGGGTGCGCAGCACCTGCTGTGCGGTGCCCCGCAGTTCGGCCTGCACCTCGAGTTTCGCGTCCTGCCTCAGGTCAGGGATGTCGGCCCGCAGCCGGCTCACCTGCAGGGCCTGCCTGCCCTCGCCCAGCCGGGCGCTGGCGGCGTTCAGCCGCATGGCCTGGCGCTCGAAGACCAGTTCACCCTGCAGGTCCTGCAGCACCGGCCAGGGCGGGCTGCCGGCAGGCAGCAGTGCGGGCGGCACATAGGCCAGCTCCACCCCTTGCAACTGGCCGGCAAAACGGAACTCGCCCTCCTTGGCATGGGCCATGGGCATTCGGGCGAGGTCGCCACGGACGCGCACCTGCAGGTTGTTCAGGCGGCCCTTGCGCACGCTGTCGCGCACATAGTGACGCACATCGGCCGGCAGACTCAGGGGCAGATAACGGTGGATGCGGGCCGCATCGGCGCGGGCCACCTGGGCCTGCAGGTCCAGCACGCCCGGGCCTTTGGCGCTGGCCTGCCACTGGCCCTGCACCTGGCCTTGCAGGTCCTCGTTGGCCACCTGGGCCTTCCACTGTGCCGAGGCCAATGCCTGGTCCTTCAGGCGCCAGTTCAGCTCGCCCTGCAGCTGCTGCACGGACAGGGTGTCCTCTTCGGTCAGGCCGGGCCAGCGCAGCAGGCCTCCCTGGGGCATTTTCCATTGCAGCTGCCCGCCTTGCTGGCTGAACTGCGCATTCACGTGTGCCCCTTGAACGCCGCGTCCGCCAAACGCTGTGCCCGGCTGGGCCTGCAGGCGCAGCCCGTGCACCTCCATCTGGCCCTCGTACTGCGTGACGCCTTGGGCGATGTCGCCTTCCCACTGCAGGCGCAGCGATCGCACCTCGCCGGAGGCCTCGTGGCCAGCCAGCGCGGCCTGCCATCCGGCCGGCAGCGGCAGCCGCAGCGCCACGTCGCGCAGGGCTTGCAGGTCCAGCCGGTCGCCCAGCAGCCGGCCGCTGGCGGGCGTTCGCCCCAGCGCCTGGTTGACCTGCACCGACAGGTTGCCTCCGGGCCAGCGCAGACCCCGGTCGCTCACAAATGCCAGTTGCTGGGTGGCCACCGACCAGTCGTGCGTTCCCTGGCGGCCCGACACACGGCCGGAAATTTTGTCAAAACCCAAAGGCGCCAGGTCGGGTGCCAGGCGCAGCTGGACCCCTTGCAGGTCGACGTCGGCGCTGCCCGATGTCCATTCGCCAGCCGCGATGTCGGACCACAGGCGCAGGCGTCCCTGCCCGGAAAGCAGGTCTGCCCCCAGACGCACATGGTGGCGCAGCTGCGACACATCCACCTGCGGGAACCAGGCGAAGGCTTGCCCGTTCCAGTCGGCAAACTGCCCGGGGTGGGTCGAGAGCAGGCCGCGCTGGAAGCGCCCCATCAGCACGAAACGCTCACCCCAGTCCGCTGGCGGCGTGGCGTCCAGCCGCAGCTCATGCTGGTGCAGCCGGTTGCGCAGCACGATGTCCACATCGCGCAAGGTCAGTGTCGGGGCGTTTTCGGGGGGCAGACCGGTTCGCTGGTGTGCACGTTCGGAGGTCCAGCGCACCGAGCCCCCGCGCACCAGCACCTCGCGCTGGCCGAACAGCCAGTCGGCAGCAGCGCTGCTGTGCTGGCCGGGCGCGCCCACCGTCAGTCCGGCCACCAGCCATTCACCCGAGGCGGTGTGCCGTACCTCCAGTTCGGGCCGGTCGAGCACCAGCTGCTCGAGGTCCAGGTGCAGGACCGAGCGGACGCTGATGGCCACCACGACTCGCGGCAAGCGCAGCGCCGTTTGCCCCTGGGCGTCCAGCAGCTCGATGTCGCGCAGTTCGAAAGAGGGTGCCCAGCCGGTCGATTCGGCCCGCAGGGCGCCGATGCGCACCGGCATGCCCACAGCGCGTGTGGCCAGCGCTTGCAGCTCGGGGCGGAAATCGGTGATTCGCGGCACAATCCACAGATGCAGGGCGGCCCATCCCATGCCGATGCACAGACCCGCTGCCAGCGCGAGCCACCCCACGGCGCGCGCCAGCCGCGTCAGCCACAAAGAGGGTCCGGAAAGGGTGGGCACTGAGAGACGGTGTTTGAATCAGAAAGTCAGCGGAATTATGACCGGCAGCGAGCAGCCCACAGCGCAGGATGGGACAGTTCCCTCACCGCTTTTGGAACTTCCTTCACATTCCCGCCTGGTGCAGCGCCTGCACCGGCGTTATGCCGACCTGCTGGGTTTGCTGCCCCCCGGCGCGCCCACCCGCGAGAGCCTGACCGCCACGCTGGCCAGCCTGCGCTCACGCGGTCTGGCGCTCGATGCCGCATTGCGTGTGCTGCGCCAGCTGACACTGGAGCGGTTGGTCTGGCTGGACACCCAGCAGCAGGCGCCACTGGCGGACATCACCCGCGCCATGACCTGGCTGGCCGAGGTCGCCCTCGATGCCGCCTGGCAGCAGGTGCAGGCCGACCTCGATGCCCTGCACGGCATGCCGACCACACCGGCAGGCCAGCGTGCCGAGATGTGGATCGTCGGCATGGGCAAGCTCGGCGCGCGCGAGCTCAATGTGTCCAGCGACATCGACCTGATCTACGTCTACGACGAGGATGGCGGGACCAGCGGCAACACCGAAGGCAGGGGACGCCCGTCCAACCCGGAGCACGTTGCGCGCGGGGTCAAGCGCATGCACGCGCTCATTGGCGAGACCACCGAGCACGGCTTTGTCTGTCGCGTCGACCTGGCGCTGCGGCCCAATGGCAATTCCGGCCCGAGCGTGGTGTCGCTGGGCGCGCTGGAGGAATACCTGCTGGTGCAGGGCCGCGAGTGGGAGCGTTTTGCCTGGATGAAGAGCCGGGTGGTGGCGCCGCGCAGTGCGGTCACCGGCGGGTCGGCGCAGCAGCTGCGCGGGGTGGTGCTGCCCTTTGTGTTCCGCCGCTACCTCGACTACAACGTGTTCGAGTCGCTCAGGGTCTTGCACCAGCAGATCCGCGACCATGCCAGCAAACGCAGCGCCGGTCACCCCGAGCGTGCCAATGACGTCAAGCTCTCGCGCGGCGGCATCCGCGAGATCGAGTTCACTGTGCAGCTCCTGCAGGTGGTGCGCGGTGGCCAGTTCCCGGAGCTGCGCACCCGCCCCACGCTGGACGCCCTGCAGCGCGTGGCCCGGGCCGGACTGATGCCACAGGCCACCGCCGATGCGCTGGGGGATGCCTATGTGTTCCTGCGCCGGGTCGAGCACCGCATCCAGTACCTGGACGACCAGCAGACCCATGTGCTGCCCACCAGCGACGAGGACCTTGCCTGGGTCGCGCAGACCCTGGGCCACCCCGACGTCCGCAGCTTCCTGACCACACTGGACGCCCACCGCGAACTGGTGGCCGAGGAATTCGACACCTTGCTCGGCGGTGACCGGGAATGCAAGGGCTGCACCGGCAAGAACGCAGCCCGCTTCGGCCGCGAACACGCCGAACTGGAGGCGGTGCTGGCCGATTTCTCGGGTCCGGTGCGCGAGCGCCTGATGCAGTGGAACGACAACCCCCGTGTGCACGCCCTGCGCGACGATGCGCGCGGCCGCCTCATGCGGCTGCTGCAGCGCACCGCCCAGTGGCTCGTGGAGAAACGCGTGAGCGACGATGCGGTGCTGCGCATGGCCGACTGGATCGAACCGCTGCTGCGCCGCGAGATCTACCTCTCGCTGCTGCTCGAGCGCCCGTCCATCCATGAGCGCCTGCTGCGCCTGCTGGGTGCGGCGCGCTGGCCCGCCCGCTACCTGGTGCAGCACCCGGGCGTGATCGACGAGCTGGCCGGAGGCAACCTGTTTGGCAGCCGTTTCGATCCGGTCGAATTCGAGGCCGAACTCGAAGCCCGTCGGGCCGCGCTGCAGCGCACGGGCGAGGACGACGAGGAAAGCCTGCTGGACCTGCTGCGGCGCGCGCACCACGCCGAGCAATTTCGCACACTGGCCCGCGATGTCGAAGGCGTGCTCACCGTCGAGCAGGTGGCCGACGATCTGAGCGCCCTGGCCGATGCCGTGCTGCGGGTGACCGCACGCTGGTGCTGGAGCCGCCTCAAGAACCGCCATCGCGATGAACCGCGCTTTGCCGTCATCGGATACGGCAAGCTCGGCGGCAAGGAGCTGGGCTATGGCAGCGACCTGGACATCGTGTTCGTGTACGACGACGAGGACGAGCGGGCCCAGGAAGTCTATGCCGCCTATGTGCGCAGGCTGATCAACTGGATGACCGTCAAGACCGGCGAGGGTGACCTCTACGAGATCGACACCGCCTTGCGCCCGAACGGCAACTCCGGCCTGCTCGTCACCCGCTTCGAGGCCTATGCCGATTACCAGCAGCAGCGCGGCAGCAACACCGCCTGGACCTGGGAACACCAGGCCATGACCCGGGCGCGTTTTGTCATGGGCCTGGACAGCCTGCGCCCGGCCTTCGACCAGGTGCGCCATGCCGTCATCAGCGCCGAGCGTGACGCGGCAGGGCTGAAAGCCGAGATCGTGGCCATGCGCGAGAAGGTGCGTGCGGCACACCCCGTGCCCGAAGGCCGTTTTGACCTCAAGCACAGCGCCGGTGGCATGGTGGACGTGGAGTTTGTGGTGCAGTACCTGGTGCTGCTGCACACCGCCCGGCACCCTGGCCTGGCTGACAACGTGGGCAACATTGCGCTGCTGCAGCGGGCCGAAGCGGCCGGCCTGTTGCCGCCGGGCATGGGCCAGGGGGCGGCCGATGCCTACCGCGAGATGCGGCGTCTGCAGCACCGTGCCCGCCTGAACGAAGACCCGACGGCCTTGTCAGAGGATCGGCCGCTCAGGGAACGCGATGCGGTGCTGGCCTTGTGGAATTGGGTGATGCACTGAGGCATGGTGCCGCAGGGCTTGGTGTGGATCTGACCGACAATCGCGGCGTACACCAGCCGAGTTTTCCGATGACCGAAACCACCCGTCCTCCCCTGCCAGACCACCTCTCCATCGACCCACGCAGCCCGCACCATGTGCCGGCCATTTTCGAGCACGACATCGGCATCCGCTTCAATGGCAAGGAGCGCACCGACGTCGAGGAATACTGCATCAGCGAGGGCTGGGTCAAGGTGCCCGCTGGCAAGACGGTCGACCGCAAGGGCAACCCCCTGATGCTCAAGCTCAAGGGCCAGGTCGAAGCCTTCTACAAATGAAAAGAGCCCCCTGGGGGCTCTTTGGCGCATGCCGGCTCAGGCCCGCGGAATGCAGTCGATGAAGCTCTGTCGCTGCATCAGCTTGTCAAAAAGCCTGTGCAGGTTGGGATGGGGCGTACGCCAGTCGATCTGCGGGAAGCGGAAATCGAGGTAGCCGAGTGCACAGCCCACGGCGATGTCCGACAGGCTCATGTGCACGCCCGAGCAGAACGGCTTGTCGCCCAGGCCCTGGGCCATGGCCTGCAGGGCCCGCTCGATCTTGGTGAGCTGCCGCTCGATCCAGGCCTGGCTGCGTTCGCCCTCGGTGCGACCCGCCCAGATGGCCTCCATGCGTGCCAGCAGGGCCGCATCCATCACGCCATCGGCGAGCGCCTCCCAGGTCTTGACCTCGGCCCGTTCGCGTCCAGCGGTCGGGATCAGCTTGCCCACCGGCGAGAGCGTGTCCAGGTATTCCACGATCACGCGCGAGTCGAACACCGCTTCGTGGCCTTCCATGATCAGGCAGGGCACCTTGCCCAGCGGGTTGGATTCGTGGATGCGGGTGTCTGCCGACCAGACTTCCTCGGTGACAAACTGGTAGTCCAGCTTTTTCTCGGCCAGCACGATCCGGACTTTGCAGACATAGGGGCTGGTCAGTGAGCCAATCAGTTTCATGGTCGTTTCTGTGAATGCGTGTGGATGATTTGATTCTAGAGGGAAGCCTGTACCGCCCGCGCCGACCACCGTCCTGGCGCTTGGGCGGACATCGGGAAAACCCGCCCCGCCTACAATCGGGGGATGAACTTTGCCCCGATTTCTGCCCTTTCGCCGCTGGATGGCCGCTATGCCAGCAAACTCGATGCGCTGCGCCCGCTGATGAGCGAGCTGGGCTACATGCACCGCCGCGTGCAGGTCGAAATCGCCTGGTTCATTGCCCTCTCGGACGCCGGTTTCGAGGAGTTCAAGCCGCTGTCGACCGGCGCCCGCAGCTACCTCACCGGCCTGGTCAAAAACTTCTCCGAGGCCGATGGCGTGGCGATCAAGGCCTTCGAGAAGACGACCAACCACGACGTCAAGGCCGTCGAATACTGGATCAAGTCCAAGTTCAAGGACCGCCCCGAACTCGAAAAGAACGCCGAGTTCGTGCACTTTGCCTGCACCAGCGAAGACATCAACAACACCAGCCACGCCCTGCAGATCAAGCATGCCCGCGCCCAAGTGCTCTTGCCGGG
>JACCDV010137062.1_pt1 | contig 13335 bp, 12 predicted proteins | sample 7446131 | NCBI WGS metagenome assembly JACCDV01 (sample SAMN15323448, study PRJNA562643) | freshwater metagenome | isolation source: river surface water | place: USA:Blue River Watershed | collected 2017-08-17 | reverse complement strand
GAGATTTGGGATTACGCGCTTTTTTTCAATTGGCCCGAAGGGCTTCCGAATTGATTAGGTGTGAAAAGATTGATTTCGTGTTGGTTTTTATCCCGTCATTTTATCTCGCCTTGCTTGGAAAACTGCTTTTCAAAAGGTTGGGTGTTCCATACGGCATAGATTATATCGATCCTTGGGTGCATCGGTTTCCTGGCTCCGATAGAAAATTCAGTCGCCACTGGTTTTCCACTTTAGTTGCCAAATGGCTTGAGCCATTTGCTGTTTCTCATGCTTCATTGCTGATGGGTGTATCTGAAGGATATTTCAAGCCTGTTTTGTCAAGAAATCCTCATCTGGTATCAAAAGTAAAGACGCTTGCTATACCTTATGGTTGGGATTCGACTGAATATGCTGTTCTGGAGCAGATGGACAAAAAGGCACATTTGTTCAGGCGTTCCGAGAAATTAAAATTGGTTTATGCTGGCGCTTACATGCCTAAATCAGACCAATTCCTCGAAATGCTTTTTCAGACTATTGTGGAGAATCAGACTTTGTTTGCTGATGTTGAATTTCATTTTATAGGAACCGGTAAATCCAGCCAGGATATGCAGATTTCATCCATACAGCTGCTTGCCGAGCAGTATGGGCTATTTGAACGGATTGTTTTCGAACATCCTTTGCGAATACCGTATTTTGATGTGTTGGTCCATATACGGGAATCATCCGGTATGTTCATTCTCGGTAGTTCTGAATCCCATTATACCCCCAGCAAATTATTTAATGCATTGATGATGAAAGTTCCCGTATTTGCCCTTTTGCATCAGCAATGTTCGGTGAATGAAGTCATTCTTTCTTCAGATTGGGGTCTGGTTTGTGAATATGACGATCAACAAACTAAGGATGTTTTCAAACAAGCAATTAAACATGGATTTATGGAATGGCGGAAAAAGACCTCTAATAATGCCTGGTTGATGGATCAAAATCTTGTCAATCTTTATTCTATAAAACATCTTACTCGGAATTTAGCTGACTTTTTGAGTACAATGTAATTTGAGAAAAGCTAACAATTGATTTTGAAAAAAAGAATTCTTGTCATAACCACCCATCCTATACAGTATCATGCCCCACTATTTGCCTACCTGACTAAGCATGGTGATTATCAGCTGAAAGTATTGTATACTTCGGGCAAGGGTTCGGGAGCGCTTTACGACGCTGAGTTTGGAAAAATACGCTCTTGGAATATTGATTTGCTCAAGGGCTATGACTATGAGTTCTTGAGGAATAATTCGAAAAACAAGGAAGGGGATAATTTTTTTTCTATTCGGAATCCTGATTTATTCAATGAAATAAATGTGTTCAATCCTGCCATTTTGATGATTTTTGGATGGAAGCATTACAGTCATTTTAAGGTAATGCGTCACTATAAAGGAAAGATTCCCATTGTATTCAGAGGTGATTCAACCACGCTCGATGATTGGAAGGGGAATTGTTTTAAAACTGCCTTCCGCTATGCTTCTTTAAGGTGGATTTACAACCATGTAGATTTTGTTTTCAGTCCGGGTACCGCTTCAGATGAGTATTTTTTGAAAGCAGGGTTTCGTTCAAGACAAATTTACCGGGCAGCACATGCTGTTGACAATGATTGGTTCAAAAAATTTTCAGGAGAGGAAAGAGAAGCGTTAGATAGGCTGAAGAGCCAGTTTCATATCACTGAGGACGAAACCATATTTCTTTTTGCAGGAAAGTTTACACCCAAAAAAAATCCCCTTTTTTTGATAAGTGCATTTTGCGTTATCGCCACCGATAATCCTGGTGCAAGATTATTCTTGGTTGGAGACGGTATATTAGAAAAAAAAATAAAATCAAAATGCCAGTCATTGCATGATTCTGTTGAGCAGAGAATCACCATACTTCCCTTTCAAGATCAGCCTAGCATGAAGCTATTTTACAGGCTTGCGAATGTTTTTGTACTTCCCTCACAGGGGCCTGGGGAGACTTGGGGATTGTCAGTCAATGAAGCATTGGCATGCGGTACTCCAGTGATTGTGAGCAGCAAATGCGGTTGTGCTGCAGATCTTGTAAAAGATGCAGTCAATGGCTTTGTATTTGAGTCAGGAAACATTGCCTCATTGCGCAGTAAAATGTCAATTTGCTGTGATAAACAAATCAGCAATCAACTTTCGGCAAATGCTTTCACCACACTTGAATCCTTTGGTTTTAACTCATTTAAAGCGGCACTCGATCGTTTAATGCAGTCCTTTGGGTAATAAAATCATCCATATTCTATTGTTACTTGTGCTTTCGGTTTGTTCTGCAGAGCCATTGTTGTTTCTATATGCGGGTTTAATATTGTTTTATGTTTTTCATGTTTGTTGGCGTGTCAATGAAACCAAACATCTGCTGGTTAATTTATTGCTTTATTGGGCAGTAGTTGCCATACTGATTCCATATGCAGATCTTGTAGGGGAACCACTGGATAGCTTGTATGTATATGGCAAGGCAGATATCAAAGATGCTTCTTGGCTCGGGCTTACAGCCTTGGGAGCTTATTTGGCCGGTATACAAATTTCCATTTTTCAGGTGAAGCCTATCGAAACGGAGCAGCTGATTGAACTGTTCAAAAGGTACAACGGATCGAAAATCATTTTGGCTTATGTGGTTGTTTCCATTATCTCAGTTTTGGTGAATAGGGCAATACTGTTTATTCCTGGTGGACAGCTCTTGCTTGCTGTTACCTACCTGAAATGGGTATTGTTGACCTTACTGATTGCCCATACATTGATTGTTGACTCTAACAGGATGTTTGTCTTTATATTGGTAGCTATTGAGATATTGTTGAGTTTCAGTGGTTTTTGGGCAGCATTCAAGGATTATATCCTCGTCGCTATTGGGGCATATTTTCTGCTTTTGCCAAAACTCTCCTTCAAATCATATTTCCTGATTTTCTTTACACTCCTTTTCACCTTCTTCATTTCAGTTATATGGACATTCAGCAAGGGGGAATACAGGAGATACCTGACCGGTGGGGAGCGAACGCAAATCATTGTACAGCAGGATCTGATGAGCAACTTGCGCAAATTCATGGAAATTGCCAGTGAAGATTTCTCCCCTAAAAATTTCAAGGCCAGTTTTTCTTCTGGCTTGGAAAATCTCATTCATCGGGTTTCGTATGTGGAATTTCTTGCACTTTCCATCAAACAGGTTCCTGCCCATATACCGCATGAAGATGGTACTTTACTCCAGAATTCATTCGAGCACATATTGAAACCTCGCTTTCTGTTTCCTGAAAAGAAAGCCATATTTGATTCTGAGTTAACATCCAAGTATACAGGCATACAGTTTGCTGGCGCTGATCTTGGTACATCATTCTCATTGGGTACTGTTGCAGAAGCATATGTTGACTTCGGGCGATATTACATGTTTATCCCAATTTTATTTTTCGGTTTATGGATAGGATGGCTATACCGATATTTTATTGTCAACGCATATAATATGGTTTGGGGAATGTGTTATGCTGCACCAATGTTCCAGTTTGCATGGAGTTTCCCTGTACCAACATCTAAATTTTTGGGATGGTCCATTACCTACTTTATTGGGTTTTGGTTCTTGAATAAATTCCTTATCAAGTATTTGGATAAATTTCTATTGAATAAGTAAATCCAACAACATCAGGCTTACTCTAATTTCCAGATTGCCCATCAAGGGGTTCTACAGCATTGAAAAAGTGTTTAATGAGGTTATTCCCCATTTGGAAAACTATACTGTTATTCAGAAAAAATTGCCATTTTCAGGAAGTGGAATTTTCAAAATGATTTTGAATATGGTTTTCCTCAGGCGGTTCAGCAAGGGGATATTCCATATAACCGGCCATGCACATTATGGTGTGTTTGCGTTGCCCAGAAAAAAAACGGTTTTGACCATCCACGATTTGATTTTTCTGAGTGCTTATTCTGGGTTGAAAAAAACGGTAATGCGTTGGCTTTATCTTGATCTGCCCGTCAAATGGTGCCGATATATTACTACGGTTTCAGAGAAAACCAAAACTGAAATATTGTTGCATGTAAAATGCAACCCAGATAAAATATTCGTCATCCCGAATCCAGTTTCTGATGCTACATTACCGCTGAATATTGGCAACAAAAGATCTGTGCCAGTCATACTCTTTATCGGTACAACACCCAATAAAAATCTTGAATATACCATTCCTGCGCTTTATGGCATCAACCTGCATTTGAGAATCATTGGTCAGCCTTCCCAAACTGTTCTCGGGTTGTTGCATAAGTTCAAGATTGATTTCTCTTACGACAAATATCTTGAAGATGCAGCGGTTATTCGGGAATACGCCAACGCCGATATTCTTTTATACCCTTCCAGATATGAGGGTTTTGGTCTGCCCATCATAGAGTCATTCAAGTATGGAGTTCCCGTTGTAACGAGCAATATACCGCCTATGGCAGATATTGCAGGGGACGCAGCCTTGTTGGTGGATCCGGACTCAATAGTTTCGATCAGGAATGCAGTACTTCGGTTGTTGGATCAACCTACTTTGTGTGAATCTCTGAGAATCAAAGGTCGCGAACGGGTGTTGCCATATCAAGCAAGTACCATCGCGAAGCAATATATGGATTTGTACAAAACGGTTGCGGGTTTATAAATCATTTTAAAATTGTTTTGATTATTTGCGGAATTGCAGGCATATGGCATAATGGACTTTCAGGTGATGTAGGCGCTAGTCTTCAAAAAATGACTGCATCTTTGGGGCATAGGGGACCTGATGGCAACGGTTTTTACCATGACAGTCATATGGCTCTTGGTCACACGCGATTGGCCATCATGGATTTGTCTGCCGCCTCTGCGCAACCATTTTATGATCCTTCCGGCCGGTATATTCTTGTTTACAATGGTGAAATATACAATTACAAGGAAGTAAGCAATAAAATTAGCAGTTTCAGATTTACTACGAATGGGGATACGGAGTTGGTGATGGCCGCATTTTGCACATGGGGTATTCATTGTGTTCAACAGTTCAATGGTATATTTGCTTTTGCTGTTTGGGATAATGTTGAACAAGTATTGTGGATGGCCAGAGACAGAATGGGCGTGAAGCCTTTTTATTATGCTACTCTCAGCACTTGTTTTGTATTTGCATCAGAGGTTAAAGCCATCCTCTCCAGTGAGCTGGTTTCACCTGAAGTTGACAGGGAATCTGTATACGGTTATTTGAAGTATCAATCTGCCGGTTATCCCGGGCCAATTGTGAAGGGTGTTCATGAATTGAAACCGGGGTATTTTGCTAAGCTTAGTCAGACTGGTTTTGAATCTGTCTGTTATTGGAAGCCAAAACCAGTAGCGAATGATGATCAATGGATTGCCAATCCACGATTGCTCAAGCAGCAGCTCTTCTCTCTGATCAATGATGCAGTTTCTTCTCGCATGATTGCAGCAGTTCCAGCTGGTGTTTTTCTTTCCGGAGGCATGGATTCCTCTGCAATACTGGCCGTCATGTCATTGCATGCCAAATCTGCAGTCAATACATTTACCCTACATCTGGAAGAAAATGGTTTTGATGAGTCAGAAGATGCCTCGGATTTTGCAGCATCATTCCAAGCCAATCATCATATTGTATCCATTCATCCAGACGACTGTCAGGAACAGGTTTTAGCTTATTTGTCGGCATTGGATAGCCCGTCAATGGATGGTTTGAATACTTTCCTGATTTCATCTGCTGCTGCTAAAGCAGGTATGCGTGTCATGCTATCAGGTTTGGGTGGTGATGAGTTATTTGCCGGATATCCCGGATTCCGTTATGCCCATTGGCTGCAACGTCATCAATTCAGCTTTGACCATACTTTGTATATCAGGAAGCTATTGGCAGCATTGGTTTCAAGGATGAATATGGTACAGTCTCCCGGACTATCCAAGATTTTGTTATCACCCTCCCACGCGGTATCAGATTGCTATCCGTCATTCAGGCAAGTGATGTTTGATGGGCAGCTTCGTAAGTTTACGCAAATGGAATATGCACCTTCAAGCTTGATTGCTGAAATAATCAAATCGTTTGTTGCACCATCAGGTTCATCCCAAACCAGTTTGTACAGTATGGCAGAATATGCATTTTATGCATCCAATACCCTGTTGAGGGATAATGACCAGATGGGTATGGCTAATGCTTTGGAGATAAGGGAACCTTTTTTTGATCACCGGCTGGTTGAATTTATATTGGGGTTGCCGGATGCAGTCAAATTGGGTAAACACCCGAAGCAACTGCTGATGGAAACCATGTATCCATTGCTACCGGCAGGATTCAACCTAAAACCTAAAAAAGGATTTGTGTTGCCGATGGAAAAATGGATGCGTGGACCTTTGCAGCAAATTTGTAATCATGCCATCCATTTTATTGCCGAGCAGGATTTTATTAAAAAGCAATATTTGCTTGATACCTGGCAAAAGTTTTCAAAAGGTGATAAAAGGGTACATTGGACTACGATTTGGTTGTTTGTTGTTTTGGGTGTGTGGTTGGAAAAAAACAATTGCCGATGAGAATTTTGGTATTTGCAGATTGGTTTGAGCCAGCTTTCAAGGCTGGAGGTCCTGTTCAATCGGTAGTCAATCTGGCACATTTTCTTCAGCAAAATCATGAGGTTTTTGTATTCACTTCAGACAGGGATCTGCATGATAATTTTCCGTTGCAAGATATCCATGTTGGTGAGTGGCAGCATAGAAACGGGATTCAAGTATATTATCATGCACACGGTAAGATGACATTTCGTTTGGTAAGATCGGTCATTGAAAAGGTAAATCCTCATCGTATTTATCTCAATTCAATGTTTTCAAACATGTTCATTCCGTTGTGGATTGCATACCAGTCTGGCAAAATAATACTGGCACCAAGAGGAATGTTGAAGCCAACTGCACTTTCCCACAAACCCTTGAAGAAATTTTTATACTGTTCTTTTTTAAGATTATTGGGTATTGAGCGGCGCATCTGTTTTCATGCAGCTGATATATTAGAGGGTGCAGAAATCAGGAAAGTATTTCCCTATGCAGGTAAGGTAATTACCGCACCTAACATACCCGTTGCCATCACTTCAGCATTACCACCGCTTAACAAACAAATCGGAACGCTGAGGTTAATTTTTGTGGCACGTTTGCATCCAATCAAGAATCTGGATTTTCTACTTCACGCATTGATTAATGTTTCAGCAGAGATTGAATTGCATATAGCTGTTGTAAGGGAAGATGCTGCATACTTGGAAGCATGCATGCATCAGGCTGAAAAACTAGCTGCAAACGTTTCTGTTCAATGGCATTTTGACATGCCTCCGGTAAGTATACTTCAGCTATTGCAGACAGTACATGTATTTGTATTGCCCAGTAAAGGAGAAAGTTTTGGCCATGCCATTTTTGAAGCGCTGTCTTTGGGTTGCCCTGTTTTGATCAGCAATCAAACCCCCTGGAATAATCTTTTGGCACAAAATGCTGGAATAGATCTTCCTTTGGATATTGTTTTGTTTCGGAAGGGTCTGGAGCATTTTATAACTTTGGATGATCATGAATGGCAGCAGTTCAGGCAAGGTGCTTTAGCGCTTGCACGGCGCTATGTCAAGGGAATGGATTTGGAAAAAAATTACAATTTATTATTTGATTTCCATGCATGTTGATCTTTCTGATTATGACAACAGAAACAGGGCGTATCGCACTTCGATTGGTGCATCTTGGTTCAAACAAATCCTCTGGCTGATATGCAGTGTGCTGTTGATTCGAAATCCTTTGAATCCATTCAGTGGACTCAGGAGATTGGTGTTGGTTGCATTTGGTGCTAGGATAGGCCAATCACCGGTCATCAAGCCCGGAGTTATCATTAAATACCCATGGAAACTGATCATGGGGGATTTTGTTTGGCTGGGTGAAAATTGTTGGATTGATAACTTGGATACAGTTACCATAGGCGACCATTGTTGCATTTCACAAGGAGCCATGTTGTGCACGGGTAATCACGATTACCGTACACCACATTTTGATCTGATGATGAAGCCCATTGTCCTGGAGAATGGTGTGTGGATAGGTGCAGGTTCAATTGTTGGACCCGGCGTGCATTGTGCCACCCAATCCGTATTAACTGCAGGCTCTGTTTTAACTGTCAATATGACGACCAACATGATCTATCAGGGAAATCCGGCTACAATAAAACGCTCTCGCATTTGAAAATATCAATAATTACCGTAGCTAAAAATGCCGGTGAAACTATTGCTGGAACACTCAACAGTGTGGCTTTGCAGACATGGCAAGATATCGAACATATTGTTATTGATGGGGTATCTGCTGATCATACCCTTGAAGTGGTTTCAAGCTTTCCACATGTAAGCATAGTGAAATCAGAAGCAGACAGCGGCTTGTATTTTGCCATGAATAAAGGTATCGCCTTGGCCACCGGTGATATTGTTGGAATCCTGAATGCAGATGATTTGTATGCTTCCAACGATGTACTCGAAAAAATTGCCAATCTTTTTGAAAAAACTTCATGTGATGTAGCATACGGCAACTTGGTTTATGTTACCCGCGATAACTTGTCAGACATCAGGCGGTATTGGAAATCAGGAACATACACCCAAGCGTCTTTTTACCGAGGTTGGAGTCCCCCGCACCCTACTTTTTTTGTCCGCCGATCAGTATATCTGCAATATGGATGCTTTAATACGCGTTTTAAGATGGCTGCAGATTATGAGTTGATGTTGCGATTCCTGCTAAAAAACAAACTCAAAGCTGCATATTTGAATGAAGTAATGGTGAAAATGCGTTTGGGAGGGTTGAGCAACCGCTCTGTCCGGCTGAGGCTATTAGCCAACCAGGAAGACAGGTTGGCATGGGCTGTCAATGGCCTCAAACCTCATTTATTTACCTTAATTTTGAAACCGCTAACTAAATTAATCCAATTTAAATTTCCATGGCAAAAGTAGCATTGGTAACGGGTGTAAATGGACAAGATGGTGCATATTTGACAGAATTGCTTCTCAGCAAAGGTTATATCGTACACGGTATCAAGAGGAGGTCTTCACTTTTCAATACTGCTCGTATTGATCACCTTTACCAGGATCCTCATGAGAAGGGAATCAAGTTGACCTTGCATTATGGCGACCTGACTGATTCAACCAACCTCATCAGAATCATTCAAGAAACCCAGCCTGATGAAATCTACAACTTGGCAGCCATGAGCCATGTAAAGGTCAGTTTTGACACTCCAGAGTATACCGCCAATGCTGATGGCATTGGAACTTTAAGGATTCTTGAGGCAGTCCGTCTCTTGGGCCTCACCAAAAAAACGAAGGTTTATCAGGCTTCCACTTCTGAGCTTTACGGACTAGTTCAAGAGGTGCCTCAAAAGGAAACAACCCCTTTTTATCCCCGCTCCCCTTATGGTGTAGCGAAATTATATGGTTATTGGATTACTGTCAATTACCGCGAGGCCTATGACATGTTTGCCGTAAATGGCATTTTGTTCAACCATGAAAGTCCGCTCAGAGGAGAAACCTTCGTTACCAGGAAGATAACCAGGGGTGTAGCTAAAATCGCTTTGGGTATGCAAGACAAAATATACCTTGGTAACCTCGATGCACGCAGGGATTGGGGACATGCAAAGGACTACGTCGAAGCCATGTGGTTGATTCTGCAGCAGGATAAACCCGAAGATTACGTTATTGCTACGGGTATTACTACACCTGTCCGTGATTTTATCAGGATGGCATTTGCCGAGGTGGGTATCACAGTGGAATTCAAGGGAGAGGGTATTGATGAGAAGGGTTATGTTGTTGCAGCAAGTCACCCTGATTTTCAGGTGCCTATTGGTAAAGAGGTGGTTGCTGTTGATCCAACATATTTCAGGCCTACAGAGGTTGATTTACTGATTGGTGACCCTACCAAGGCCATGACCAAACTGGGTTGGAAGCCCAAATACGATTTGCCTATGCTCGTGCAAGATATGGTTAGCAGTGATGTTGAACTGTTCAAAAAGGAGAAGTTATTGAAGGATTCAGGTTTTGTTGTGAATGATGCACATGAATAAGCACTCCAAAATATACATTGCTGGACACAGGGGTATGGTGGGTTCGGCCATCATGCGATGCCTTCAGTCCCGTGGTTTTGAAAACATCATCACCAGAACCTCTTCAGCCCTTGATTTACGAACACAGGAAGGGGTGAATGAGTTTTTTGAGGTTGAAAGGCCAGAATATGTTTTTCTGGCTGCTGCCAAGGTGGGAGGCATACACGCCAACAATACTTTCAGGGGCCAGTTTTTGTATGAAAACCTGATGATCCAGAGCAATGTCATTCATTCCGCATATGCAACTGGCGTCAAAAAACTGCTATTCTTGGGGTCATCTTGTATATATCCGAAAATGGCACCTCAACCTTTGAAAGAGGATTACCTGCTAACCGGTCCGCTTGAACAAACCAATGAACCGTATGCCATTGCCAAAATTGCAGGCATAAAAATGTGTGATGCCTATAGGGCTCAGTATGGGTGCAACTTCATATCGGTGATGCCGACCAACTTATACGGACCAAACGACAATTACGATCTGCAGCATGCGCACGTGCTGCCAACGTTCATCCGGAAATTTCATGAAGCGAAGGTCAATGGCGACAGTCAGGTTACTATTTGGGGTACTGGCACTCCCAGGCGTGAATTTCTGCATGCAGACGACTTGGCTGATGCCTGTGTATACCTCATGGAGCATTATGACCAAGAAGGATTGGTGAATATCGGAACAGGCACTGATCTGACGATAACAGAACTGGCCCTGATGGTCAGGGATATTGTTGGATTTGATGGTGAGTTGATTTATGATGCTTCCAAGCCTGACGGCACACCCCGCAAATTGATGGATGTAAGCAAACTGAGCAGTCTTGGGTGGAGCCACAAAATCGGCTTGCGTGAAGGTTTGGAAAGGGTTTACGCTGATTACAAGTCTCTTCATCAAAACCCATAAAACACCCGATATTGTTTTCATTTTTTAAAAAAAAATCCACCGCAATATTCCCTTTTCATGAGCTTGGTAGGGATGTGCATTCCCATATCATGCCTGGTGTGGATGATGGTTCTCCTGATGTAGATGTCTCTGTTTCCCTCGTGAAGGGACTTTTGGATTTGGGATACAAGGCGTTTACTGCCACCCCGCATGTCATGGAGGATATTTGGCGTAATGATCTTGATTCTATTGAACAGGGGGCAGGCCGTCTCAAACAGGCGCTTGCAGAATCGGGAATTGACAACCCTGTTACCATAGCTGCTGAGTACCTCATCGACGGTAATTTTGAGCAATTGTTGAAAGACAAAACCCCCTTGCTTTGCCTGAAAGACAACTGGGTGCTTGTTGAGATTTCCTTTATTCAACCTCCTATGCAACTGAAGGAGGTCTTTTTTGAAATGCAACTCCAAGGCTACCAACCTGTTTTTGCTCATCCAGAGCGATATAATTTTTACCATTCCCAAAAGGCATCGTTGCAAGAGTTGCACGATGCAGGCTTGCTTTTTCAGTCCAATTTGCTCTCCTTTTCCAATTATTATGGTCCGCATGTAAGAAAGGCTGCAGAATGGATGGCTGAAAATGGTATGATTGATTTGTTGGGGACCGACTTGCATCACGACAGGCATTTGGCTGCATTGCGTGAGCTGAAGATGACTAAAGCCCTTGGAAAAGCCTTGGAAGGAGTTACCAAACAGCATTATTAACGAAATTTTTTAGTTTTTTTTTAATTTTTTTGAGCCCTTTAATTCGAAGGGCTTTTTTATTTGTTGACCTTTTTTGTTTTCTGATGTTGTAAGTTTCAACAAGAGTGTTGGATTTCAATGAATATGGACAATTTGTGCCAATTGTTTAACTTTGCTGTTCTCCAAATGAAACTTTCCGGTCCCGATAACATCCTTTGTCAATCAACGATCCTGAACATTCCCCCTAAAACTGTGTTATTAGTCCAATGAACGCATTCACAATTAAAGATCTGGAAAATCTGACGGGAATCAAGGCCCATACGATCCGCATTTGGGAACAGCGTTATAATTTTTTAAAGCCCCAGCGCACGGATACCAACATCCGATATTATAACAATGAGGAGTTGAAAAAAATCCTCAATATTTCCCTGCTCAATAAATACGGTTTCAAAATCTCTCATATCGATCGGATGACTGAAGATGATATGAAGAATAAGATTCTGAGTATCAACAACATCCAGGCCCAGCAAGAGCGCATTGTCAATGCCCTTATACAGGCAATGATTGACATGAACCTTGAAGGGTTTGAAGATAGTTTGGAGGAGTACATCCGGGCAAAGGGTATTGAGAAAACCATCCACCAAATCATTTTCCCTTTTATGGAGAGGATCGGTGTTTTGTGGATTACCGGTCATATTAACCCTGCTCAGGAACACCTGGTTTCCAACATCATCCGGCAAAAACTGATAGTGGGTACAGAAGCTGTTAACCCCCTGTTCCAGCTTAAAAAAACCGGATTGCTCTTTTTGCCTGAGGGAGAATACCATGAATTGGGACTCCTCTTCATACAATATCTCCTGAAAAGCAGGGGATTGAGGGTGTTGTATTTGGGGGCTAACGTACCCTTGGACGATGTTGAATATGTTTCCAAACACAAATCGCCTGATTTCATCTATACCCACCTGACCTCAGTTTCGAGTGTGTTCAATTTCGATAAATTCATACATCAGTCGCTGAAACGCTTCGGGAATACACCATTGATTATTTCAGGCAGGCTCGCTGCCACTTACGAGAAAAAGATCCCTTCCCAGATTCATTTCAAGAAATCTCTCCAAGAAGTGACTGAGTTCATCACGAATCTTGTTTAACTTTCAATTCTGGAAACTTAAATTTTATTTGTATTGGGTTGATTCCCAACACATTAAAAATGTTTAAGAAATAAATCCAAAAATTGAACAAAAATATTTGTTGGTCTCTCTCTTTTGTTTAAATTTGATTAATAATCAATTAAACAAAAGCGTATGTCAACCCAGGAATTCAACCAGCTCTTGCTTCAGAATTCGGAGTATCTGCGGCCCTTTGCAGTGACTTTGACCAAGGACCAGGAATCAGCCAAGGATCTCCTGCAGGAGACCATGTTCAGAGCCCTTTCTAATCAGGAAAAGTATAGCGTCGGCACCAATATCAAAGCATGGTTGTACACCATCATGCGCAACATATTCATCAACAATTACCGCAGGAAGTCGAAGCAGAACACCATATTCGACAGCACACCGAATGAGTTCCTGTTGGATCATAATCAGGCTGCTGTTCCCAATGGAGCTGAGGCCTCCATGAGAATCAAAGATATCAACAAGGCTGTCCAT
>JACCDV010423235.1_pt1 | contig 13349 bp, 9 predicted proteins | sample 7446131 | NCBI WGS metagenome assembly JACCDV01 (sample SAMN15323448, study PRJNA562643) | freshwater metagenome | isolation source: river surface water | place: USA:Blue River Watershed | collected 2017-08-17 | reverse complement strand
CTCCCCGAGGACGATGAAGCCTACGCGATGATGGACCGCATCACCGAACGCACCGCTGTGGCTGGGCTGGGCCGCTACGAGGTGTCGGCTTATGCCAAACCCGGCCATGCCTGCGCCCATAACCTCAACTACTGGCAGTTTGGCGACTATCTGGGCATTGGCGCAGGCGCGCACAGCAAGCTCAGTTTTGCCCACCGGATCGTGCGCCAGGTGCGTTTTCGCGAGCCGCAGCGCTACATGAAGCAGGCCATGCAGGGCGAGCCGGTCACGCAAAGCGAGGAGGTGGCGCGCGAGGACCTGCCTTTCGAGTTCATGCTCAATGCTCTGCGCCTGAAAGAAGGTTTTGCCCTGCAGGACTACATGGAGCGCACAGGGCTGGCGCTCACCAGTATCCAGAGCGGTTTGAAGCAGGCGGAGGCCCAAGGCCTGATCGGCCGGGACTGGACGCAGGTCTGGCCGACTGAAAAGGGTTTTGACTTTCTCAGTGATCTGCAGGCACTGTTTCTGCCGGACGAGGGCGGGCGCTGATCACTGCAGGCTCTTTTGCATCAAGCGACGCAAACCTGGCAGGCTGAGTTTCAAGGCATAGAGCACCACCACAGCCCCGATCACATCACCGATGAACATCGGCCAGACATCGAGCCAGATATGGCTTTGTGTGCCCATGCAAAACCAGCGAATGGACTGGTGGGTGATGGCGTTCAATACGGCATACAAGGCTACAAAGTGCAGCAGGGCAACGGCGCTGAGTTTCTGCAGATCGGAGTCAAGTTGATGCCGTTTGTGCATCCAGACCTTGACAACCCACGGACTGAAGCCTGAGGCCAGACAGGTCAAGACCATCTGTACCGGGGGCAGCAGTTCCTGACTCTGGACGTTCAACCAGAGTGTGCCTACGGCGATGCCGAAAGCACCCGGCAGTCCCATGATCAATACCAGCATCACCCTGAATCCGCCAGGTAAAAAAACCCAGTTCACCCCAGAGCTGTATTGCAGAGAGGAAAAAAGAAAGTCATTGAGCCTGAACAGGACGACAAAAAGCAGCGCTGCGGTCAATGACAGCAGCGCTGACTGAACCAGCACGTCTCGCGTGGACTGTCGGGACGTCATGCAACGTGGGCGATATGGGCCTGCTGCATGGATTGACCAAGGTGGTGGAAATAATCCAGGGCTTGCTGAGTCGGCACAAGGAATTTGGCACGACGGTCACCGGGCTGACTGTAGGTGGTCAGCAGGTTTTTCTCGCGCAGTCGGGTGATGCGCTTGTGCAATGTGGCGGGTGAGCCCAGGCTGGCAATGTTGATGGCTTCCCGAACGGTCATCGGCTGATCTTCGTGCCAGCGCAACACCACAGCCTGGAGCAGGGCGGATTCGTTCGCATCCAGGGACGTGGTGCCGGGCAGGGCTTCCACAGCGCGCGCCAGTTGCAGGAAACGCAGGTAGGCGTTGGCGAGCGGTGAGCGTGATGAATCTGGCATGCAATGATTTTATGAGAAATTGGAATTTACTGGTTTTCTGGTTTTGCCGATGAAAATTTTGCCTGTTTGTCGGTACATGTCATAGGTATTTGCTTTTTTGTGAATTCCTTATGAGTAACGGTCGGGCTGTACCCGACGCCCCATCCGGGCTGGTCAGAAGAGTCCTGCAAACTTCAAGGTGGACTGTGTTGGCCTATGCGCATCAGCCGCAGCCTGTCCGCCACGCCGCCGCCCCGAGCAGGATCAGCTGCAGCTGCTGCACAAAGTTCTGCACCATGGCTTTTTCCAGCGCCGGCTGGTCGGGGGGCAGGTCCAGGATTTCAGGGGCGGCTGTGAGCATGGTGTTGACGATCAGGCTGCTGACCATCTGCAAGGTGGGCAGGGGCAGGGTCTGGTAGGCCGGCATGGTCTGCATGTCGCGGGCCATGTCGTCCACAAAGTGGCGCACCTCCTGGCGGATGGCCATGCGCAGGATGCGGCTGCCCCCCGCGCGCTCGCTCGAGATGAAGAGGAACACGCGCCGGTTGTCGCGCACGTACTGGTGGTACACGCGCACCGATTCGCGCACCACGCTGGTTTCGGCGCTGCGCGGCTGGCGCGCCTGGCGCAGAAGCTGGCGCAGCGTCAGGCTGACATCATCGACCAGGCTGAGCCCGAGTTCGTCGGTGTTGCGAAAGTGCCGGTAAAAGCCGTTGGGCACCATGCCGGCCTCGCGCGCGATCTCGCGGATACCCAGGCTGGTGAAGCTGCGCCCCTCGTCCATGAGCTTGAGGGCAGCCTGCACCAGCGCCTTGCGCGTCTGGTCCTTGCGGTCCTGGCGACTCAGGGTCGTCATGTCGTGAGCGATGTCACTGTCTGTGGGCTGGGCAGGCATGGGGAATTATGGACTGGTTTGGTTTTCGGTGTACGATCGTACACAAACAAGAAGTGTACGTCCATGTCCGATGCCTACCTGAACTTTGCCAACTCACCCTTGGGTGCCCGTATCGCCAGCCTGCTGGGCCTGCCGCAGCCGGTGCCGCTGGAACGCTTTGCACCGGGCCAGCCTGTGGTTGACGGCGAGGTGCTGGTGGCCGCGGGCGGCGAACCGCAGCTGCTGCCGGTGCTGCTGCAGGCTTTTGCCGCCATCCAGGCGCGCACCGTTGCGCATGCCAGCGTGCCGGGCTGGACGGCCCTGGCCAACCAGGTCGGGCAGATGAGCGGGCCCTGGGGGGTGGGCGATGAGCCGGGCGGCAAGCTCAAGGCGGTGGTGTTTGACGCCACCGGCCTGCGCAACGCGGCGCAGGGCGAGGCGCTGCATGCCTGCTTCCACGCCGCGGCGCGTTCCATCCAGGCCTGCGGCCGGGTGGTGGTGATCGGCCGTCCGCCCGAGGACTGCACCGACCCGCGCCAGGCTGCGGTGCAACGCGCGCTCGAAGGTTTTGTGCGCGCACTGGCCAAGGAACTCAAGCGTGGCATCACCGCGCAGACGGTACTGGTGGCGCCCGGCGCCGAGCACCGGCTCGAAGGCACGCTGCGTTTTCTGCTCTCGCCGCGCAGTGCCTATGTCTCGGGCCAGGTGATCCGGCTGGGCCAATATGCCGGCCCCACGCCCTGCGAATGGGCACAGCCGCTGGCGGGCCGCCAGGTCATGGTCACGGGGGCCGCGCGCGGCATCGGCGCGGCGATTGCCGAGACGCTGGCGCGAGACGGTGCCCGCGTCATCTGTGTGGACGTACCGCAGGCGCAGGACGCGCTGCAGGCCGTGGCCGAACGGCTGCAGGGCCGCGCGCTGGCGCTGGACATCACCGATCCTGCTGCGGCCGCGACGCTGGTCGAAGCGGCTAAAACCGATGGCGGCTGGGACGGCCTGGTGCACAACGCCGGCATCACCCGCGACAAGACCATCGCCCGCATGGCGCCGCACCTGTGGAACACGCTGGTCCAGGTCAACCTGATCGCCCCCGAAACCCTGACCCAGGCCCTGCTGGACGCCGGCGCCCTGCGGCCCAAGGCGCGGGTGGTGTGCGTCTCGTCCATCTCGGGCATTGCCGGCAACCTGGGCCAGACCAACTACGCGTTTTCCAAGGCGGGCGTGATCGGCCTGGTGCAGGGCCTGGCGCCGCGCCTGGCCGGGCAGGGCATGGCCATCAACGCGGTGGCGCCGGGCTTCATCGAAACCCAGATGACGGCCGCCATTCCATTGACGATCCGCGAAGCCGGCCGCCGCATGAACTCGATGGGGCAGGGCGGCCAGCCGGTGGACGTGGCCGAGGCGATCGCCTGGCTGCTGAGCCCGGCCTCACAGGGCGTCAACGGCCAGGTGCTGCGCGTGTGCGGCCAGAGCCTGATCGGGGCCTGAGATGAGCGAGACCGTCCATCCCGCCGGCACGCTGCTGAGCCTGGGGCGTGCGCTCGCCACCAGTTTCAAGCGGCCCGGCCCGGTCAGCGCCTTGGACCCGGTGTCCCTCACATTGCCCCTCGTCGTGCTCGATGCGCAGCACATCGCGCGCTATGCCGAGGTCTGCGGCTTCGAACGGGCCTCGCAGGTGCCGCTGACCTACCCGCAGATGCTGACCTTTCCGCTGGTCATGCACTACATGACGTCTGATGCCTGCCCCTGGCCCGCCATGGGCACGGTGCACCTGGCCAATGCCATCACCCAGCACGCGCCGATGGCCGCGGGTGATGTGGTGCGGGTGGAATTGCAGACGGGTGAGTTGCTGGCGCACGAGAAAGGGCAGGTGTTCACGCTGGCGCTGCGCATCCTGCGCGAGGCCAGTGGCGAATCCGTCTGGGAGGCCACCCAGACCCTGCTGCGCATAGGCGTGCGCGCACCGGTCGGCCGCCCCTTCGAGGCAGAACTGGGCCCCGACTTGCCGCTGACCCGCGAGGCCGAATTCGACGCGCCCGCCGACATCGGCCGCCGTTACGCCCCCGTGTCCGGGGACTTCAACCCGATCCACCTCTGGCCGCTCACGGCAAAGCTTTTGGGCTTCAAGCGTGCCATCGCCCACGGCCTGTGGACCCAGGCGCGCGCGCTGGCGCTGCTGCAGCCCGATGGCGTCTTGCCGCAAGCCTCGCTGCAGACCGTCTTCAAGCGCCCCTTGCTGCTGCCTGCGCAGGCCACGTTGTGGCAGGCCGCAGCGGCTCCCAGCGAGCAGCTGTTTGAAGTGCGCGACGCCGCCGGCCAGGTGCCCCACCTGCGCGCACGCCTGATCCGAAACCTCCACCCCGCACAGCCATGACCCAGAACACCCTTCGCCGCGTCGCCATCGTGGGCGGCAACCGCATCCCGTTCGCGCGTTCGAACACCGCCTACGTGCGCGCCTCCAACCTTGACATGCTGACCGTCACCCTGCAGGGCCTGGTGGACCGCTTTGGTCTGCACGGCCAGCGCCTGGGCGATGTGGCCGCCGGTGCGGTCATGAAACATTCGCGCGACTTCAACCTGGTGCGTGAGGCGGTGCTCTCGACCACGCTCTCGCCTGAGACGCCCGCCTTTGACCTGCAGCAGGCCTGCGGCACCGGGCTTGAAGCGGCCATGCTGGTGGCACACAAGATCGCGGTCGGCCAGATCGACTGTGGCATCGCCGGCGGGGTGGACACCACCTCGGACGCGCCCATCGCCCTCAATGAAAAACTGCGCCGCACGCTGCTCGACCTCGCGCGCGCCCGCACCGGCATGCAACGCCTGAGCGCCGCGCTGCGCATCCGTCCCGGTCAGTTCTTCAAGCCAGTGCTGCCGCGCAACGGCGAGCCGCGCACCGGCCTGTCGATGGGCGAGCACGCCGAGCAGATGGCGCGCCAGTGGGACATTGCCCGAGAAGCGCAGGACGCGCTGGCGCTGGAGAGCCACCAGAAGCTGGCGCAGGCCTACGACAGCGGCTTTTTCACCGACCTGATGACGCCTTTCCAGAGCCTGCGCGAAGACAACAACCTGCGCCGCAATCTGAGCGCCGAGCAGCTGGCCAAGCTCAAGCCGGTGTTTGACCGCCAGGTCGCGCCCGGCGAAGGTACGTTGACTGCCGGCAACTCCACCCCGCTGACCGACGGTGCCTCGGCCGTGCTGCTGGCCAGCGAAGACTGGGCCGCCGCCCGCGGCCTGCCGGTGCTGGCGTACCTGACGTTCAGCGAAGTCGCGGCGGTGGACTTCTTCAACGCCGACCCCGCCAAAAAGGAAGGCCTGCTCATGGCCCCGGCCTACGCCGTGCCGCGCATGCTCGCGCGTGCCGGTCTGCGCCTGCAGGACTTTGACTTCTATGAAATCCACGAGGCCTTTGCGGCACAGGTGCTCTGCACCCTCAAGGCCTGGGAAGACCCGTCTTTCTGCCGCGACAAGCTGGGTCTCGCCGAGCCGCTGGGCAGCATTGACCGCAGCCAGCTCAATGTGCACGGCAGCTCGCTCGCCGCCGGCCATCCCTTTGCTGCCACTGGGGGCCGCATCGTGGCCACGCTGGCCAAGCTGCTGGCCCAGAAGGGCAGCGGCCGCGGCCTGATCTCGATCTGCGCCGCTGGTGGCCAGGGCGTGGTCGCCATTCTGGAGAAATGAAGCTGATCCATGTCTTGCACTCACCGTCTTCTGTGGGAGGCCACCCCTGCGGCCGAAGGAATTTGCTCTTTGTGGGAGGCCAGCCCTGTGGCCGAATGGGCGCTTGGCCAAAGAGTGACGGTCTTTCGCGAGCAGGGGCTCGCTCCCACACACACTCACCGACAGCCAACCTCATACTTTTCTTGAACCTTGCTCATGCTGAACTACAAAGCCCCCTTGCGCGACATGCGCTTTGTCATGAACGAGGTGTACGACTACCCGGCGCACTACCGCCGACTCGGCAACGGTGAAGAAGCCACGCCCGAGACGGTCGACGCCATCCTCGACGCGGCGGCCAGCTATTGCGAAGAGGTGCTCGCACCGCTGTACGTGAGCGGCGGTGAAGAGGGCTGTCACTTCGACGCCGGCACGGTGTGCACGCCCGCCGGCTTCAAGGACGCCTACGACCAGTTCGTGGCCGCTGGCTGGCAGGGCCTGTCGTTTCCGCCAGAGTACGGTGGCCAAGGTCTGCCGATGTCGCTCAACCTGCTCAAGAGCGAGATGATGGGCACGGCCAACTGGGCCTTCAACATGTACCCGGGCCTGAGCATCGGCTGCATCAACACGCTGCTGCAGTACGGCAGTGACGAGGTCAAGGCCCAGTACCTGCCGCGCCTGGTCTCAGGCGAATGGACCGGCACCATGTGCCTGACCGAACCCCAGTGCGGCTCCGACCTGGCGCAGGTGGGCACCCAGGCCAAGCCTTTGGGCGACGGAACCTATGCCCTGACCGGCACCAAGATCTTTATCTCCAGCGGCGAGCACGACCTGACCGAGAACATCGTGCACATCGTGCTGGCGCGCCTGCCCGATGCGCCGGCGGGCACGCGGGGTATTTCGCTGTTTCTGGTGTCCAAATACCAGCTCAATGCCGACGGCAGTCTGGGCGAACGCAACCCGGTGCATTGCGGCTCGATCGAGCACAAGATGGGGATCAGCGCCAGTGCCACGGCGGTGCTCAACTTCGACGGCGCCATCGGCACCCTGATCGGCCAGCCCAACAAGGGCCTCGAAGCCATGTTCACCTTCATGAACACGGCGCGCATCGGCACCGCGATCCAGGGCGTGGCCCATGCCGAACTGTCCTTCCAGGGCGCGCTGGCCTACGCCAAGGAGCGCCGCTCGATGCGCGCGCTGTCGGGCAAGAAGGAACCCGATCAGGTGGCCGACGCGCTCATCTGGCACGCCGATGTGCGTCGCATGCTGCTCACGCAAAAAACCGTGGCCGAAGGCGGCCGCGCCATGATCTACGCCGCCGCGCAACTGGCCGACCAGATGTTCGCCGCCGCCTGGGCCGGTGACCAGGCAGCTTACGACCGCCACGACGGCGCGCTGGGTTTCTTCACGCCCATCCTCAAGGGCTTCCTGACCGAAATGGGGCTGGAAGCCGCCAGCCTGGGCGTGCAGGTCTTCGGAGGACACGGCTATATCCGTGAGCACGGCATGGAGCAGGTGCTGCGCGATGCCCGCATCGCCACGCTCTATGAAGGCACCACCGGCATCCAGGCGCTGGACCTGCTGGGCCGCAAGGTGTTGCTGCAGACCCGTGGCCAGTGCGTGCGTGACTTCACCCGCAGCATGCGCGCGCTGGCGCGGCCACGGCTGTTTGCCGGCGGTCCGCTGGGCCGCATGGCCCGAGCCCTGACCTGGCGCGCCGTGCAATGGAACCTGCTGACCCTGCGCCTGATGCTCCAGGCCCGCGGCAACAAGGAACAGGTCGGCGCTGCGGCCTACGACTACCTGATGTATTCAGGCTTCGTGATGATGGGCCACCACTGGGCGCAGATGGCCTTCAAGGCCGACGAGGCCCTGCGCAGCGGCCAAGGCGCGGAGTCCGAAGCCTTCTACCGCGCCAAGATCGAGACGGCGCAGTTCTACTACGAGCGCCTGCTGCCCCGTGCCGATGCCCACCACCGCATGGCGCTGGCGCCGGCGGGCACGCTGCTGCAGACGCCGGCGGAGCATCTGGCGGCCGTCTGAGTCGCTTCGGGAGATGGCCACGCCTCGGGGAGGCTTGCCATGACGCCTTGCGTGCGTGATAGCGAGGTGCTGCTTTTGCGAGGTGCTGCTTCTGTATCTCCTTGTGGGAGCGAGCCCCTGCTCGCGAATGTGTCACTGGCAGGTCGCCCCAACTTTTCAGCTTCTGCGGCCGCCTCCCACCCACAGTCGTCGTATGGAGCCGCCATCAGTCCCCTGTATTTGACGAACTTCAACCCCTGATGCCATCCGGTGGTTTAGGCTGTTCACATTTCGGCGAGAATCCACCCCCTTCCGGCTGGACCCGGAACCATGAACACTCGAATTTCGCACCATGAACAGCCCCCTCGAACACCCCTTGATTGCCCAGACCATGATCGCCTTGCCCCCCCAGCCCATCAGCACCGACGTGCTGCGTGAAAAGTACCTCAAGGACGGTGAAAGCACCGCCGAAGCGTTGTACGACCGCGTGGCCCGCGCCTTGGCCAGCGTCGAAAAAACCGAGCTTCGGGCTGAATACGAGCAGAAATTCCGCCGCAACCTCGATGCTGGTGCGATTGGCGCCGGCCGCATCATGAGCGCGGCGGGCACCGGCATTCAGGCCACGCTGATCAATTGTTTTGTGCAGCCGGTGGGCGACTGCATTCAGGGTACCGACGACGAGGGCTACCCCGGCATCTACGAAGCCCTGCGCGAAGCGGCCGAGACCATGCGCCGCGGCGGCGGCGTGGGCTATGACTTTTCGCGCATCCGCCCCAAGGGGGCGCGCGTCAAGGGCACGGCCTCCACTGCGTCCGGCCCTTGCAGCTACATCAATGTGTTCGACCAGTCCTGCGCGACGGTGGAGAGCGCGGGTTCGCGCCGTGGCGCCCAGATGGGTGTGCTGCGCATCGACCACCCGGACGTGCTGGAGTTCATCACCGCCAAGCGCACACCTGGGCGCTGGAATAACTTCAACGTCTCGGTCGGTGTCACCGACGGTTTCATTGAAGCGGTGCAGCAGGGGCTTGACTGGGAACTGGTGCACCCGGCCGAGCCCGGCGCGGAGCAAAAGGCAGAGGGCGCGCGAAAGCGTGCGGATGGCCAGTGGGTCTACCGCACGCTGCCCGCGCAGGAGCTGTGGGACACGATCATGAAGTCGGCCTACGACTTCGCCGAACCGGGCATCCTGTTTCTGGACCGCATTCAGACCGACAACAACCTGCGCGCGATCGAGTCGATCAACGCGACCAACCCCTGCATTACGGCCGACACCTGGGTGATGACCGACGCCGGTGCACGTCAGGTGCATGAGCTGATCGGCCAGCCCTTCAACGCCTTGGTCAACGGCCAGGCCTACCCGGTGGAAAGCGACGGCTTTTTTGCCACTGGCACCAAGCCGGTGTTCGAGCTGCAGACCCGCGAAGGCCAGCGCCTGCGTCTCACGGCTGACCACCGCGTGCGCCGCGTCGCGCAGCAGAACCGCTACACCCAGACGCTCGACTGGACCCCGGCCGAACACCTGCAGCCGGGTGACCAGATTGTGCTGAACGATCACCGCGCCGCTTTCGGCTGGGATGGCCCGGGCACCGAAGCAGAGGGTTACCTGATGGGCCTGCTGATCGGTGATGGCACATTGAAGGCCGACAAGGCAGTGATCTCTGTCTGGGCGCCCGAGTTGAGGGCGGTGGGGCAGGGCGAGGCGGTGGTGGCCCGCAGCGGCACCAATGGCGTGATCGCCGCAGCCGAAGCTGCGGCGGCGACTTTGTCGCACCGCGCCGACTTTGCGGGTTTCCAGCGTCCGGTGGCTGGCCGTGGCGAGCGCCGCATGGCCAGCGTTGCATTGCGCGATCTGGCTTTCGGCCTGGGCCTGCAGCCCGGCGCCAAGACGCTCACGCCCGAGATCGAGCGCCAGTCGTCCAACTTTTACGCCGGCCTGCTGCGCGGCCTGTTTGACGCCGACGGCAGTGTGCAGGGCCGCCAGACCAAAGGCGTGAGCGTGCGCCTGTCACAAAGCGACGAGGCCCTGCTGCGCAGCGCCCAGCGCATGCTGCAGCGCCTGGGCATTGTGAGCACGCTCTACACCGAACGCCGTCCGGCCGGCTTGCGCTTGCTACCCGATGGCAAGGGCGATCAGCAGGCCTACGACACCCTGGTCCAGCACGAACTCGTGATCAGTGGCGAAAACCTGCGCACCTTTGCCGAGCGCATCGGCTTTGCCGACACCGACAAGGCCGAGCGCCTGCAGGCGGCCCTGGCTGGCTACCAGCGTGACTTCAACCGCGAGCGATTTACCGTCACGGTCAATGCGCTGGTGCCCTGCGGCGAGGAGCCCGTATACGACGTGACGGTGAGCGATGTGCATGCCTTCGACGCCAACGGCCTGGTGGTGCACAACTGCGGCGAGCAACCCCTGCCGCCCTACGGCTGTTGCGATTTGGGCCCTGTCATCCTGACCCGCTTCGTGCGTCACGCCTTTGGCCATGGCGGCGAGGCGAGCTTTGACTTTGAAGCCTTTGCCCAGAGCGTGGCGCTGCAGGTGCGGGCACTCGACAACGTGCTCGAACTCACCCACTGGCCGCTGCCCCAGCAGCAGCGCGAAGCGCAGTCCAAGCGCCGCATCGGCGTGGGCTTCACCGGGCTGGGCGACACCCTGGTCATGCTGGGCCTGCCCTACAACGCGACCGAAGGCCGCGAGATGGCGCGCCGCATCGCCGAATGCATGCGCGATGCGGCCTATCTGGCCTCGGTCGAGCTGGCGGTGGAAAAGGGCACCTTCCCGCTGTTCGACGCCAAGACCTACCTGGCCGAAGGCACCTTTGCCAGCCGCCTGCCCGACGAGATCAAGAAGCAGATCAAGAAGCACGGCCTGCGCAACAGCCACCTGCTGTCCATTGCGCCGACCGGCACGGTGAGTCTGGCCTTTGCCGACAACGCGTCCAACGGCATCGAGCCGGCGTTTTCCTGGACTTATACCCGCAAGAAGCGCGAGGCTGATGGCACGCGCAGCGAATACGAGGTGCAGGACCACGCCTACCGCCTGTACCAGGCGCTGGGTGGCGATACGTCGAAACTGCCACCCGCTTTTGTCGGCGCGCTGGAGATGAGCGCCGAGGACCACATCGCCATGATGCAGGCGGTCCAGCCCTACATTGACACGTCCATCTCCAAGACGGTGAACGTGGCGGCCGACTACCCCTACGAGGATTTCAAGCAGCTGTACCTGCAGGCCTGGGCGGCACGCCTCAAGGGCCTGGCCACCTACCGCCCCAACAGCATTCTGGGCGCGGTGCTCGAAGTCAAACCGGCCGAGCCTGCGGCTGTCCCTGCGCCGGTGGCAGAGGCCGCTGCTGTGGTCGACCCGATGCGCACCGTCATCGAAAACCGTCCCCTGGGTGCGCTCGACGCGGTGGCCGAAAAAATCGAATACTGGACCAGCGAAGGCGCCAAGTCGCTGTACCTGATCGTGTCATTCCTGCCTGTTTCGCGCGGCGAAGGCAATGGCACCGTGGACCGTGCCATCGAGTTCTTCATGCCAGTGGGTCAGAGCGGCGAGTCGCAGCAGTGGATCACGTCCAGCATGCGCATGTTGTCCCTGGCCGCGCGTGGCGGTTTTCTGGAGCGGGCCCTGTCCGATATGCGTAAGGTCGCCTGGGACCGCGGTCCGGTGCGCTGCGGCCACAAGGTGCGCGAAGACGGCACCCGCGTGCCGCTCTGGCACGACTCCGAGGTGGCCGCGATCGCCTGGGCGATCCAGAACATCCTGGAGCTGCGCGCCCGGCGCCAGGGCACGGCCGACCAGCTGGCCCTGCCCTTGCCCGATGTGCCCGAGCCCGCTCCGGCAGCACCGGCTGCTGGCAGCGGCGTGATGGCCGGCAAGAAGTGCCCGGACTGCGGTGCCCATGCCGTGATCAAGAAAGACGGTTGCGACTACTGCACGCAGTGCGGCTTTGTCGGGGCGTGTGGTTGAGCATGGATCCGATACTGCACTGGGGCCAGACCCTTCAACTGGGTATCGAGTTGCTGGCCACGGCCGCATTTGCACTGTCCGGCATCATGGAAGCGGCACGCAAGAAAATGGACGCGGTGGGCGTCTGCGTGGTGGGTTTCCTGTGCGCTTTTGGTGGCGGCACCCTGCGCGACCTCCTCATCGACCAGCGGCCGTTTTTCTGGGTGCGGCATGTCGAGGTGCTGTGGGGCGTGTTTGCCCTGTGCGTGCTGGCCATGCTGTTCATGCGCCCGCGCTACTTTGTGCTGACCGAAAAAGCCATTCAGTGGCCGGACGCGCTGGGCCTGGGCCTGTTCACCGCCGTGGGCACTGGCCAGGCGCTGGCATTGGGCCTGCCGGCCATCGTGGCGGTGATGATGGGTGTGATCACCGCCGTGTTCGGTGGTGTGCTGCGCGACATGGTGTGCAACGAAATTCCCACCGCCTTCAAGGACCACCGTCCCTATGCTGTCTGTGCCTTCTCTGGCGCCTGGGCATATGTGGGACTGGACCATCTGGGCCAGCCCGACTGGGCCAGTGTGGCGCTGTGCGTGGTGCTCACAGCCGGTTTGCGGGGGTTGGCGCTGTGGCGCAACTGGCAGTTGCCAGCCTGGCGGGGTTGACCTGGGGTTGTGCGATCAAGCTGCCGCCTCACTTGCCCCAGGAGTCCTTGAGTCCCACGGCCCGGTTGAACACTGGTTTGCCCGGCACGTGGTCCTGACGGTCGGCCACAAAGTAGCCAAAGCGCTCGAACTGGAATTTCTGGTCCGGCTGGGCCTGGGCCAGTGAGGGCTCCACATACGCTGTGACCACCTTGAGGCTGTCCGGGTTGAGCGCCTGCAGAAAATCCTTGCCGCCCGCATCGGGGTGTGCGTCGGCAAACAGTCGGTCGTACAGCCGCACTTCGGCTTGCACGCCGTCGGCCACGCCGACCCAGGTGATGGCGGCCTTGGCCTTGACGCTGTCGGCGCCGGGGGTGCCGCTCTTGGTGCCGGGGATGACTTTGGCATGCACCTCGGTCACGTTACCCGCCGCATCGCGCGCGCAGCCGGTGCATTCGATCACGTAGCCGCCTTTCAGGCGCACGACGTTGCCGGGGAACAGGCGCTTGTAGCCCTTGGGCGGCACTTCTTCAAAGTCTTCGCGCTCGATCCACACGTCTTTGCCGATCTTGAACACGCGGTCGGCTGGCGGGGTCTGCCCTTCGGCGATCGCCGAAGGGGGCAGGGCGGGCAGCGTGCAATCCTCGGTGTAGGCGTCCGAGCCAAAGGCCTCGGCCCAGTTGGTCAGCACCAGCTTGACCGGGTCGAGCACGGCCATGCCGCGGTGGGCCTTGTTTTCGAGGTCTTCGCGCAGG
>JACCDV011166995.1_pt1 | contig 13350 bp, 4 predicted proteins | sample 7446131 | NCBI WGS metagenome assembly JACCDV01 (sample SAMN15323448, study PRJNA562643) | freshwater metagenome | isolation source: river surface water | place: USA:Blue River Watershed | collected 2017-08-17 | reverse complement strand
GCCACACTTTCCACAATCTCCTTAATTTTGGGACTACTCCTGCATAAAGAATAGATGACAGCATCAGAACAGATCCTACTGTATTTGAGATTTGCCTATGAGTAACTGTTATGATTTATCATCTATAGTTTGTTCTTTATTTAATTGAGTACTATCTTAGGAATAGCAGCAGTGTTATATTTTTCCCCAAGGAAATTGTGGATTACGGTCAGGAATTTCTATTTGTCTTAGAGATTCGGGCGGATTATTAAAGGTTCGCGGCTTGGGTTCATTATGTATTCCATGTCGATTTTGCTGATGATGGGAGGAGAAATGTGAATGACTATATTAGCATGTAAAATACCTTATTTATTGTTCAAAATAACTGCGACATGGTCATATTTGATCCCCATAAACTTTCTTATTGCTTAGTAGAGTATACTGTTAGTTCTCGACAAAATCACATCTCCAGGCTGTAATTTTGCCTTTAGTTCACTGCAAGTCTGTGGCTTCTCGAACGCGATGGTGTTGCCATAAGCAGGCGAGGTTGGTGCAAAGATTTTGACCAAAGATTCGATGATTGTTAATTGTATTGTATTATTCATTGATGAGGTTTTAACTTTTATAATCAACAATTTTGTTATTATAATACGATAGATATCATTTGATTCTTGAAAATAATTTTTGAATAAATTATTAAAGTTCAATATAGCAGCCCATTATCTAAATTTGATTATGCTATAAGTATTTAATGACACACATTAAATCCAAGGAAGGCTAATAGTTCATGTCCTACTTTATCTCGTCGAATATTACGCCATAATTTTATTATTTTTATGATTGTTTCTTTAATTTCTTTATCTTCTTCTCGATAAACTTAGCTCTCTTTTTCGATTAGTTAAAACTTATGATCGTGAAACTTATTAAAGCAAACCAAAATTTATCAGATCCCAGTCTTTCCTATATTTGGGGAGGAATAGTATTATAGAAGTTTTCCCTTGCTAGACCGTAGATTTACAGTGTTGATTTGTTGACCTACCAACATCCTCCAGGTTGGATTGTTTCCTAAAGCTCCTTTATGATATTTTTAAATCTCAATGACTCTAATTTGCTAGAAATAACTTTTGCCCCCATCTATCCTATGAATCCTCCCACCATGCCTCCAATAAATGCGCCTAAAAAAGGAATAGGGATGACACTTTGCCCAACAACGGCTCCAACCAATCCCGAACCAAAGGAACTGAGCATATCAACAGTAATAAAGCCTGCTTGTTGAAACTTCTTTTTTTTATTTACAATTTTATTGCTAAAGATTGCATATAATGTATAGGTATATCCACCTGTTGCGAACATAATTCCTATGAGTGGTATATTAGTGGCGATGTAATTGAATGTGCCGTTTACAATTGAGCGCTTTGAAAGGTCAAACATGAAGTCTCCAACTGAGTCATAGCTTTTAATAGAGGCCAAGCATTTGCCCAGTGCACCACCGAATGTGCCTATATGGTCAGTTAGTTGCAGTTATTTCATCTTTAGGGGGCTTCCTCTCAATTTTTAGGCAAGCTTATTCTTATCATTAACGAGTTTAAGAATATCATAGTTTTTTTCAGCAGCCTCAGTGATCTTCCATTTCATGCGAAGAGTATTACAGTTAAGCACTTTAATTTTGCCTTTCTTATCCATCTTTATCATATAGTTGTCAGATGGTGCTCCTTACGTTTGGTTCTCAAACTCTAAGATTATTGCTGATTGGCCGTCCTATCTTATAGCCTATCTCCACTTCACATTATCATCTGATTTTACCCTTTATAAAATTTATAGTAAAGGTTCCTCCTCTTCTTGGGTGTGTTTACTGTTGCTATCGAAGACCAAACTTAAAATTTAGTGCTTTTCTATGATGTAATTTGCGAAAGATTGGCAGTATGTGATTTAAATATTGCGGAATAGAGTTGAGGAAAGGAACTATACAAGCTTATTTTAGCAATGGGCAGACACTTCCATTAGAACCTTATAAAGAAGATAAAAATTAACTATAGGCGATGATTTAACGATATCCTCAACACTTTTTGTCTCCTCTAAGATAATCTGCCTTCCAATTTCATAGCATTAGCATATCTGCCGACTAATATCCTCCAAAAACATAAAAATTTCCGCACTTATCGTATCACTCAATCTTTTGGCCTGTTTGGTAATCTAAAGCCCCTTCTCCAGAACATGCTTATAGATCTTATTAGTAAAGACATGCATATCCAAGGCCTATCGATCTGTGGTAATAAAGCGTTCATTATTAAACATCTCGACCCAATATTTGGGGCAGATCGATAGATTCCATACAAATAGTTAGATATCTTGCCATAAAGACTCTACCTCTTACTTTTAATGTCCTTATTATGCATCTTTTACGAGAGTGTACATTACTTTTAATATTCTTGTTGCGTCACAGCTCTCGTTCTTCAAATCAGCGTGCATGTTCTTTATGATTTGCTGCATTATGAATTGAAGTAAAGTGTTCTCTTTGCTGTATTCACTATTCTCTTCTCTTTCCATTATTATTATTAACTATAAAATATCGGAATTAGCGATTATATACTTCAAATCCCACTTTATTTCTGTGTGGGTAAATAAACGAAGATAATTTGTTTATAATATCACTGCTTTTTAACTTGACTCGAAAATTTACTCATTTGCATTTTTAGCTGTTGATTGTGTTATAAAAGGCGATGGAGCTCTGCCTATAGTTGTTGCTCGTTGGGGCTCTTTCTATGACAATTAGGATTATTCCAAAACTGGAGTTCCTTTTTAAGTTATTCGTGTTTGTCATATTAAATTTAGTAAAGTTTAAGGTTGCGAAATTTTGTGAACAGCTCATCAATGTTCTAAATTTGGTCTGCTTCTTCAGCATACTTGGATAGTAGACTTTGGTAGGTTGCTTTTATATTCTTTATGGCTGAGGCTGGTTCTGACATCAGTCAATTTAAATCTATAAAATTTAAATGGGTGAGGAGAAGGATAATAGGAATAGTAAATCTAATAAATCGAGGGAATAGTACTAACAATACTAATAAAAAACTAATTAATAGCTAATGGTGTTAGTTCATTAATATAAAACAATCATTTGATATTGAAATTGCTTAAGCTTCCCTCCCTCAAGTAGGGCCTCAATCCTTACTTACCCAAAAGTCCTTCTTTCCTTAATACATCCAAATGCTTGGGCGCTAGTTTAATTTTTGAGTTGCTGCCATCCAATAGATAGAAATAACTAGAATCTAGTAAGTATCCCTCATTATCCAGGTAGTACATGGTCTATTGTCTGCTCAGCTATTTCTCGACCTTGCTACTTCCGAAAGTGAGCTCCTCAGATAGTTTAAGAGGAATAGCTGTGCCTATAAACTTTTCTCGATTCACTCCCATTATGTTTTTGCCAAGAGGCTATTTGTTTAGATAATCACGGATGGCTGATTCAATTTTGATTTCGATTTAGTGCTTAAAAGTCTATAGCTTGTCTGTGATTTGAGAAGCAACTACTTATATGATTGCTTTCTTCTATTTTGTATGGATGTTTCTAATCTACAAATTTGTGTTGGTTTTCAATTATTTTATTAGGGTTTTGAAGGCTGAGTCCAAACCTATGAGTTGGCGTTGTAGCTATTCCCTCGTAATGAAATTATTGCTTTTTAGATGTTTTAATTAATCCTCACTTGTTTTCATGCAATTTTCGATATTCATGCGGTTTTAATTGCCTTGGAGCGCCTCTTAGCTCTTACTCTCAAAACTGTCCCCTTTAATCGAATATTTATTGTAATTGATATCGAGCCTTTCAACTATTTTCTCTGATTTCTAAGAACGCATTTACAATCTCTATATTCTCGAGGTCAGATCTTGAATCATTTTTTTGTAATCATGGCTATAATCTTGTCGTACGGGAAGCTGATATTCATTTGTTTGGTATTGTGGGATGTTAATCAAGTAATTACTGGAAAGATTGCTGAATCGTTATTGTGGGAGGGGACTCATTCTTTTTATTTTGTGGTCGTTGCTTATCTCACGGCCGATATTTGATGCTCTCATAGGGATATATTGAGGAATAAAGCTGTTTTGGTGTGTGGAAGTCTCATGCTCATTGAAAGATCTAGATTTCATTCTTATTATGAAAGTCAACGAATTAAAACTTACTTACTAATATTATCATTCGAATACTCAAATCAAATACATTCCAATATTGATTTATTTTATACTTTCTCATATCTGTTAGATCGTTTTTTTTTATCCTTAAAGTTTTATAATTTTTATGATTATTTTAAATATAGGCAAATGAAGGAGGAGTATATTATGCTAAATAAAGTATGTTTATCGATCACAGAGATTGCAAATTTTTCCTCTCGTCCTCAATAACTTTATGCAGTTTAATGATTTACGACGGAGTTAGCATAACTGGCACCTGAAAGAAACAATAAGCATTATTCCCACCAGATTCCTGCTGCTCTTCTATCGACAAATTTGTATTATTAGCGTTGTGCTTATTGATCTCAGACATTTTACTCAATAGACTTCCTTCATTCGTATAGGTTGATAGGTTTTAATTGAAGTTAGTGCAGTTACTCGATTGGTCTGTATGTCCAAGCATGGCGACATGAGGTGCGATATCTATCAGTAATCTACCCATGCGGTCCAAAAGAGGGGCTAGTTGAGTGGCCTTCATTTTTCGACGCAGCTATTAGTTTCGGATCAAATTATTGTTATCTTAAAATTATTGGTCATTGTTTTGGGAGTCTTATTCCTCAAGAATGTATTACTGGTTTATCGCATTATATCTTCGCTTTGAGTTTTTGTTTTTAACTGAGCGCACGCTTTGGGCTTACTCAGTGTGATCAAAGAATACCTTGTTTTGTCTCTTTCGAGATTCATCTATTATTAAAGATTTCATTGAGGCAGTATCAACCAAACCTTATGACCTTTTGCTTTTATAACTTTTGCTGCTCATGTCATCGTTGTCGCATTGGTTGCTGCGATCATCCTAGCACTTGTTTGATATGTTGTCACCTGCCAAGTGATTCTACTTGTTTGGAATTTAAAATTCTTATTTTCTTTATGTCTAGTCCACTTCTTCCACCACAACTTCCTGCTGTGACATTTGGTGCCCTAGATGATTAATCGAAATATTTGAAACATTCTTCAATGACTCATCTTTGTCCTATTCTTTGTGAACAAGTTCAAGTTCTTTCATCAGTCCATTAAGGTTATCAAGAGTGACTGTAAGTTCATTAAAAAAGTTCTATATATTTGGCTTAAATTTCTGATTATTCTTCGTGGTTATTTGTCTTTAATAAACCGGGCAAGGACTCATATACTAATATCTCTAAGTTTGAACAGTATGTGTTCGAAACGGCATTATTCTCTATGAACTGGCCGCAATCCACTCATTCCATCTGCTGTCCCATCCGTTGAAATGTATTCTAACGTACTCGTCGTATTGATTTATTACTTGTCCTTCAATCCACTGTCCAGAAGCATCTCGTACATCCACCCACTATCCGATTTATAATTTTCTGCGCTACAATCTAAAAGGGAAAGTATCGTTCATGAAATTCAGGTTAAGGCATTCGATTAACTGGTCTATTGTATGTTTGTTTTGTTGGAGGACCTCGAGAGATTAGTCTTTTTTTATTCGGAAACCATGAAGTCTTTCTTGCAGTTGCCGATATTTCTTTGTTTTGTTGTGTTACTTACTATAGAGATTCGATCGGTTTATTTATGTTCTCCTTAGAGATGATTTTTGAGAAACCTCCGATGGAATTTTATTGGCGACAAGTTGAATAATATTCCCTTACTCAATACGATAATCAGCCAATGATTTTTCCGGATCCAATACAAACCCTCTATAGAGCAACCTTTGCGATTCTGGAGGAACCTTAGTTTTCTAAGTGAAAGATTGAGTACCTGTTCAATCTGATATTGAAAGGACCTTATATTTTTGAGGGGATTGATGATTATTTCGTATATAGTATTGTTCATTGTCTTTATTTTGATGTTAATGAAAGACTATTAAATGTGTTATTCATTTTGCTTCATTCCTTAATTATAAAAATCTGAATATTCATTAAATCAGATTATTGGACTATATAATATTCATCAGGAAATCAGAGGATCAAAGATGAGTTATTACCCCGACATAAAAGGCCGAATGGAATATTTTACTCTTGGTGTTCGAAGAGGGGACCATGTCCTTCATTTATTTGAGTATTAAATTTAATTTTGGATAATTTTTCTTGAATAATTGCAATTTTTTATTGCTCATATGCCTAATTCAATAGTGAAGTACCTGTAAGTAAGCAAGTGAGGTTCCAACATTTGAAATCTATCTCCCATTTGATGAGGATATGGACGATCTTCTCACATATTCTTCTTCCATCATTCTTATCCTCTCCTCACGCTCTAGATTATTGGGAATCCTTCGAGATTATTAAGAGATTATATAGTTGACCAAACTATCTTCTCTTCTGCGGTTTTCTCGAGAAGGATTACCTCCTGTTGGACCTGTTGATACGTTAAATTCAGCTATACTATTTGGAGGTGATTTCATGAAAGAAATTAATTGTATATAAGAGGGTAATTAATAAATTGTTGAGGAATGAAACTTCACAAACCACCTTTCTCTCAAACATTTTGAAGGATTTGTTTATATATTTTTCTATTGATGATAACAAATAAAATTGTTTTATATACTAATTGCTTTATCATCAATACTTAAAGGTCTTTTCGAAATCCTGCTTGGTGACTGGGCAAATTGTATTCTTTTCTTTCTTGACACAAGCTTGATGGCATACGTTGGCATTCGGATAAACAACGAAATACTAAATAATAATAATTCTACCTTATCTGAAATAGGCGCATCACACAAGCAGCACTTCTTCTTATAGGTAAATCGAAGATAGGCTCTTTTGGCTTGGATCAAATTATACTCCACATTGAGTAGATCCATTTCCGACAAGTGTTTGGATGTATAAATTGAGCGTTTTTAATGAAGGGTGTGGATAATTGAAGATTACAAGAATTGATAGATGCCTCCATCGAATTCACTCAAAACCCAGTTATCTGGAATCAATTAAAGGACAGTTATAGGGTCAAGCTCAGGTTAGTTCGAGTACTTTTTAATAAAGCTTATTATGTCTTTCTTTAGAAGGATGTGTGAGTTGTTTTTTGAGGATTCGTATGATTTGTACATGGCTAAAAGCAACTTAAAGTAGATAGTTAAAGTGCCATCTTTGTTCGCTTTGCAGTAAGCTTCTGCTCTTTCATTTAAATTTTTATTTATGTACTTTCTTAAAGCTTATTCATGCCTTTTTTAACGAGAGTAAAGATAAATTTAGTCCTATAATAGCCATTAGCATTTTTATATTCTCTTCAAAATAGGCTATGAGGCGTATTTGGACTATGGATTTCTAAGAAGTTTTCTCATTTTTTCTATTCTTGTCTGAAATTCAGGATCTTTTGATTCTTATTTGTTTTCCTTGGGGTTAATCTTGAACACTGAATCAATATAAAGGATTAGAAGTTTTGTATGATATGACTATATATCTGTTTTTTTCTCAAGTACAATTGTTTCAAGATAAAGCTCCAAATATTTATCGTTTCTTTCGTTTTCGAAATTTTTAATAATATCATCAGGGGGTAGAAAATTAATATCAACTTTATTGAAGAAACTCATCCCAATTTCTGGTTTTTTCTTTAAAATCCATAGTAATTTCTTATAGACTTATCTCTTATCATCAAGCATTGTTAACAGCTGGACACATTCCTTGCAAGCTTACCCAATGTTATCAGGATTTGGATTGTTTTCTGCCACAAATTTCCAGCTTTCATAAGACTCATCATATTTTTCAAAAGACGAGAAGAACCTAGGTTTTAGGGTTGGGAATTTGATAAGTTAAGCATTACTCTTGATAATACTTTCAAACTAGGCAAATAATTTTTTGCAATAGATGGTTTGAGTGTTTGAGAAGAATCTATCAAGCTATGAAAAGTAACCCATATCGAAATGGAGCCTTATGAAGTAGAAATCGATTATTTAGAGTAGCTCCTAAGGTGTGGCTGGGTTAAGTTTTTGCTTAATAAGGGAACTTTTCGATGAATAAAATTGTATTTTAACCTTAAGCATATTGGGCTTTGACAAATACTGCTCTCTCTTGAACTAAAGAATCTCCCTTAAGAAGATTTTCGATTTTTATTTCAAACTTAATTCCTCATTCTTGTTTTTTTGAGCTTTCTCATTGATAAATTCAATAATCAAAGTATTCATGTACTTTTAAGGTCTAATCGATTTCAAGGATTAAATCTAAAGGCTTGCCAACTATGGGTACAGTAATATGAGTTCTCTAATATCAAAGTTTATTTCCTTCAAATATTTTTTGGCATTTGTAAAATCCATTCTTCTTATTAATGGCCAAATACTATTAATCTTAAGTTACTCTATCTTCTGCTCATTTTATCCCATACTGTTTTGATTGAGAAGCGAGATAGCTTATTCAACCCTGCATCTTTCAATGAGTGATTTGATCTGAGTTTCATAGGGAATTTCAAAGAGGAATAATAATTCATTATTACTGTAGAGAAAAGGGCGGCCTGATGTGATTCCAGATATAGTTCCTGGAAGATTTATTTATTGCACGAATATACACTTCTTGGGATCAACTAAATTAATGCAGAATTACATATAGAAAAGATTTGGAGAATTCCCTAGCAAAGAATTAGGCAATAGTTTCCTGATAGAGCAATATCTCTAACAGGCCTTGATGATTAGTTATTATTAGATTTAGGAAAGGTTAAGCTTATATTACCCTTTTGTTTCGGCATAAAGCTTGAATCCATGAAAATTCCTACGTCATCCATAAAGAAGGCTATTTAGTTTGGACCAGTCACCTTGAAATAGGGGAATTTAGAAGTTAATGGCCCGCGGGTCAACGCGAATTACTTGAAAACACTGTATGTTTCGTAATATCCTTTCTTGAACGAGCAAATTATATGGGTTCCATTAAATCCAACATGCTCAGGCATTTCGCTCAAACTAAATTTTCTTGATTCTTCAAAAGCTTTGGTTTCAGACTTCTGGAAAATCACATATCCTTCTTTCTTTGTCGAAATTACCGCGATGGAGTGTACCGTATCTTCTTTCTTCGAAGGCCATTAGTTAATAGAGAAATCATCGACCTTAATAAATCATACTATACTTTGCTGGCTATCTGTTCTGCTTTTCTAAGAGCTGAATCAACAACATAAAGTTTCTAATCCGACAGTATGAAGACTGATGATATGGCAGCATAGCATTGCAATTTTTTAATTTTAGACTTAGAAATACTTTTGGTTTGCTCATTCATACTTTTGGCGATGACCTCAGGGTCATTTGCACGAATGGGATACATATAGACATTACCTACATATATTTTGCTCTACCTTTTTCATCACCCAGATATAAGAACTCATTGAAGACGTCGGCGGATGTGAATTTGTAATTGAACTATCTTCGTATTTGCTTCATCTAATAGACATTCAAGGCGTTTGACTTATCAACTCCCTTCTACATGCAATCAATTAATAGATATTTAATATTGTCAATAAATAAACAAAAATCCATATTAAGTTTATATTGTCAGAAATTATTCAGCATTGTAAAACTATCACATTTGTTCATTCAGGCTTTGTCAGTTTGGTTTTGACCTTTTTTAATAATAAAAAGCCATCCCAACCTAAGCTATATTGCTCCCAAATATTAACGTTTCTCTCAGAAGCAATCATTTAGAAATTATTTTATAATAAAAACCTATATTACTCACTGAAGTAGTTACCCAATATACTATATTTTTCTTGGATAATAACATAGATAATTTATTTGTTCTACTAACCCTTTATAAGCCCCTAATAAAGTGTTTAAGGATTATTTTTTAAGGCAATTTATTAGTTGAAGTTCTACATCTTTCGCAAAGGAGACGTATCAAGCAGTTTAGTCGTTATATTTTTTTGCAAAACGCTATATAAGGGAAGGGAATGAGGCTAGCATAAATATATTAATGCGATATCTCCTTATCGATTTGGATATTTAGTATCGATCTATTCACGAAGAGATCTAAGAATTTTCACCCCTCCGCTTTTACCATAGACGGTGCAGACAAAAAATAGAGATAAATTAATCAAGATTAAGATGGAAAGTATATAGCTTTTGTTTTATAAGCGTTTAAGACCTTTGAGAGAGATGATAAGTAAGAAAGGAGTAATAACTAGCAAGAATCTTGTCTATTTGTGCTGCGATAGGGATAACAGCAATATCATGAGAAAAACCATAATAACTAAATCTTTGAATTGCCTTTTTGCAGCAAGCTATTATTTTGTTTAACTTTATATTTATTTACCTTTATTTTACATCTTTGGTTTAGGTTGGGTGATTAGTGAAAGAAAGAAGGGAAGTAAATATCCTCCCATAATGAAGGGAATGACTGCATAAAAGTAATAAAGAAACGAATGAACTCCATACAACGAAGACCATTGTAATATAACATTATACTATCTAAATGAATGATTACCTTAAAAAAGTTATACTAAATAAATGTAAGTCTACCGAACCACCAACTATTAAATACCAAACTAACTCCCACCATTAATAATCTAAATTATGATGATAATACAACTGTAGAATATTTTTAACGATAAATTTGATCTTTTTAGATTAGCTAAATAGTAATTGGTAAGGCCAGACTACTGCCCAAATTATAAGACTTGTGGGTCGCATCATAAAACAAACTGTCACAATTACTCTACTTAGTATATCATTGGCTGATCCTTGCTATCGAATTAACCAGAAATAGAAGGCAACTGTTGTCAAGCATGTTTCAATACTGTTAATATATGTTCTGTTCATCATCGAAAAGTAGAACCAATTCGTCAATATGATAATAGTGGCAGCAAAACTTACTTTTTTTTGATATTTTTCTGCAATTTTGACTAAGAATATATCACAAAGGATCGCAATAAATACTTGCATGAGCTTAAGGAAATACTACTGATATAGAGGAGAAAGTTAGAATTTATTACCAAGTAAATAAGCAATAGATAGGTATATCTGATAAAGAGGATTTCTCAATGGTTCTTACATTGTCCATTACCATGTCTAAAACCCATATTAATTTGCTAAGTTGTATGCTATTTATGGACCCTGCCAATACTAATCAGGCCATTAGTAGTTATAGTCGACGAATATTTGTAGTATTCTAATGATAGAGATAGCGATAAGAGCTTTTTTCATATCATTATTCATGTTAATTATGAAAATGGAAGATAAATATTTAACAATTTAAAGATGATTGCTAGAACTTTGGGAAATAATTTTTCAACAAAGATAAAGCTATGATAGGCATGAATCATCAATAAATTTTAGAATGTAAATCACTCAATTAATTTAGCATTTACAGGCCTCGCACTTAATTTATTGTAGATCTTCTGCTTACAATTCAAAGATAAATTTTTCCACTTATCTTTGCTGAGTCGTCATTTTTACTTTTGCTTCATCAATGAATGCTTCAAAACTATGGTAATCTTGACTGAGATAAAGCAATACTTTTGCGTTTGGTTTTAGTGTTCGTTTGACTAATTCAATTGTCTTAATACCTTAGATAAAATCATCTTTGTTAAAAATAATACAGTACTTCCTTGACACAATGAGACTTTAATATCTCTAAAGCCATATTGAGAAAGTTTAAAAATCCCTAAGCAGCATTAGTTAATATTTGCCTGTTGATGGACTAATTTTTTTATTAAAAAAAGCCTTTGCCTAATTCAATTTTCTTGTAATCCATAGTATCAAACCTCGATTTTTATATTAAGGCAGTGGAATTTCAATGAGGCAAACATGATAATTTTATCCTTTTTTTTTAATAGACTATATTTTATAATGAGTAAAAGGAAGTATAATATGGGTATATTCCATATGCTAGCAAGTATATCGTTCAATATATTTCGCACTTAAATGCTCAATTTCATAGATAATATATTTTTTCTATTTCTTGAGCTTCATCTTCTCAATAGAATCTGTAGCTGGACACAGATTCTCAATTAGGAATATTTATCCTTAATGAATCTTCATTTAAGCAAGGTCTTCTTGTATTTATTCATAGATGAAAATAGGGACTGATTCTGTTTGTTCGGGTACTTGCTTGAGGCTGTTTATCAAAAGGCTCATTATTTGGGATTGCCTGTTCCTAGACTAATTTTTAATTTTACCATTAAAATACTCAAAGAGATATTTCTTATGTTCCTAAAATTGAAAATAGCTGCTTGTAATATAGAGTAAACTCATTTGAACTACCTTCCCAACAACATTAGAAATTGGTGTTTTATTATAGATTTCTTGTAAGGCTTTATTCTATTAGCTTTCATGCGAAAATTATTGAGCCAATAGTTAAAAATCAATGCCTTATTCCAACATCTTATTAAAATGTTCTCGCATATCATGATAGAAAGTCTAAAATGTGAGTAGGAGATAGCCTTCATAGTAGCCAGGTTATAAGTCCAACTATTATAAACTTTAGTAATGCCGGATGATGGTTCCATTCACTATCAGCGAGGCAAACTTATATTGGTCTAGTTTATAGAGAATTAAGAGCTCTCCTATTCTCAATTTTTTATGGACATCTGCCAAGACAATTTGTCTCACTGATGATGTGACTTTTATCTACAGGGTCACTTTACTTTCAGGAATATTGATCTAAGAGATCTATTCGAAGAAGACTTTGACACGAATACATTGATTGAAAGAAAGTTTTGATGTTGGAGTAATGCATTCTTCCTTTCTGTTAAATGTCTTAAAGTTTAAAGAAGTATCGGAGTCAATCTTCTATTTAAAAGAAAAGTTTCCCTACTTAATGACTTTTCTCACATACTCCTCAAGAAAAAAGAGTTCTTGCATCTTCTTGGATATTTACTTATAGCTGACTTCTTCAAACTGAGGGAAGTAAAAGCAATAAGTTTTCACATCGAATTGATTACTGTGGTAGCCAGGAAGAACAAATTTGGACTAAGTTGTCTCAATACTGATTTTGGATATAGGATTTTCCTCATCTTCCAACATGGCAAGATATACTTACACAACCTATAGATTATAATGTTTTCCTATAATTAAATTTTTACTTTTTACATTATTCATCAGCAAGTCAAATTTTTTATTCTATGATTTATTGTCGTTTTTCTATTCAGTGAGAAATATGTTCTTTGCAAAATTTGATAATTTCGATTTTTAAGAAAAGTTTCCCTATTTAATGACTTTTCTAACGAACTCCTCAAGAAAAAAGAGTTCTTGCATCTTCTTGGATATTTACTTATAGCTGACTT
>JACCDV010496912.1_pt1 | contig 13351 bp, 7 predicted proteins | sample 7446131 | NCBI WGS metagenome assembly JACCDV01 (sample SAMN15323448, study PRJNA562643) | freshwater metagenome | isolation source: river surface water | place: USA:Blue River Watershed | collected 2017-08-17 | reverse complement strand
CATACTGTCCAAGCTTCATTTGGTTCTGCCTTGTCGTCCAATGCATCACAAGGTGAGGATTATCATTAAAGACAATAGCTGAAACCACATCATTATTTCCCAAGTATCTAATGAAGTCCACAGTTGCGTGTCTTGTTACTTCCCACTTATGACCACTCATTGATCCACTGATATCCAAAGTAAATAATACAGCGTAGTTCTCAAAGACGATTTGATTGGCCTGTCCTTGGACTTGAGGCATTTGAGGCATGTTGTTCATGGTTGCCAAGTTAGGGTTCCTAGTGTACATTCCAGCATCTGTCCTGATCCTATGGAATATTTAAGTAATGTCAGTGTGGGTAATATCATGATACTACCCATGAATTCCGGCAGCACTAACTAGAGTTCTTAGGGATTGGGCATATTCAACCTATATATCAACACCAAGAATAATAATCTTCAAATCTCTTACATTCATATCCCTTCTTAGGATACTTAACCTTTGAACTGTCTCTTGGTAGCTAGCCCTGCTATCAGTGTCATGCCCATCAGTGATGAGTATGTGCATGAAGAACCAGTTGTTAGCAGTGTTGTCCTTCTCTAAGACATCATGGAGACGCATCATCAGATCGTTTCCGTAGAGAAGGGCGTCTCTCATCGCTGTTCCTCCATGAGGGTGAATATTCCATATTTCTCGTGGAGTTGAGGATCTTGTGGCCTGTTAAAACCCACAGGCTAAGAGAGCAGTTTAGGTAATGAAATGGGTATGAGGAGCATTGTTAGGGATTTGAGGTCGTTGCATTTTGTTGTTGATTTATTATAAATCTTAGCGCCCTATAATGCAAACTTAAGCAATTAATATCACTTTACTTTTTAAGAGAATAATGATGATATAAACTATATTGTTTAAGAATCGATTCTCCCCACTATATTCGAAATAGGCTTATTAAACGATTTAATGGGTAAAATTTTAGAAATAAAAAATCAGCAATACATTCTTTATGATATTGGCATGACAATGTAAATTCAAGTTTCATCAAAAATATCATTTTTTAGTAGCGCCAAATCTTTCAAACTATTTGATATAAAGATTCCTGAGGGGATCTTCGTTATCACTTTCCTCTTGCGACTAATCCTTTGCTTGTAATGGTATTGGTACTCTTTCTTATTGGTCTCCCTAAACTTCCGAATCTTAATCACTAGACGACCATACATCTTGTCTGACTTGCTGAGGTTTTATCATTTGTCTATTGCTAAATAATACTTTAAGACTTTAGATATTTAAGAATTTTAGTCTATCTGCTTTTATTGACTCGGCATCCACTCTTGACCTAAGCGCTAAAATTCCTTGTGTCTATTTCTCACACGCGAAAAGAAGGTAATTTAACTTGTTTTTCTTATCAAAATTGAGAATTTATTTTTTATCATCAACGTTGAAGATATTGGGCACAATTTTTTTCTTGTGGGTTTGATCTTGAAGAAAATAGAAAAGACTTACCTATTTCTTTTAGTGTGGTGACTTTGGTATATCCTCCAATCTTAGTTCTTGTAACCTTAGACGCTCCATCAGTATTTTTACTTTTTCCTAGTAAAGTATTGAAGATATTGATTTAAAATCTTCTCTCATGGAATTCATTTCCTTCTTGAAGTCTATTGCTTCAATAATAGGCGCATACCATCCTGATTTACAAATATTCACTATCTTAAACCTCCATTTAGTGATCTTTATCCTAAAGCAGGGTAAAAAGTATTACTTATTCTTTTGTTTCTATTCTTTCAGTGGCTAGAAGTTTTATTTGAAATAAAATTTGGGATGGTGAGGGTTATGCTGTTCTGTTTAGGAGTTTAATATTTGTTGCCTGCAGTTGTATGGATGCCATCTATTGTTACTAATGTAATAGTAGTTGTTCTATTTACTGTTGAATGGGTGTCTCAGGGTGGAAAGGCCAAACTATTGCTATAGGTTTTTGTTTTTTATAACGAATTGAATTGAACAATAGAGATCAGTCAAGAATAGTTGATCCTCACCTAGCATATTGAGAAGCAAGGGAGTGTCATATATTTTGGATTCTATCTATTTGCAGGTTGTATCTTGTTGGTTGAGAAGTTATTGCTCAATCAGTCTATAGAGCTTTGTATACTCCTAGTCTCTCCTCATTTTTAATACACAAGATCAATGGAAATAGTATTTAAAGAAGCTCTTTATAAAAATATAGCATATCAATGAAGAATGGTTATAATATTTTTTCTAATACTAATAGATGATAATTTCTTTTACAAAGATTAAAGGAGGATCTAACTTAGCAAAACGTGTTTGAAATGTTAGTAAATTTGTATTTAGATTAAGGCGCTCTGGTAGCTCAGTTGGTTAGAGCATTGGACTTATAAACCAAGGGTCGTGGGTTCGATTCCCACCCAGAGTATTTTTTATAATTATGTAAATATGGATTAAATGAATCATAGGTTTATGATGTTAGGAATAAAATTGGTTCTTGACTTTAATTTAGAATATCCGTTGCTCTTTTATCCTGGTTAGGCTATGGAAGTTGTAAGGTTGGTAATATTTTTCAGTTATATAGTTTCCCTTGGGCAGTTGAGGATAGACTGGTAATTTGGTCCTATTTTAAGATTGCCTTTCTTCTTAATAGAGAAAATCTTTATTTATCTAGGCTGTATACCTTTCTTTTACTCATTCATGGCTTCTAATTTTAACTTTTTCTTGCTTTTGCACTTATTGAAACTCATAGGAAGGCACGTGTTTGATCGTTTGTCTTTAAAGACTGCTTTATTCTCTTCAATGAGTTTAAGAGAAGACTTACTTTTGCACTAAACTGACTTTGGGCGAGATGTGCTCATTTGCGGAATAATTATCTTGCCATTGATAAGATCTGAAACTAGCTTTTATAGTTTTATAATACGAGACATCATTTATTGGTTATTGCTATGAGCTTTGGCACTTACTTATTACATTGATTTCTTGGATGTCAGGATTATGTTATTGAGCGAAGTTAGATGCTTTTACTAAGACTCGCGAGGGAAATATACTGCCGAAACGGCCTTTGTATTGTTTATTACTATTGGGACGTTCAAACAATTGTATGTTTGCGCGATTATCTTCAACTATTAACCTTTCCCTTCTGTATTTTGCCTGCTTTCAATGATCGTTCTTTCTATTTTTTGCTCAGCAGACGGGGGACTGTGAGGAGATTTGTTTTATGTGGGTTGAGGAGGGTTTAATTATTTGGAAGATGGTGTTTTGATATCTTTTTTTGAAGAACATTTTTTATTATATTAAAACGCTTTATAATTTATAGAAGAATTGACAAGGATGATTTCTTTGGAAGAGGGAAGCAATAATTATAATTTTTTATCTGTATTATCTTTGATAAGGTTCTATTTGGAAGGGGAATGAGATGGTTTTACTTTACTTTTTCTCATACTTCTGATAATTTGAACGATATTAAATATATATTATAAGTCAATTTAAAATAATGCACTAAAAGTCAGCATAAACCTTGTGGGAGTAGCTAAATAACTGAATAATATATTAACATGAAGAGCTTAATTTTGATATTTATTAATTTAACTAATATATATGAACAAACTATTATCTTTGCAAACGTAGAGACGCACATCCCTATTTAACATTTACCAACATAAAATTATGTTCATAAATAATACACAAATTTGTCAAAAAACGAATATGCCTATACATTTTACAAAGAATATAAGTTTTTTTATAGTTATTGTGGATAAAAGAGTGGATTATATTAACTCATGAGGCAGACTGTCCATTTTATGAGATAAAATCAATAAATTGTTGTCAAATTATCTATAAGTAGCTACTAAGTGTTAATGCTAGCTCCACTACATTTTTACAATAATATAGTTGTAATACTTGTTATATGGCCTAAAGAAGACCAAGATTTTTCATTTGGCGACCAACTGCAGCGTTAGATATTGTGCCCTATCTTCCTAATAAAGTTAAGCATATTTTCAGAGATAAGTAACAAATTTGAGCCGACTATAGCATATGGTCTATTATTTATCCAAGCAAGCCTATCTTCTCCCATCTTTCGACTATTAATTCGCTCTTAGTTAAGCCAATTATTACCTATCCATTTTTACAGAACTAGATGACAAATTGAAGAAACGTTTAATTGGGTTGGTAGTAAAAGAAATCAATCTAATACTCCAACATAAAGTGATGCAGAGTAAGATCTATCTTCATTCCATCAACCAACAGAGTGCCATACTATTGCATTTTTTACATATGGTTGTTATAGAATTGGAATATGTCTACCATTATTTGTGTTTTTGACTGTATTTCTTTATCTATGTTCAAAGGAAGCATATTCCTTCCTCTTATTACTATTCTTATTATACTTATCAAGATAGTCATTGATTTTCTATAGATTTGTGCCTTCACCAAAGAAATAGCACTCATATAGATGTTTAAGTGATTTATAGTATTCTTTGCTTTCCAATAAAACTCTAAAAACTAAACAATGAAATCCTCGCCAAAATGATACTTCTCATCACTTATATCTATAAGACACTTAACCACCCTTATTGCTAAATTGTCCTATAACTTCTATTGGTACCTTTGGTATACGATGTACTCAATCTAATGATAGAAGAGTTGCTCGAATTGCTACATCTTTATGAAGCGATTTAACTATTTGAATTCGAGAATGGAGCTCAGACAAGAGAGATAAACGTTTTGCTATTTCGATCCAATTGGTAATTTCTTAATCTGGTTTGTAATATCTACGATTTTGGACTCTTCTAAAATGAGAGACACAAATAGGTCCGATTTGATGCATAGATTGTGAAGGGCTAGGACTGCTTTTGGATGACTCAACCTTTAAAATATGGATGTTAAGATTGCATATGAGAGTTTGTCAAAGCACTAAAGATCTTCAATGCTGCCTTTTATTATTGAATCAAACAATATTTCATACTGACCTTCTTCTAGCAGTTTTTACAAATCTTACTATGCTAGCTATATTCCTTATTGGTTGTCATCCTAAGCTAGGAGACTATTGATTTCATTACTAAAGCGCAGAGAATTTTTAATTTGGGTGGTCTATTACAGGCGTTTATTTCTTCTGATGTTTACTAAAAACTATGAATGATTTTTATGCTATTTTTTCATTATGACTCACTAATAATATATAATTTGAACTCAGTCAAAACACTCAGAAATATTATACTGTTGAATAGGGTCTAATTGTTTAGAATATAACTAACTTTATTTGCCCAATATAATGGTTATAAATAAAATACAATGAATAGTGAGGTCAGCCGTGATTTTACTTTCAAGGCGAACAGCTCTCATATGGATCATATGTAGTTGGGAAGATAATCAAAGATTATTACTGAACCCAGTCGTCAATAATACGTAAGTGGAAAGTCTAATCGTAAATATAAGATATTTGAGTAAAGCCCTCTCTTCTCGAATTCTATTGAGAAAGAGAAAAAAGTAAATCAAAGTCCAAAAGCATATAAAACATAGACTAAGCATTACCAGACATAATAAAGTTTTAGAGATGCAAATAAGACATTATTGAGCAGCTAAAACAAATCCTTGATGGCAAACACATACAAAAGATTGGCCAAGAATACATTGGACTACCAAGGTACAAGTAGTGGGATTGAAAGAGAAAAGATTATTAGTGAATTAACAAGAAAAGAAAGATAAATAAATATGCTTAGGCTAGAGATATAAAGAACAAAAAGATGTGAAGATTTAGCCAAGAATAACTAACATCTTTACCAACAGATATTGAAAAATCAAGCCAAACAGGCATAGATTCCATTTAAGAAGAAAGAAAACATAAAGATCAGCTATACTCCTATTCAAAGCTTAACATAAATCCAACAAACTCCAATCAAATAAATCAATGCCAAGCAAGGTTCTCCTCCTCACACATATAATGCTCGCATTCCCTCAACTGATAGATACCAATCAGCTAAACCACTCAAGACCATTCTTTAAAACTAATAAATTCAATCTTAACAAAGACTGCAATCATAAAAGATTCAAAGCTTTAAAAATACACCATAGTCTAAGCATAAAGTAAATCTATCATTTTAGTCAAATTTATATTCTAATGATCCTTTATATCGAAAGATAGAATCTTAAATGGATGCTTCTAGAAGAAGTATTTCAAAATCCAATATGAATAACCTCCCTATCAATATGCGTTTGAAGTAAATGAACAGAGCTTTATAATATAACTACAAAGAATATAGTCGAAGAAGTAGTCTCAGTTCTCAAAGAAAACCTAAAAACGCCTATTAACTAAGTCGTTATCAATATTGATTTTCATTATGCTTAAATTAATAATAATCAAATAGCGTCAGTCTTAGTTAAAGAGCAAACTATCTTTTGCACATATACTCTGATTTCTTTGGCAATCGGTTGTTTCAACATATTGGCGTTGACTGAAATATCAAGGTCAACATTAATATATCCTTCAAAGTGAAGATGCCTCTATGCTTCTCTTAGTGAGGTACTTTGCTCCTCAACAGTATCTTATAGTGAGACTCTAAGTCCATTCAAATAAATCCAGCCTTGATTGTGATCGGGTTGCTTGGCCCATTACCCTTTCACTGAGAATACAGTGTTATATACAACTTACTGTCCTTATTCTTCAGTAACTTCACATTTCTATGCCGCATAGAATTAATGTGGCTGAATGACTAGCACTTTCTTATAACAGAGATTATTTATTTAAAGCCCTGTACTTGTTTTTAGTTTGAGCTACTTTTTATTGAGCAAAGGTTCATGACGATTGAAATCACCTCCAAGTTAAATATGAGCATAATCCCTTGGGGTAAATTTACTATTTTCAGTATGGGGTATTTGGAAAGAAAAGCGATAAATGTTATATCTTTTGCTTTGGTATATTTATGCCTTGCAGTATATTCTAAGATTCAAATCATCTTGACTATCGTAGATCTATCTATTGATTAAGTTACCTTTGAATATTCAGGACCAACTTCAGTTGTTAGGATCTTCTTAAGGGCTAATAACTTTTTCAAATAGAGTTGATTGTAAGTTTATTCACTCGACTCAAGTTGGGGATAATAGTATGGTTCCAATGATTCATCGTAATCTCCACTTGGTAATTCTGATTTTCTAAGTGAATATATTTTTACGTTTCGATTTCTTTTTCGTTATCTTCTGAGTTGTTGAGTTTCATAAAATAGTATGATTTAGTCTTAACTTGTTTATAGATGGATTCCTCAGGCGCCTAATTTCTTTATGAGCTTTTTTCCTCTTCGATAAGTTCGCGATTGAGATTGGCTGAGGATAGATACTAAAGGATATTCTTCTTGAGCTCGAAGGGAAAGCATCCACATAAGCTATCGAAAAAGCTCATCATCTTTGTTAGTTATCAAATACTTGTGATTAATATAGGGTATCAAGATATATATATGATATAGATAAAGATGATTTAATCAAATAATGGTACTTTTGAATATGAGTCCGGTTGATCTTCGCAAGACTAAATATTATATGAAAGCTACGATTGAATTGTTATTTGTGGAGCTCGACTTAGCTCAAGAAGGCCATCATTAGCATCGGTCCTAAGCTACAGAAGATACTAAAGAAGACTGCAGTTGGGCTATATATAAAGATAAGAACTTTGCTGTTGACGATTCCTCGCTACTCTTAATAAGGTATACTAAGAAAAATATGCTCCTGGTGATCAAGGAAACCAATAAATAAACCAGCCCAACCTTAGTCTATATTATCATACATCTACCTTTCGTGATATTTACGGATCTGAGAACTTCTTGAGGTAGAGAGCGAAGGCAATACAGAAGACGATGAGAGGAACTACTGATGATAAAACTATGGAGACATCTATCACTGCGCACCAATTATCATCATAGTTGCTCTAGTTCTTATGGCTTAGTGTCCCAAAAATGGCAAGAACTAACAGAAGAGGCAAAAAGCAATATAAAAAGTATACCTTAGCAACATAAATAGCCCTCCTACTTTTATTTTGACTCAGCCGAGTCACCGAATCCTCTTCTCCGCTCAGTATTTATTCAGGCTGCACACTCTTATTGCTATTTGTTACGGTGTAGTCACAATTCTTGGCAATAGCCAACCAACTGAAAGAATTAAACAAAAGAAGAATATTGTTTGTTACAATGCTAATAATTCCAAATAGATCGTTTATGATCCAATAACCTAAGAGATTAGCTGAAGGCTTCGTTAAATCCTCATTTTGAGTATCTATAAAATGTTTGAGATCTAATTGAGTCTTTCGGACAAGCAAAGTGGCCATTATATTGATTATGCATAGTGCGTAGAGTTTATATGTTTCATGAATATGATAGTTGCTATAGGAAAATGCGTAGGAGCAGAGTCTGCACATTTTTACTAGTAGAAAGAGAAGAAGACAGGCATTAAGACTGATGATAATGTAGGATACTACCTAAATGTCGCCTTCAACATTGCTGAAACTACTTTGATTGCAGGTGAATATCATCTTATTAATTTATCATTATAAATCCTATTGATATTTTACCCACCAACATTATAACGTTTATATTTGAAATGAGTCAAGAGAGAAGTTTTCTATCACTACCCAAAAAGACACAGCCAACTCTGTCTTCTAGTAATAAGTACCACGCCACAGCGACAAGCAAGGAGATCCATCGACAAACTTAATGCTGTCCTGAAGTAAGCTAGTTCAAAGGATAAAAGATCATGGATTAGCTCTATATCCATCGACTATAAATTGATTACGGAAGGCTTGAGCGTCCTAATTACTTCTACTTCAATGGGTCTAAATATTAACAGGGTGCTAAGATGACTGATCTAATGGTCAATGATTTTGAGCCTAATGAATAGATGAGCACAAAAAGATTTACAGGAATATCCGCATTAACAGCCGAGAGCTATTTACAAGAGCGTGATACTGAGAAAAAGAGCCGAAAGATTGAGTATGTTAACTAAAAAACATTATAAGTCAGCCGGCCCTCTACTTTATAAAAGAACAAGAAAGTGAAGATAAAGCTATCAGAGGTGAAGGCTTATCAATAGCTAACGAGGCGAGAAGGAAGTGTGAAGAGATTGCATAGTAGGATTGTAAAAATGATGGTTGGAGGAGGAAAAGTAACCACAAAGGTCATAACCTATCCTGACAATGGGGACTATTTGAAACTTGCAGGCCTGAGATGACTCATTTTTTATATGCAATTACATCTATTATCTTGTTAGCTTCAAAGGAATTATTGAATTTTTTATAAATAATTTCTTCTATATATTTCCATTCATAGATGAAAGGAGCTCATAGACGCAAAACGATGGCTGAGGGCAATACGCATTTTATGATCTTACCAAAGAAAAGACAGCATAATTCCATCATCTCTCCTTGTATTGAATCAGACATGAATAGACTAATAGTTTTTGATGTAATCGAACATTTAATTTCAAAAACATTCGAAGAATAAAGGTAAAGGACTTAATTTTTCAACCAAGCAACTACACAGCTCAACTATTTGTAACTTCAAAATTAATATTACTTTAATCTTGATTTCTAGGATCCCCCATAAGTAATGTGTAGATAAGATGCTGAACCACCTGCATAAGAGAATCGAAGTCTTGAAGTAAAGAAGGTAAAGAAGTTGACTAAAACAAGTAAGCATAGATTGACAAAAGAAACACCCCCATAAATTCCTGAGGGTAGTAATGGAGCTAGTTTCTTTGATGCGGATAAAAAAGATAGGGATAATATTATTCAAAAGTTAAAGAAAGAATACTCTATGATCTTACAAAGCAAGTATCTATCTGAAAGTTCTCCCATTGGCTAAAGTAGAGGTGCCTTTCTTGAATGCGATCCTCCATAAATAGTCAATCTAAGAAATTACTTTGTGAAAAAACCTTTAAAGAAAACGTAATAAAAGCACAAGCATGGGTATATTGAGAATGAGATAAGAAAGAACAAACAGTTAAAGACTATATTTAAAAGGAGTAAGGACTTTATTGAGATAATGGATCCGCCCTAATCTAACTCGGTCTATATGAGTCAAATACAAACTACAAATGTATCTCATAGAAACTCAACTGTCAACGTAACTCCTCAAAACGAAGCGCCAGTCAACATAAAGCTATCCAAACTGAAAGAAATAACCAATAGTATGGTCAGTCCTAAATCATAAGTCATATCTATTCCATTCCGCAAATCTAGAGCATAGCCTGCCCGCAATATCAGTAAAATGATCACTCTAGTTGCCTAGCAAGAAAGGTAGGCTTTGAAGTTGAGGGTCGAGCGATCCTTCCATTCGAATGAAAAGATGAAATTCAAATAGATCTAGACCTAAAGAAAACCAAGAATCAATAACTCTATGTCAGTAAGCTTCCTTCCTAGAATAGATAGGATGTGATAATAAGATAATTTAGTAAATCATTTATTCCATTAGTAAGGGTTAGATATTACCACCTTCTTTGTTATCTTTATTCCAAGTGCCTTTCCTAGTCTCTAAAGGATTTGTTGTAAATTACCATAGAGTCTCAAATGACAGAGCTCATCATAAGGTGTCATTTGTAGATTTATGATTACTAGACTTCCTCTTTTGCATGCGTTCTTGGCGATTCCATCTGAACGCATGCCACAAAGAGAAGTTCCAATAGCTAAGCATAGATCAACTTTCTATTATTGCTCCTCAAGAAGCTTATAGTTTTTTGGGTTCAGTGAATCATCCATCAATACAACAGGGTTTTTCTTATCAAACCAAGACCCATGAATTTAATTGAGCTTGCTCAGAGGAAATCCTGATTTTTGAGCCAAACCATCATGGTTTTGTTGAATCCAATGCTTGATAAAATTGCGTCTCTACATCTAAGTAATAATGTAGTGAGCGTTTGTTGGTTATGCTTGTAGACGATTAAGCGAATGGTTTTCATTCCCTGCCTTAGTATTCTTAGCTTTAGTCGCATAATCTGCAATACCTGAAGCTCTACTGATGCCGGCCCCAGTATACACTAAACAATGCTTGCTGTCCTTAATCATTTGTGCTAGGAGTTTAATCTTGGAGTCTAATACTTCAGGATAATCTTCAAATTCATTTGCTTTTATGTTATTATATCCCGGTCGAGATAGTTACTATGATCGAGCTATTAGCTTTGGCTTCTTCCAATCTTTTCCCTATCCTAATAGGCCGTGGCTACAGCTGATTGGTTCTTACTCCATTTATTTATATATAACTTTGATGATTTCACTCTTTCAACGATTAATTACTAATATTTACCGATGGGTCACCTATGTAAAAATATATGAATAATCATTATTAATCCACTAAATGAATATTTTTCTTTATTATTTTAGTGGTATAAGGCAAGCTGAGAATATGTGATAGAGAAATGATAGTGGTTCTTGATGAATATATGTTAGATCTTCTGATTATTTCTAAGCTACTTCCCAAGCTAACTATTCTTATTGAGTAATAGTAATTTGTATTGGTGAAGCGTGTTTAACCAAGCTACCAAATCTATAATTTATCTTCTTATTTGACTCTAAAGATAGCTTTGTCATTGGCGAAGCCAAATCTACGATAAATGGTTGATTAGATTATTTTATCTCGCTTATTTATCCTCACTATCTTCCATTCTAAGATACTTAAAAGAATAGTTAGAGCTAAGACCTCAATTAAATGAATTATGTTTAATGTTCGTCTTAGGCTTTATAGTATCTATCGATTTTATTTACTCATTTCAATGTAACTCTATTTCTTTTGTTCAATTGAACTAGGTAGGGAATATTAATGCACTTCTTAAGCTTTCGGAATTAAAGAAACTTTTTCAACATTTTTTCTGAACTACTATGTTATTTCCACTTTTATTTCTGCTGCAAACCACTAAACAAAGACAGCAAGCGTAACAAAAAAGATAATCCAAAATATGATTTTAGCCGGATACTGTATTAGTGTAAGTTATTCTTTATTTTCTTTTGCCAGTTGTTATCGAAACGTTGTAAGCCTTGACTTGCGACTTCTTTTGAGAATGATGCTGACGAGCACACCAAAGTTGAGTCCCATCAATACTATTTATTATTTTAAAAATACAGATGCGAATGAATGATTATATTATAAATGCTGCGTTACGGTAAACTCATCCACAGATCCATTAACCTAACACATCTGAACATCTCGCCCCTCTTCATCTATCTCAAAGATCATAATAAGGACATTACTCCCGAAGATTCAAGACTTAATCTCTCATACGCCAAGCCATCCAATCTTTTTGCTGATGCTCCCAAACATAAACAAATTAGTTTCAAACTTGACCATGAGTTAGAGTAATTATTGTAGAGGCAGATTTTCGAGTAATATAAAAACAAGGTTTTGCAAGGAGTGGTCGACGAAGTCTAACAAGTAGTATTTACAATATTTAGAAAGAGCCAGATCCTTTATGGGGCGAAGATCCAGTCCCTGTCCACTATTTCCATCGACTAAGCAAAACCAACTTGATGGGTGTTTCTCACCCTCAGAGGCTAGACATCTAAAATAACCTCAATTAAATCTATAGTGGATTTTTCACCACTTAGTTCCAAGGATAAATAACCAAGGAGCTCGTAAAAGCAACAAGTATTGAAATGATAGCTGAGTTAAGTTTAAAAGCAAGAGCAGATGACTGCAGTGGATAGATATGGTTTGCAATCGAATAACAATTATCAAGAGGACACAAGCTGCACTTACTCACACCCCTCCAATTAATCAAGCTTAAGTAGGCTTTCTAAGGACATCAAAAGCAAGGAACCCCTATCTTCCATTAAATATTGGCTTCTTTGTTGAAGGAAGATATACCCAAAATGGATGCTAATCAACTTGTCCATTTGTTCTATGCATGCAGATATTCCAACCCGGGATTTACTAATCTCCAACCCTAAATTCTATAAGCCCTCAAGCCTTTATACTCCCAGTTCACCTTCCAACAAAAGGTTGACTTTTTACTTTTATTTGCTTTGTCAACCAAACCAATTAAATTTCACAAGAAAGTTCACAAAAGAAGAGTATTTGAGTTTAGAGAACTCGCAAGTTCAGTTCTCTTCAGACTAAATTTCTGGGATTTATAGCTAAATGACGATAGAGTAGGAAAGCTTATATTTTCTTTAGCAAAGCTGAGGATCCCAAATACCAAGTTCATCACGTATCCTATTCTTTAATACATCAAGGAACATTTCTAAACCTTTACTGCTAACAAAGATGCTCTTTTCCAGGCAGCTGTGTATCTCCCAGAGTTATAGAATGGGGAGGGAGTAGGAGACCAATAGTTTATGAAGAAATTGAAAGAAGTAGCTGTTGCAAGGTGGGAATAATTTACTAAGATACAGCAAATAAGATTAGT
>JACCDV010058047.1_pt1 | contig 13354 bp, 13 predicted proteins | sample 7446131 | NCBI WGS metagenome assembly JACCDV01 (sample SAMN15323448, study PRJNA562643) | freshwater metagenome | isolation source: river surface water | place: USA:Blue River Watershed | collected 2017-08-17 | reverse complement strand
TAAGGAGGCCTATCAACCTCTCTATGAGCAGCTTGATGAGTTGGAGAAGAAATCCTCCGGCGGCAAAAGTGGCAAGGGGTGGTTCGACAGGATCAAAAAACAGCTGTCGGAGCTGTTTTAACACTACCGTGGTTCGGGTTTTATCCCCGCTTTGGCGGAACACCTCGGTATGGTTCAGAATGAGCCAGGAGGATGTCATGACGTCGAGGCGGATATTTTACTGCGGAGTCGAAGCCTGAAGCGGTCATCATATTGGACACGCGGGGTGAGAGGAGGCCACCCCGCCACTGAACTGCGCATCAAGGCACATGTCTTCGGTTGAAGGGGGTGAGAGGTACGCCAGTCCTCCAACCAGGTCGTTTGGCGGCAACGGGCGAGCATGGAGTCAAGAGCTGAGTTAGTTGCGTCGGAACTTTATCCAAGCGTGTAGCGCGAACAAGAGAATCAATCCATGTTCAATCGGGCGATCTCGGGCACGGCCTCGCGATGCACCAAGGAGGAACAGGAACGATGAATAGGCAGGTCTCCTTTTCAATTTGGTATGTGTTGCTCGCCATCATGGCGGTCGTGATCGTACACGACTTCATTCTGGCTCTGAATCAAGTCGAAGAACTTCCGTACAGCGAATTCAAACGGCTGGTTGCGGAGGGGAAGGTCGCTGAGGTTGCGGTGACCAGCCATATGCTGGTCGGAACATTGAAATCTGAGGGGGACTCAAAAGAACAGAAAGCCTTTCGGACCGTGCGGGTGGAGGACCCAGATCTTGTCCGTGAGCTGAACCAACACGGAGTCACCTTCGCCGGGGTGATTGAATCCACGTTTTTACGAGATCTCTTGTCATGGATCATCCCCGTCGCGCTCTTTGTCGGCATCTGGTTTTTCATCTTTCGGCGATTAGGACAAGCCCAGGGGGGCTTCATGCAGGTCGGCCAGTCGAAGGCCAAAATCTACATGGAGAAGGACGTCAAGGTCACCTTCGCGGATGTCGCCGGAGTGGATGAAGCCAAAGATGAACTGCGAGAGGTGATTGAATTCCTCAAGACGCCTGAGAAATTCACCAAGCTGGGAGGCAAGATCCCCAAGGGCATCTTGCTCGTTGGGCCGCCTGGAACGGGGAAGACACTACTGGCGCGTGCCGTGGCAGGAGAGGCGTCGGTGCCGTTCTTCAGCATCAGTGGATCCGAATTTGTCGAGATGTTCGTAGGAGTCGGCGCGGCGCGGGTTCGTGACCTCTTCGAACAGGCGAAAGGTAAGGCCCCCTGCATCATTTTCATCGACGAGTTGGATGCGCTCGGCAAAGCCAGGGGTATGGGCCCGATGGCGCATGAGGAACGGGAACAAACACTCAATCAATTGCTGGTCGAGATGGATGGATTCGATCCACGCGTCGGGGTCATCCTCATGGCTGCGACCAACCGGCCGGAAATCCTTGACCCAGCCTTGCTCCGTGCCGGACGATTCGACCGCCATGTGACCGTCGATCGTCCGGACAAGAAGGGTCGTCTGGATGTACTCCGGGTTCATGCGAAGAAGGTGGCGTTAAATCCTGATGCAGATCTGGAGCAAATTGCGGCGATGACCCCAGGATTCTCGGGGGCGGACCTGGCCAACGTCATCAACGAATCGACCCTGCTCGCAGTTCGTCGCGGGAAAGACCAGGTGGGCATCGCCGAGTTGCAGGAGGCGGTGGAGCGAGTCATTGCGGGCTTAGAAAAAAAGAATCGCGTGCTGAACAAAATGGAGAAAGAACGGGTGGCCTATCATGAAACCGGTCATGCCCTGATCGCGCTATCCATCCCGGGCACCGACCAGGTACAGAAGATTTCGATTATTCCTCGCGGTGTCGCGGCGCTCGGCTATACGTTGCAGCTTCCGACGGAAGACCGGTTTCTGATGACGAAATCCGAATTGGAGAATAAAGTGGCCGTATTATTGGGGGGGCGAATTGCTGAAGAAACCATCTTCGGCGAAGCGTCCACGGGAGCGCAAAACGATCTCGTAAAAGCCACGGATATCGCAAAAAGCATGGTCAAGGCGTACGGGATGAGCGACAAGCTCGGCACCATCACCTTGGAGCAAGAGAGACAGCCACAATTTCTCCAGCTTCCTGTCGCGTCGGAAAGAGGAGACTACTCGGAAGAGACCGCTCGCGAGATCGATTGCGAAGTGCGGCGAATCGTCGACGAGCAGTACGGAAGAGTCAAACAGATGTTGGAGGAACGAAAAGCCGCACTCCACCAGGGTGCGAAACTCCTGATTGAACGCGAGGTGATTACCGGGGCTGAGCTGAAGGCGATAATGGATGTTAATTTAGTAGAACAATCTGCGCGGAGATAACCGAAGGAGGTTCACCGGTATCTTCGCTATCGTACGAGTGTCAACACTCGCTGATATCATCGACTGAACAGCCGGAACCGAAGGGCTATGGAATACAAAGACTACTACAAGATCCTCGGCGTGGAGCGCACCGCGACGGCCGATGACATCAAAAAAGCCTACCGCAAGCTGGCGCGCACCTATCATCCGGATGTCAGCAAGGAGGCCGGGGCGGAAGCGCGCTTTAAAGAAATCGGTGAGGCCTACGAAGTCCTTCAAGATCCACAGAAGCGAGCGGCCTATGACCAACTCGGGACCCGCTGGCAGGCGGGACAGGACTTTACACCTCCGCCGGACTGGGGGACAGGTTTCGAGTTCACCCAGGGCAGGGCATCGAGAGAGGCCACCCCCGACTTCAGCGACTTCTTTTCCAGTCTCTTCGGCAATTTTGCTCGTCAGGCCGATGCGAGTCGGGCGCGCGGCGAGGACCATCATGCGAAGATCCTCATCCCGCTCGAAGACGCATTTCATGGGGCGACCCGCACCATTACCCTGCGTGCACCCCAACTGGATGCGCAGGGTCGCGTGGTGCTGCGCGAACACACGCTCAACATACGGATTCCCAAAGGCATTCGTGACGGCCAGCTCATCCGACTAGCCGGCCAAGGCACGCCGGGAACAGGTGGGGCGCCCGGAGGTGATCTCTACCTAGAAATTCATTTCGATCGCCATGCGTTGTACCGGGTGGAGGGGCATGATCTCTCGCTGACCCTGCCACTTGCTCCATGGGAAGCGGCGCTCGGCGCGACGGTCAAAGCGCCGACCCCGACCGGTGTGGTCGAAGTCAAGGTGCCAGCCGGTTCGCAGAGCGGGCGGAAACTTCGGCTCAAGGGCCGGGGAATTCCCGGCGAGCCGCCGGGCGATCTCTATCTCGTCCTGGACGTGGTCCTTCCGAAAGCGGACACCGCGCGGGCCCAGGAGCTTTATCGGACGATGGCGCAGGAACTGTCCTTCAATCCCCGACGGGCTCTTGGCGTGTGAGGAGGTTCCGTCATGGAGTATGAAATTCTGACAGGGAACATCATCGGCGATGAGGGCGTGCTCACGACGGAGGAGTTGGCGCGAGCCTGCCGGGCCGAGGTGTCATGGATTGCCGAATTGATCGACGTCGGGATCTTAGCGCAAGAAGGAGAAGACCCGTCACGGTGGCGATTCTGCGCGGGGGACCTCACCTGTGCTCGCCGAGCCGCCCGCCTGCAACAGGCGTTTGCAGTGAACACGGACGCGCTGGCGGTCATGCTTGATCTGCTGTCCGAGATCGAGCGCCTGCGTGATCGTCTGAAGCGGGCGGGATTGGATTCGGAGGAGTGAGCCAGTGCGCATCGTCTGTCCCCATTACCAGAGCGTCAATCGCGTGCCGGGAACCCGCGTGAGCAATGGTTCCAGTGCGCAGTGCCATAGTCCGCTGTTCATCGGACAGCCGATCGCTCTGACCGTGGCGGATTACGATGTGCACGCGACACGGAACGACATCCCGGGGGTGTGGGCTTCTGGGCGCCGTGGTGTAGGCCCTGCCGGGTGATGGCACCGGCCCTTGCGCAAGCAGCCAAGATTCTTGAGCCAGACGTTCGTCTGGTCAAGGTAAAGACAGAGAAGGAGCAGGCGCTGGGGGCCCGCATTGGCATTCAGAGTCTCCTGACCATGATCATACTCAGTGGGGGACATGACGTGGCGCGACAATCCGAGCCCTCGGTACGCAGGACATCGTGCGTTGGGTCGGCACATATACGTATAGGTGAGTCGAACCGCGCTAGGCATGTAGCGATTTTGGCGAGTTATGAGCTCCATTCAATGGCGCGTAATGCTACAACTCCTCCATTCGTTCTGTCGCACGTCTCCTCTCCATAAATTTCATTCTATTCTCTAGCCAGTTGACACGCACGAATGCTCACATGACCTTCGAATAATTCTTTATCCTGTGGACAACTATCCCAGACTGAACCAGGCACTCGAATTGCTGAGCTAGATGTCTGCCGTAGGAGTGGCCATCATGTCCCGCTCCTTCTCGACCGGAGACCAGATTCTTAACGTGATTCGGCCCAGACGGGGCTGTGAACTCAACGCTCTGCCGAAAGAATGCCTCGGTTTGGCTCGGAACTACCTCTTCCTCGCATTGGACGGGTTGAGTCACGACGGTGTGGTTCGGTTGAAAGGGAAAGGTCTGGAGAAGATCTCGTGCTGCCTGTGAATCTTGAACGTCGAGACGGTGGCAACGTGATCGAGTCACGTTAAGTCCAATCGACCAACATTAGGAGGTGCGGTCATGGGAACATGGATACCCTAGTGGTTTTCAGTGCGAGTATGGACCCTCGTGACCCATGCGCACCCGAGAACCGATAAAACTTTCCCTCAGGTGAGGAGGTGAAACGCGGAGGGTAAAGGGAGCGAGCGCTCATGGGAGGGGGCAGGCCGGGAGAGGCTACTATTCTCTCACGTGGCGAACTCACATCGCTTGGATCAACGAGGTATGCGTTTCCTGATGAGAAGTGGGTTGTTGAAGCATGCGATGGAAAAGTAATGCCAGTCGCTTCGTATGTTCGAAGGTTACTGTATCCCAGCGTCACCCTATTGGCGCTCCCAGAGGGCCCTGTCTCGGGATTGACTTTTCTTCAGGAAGAATTATTGCCCGTATTGAGTACGCGGAGTCCTCAGGCGTGGACGGAGGAGGAGCCTGCAGGGCGATCTTTTCCGATCGGTCACGAACCATGATGCGCCTTCGCGATCGACGGTGAACGATATTCTGCGGGCACGGTGCAGAAGAGCGGACGGAGGGCAGGACCCTCAGCCAGGTGTGAATCATTCACAGTGGTGTCGCGTACTGAGGTTATAGTGCTGGGAGTATTCAGCCTGATCTCCCAGGCCGTCACGGGAAGCGCCTGGTTGTCATGGTGGAAGGAGTGGAGGCGCAGAAAGAAGAAAAGGGAAGTACGGTCGGAAGGGTGAGCGGCACAGCGAACGCACGAGCCAGGTAATCATACATGATTCCGGCTTCAATCACTGGAGCCTGCAGGACCTTGCATCACGGAAACGGTCGGTCCGATGGACCGACATACTCGTGAGAGCTCTTAAGAGGCGCATCGGAATGTATGATCACCGTGTCGATTTGACTCGAAAGGAGGACTAGGTTATGGCGCTCATGACAAAGCTCAAAGAGAGGATTCTGTGGAAACGCCAATCAGTTGAAGCACCTGAAGTCATTCAGGCTGATCGCATGAAACGTTCCGTTGAAACCGCGACACATCTCGTCCGCTGTACGGGGACCCCAAAGAAGAAGGCAACTATCTACAACCGATGGCCGTGGATGAAGTGTCGAGTCCAACTGACAACCATCATGCTGGTGTTTGGGGCAGCGGGAATCATTTTCAGTACTGGCATGAACAAGAGTTACGCCGGAGATCCGGCCCTCCCGCCAGGTGTCGTGGCGGCGGATATCGGATACCAGAGTTCCATCGTTGTTAACGGAGAACCTCTCACAGCGACTATTGCGACGCCAAATACTAAAGGCGTGCTGACCTTTGAGGGGACGGCAGGCCAAAGAATCAACATTGGCTTTCACGGTGTGTCACTCACCCAGTTCAGGGTGGCGGTGTATGGACCGGATGGCACGGTGGTCCCCACGCAGGCGTCAGCCGTGAAGAACTATTATGCGACCATGCAGCGGGAACTCTCCTCCCAAACGAAGGTCCAAACGTCAACCACGGCCTATAAGTTTACGGATGACGAGGCTGGTAGTTTGATCTCCTCCAGCCTGATGAACGGAGCGAGTCTGGACCTCGCCGAGTTGCCCGTGACAGGCCCATATACGATCCTCCTTGATCCCCTTAGCGAATACACAGGGAGCGTCACCGTCGCCCTTTCAAGCGAGCTGGGTGGCGAAATTGTCCCCCAGGGTTCGGCGGTGGCGGTTGATATCAAGCGCGTCGGGCAGAACGCGCGCTATACCTTCTCAGGCCAAAGCGGCCAAACGGTGAGTGTGCAGTTAAGCGATGTGACGATTCGCAGTGGGTATGTCTCGATCCTCAAACCAGACGGCATGCCCTTAGGTAAGCCGACCTCGTTCGTGTCTGGCGGTGCCATGATCCCGGCGCAGGTCCTTCCGACCTCCGGGACCTATGCTATCCAGATCGATCCGGATCTCAGTTATACCGGCAGAGCCAAGCTCGCGCTGTATAACGCTCCGGAAGTGACCGGATCCATCATGATCGACCAAGTCACGGCAACACCGACCCTGACGGTGCCGGGCCAACGGGCGCGCTATACCTTTGACGGAACCGCAGGCCAACGGATTAATCTTGGTATGACTGGGGTCTCAATTCTCTCGAGCACGGTGTCCATACTGAGGCCGGATGGCACCAAGTGGGAAGCGACGACGATCGGCCCGAGCGGCGGCAGCCTCGACCCGTTGGCAGCTTTGCCGGAAACGGGGACGTACTCTGTCCTGGTGGAGCCGGTAAGCAACTATACTGGCAGTATGACGCTCGCGCTGTCATCGCCAGTCACCGGTACGTTGGCCCTTGATGGGCCATCGGCGCCGGTTAGTCTGACCAAGCCTGGTCAGACGGCTCGGTATACGTTCGAGGGCAAGGCAGGGCAGTGGGTCACCCTTGGGATGACGTCAGTGGATATTACCTCAAGCGCGGTTACGCTTATGACTGCCGAGGGAACCATCCTGGCCTCCACAGCCGTGGGGACGGCTGGTGGGGCGCTCGAAGATCAAAACCCCTTGCCGACCACTGGCACCTACACGGTTCTTATTGATCCTGTCGGCAGCTACACCGGAAAAATGACCGTGACGCTCTCGACGGAGGTTTCCGATTCGCTGAAGATCAATGCGGCTCCGCGGGCTGTCATGATCAGCCGGGCTGGCCAGAACGGGCGCTACACCTTTCTGGGGACGGCCAATCAACAAGTGACCATCAAGGTGACCAAAAATACGATCGGCAACGTGAATGTGAGTCTGTATTCGCCGAACGGCATCTTGCAGGCCAGTGAGACGAGCAACGCGTCGAGCTTTAATCTCAACCCTGTGACGCTGGCGACCTCGGAAACGTACACCATTACGATCAATCCGCCGATGCCTGACACCGGCAGTCTTCACATAGAGGTGACTAGCCCATAGGAGTATCGGTTCAGCCAAGGGTGGAGTCACCCTTCGGCGGAGATCGTCACAGACCGAAAGAGGGTGGGGAGGAAATCCCCACCTGCTTTTTTCGGGAAATGGTGTAAATACCTGACTGAGGGCAAGATGTTCCGGGTGGGTGTTCTGGTCCTTATGTCACGAGCACCAGAAATGACTTCGACACCTGGCGACGAGTGAGTTCGTGCTCAACGTGGGGAAAATCCGGGATAAAGGAACATTTGATCAGATGACCACTTTGCCGCGGTTTGTTCACCACCCCTGTCCTGCCGAGACGCCATCTGCCGGGGCCGTTTCCCTTCACTCCACGAAGCCAGGAGGAGACTGTAGCCACCAGCGATCGGTCACCCTATTCAAGTCAAGTGTTCCCCAGAATGTTTTTCCATCGGATCTGAGAAAACCTCTTCTCTGGTGAGAGCTTACACAGGACAGCCCTTCAGAAAGGCAGAAAGAGTCGCCGTGTCACCAAAACACATGAAAAATGGCGTAGCGAGCTGGATATTGCTCTAGAAATACATCGAACATAAGTATATATACGTCGTGAGGCGTTCTCGTTCCCAAATGGCGTCGCATCTAAGCAAGAGACTGTTGGGACCTAGTGGAATCGCTGTGACGCAACGCAGGCGGAGAATGGTCGACGCACGTGGCACCAGACCAAGGAGAAAGAGATGTGCCAGGACGCGCTCGTCACCAACCTGTAACACCGAGACGGAACACACGATCCCACGCCCCTCGTCGGAACGGGAGCGGTGTGAACGGTACTTCGGTTCGGAACAGCGCCACGCGTGCCGACCCACCGATGCTCGTCTGTGCCCGCTACGATGTCTTACGGGCCGTCGCGGAGGCGTCGGGCGTGGAACAAATCACCTTATGGGCCCTCCCGAAGAAGCGCTATCAGGTGAGTTTCCGGATCAAGAACCAACCGCAGGAATGGTATCTCGCCACCCTGCGGAATAAATCCACGCCACGGGCCTTCGTGAATCTGGGGGCGGCGGCCCATATCGCCTATGGCCTCGCCCATGCACCGATCATGATCGTGAACATGTCCAAAGCGCAGCCGAAGTAACCCGTCCGGGTCCCTGTCCTCCCCCGCCTACACTGTTTCCGCAAGTCCAGCCTTTCTAGAGAAGGCCCGTCCCTACACGCCTCTACACTGCAAAATTAATTATCGCGATATGCAGCAGAGCATCTTGACAGGCGAGATGCAGTCACGTAGTAGTGCAACCGAAAAATGAGTAGGCAATATATCATAGGTATAATACGTATGCATATCGTGCAGGCGTCTCGCGTCACTCGTTCGCACAAGGACTTGCATGGATGATGGATTGTCGACGAGAGCACGGGCCCGCCGGATGATTGAACGAGACATGGGCACTCAACTACTCCAGACCTTGCGTGATCCCAGCACGGTGGAAGTCATGCTGAACGCCGATGGGCGGCTTTGGTGTGAGCGATTGGGGCAAGGTATGGCCTGTATTGGGACCGTGCAACCAGCCCGGGCGGAGGCGATCATCAAGACCGTGGCGGGGTTTCATCGCAAAGAAATTACGCGGCACTCGCCGTATCTTGACGGGGAATTCCCCCTCGACGGCTCCCGTTTTGCAGCCCAGATTCCGCCGATCGTGCCTGCGCCGACGTTCGCCATCCGCAAACGGGCGCTCGCGGTCTATCAGCTGGACCAGTATGTGGAGCAGGGGATCATGACAGCACGGCAACGGGACGTGCTGCTCAGCGCGATACGAACTCGTCGCAATATTCTCGTCGTGGGCGGGACCGGGTCTGGCAAGACCACGCTGGTCAATGCGCTCATCGACAGCATGATAGGCCTGTTTCCCCAGCTCCGCATGTTTATCTTCGAGGACACCGCAGAAATCCAATGCCGTGCCGAGAACTGCGTGCAGTACCACACCACGGTGGATGTCACGATGGCGAAGCTCTTGAAGATCTCCATGCGGATGCGGCCCGATACGATCTTAGTTGGCGAAGTCCGAGGACCGGAAGCCTTAGATTTGCTCATGGCCTGGAACAGCGGCCATGAAGGGGGCATTGCGACCCTGCATGCCAACCATGCCAGAGCCGGACTCTCGAAGCTGGCCCTCTATATCAGCATGAACCAAGACTACCCCAAACCGATCGAACCGCTGATTGCCGAAGCGGTCCAGGTGGTCGTGCACATCACGCGCTGTGCAGCAGGGCGTCGCGTCGACGACATCCTCGAAGTCCAGGGCTATGAGAACGGACAGTACATCACACGATCGCTGATTCACTGAAGGAGCACGAGTAATGGAACAAGCCGAGGACGGATCGCAGTGGACAGACTCGCTGTGGGGCGTGGGTTTCCTCTTTATGCTGTGCATCATCGCCCTGCCGCATGACGCCTACGCGGCGGGAACCGCCGGGGGAGGCTTGCCCTACGAATCCGCCTTGACCCGGTTGCGCGCCTCGATCACCGGCCCCGTGGCCTTTACCCTCTCGTTGATCGGAATTGTGGGCGCCGCTGGGGCGTTGATCTTCGGCGGCGAGTTGACCGGTTTTCTCCGCATGATGGTCTTTCTCGTGCTGTTGATCGCCATCCTCGTGGGCGCCCAAAACGTGCTGACCACGCTCTTTGCCGCGGGCGCTGAGATCTCTTGGATCGGGGAGGGGAGCGAGGCCATCGTGGCATCGTTTCATCCTGCACCCATAAGGCTGAGTTAACGATGGCCCTCCGCACGATTCCGATTCGCCGCGTCATGCATCGGGACAATCTCTTCTTAGGCGGGGATCGCGAATTGGTCTTGTTCTGTGGCGCGGTCGCCTTTGCCCTGGTCTTCACGGCGCAAGAGCTGCGAGCCGGGATCATCGGCGTGACCCTGTGGGTTGGTCTGCTCGCGCTCCTGCGACTCATGGCCAAAGCCGACCCGAAGTTGCGGCAGGTCTATCTCCGGCAGTTGCGCTACCACCCCTACTATCCCGCCCGCAGTACTCCTTGGCGGGTCAACAGCGCCAGACAAGGGACCCAGTATTCATGATGGTGACGCTGACGGTCCTGATTGCCGGGCTGGGTCTCGTCTTCCTTGTGTTGCTGCTCCAACGGATCCGAGCAGCCGATGCCAAGGTGATCCTCACCAAACATCGGTCACCCGACCCGGGCCTGTCCGATCTCTTGATCTACGCGGCGATGGTCGAGGATGGCGTGCTGGTCGGAAAAAACGGCGCGCTCATGGCGGCCTGGGTCTATCGTGGTGACGATCAGGCGAGCAGTCCGGAGCCCCAACGCGAAGCCCTGTCGTTTCGGATCAATCAAGCCTTGAGTTCCTTCGGCAATGGCTGGATGGTGCATGTGGATGCGGTCCGGCGGCGGGCGGCCAGCTACGCCGAGCCAGGACGCTCGCATTTTCCCGATGCCTTGACGGCCGCCTTGGACGAAGAACGGCGGCGGCTCTTCGAAGGACTGGGGACTCTGTACGACGGCTACTTTGTCGTGACCCTGACGTATCTCCCGCCGTTGGTGGCGCAGAGAAAGTTTGTGGAGTTGATGTTCGACGATGACCAGGCGGCCGTCACGGCCCAGGACCGGACCATGGGACTGGTGGAGCGATTTCAACGGGACTGCGCCGCCTTTGAATCGCGCCTGTCGTCCGTCTTTCGGTTACAGCGTCTGCGCGGACAATCCCTCGTGCGTGAAGATGGGTCGACCGTCATCCATGACGAATTCCTCCGGTGGGTCCAACGCTGCGTGACCGGCCTCAATCAACCGGTGTGCCTTCCGTCGAATCCCATGTATCTCGATGCGGTGATCGGGGGACAGGAATTGTGGACGGGTGTCATTCCGAAAATCGGCCGGCAGTACATCCAGGTGGTGGCGATCGAAGGCTTTCCCCTCGACAGTACTCCGGGGATTCTGACATCGCTCGGGGAGTTGCCCATCGAATACCGCTGGTCCTCCCGCTTCATTTTTATGGATCCACACGAAGCCGTGCGCGCCTTGACGACCTATCGGCGGAAATGGAAGCAGAAAGTCCGCGGGTTCCTTGATCAAATCACGAACTCGCAGACCGGTCCAGTCGATCAGGATGCGCTGGCGATGGTGGCTGATGCGGAGGCCGCCATCGGAGAAGTGAACAGTGGCCTAATTGGAATGGGCTACTACACCAGTGTCGTGGTCCTCATGGATGAAGACCGCGCGGAAGTGGAACGGTCGGCGCGATTGATCGAAAAGGCGATCCATCAGTTGGGCTTTGCCGCCCGAATCGAAACCCTCAATACGATGGACGCCTTCTTGGGCAGTTTGCCGGGCCATGGCGTGGAAAACGTCCGGCGTCCGCCATTGAACACGATGAACCTGGCGGATCTCCTCCCAACCAGTACCATCTGGACCGGCAGTACCACCGCACCCTGTCCCCTGTATCCGCCGGACGCCCCGCCGCTGATGCAGTGCGTCACCCATGGCGCGACGCCATTCCGGCTGAATCTCCACGTGCGCGATGTCGGACATACCTTGATGCTGGGCCCGACCGGCTCGGGCAAATCGACGCATCTGGGGATCCTCGCCGCACAACTGCGCCGGTACGAAGGCATGTCGGTCTATGTCTTCGATAAGGGCCAGTCGATGTATCCCTTGGCGGCGGCGATTCGCGCCCACACGCACGGCCAGAGCGGATTGCACTTCACGATCGCGGGGGAGACCCACGACTTAGCCTTTTGTCCGCTCCAATTTCTGGAGACGAAAGGGGATCGGGCCTGGGCCTTGGACTGGATCGAGACCATGTTGGCCCTGAACGGCGTGCAGACCACGCCGCTTCAGCGGAACGCGATCGCGGAAACGGTCATGGCGCTGCATGCCAATGCGCTGAGTCATGATCCCAGCCAGGGACACCATCACCCACCAGCCTCCCTCTCCGATTTCGTGAACATGGTGCAGGATGAAGTGATCCGTGAAGCCCTGAAGCAATATACCGTGAGCGGATCCTTGGGCCATCTGCTCGACGCCGAACAGGACGGCCTCGCCCTCGCGGATTTCACCGTGTTTGAACTTGAGGAGTTGATGGGACTCGGGGACAAGTATGCGCTCCCCACCCTGTTGTATCTCTTCCGGCGGATCGAGCGGAGTTTGCAGGGCCAGCCCAGCGCGATCATCGTGGATGAAGCCTGGTTGCTGCTCGGCCATCCGGTGATCCGCGACAAGATCCGGGAATGGTTGAAAGTCCTGCGCAAGGCCAACTGCCTAGTGCTGCTGGCGACCCAGAGTCTTACCGACGCGGCCAACAGCGGCATCTTGGATGTGATCGTGGAATCCACCGCGACCAAGATCTTTTTACCCAACGTCTTCGCCCGCGATGAGGACACCTCGGCCCTCTATCGCCGGATGGGATTGAACTCACGGCAGATAGAAATTCTGGCCACGGCGGTGCCGAAGCGCCAGTACTACTACAGTTCCGAATGTGGACATCGGCTCTACGACCTCGCCTTAGGCCCCTTGGCCCTCGCCTTTGTCGGGGCCTCGGATAAGGAGTCGATCGCGGAGATCCGTGCGCTGGAAGCGAAGTATGGCGCGGCCTGGACGGACGAATGGCTCGCGAGCCGGGGACTCACGCTGCGTGACTATGGAACGTGTGAAGAGGTGCTGGCATGAGTCTGGTCCAAAGTCTGGTCGAAGCGTGGAAGGATGTGAAGTACCTCACGGGAGGGGAGAAATCACTTCAGGACGAACGGCAGTCCCAAGTTCAGGTGGAGGGCGGACGGCGAACCGGGGAGAACGAAAATCCCTATCTCTCCGCGCGGCGGACCTGGAACGATCTGATGAAGGCGCAAGTGGCGTCCCGACGATCCTGGGAAATGATCGCGATCCTCTGTTTGCTC
>JACCDV010223744.1_pt1 | contig 13358 bp, 16 predicted proteins | sample 7446131 | NCBI WGS metagenome assembly JACCDV01 (sample SAMN15323448, study PRJNA562643) | freshwater metagenome | isolation source: river surface water | place: USA:Blue River Watershed | collected 2017-08-17 | reverse complement strand
TATCTGCTAACGTTGCTGGTGCTGACGAAGCTGCTAAAAACGTTGCAATGCAAGCTGCTGCTATGAACCCAATTGCTTTAAACGAAGCTGGTGTTGATGCTGCAATCATTGAAAAAGAAATCGAAATTGCTAAAGAGCAATTAAGAGCTGAAGGAAAACCAGAAGCAATGTTAGACAACATTTCTAAAGGAAAAATCCAACGTTTCTACAAAGACAATACTTTAGTAAACCAAGATTTCATTAAAGACAGTTCTATGAGTGTTGCTAACTACATTAAATCTGTAGATGCTAACTTAACTGTAACTGGATTCAGAAGAGTTGCTTTAGGATAATTTTCTAAAACCAATTATATAAAAACTTCAATCTTCGGGTTGAAGTTTTTTTTTGCAATATAATTCTCTACTTTTGGTAAAACAATTGCTATGTTTCAAAGACGAAAAGATATTATTTATGTAATTCTTGCTGGAATATTTATTACCAATGCTCTAGTTGCCGAACTAATAGGTGGAAAATTAATTTACATTGGAGATGTTGTAATGAGTTTAGGAATTTTACCTTGGCCCATAGTCTTTATTACAACCGACTTAATCAATGAATATTTTGGCGAAAAAGGAGTAAAAAAGTTATCATTTATTACAGCCGGATTAATTGCTTATACATTTTTCCTATTATTAATTGGATTACAAATTCCTGCTGTTAAAGGCGATGGTTTAATTACGGATGAACATTTCACAGCAGTTTTCGGGCAAAGCATGTGGATTATTGTGGGAAGTATCACGGCTTTTTTAGTATCTCAATTAATTGATGTTACCATTTTCCACTTTGTAAAAAACCGAACAGGAAAAAAAATGATTTGGTTGAGAAGTACAGGTTCAACCGTTATTTCACAACTTTTTGATAGTTTCATTGTCTTAGGGATTGCCTTTTGGTTACCTGGAAAAATCGATACTAAAATGTTTATAGCATCAGCATTAACAGGCTATACAGTAAAACTATTAATTGCTATTGGATTGACTCCATTAATTTATTTAGGACATTATTTAATTGAAAAATACTTAGCAAAAGATGGAAAATAAAAACCGTTGTACATGGTGCGAAAAAGACGATTTGTATCGAAATTATCATGATAACGAATGGGGAAAACCCGTTTATGACGATGCCACTATTTTCGAATTTTTAGTTTTAGAAACGTTTCAGGCGGGATTGAGTTGGTATACGGTTTTAGCAAAAAGAGAAAACTTCAAAAAAGCATTTGACAATTTTGATTTGATAAAAGTAGCTAATTATTCAGAAGATAAAATGGCTGAATTAGCAGAAGATACAGGAATTATTCGAAACAAATTAAAGATTAAAGCAACTGTTACCAATGCAACAGCGTTTTTAAAAGTGCAGGAAGAATTTGGGTCTTTTTCAAAATATATTTGGGGATTTGTTGATGGAAAACCGATTGACAACAAACCTAAAACATTAAAAGATGTACCAGCCACTACTCCTATTTCAGATGCTTTAAGCAAAGATTTGAAAAAACGTGGCTTTAAATTTGTCGGCTCTACGGTTGTGTACGCTCACATGCAAGCAACTGGAATGGTAAATGATCATGTAATGGATTGTTGGACAAGAAAATAAAATTATGAGAAACGACCCACTTCACGGAAAAACTTTGAAAACTATTGTAGAACAATTAGTAGATTTTTATGGATTTGACACTTTAGCAGAACTGATAAACATTAAATGTTTTAAGGAAAATCCATCTGTAAATTCAAGTCTAAAATTCTTAAGAAAAACAGATTGGGCTAGAAAAAAAGTAGAAGAATTGTATATTAAAACGTTGTCAAAGTTTTAACCCTTCAACACCATCAAAAAATCTTCTCTTTCAATTTCTACACAGCCTAAACTAGCCAAATGATCATTATATACTTGACAATCTAACAAGCGATAATTAGCCATTTCTAATTGTTTCGCCAAAGCAATGAACGCCATTTTACTGGCATTTGAAACTTTAGAAAACATACTTTCACCACAAAAAACATGACCTAAATCAACGCCATATAAACCTCCTACTAATTCATCATCTTGCCAAACCTCAACACTTTTTGCAATGCCTAATTCGTGAAGTTTGCAATACGCCTCCACCATATTGTCGGTAATCCAAGTGCCAGGTTGATCTTTTCTGGATATCTTTTTGCAATTTAGGATTACTTCTCTGAAAGCAGTATTAAAAGTAACTTGAAATTTTCTTTGATTGATGATATTTCGCATACTTTTTGAAATCTTTAAGTCTTCGAAAAACAAAACCATTCGCTCTGGCGGACTCCACCATAAAATAGGCTCATCGTCTTCAAACCAAGGAAATATTCCTGAATTATAAGCTAACACCAATCGTTCTGGAGACAAATCGCCTCCTACCGCAACAATTCCTTCTGGAGAAGCGGTTTCAACTGATGGAAAGAAAAGTTCTTTAGTTAAATAGTACATTATTCAAAAATCAAATTCAAGTTCAATTACAAATTCAAAATTAAAGATTCGAGATAAAATCAAATTTAGGAACACAGATTTAAGAAATTAAAATAATTTTAAAAATCTTAAATGAACTTTATTAATATGGAATATTCGCCTTTAAAAACTTATATGACTTATATGTTAAAAAATTTCAAGTTCAATAAAAAAGCCAGAAATTCAAGTATCACTTAAACTTCTGACTTCCATCTTCTGACTTCCATCTTCCGACTTCTAACTTTTAGAAAGGTAAATCGTCGTGTTCTTCTTCGTTAAAGTTGGTTGCAGGTTCAAAAGCTGCTGCTGGTGGCATAGGAGGCATTTGAGGTGCGGCGGCGGCTGCAGGAACTTCTGCTTGCGCTTTTTCAATTCTCCAACCTTGGATAGAATTAAAATATTTAGTTTCTCCTTGTGGATTAACCCATTCTCTACCTCTTAAATTGATAAAAACTTTAACTTGTTCACCAACATTATAATTATTTAATAAATCGGTTTTGTCTTGCGTAAACTCGATTAAAATATGTTGTGGATATTGCTCCTCTGTCGTAACAACAAGCTCTCTCTTTTTAAATGATGCACTTACTTGTTGCACTGGATTGATAACTTTTACTCTTCCTAAAACTTCCATAATACTAAAATTTATTTTTTTGCTAATAACAATTTCCAAGCATCAACGGCTCTTCCATTATCTACATACTCTTTTGCTTTTTGAAATTTTGTATCCAAATCATCAGCACTTAAAACCGCTTTGACTTCAAAATTTTCTTTTACAAATATAGCAATTTCTTCTTCGGTTGGGATATTTTCTATATTCCCTAATCTTGCTAAATCATTCCCTGTAAAATAACCACTTTCTTTAATAAAATCTGGAATACTATCAACTCCAATTCCTAAAGTAGTTAGCGGCTTTTCCACTTCAAACATACCTACATTTGAACGACTGTACCAATTAGCTCCCATACGAGCAACTAAGTCGATTTTGTATTGATCTATCATTCCATTGGCGTCTAAAATAGCTTCGTTGATGTGAATTTTTACTACTTCACAAATCACTAAATTGCCTGCACCTCCTTGGTCACCTAATGCGATTACATCATTAATTTTACATTCAAATTGCACCGGACTTTCTGCTACACGAAAAGGTTTTACTTTATCTGATTTTAGCATTGTAAATCCGGCTTTTTCAAACTCATTTACACCGTCTGGATATTCGGTACTTGATAAGGACATCTGCTCTACTATATCGTAATTCACCACATTAACTACTACTTCTTTTGTGCTTTGAGCATTAATTAAAGTATGCTTAACTGTATTATCGCGAACACGTCTTGCTGGTGAAAAAATTAAAATTGGTGGATTTGAACTAAATACATTAAAAAAACTGAATGGCGATAAATTTGGATTTCCATTACTATCTAAAGTACTTGCAAAGGCAATAGGTCTTGGTGCTACGGCACTTTGCAAATAACCTTGTAATTTTGCTGGCGCTATTTCTTTTGGATCGATGCTTAACATATTAAAACTTTTTTACAAAGATAACAAGAACAAAGTCAATTTCAAGAGCAAAAATCAAAAGCAAATACAAGAATAAACATCAAATTAAAAAGGATTTTAGTATTTTTACTTCAAATACGAATACATGCAGTTTTCAGAAAGGCGAAATCTTACGCGTTGGTTTATTATAATTGCTTCTTTTTTCATTGTAGTTTTAATACTTTGGAATACCTATAACTTTTTTCAGATTTTCAAGAATGAGGAGCGAGCGAAAATGGAATTTTGGGCAAGTGCTCAAAAGACATTGGCAAATGCGAACGAAAACACAGATATTGATCTTCCGTTTCAAATTATTCGAAATAACACTACAATTCCTATCTTTATTACAGACCAAAAAGATAAAATTATAGATTCTAAAAATATTGACGAAGAAATTGCAAAAGATAGTATTGCCTTAAAAAATTATTTTTACTCGGTTAAAAATGACAATTTGCCCATAAAGATGGAAAGTTCTAATAATAAATACCATTTGGTTTATTATGGAAATTCACCTTTATTAAACAAATTAAAATATTATCCTGTTGCGCTATTATTAATAATTATCCTGTTTGGTGCCGTAGTATATAATTTTTATCGAGCTACTAAAATGGCTACGCAAAACAAACTTTGGGCAGGAATGGCTAAAGAAACAGCTCATCAAATTGGAACCCCGCTTTCATCGTTAATAGGTTGGTTAGAAATTTTAAAAATGGAAAATATTGAAGAAAGCACCATTATTGAAATTGAAAAAGACATCAATCGTTTGCAAACCATAACCGATAGATTTTCTAAGATTGGAAGTGAACCTGTTTTAGAAAAAAGAGACATTGTAGTAGACACTCAAAAAACGGTTGATTATTTACAAAGTAGAGTTTCACAACAAGTTTGTTTTCATTTTGAAGCACCTCAACACCCTATCTATGTTGAAATTAATCCTGCATTGCATAGCTGGACAATAGAAAATTTAGTTAAAAATGCAATTGATGCCATGAAAGGCAAAGGAAGTTTAAAAATCATCTTATCAGAGTCTGAAAACATTATTAAAATTAGCATATCAGATACTGGAAAAGGAATTCCAAAAAATCAATTTTCTAAAGTTTTTGAACCTGGATTTACCACAAAAAAACGAGGCTGGGGATTAGGATTATCGTTAACAAAAAGAATTGTTCAAGAATACCACAAAGGGAAAATTAAAGTAGCTCATTCAGAAATAGGCAAAGGAACTACAATGCAAATTAGTTATAAAACTGCATAAAAAAATCCCGATTGAATCGGGATTAATATTATAAATTAGAAGCAATTTGCTTGGCTAAATCTTGAAATTCTTCTGGTGTAAAACTGGCTTTTCTTTGAAAACGCATGTCATCCATATCTTGAAGTGGAATTAAATGAACATGAACATGAGGCACTTCTAATCCAACAACTGCAACACCAATACGTTTACATTCAACTGTTTTTTCTAGTGCTTTTGCTACTTTTCGAGAAAATTTCATTAATCCTAAGTAATGTTCCTCTTCCATATCAAAGATTTTATTAATCTCTTGCTTAGGAATACACAAAGTATGTCCTTTAGCATTAGGATTTACGTCTAAAAAAGCCAAATAATTTTCATCTTCAGCAATTTTATAACAAGGAATTTCTCCGTTTACTATTTTAGTGAATATTGATCCCATTTTAATAATTTTCAATTAGTCAATAAGCCAATTTTCATTTATTAAATTAAAGAAAATTGTCCTTTATAGAAATTAATTGACAAATTGCCTCATCGACAAATTGCCTAATTAATTTAATCTCTTGAAATTTCTAAAATCTCTACTTTTAAAACTCCGTTCGGAACACTGATTTCAGCGATTTCACCAACCGATTTTCCTAATAATCCTTTTCCAATAGGAGAAGTTACAGAAATTTTACCTGATTTTAAATCCGCTTCACTTTCCGCCACTAATGTGTATTTCATTTCCATACCATTAGCTTGATTTTTGATTTTAACTGTAGACAAAACTAATGCTTTTGATAAATCCAATTGCGATTCATCAATCAAACGAGCGTTTGCTACTAATTCTTCCATTTTAGCAATACGCATTTCTAATAAACCCTGCGCTTCTTTTGCTGCATCATATTCTGCATTTTCAGATAAATCTCCTTTATCTCTTGCTTCTGCAATTGCTTGTGATGCTTTTGGGCGTTCTATACTTTTAAGTTGGTCTAATTCTTCTCTTAATTTCTTTAATCCTTCTGCTGTGTAATAAGATACTGTACTCATAACTTCATCGTTTATATAAATAGAAAGAATCCCACATGCATGGGATTCTTTTCACAAAGATAATAAATATTTTTAATTTTAATTTATTGTTATCAAGTAATGTTTAGTCAAAAGTAATTAATTAAATTTGTTTTAATATATTTTATATCTGAATTATGAAAAAACTCCTTTTGTTGCTTCTATTACCAATTCTTTTTAGTTGTGAAAAAGATAATTTTCAGAACAATAACCCATATTTGCCTAACTACAGCTTTAATGTAAATATCAATATGAATTTACCTCAATTTAGTAATTTACAATTTCCAAGTAACGCTGTTTACATAAATAATGGAAGTGCGGGCGTAAGAGGAATTATTGTATTTAACACCGGCGGAAGTTATGTGGCTTTTGATGCAGCATGCCCTAATCAGCCTTTAAGCAGTTGTTCTACCATGACATTAAGCGGTATTAATGCAATATGTGAATGTGACGGATCTAGTTACAGCTTATTTACTGGTCAAGCAGCAGGAATGCAATATCCTATGAAACAATATCGAGTGGAGCAAATCGATGCGCTCTCACTTCGAGTTTATAACTAACAAAAAAAGCCTGAAATAAATAATTTTTCAGGCTTTTTTAAACTTAACTTAAATCCACTAAAATTTTAAGGTTGCACCAAGCAAGAAATTAATTCCAGCTTGTGGATAATAACCTGTTCCTTCTATAGTAACTGGAGTTGGCCCAGACCATGTGTCATCATATGTATAGAAATACCCATTTGACTCATACTCTAAATCAAAAATATTATTTACCAAAGCCGAAAAAACAATAGACTTGATTCCTTTATTGATTTGCCACTCGAATGAAGCATTAAAATCGTTTACAAAATAGCTATCTAATTTAGAAACATCTGAATCGATATTTCCCATGTATTGATCACCAACAAATTTTGACAATACTGATAATTGTAAACCTTTTATTGGCAAATAAGAAAATCTATTACCTGCTACAATACTTGGAGAATAAGCAATATTGGTATTTCCTAAATCTTGAATAACTCCATCGCGTTGGAAATAAAAATCCTCATTCTTATTTTGGCTTAACGTAATGTTTGGATTCAAAATTAATTTATCGGTTAGTGCAATTGTAGATTCAATCTCTAAACCTAATCTATAGCTTTTCCCACTATTTGTAAAAATTGGCGAACCCACATCATTTAACGCACCCGTCATAACCAATTGATTATTATATCGCATGTAAAAAGCATTAGCATAAAGCTTTACATTTTTATGATTGTATTTCCAACCTAATTCAAAATCATATAAACGTTCTGGTTTAATAGCTCCACTTTCATAATCATCGCGTCTTGGTTCTTTGTTAGCAACTCCAAAAAAACTATAAAAGGCATTTTTTTCATCTAATTGATAATTCAAGCCTGCTTTTGGATTAAAAAATCGAAACGTATCGTTTACAGCGTCAAATTTTACACTTGTTGCATCATAAAACACCATTCTATATTGTAAATCGGCAAATAAATTCAACTTGTTTGTAACGTTGTATGATGCTTTAGTATAGAAATTTACATCATCTTTATTTCCGTAATTATCGTAGTAGCGATTTGGATTTGGAATATAATTCTGAGTCCAAATTACTTCACCATAATGCAATCCTAAATAACGATTAGCTGCTCCGCCAAATAACAAATCAGTTTTTGCAGTTTTATAATTCAAAGAAAAGGTAGCCCCAAAGAAATCATTGTCTAACCAACGTTTTCTTACCAAATCAGAAATAGAATTTCCATTAAAAGCAGGTAAATTATAATCCGCTAAATCTTCGTCTTCTTTGTATTGTTCAAAATAACCTTTTCCAATGGTATAATGCAATGCAGCATTTGAAATCCAATTATCTGTCCATTTTTCTGTCCAATGCAATTGAAAGTGATTTTGCCAATAATTATCGGTTTCATTATCATAGAATTGCATATTACCGTTTTCATCAAAATACATTCCGGCAGGATTGAAAGTTCTGTCGTTTCTTAGTTTTTCTGGATCTTCGATTCCGTACCAAGCTTGATAGGTTTTTTCTTTTCCACCAAAAGCTAAAAACTTAATTAAAGTAGATTCTTTTACATAGTTGGCATTAAAGAAATAACCAAACATGTTTGAAGATGCTCTATCTATAAATCCATCCGAAGCTATATTTGAAATTCTTCCGTTCAATTCAAAATTATTGTGCAAACCTGTACCAAACGACACGGTATGTTTTCTTGTATTAAAACTACCGAAAGAATTTGCAATTTCGGCATACGATTTTTCTTGATACGATTTGGTAGCCATATTTAAACTCGCACCAAAAGCACCAGCTCCGTTAGTTGAAGTTCCTACTCCACGTTGTAATTGCACACTTTCTAAAGAAGAAGCAAAATCAGGTAAATTCACAAAAAAAGTTCCTTGGCTTTCACTATCATTAAAAGGAACACCATTTAATGTTACGTTAATTCGAGACCCATCAGAACCACGAACTCTCATGTAGGTATAACCTACTCCATTTCCAGCATCAGTAGTAGTAACAACCGATGGTAAATATTGCATTAAAACTGGCACATCTTGACCTAAATTTCGTGGTGCAATTTCTGCAGCTGAAACATTTGTAAATGTAATTGGATTTTTGTCTTTTGCTCTAACAGCTGAAACCATAACCTCTTTGAGTTCGGTAACTTTTGTGGTGTCTTTTTTGGTTTCTTGGGAAAAAGAAAATAGAAAAAAGAAAATAGAAAAAAGACTAAAACAAGTCTTTCTTTGTACTTTGTACTTTGTACTTTTTTTGAATAAAGTTTTCATTCGTAAAATAAATACGAATAAAAGGGGTAATTATTCCTTGGTTAAAAATTAAATTTGATACTCTTAGACGCCAATAAACGTGCACATTTATTTTTGTCAATTCCCTAAACAGCATTATCTGTTCTAGGTTCTATGGGTATGATCTCAGCTCGTTATTTAGAGCACCCCTTTGAGACGTGGCAAAGATAAGCCAATATCAATGACAATTACAAGAACAATCTCAAACTTTTTATATTGATTTTGAACTTGCTCTTGAACTTTTAAAAATTTGGTTTTTTCCTGTTTTGTTTTAAAACACTCATTACTTTTTTGGCATTTAAGCGTTTTTCTTTTACTTCTCTTGGAATTTTAGTTTCTTTTCTTTCTTTTGGAACAACCAAAGTATTTTCAAGTAACTTAAAACATTTTTTTATGGCTTTTTCTTTGTTTTTTAGTTGACTCCTATCTTCTTCACTAGCTAAAATTAAGATTCCGTCTTGTGTGAGTTTGGTTGTGAGTTTGGCTTGTAATAACGTTATTTCATCTACTGTAAGTCCTTTTGAATTAACTAAATCGAAAGTCAATACTACTTTAGAAGACACTTTGTTTACATTTTGTCCTCCAGCGCCACTGCTTCTTACCGCTTTAAATGAAAATTCTGATGCAATGATTGCTTTATCCATTATCCGACTGATGAGCAGGTTTTAATAAATCGTTTACGGTTTTCACTGGATTAAATGTTTCTAACGGAACCTCAACAAAAATAGTTGTCCATTTTGCCATTGCTCCATTCCACAATCCTGGAAGTTCAAAAGCTTTAATGGGTTTACCATTTTTTGTTTTTTCGGTAATAAAAGCAGCTTTTGGATCAACAAATTGTGTTAAATCGAATTTTTCACCTTTGTAGTTTTTAACTCCACAAACGATATCAACAGGATTAAAATGCGTAGCTTCTTTAGCAATATTTTTTTGCGATTTGTTGTTCAAATCTATTTGCGAAGATTCTACAATTTGCAAAGTTTGACGCCCTTTTTCATCTTGAACCCAAAAAGGTCCACCACCTGGTTCCCCTTCATTTTTAACCATTCCACAAACACGAATAGGTCGATTTAAGACTTTAAATAAATACTCAATTTTGTATTCTGTTTGAAAAAAACTGAATTCTTCTGGCAAAGGAAAAGCTGTTTTATTTTCGGCAAAATCTTTTATTTCGGCAATTTGAGATGCTGTTACATTGCCACTTGAAAGCAAATTTAGATAATTAAAAATTTTGTATTGCACAAATAACAAAACGCCACCTAATAATTTCTTATTAGTTTCAATTACTCTTCTCTGATTTTGAGAAACGTTATCGATATTTTTAATATAAATAATATCGGATTGCAACGCATTCAAGTTATCAATCAAAGCACCATGTCCGCCGGGTCTAAAAAACAATTTATTATCTTCAACTCGAAACGGTGTATTGTCCTCATTAACCGCTAAGGTGTCAGTTGATTGATTTTGATAAGAAAAACTGATTTCAAAATCTGGAAACGTATTCGTAATTTTTTCGAAATCGGGTTGAAATTCTTCGGTAATGGTAAAATGGATTTTGGTTTTTTGATCTTCTTTTTTGAAAAAATCCGACTCAAAAATATTTTCTTCAATTGGAGTAATTATTTTTTCATCTCTAACATGGAATGGCAATATTCCTTTTGGTTTATTAGCAAAATCTAATCCTTCATTACTCAACAATGTTTTTATTAAAGCATAGTATTTTGCATCATTTGATAAAGAATAATAATTAGGATATAATTGAATGGTTTTATCTTTTAATTCCTTGTAAAAAGGAAAGTTTTTCAATCCAAAAATAAAAATCGAAATATCCTTAGCATTACGCTTGTTGATGTAACTGTTAATAGTATCATTCTCAGCATCAAACTCATTCAAAAATTCATTCAAAAATTTAAACATACGAGTAGCCGCACCCGAAGCAGGCACAAACTTTTCAATAGAATAATTAGCTTTGTGTTTATCGAAATAGTTTACAAAAACAGTGGTATCCTCTTCTAAAAATTGCCAAATACCATCGCCTACTCTTGCAGAGCGAACTAAGTTGATTTTGGGAATTCCTTGGATAAAAAAATTCAACTGTTGTTGAATTTTATCTATTGAATTTCCTCTATTTTGTATGTATATTAAATCGTCTTCTGTAAAAATCTTTTCCATTCTTTATAGCCTAAAATAGCAATAATCGTGAATACTATAAATTGAAAACTCGAAAATGTCAATCCTTTATAAAAATACAACGGAACGGATATTATATCAGCAATTATCCATAAAATCCAGTTTTCGATTTTTCTTTTAGCCATGAGCCACATCCCAACAAAAAACAATCCGGTTGTTAATGCATCTACATAAGCTGTCCAATGGGTAAATTTATCAAAAAAATGATAAACAAATGCAACAAATGTTAAGGTAATTATAAAAATTAATACAGAAATAATAAATTCTTTACGATTAATACTCGAAATAGGAAATTCATCTTCTCCATCTTTTGTTTTAGACCATAAATACCAACCCAATACACTCATTATGGAATAGTAACCATTAATGATTAAATCGCCATACAGTTGAAATTCAAACAAAATATAAACGTATAGAATCGTACTTATTAAACCAGTTGGATACACCAAAATATTGTTTTTTCGAGCAAATAAAACACTGATAATACCAAATAACACAGCAACTAATTCTAGTACGATTAAGTAATTTGGATAGTCTTTATATTGAGCGAATAGATATTCTATCATAACGAAAAAAAGTTACTATCATTTTCAAAAGCAGTTCCAATAACAACTAAATCGGCACCAGCATTATAGACTTCTTGAATTGTTTGCATAGAACGAATACCTCCACCTACAATCAAAGGAATATGAATATTTTGCGATACAAAACGAATCATTTCAAATGAAACGTGTTGGTTAGCTCCGCTTCCGGCTTCTAAATAAATCAGTTTTTTACCTAAAAACTCACCGGCTTTAGCTGTTTTATATGCCAACTCGATATTGTTATGTTCAATAGGCTGGGTTTGACTTACGCGTTGAACAGCGGTTTCTTTTCCTCCATCGATAAGTAAATAGCCTGTTGGGATGATTTCCAAATTCGATTTTTCTAACGCTTCAACCGAATTAATATGATGTTCAATCAAATATTCTGGATTTCGACCTGAAAGTAAACTTAAAAACAGAATTCCATCAGCTTCATTGGAAATTTGGGAAGGATGCCCTGGAAAAATTAAAACGGGTAATTGCGTTTCTTTTTTTAATAATGCAATCAACTCATCTAAATGTGTTCCGCTAAAAGTACTTCCTCCTACAAAGATGTGAGTTGCCGGTGAAGCCTTAATTTTATCAGACAAAACCAAAACTTCTTCTATCGAAACCTTTTCTGGATCGATAAGAATAGCCAATAATTTTCGATTGTCTTTTTTAGCTTGAAGTATATTTGATAAGAGATTTTGCATCTTAGTTATTTGGGAAAGCGCACACAAAGATATAATCTTCTACTTTATAAAAATGAATTTTAAACTTTTCTATAGTGTTATTAAAATGCAATTCTGCCGAACATTTTCCATCGGATAAACTAAATTCGTCTTCAAAAATATGTTCAGGAAAACTAATTCCTACTTCATTTTTAATTTTGAAAATAGATTCTTTAACTCCCCAAATAATAGTTGCTTTTAAAATTTTATCTGAAACAGAAAGATTTTCAAGATGTTTTACCTCTAGAAATCTTGGAGCAATTTTCAACGTTTTTTCTTTTAGAATTTCGATATCAATACCCATAATTTCATCCCCAACGCAAATACATGAAAAATGATTAGAATGAGAAATTGAAATGTACTTTCCATCAGACAAATAGGGTTTACCAGATTCATCATATGTTAAATCATAATCATTATATCCCAAATTTTGCAACAACATTCGAACGGCTAAAAAACCTTTTTGATGCTCTTTAGATTTCATTCCTTCTAAGCGAAACAAAGAAGTGTCTTTTAGCGAAACTGCTCTAAATAATGAAGTTACATCTTCGGTAATATGCCAAAAGTATGCACTTGTAGTTGCATTAATTTGTATGGATGTATAAAAAGGCATCAGATATTTAATTGTGGTTCAAATAATTAGCAAGATAAACAAATCACAAAATTTCAAACATTATTTAGAAAATAAAAACTTATGTTGTAACTTTGCACCCTCAAATTTAAAAATAAATTAATAAATATA
>JACCDV011051453.1_pt1 | contig 13361 bp, 14 predicted proteins | sample 7446131 | NCBI WGS metagenome assembly JACCDV01 (sample SAMN15323448, study PRJNA562643) | freshwater metagenome | isolation source: river surface water | place: USA:Blue River Watershed | collected 2017-08-17 | reverse complement strand
GTCAGGCTTTGCAGTTGCCCGACCTTGTTCTTCACAGCGCCCCGCCCGGGGCGCTTTTTTTTGCGCCGCCACGGGCGCACGCCAGCTCAGCGGCTGCGGATCTCGCCGATCCACTGGCCTGGCCAGGCCCCGGTGCCGACCATGCCCCGGATCAGGTCGGTGGCCAGCCCGATCACGGCGGCGCTCGCCTGCGTGGTGGGCCGGGTGATGCGGGTGGCGCAGACCACGCGTCGGCGCATGCTGGCTTCCTCGATCGTGACCGCCTGCAATTGCCCATGGGCGACCTCCTCCATGACCGAGGATTCGGACAGGATGGTGTTGCCCACGCCTGCGGCCACGGCCTTCTTCACGCTGGTGAGCGAGTCGATTTCGGCCACCACGTTCAGGGCAATGCCCTGCTGCGCGCAAGCCGCATCGATGATGCGGCGCAGGCCGTGCTCGCGCCCGGGCAGCACCAGTTCCATGTCCTGCAGGTGGCTCAGGCGCAGCGCCTGGGGCAGGGCGGCAGCGCCGGGGGGCGCCACCAGGGCCAGCGGCTCTTCCAGCAGCACGCGCTTGAGCAGGTCGGGGTCAGGCTCGTCGCCAAACAGCAGGGCCAGATCGAGCCGCCCCATCTGCAGCCATTCGCGCAGAAAGCCGCTGTAGGCCTCGATCACCTGCAGCTGGATGCGCGGGTAACGTGCGCGGCAGGCCTGCACGATGGGGACCGTGGCCGCCAGCGCCACCGTGGTCGGCAGGCCCAGCACCACCTGGCCTTGCGGCTCGGTGGCCGAATGGCGCACCGCCTCCTTGGCGCGGTCGGCATCGGTCAGCACCACCTTGGCATGTTCCAGAAACACCCGGCCTTCGGGCGTGAGCGCCATGCCGCGCGTGGAACGGGCAAACAGCTTGACGCCCAGCTCCTCTTCGAGCGCGGCCATCTGCTGGCCCAACGCGGGCTGGGCAATGTGCAGCCGTGCAGACGCCTTGAGCAGGCTGCCCGCCTCGCACACCCCCAAAAAGTAACGCAGCTGCCGCAGTTCCATGGCTTATCTATACAAAAAACAGCTATCGCATAGCTTGAATAAGTATTTTACGGATAGCCAAGCGCTCGCCACAATCGCGCCACTTCTTTGCAGATGCGTGCTGCATCCCCTTCAAAGGCCTGCCCATGACACTCGACATCGACCACCTGCGCACCTGGATCGACCGCACCGAATCGGTCCATGACGTGGCCACCGTGGTGCCCCTGCGCGCCCTGAGCGCCACGCTCGACCGCGACGACCCGGCCATCGACCTGGGCTACGACGTGCCCCCCTGCTGGCACTGGCTGTACTTTTTGCCCCTGCACCGCCAGTCCGAGATCGGGCCGGACGGCCACGCCAAGCGCGGCGGCTTTCTGCCGCCGGTGCCGCTGCCCCGGCGCATGTGGGCGGGCAGCCGCATCGAATTTCTGGCGCCGGTGCGCGCAGGCCAGGCGATCAGCCGCACCTCGCGCATTGCCGATGTGCGCATGAAAGAAGGTCGCACCGGCCCGCTGGTGTTCGTCAATGTGCACCACGAAATCCGTGCCGAAGGCCAACTGGCCATCCACGAGGAACACGACATCGTCTACCGCGACATGCCCGCCCCCGGCGAACCGGCACCGGCCGGTGTGCCTGCCCCGCAGGACGCCACCTGGACGCGCGAGATCCATCCGGACGATGTGCTGCTGTTCCGTTATTCGGCGCTCACCTTCAACGGCCACCGCATCCACTACGACCGCCGCTACGTGACCGAGGTCGAGGGCTACCCCGGCCTGATCGTGCACGGGCCCCTGATCGCCACGCTGCTGCTGGACCTGCTGCGCCGCCAGTTGCCCACCGCGCAGGTGCGGCATTTCTCGTTCAAGGCAATGAAGCCGATTTTTGACATCGCGGCCTTTCGCGTCTGCGGCCGCCTGGAGAACGACAAAACGGTCAAGCTGTGGGCCGTCACCCCCGAAGGCCATCTGGCCATGGACGCCACCGCCGAGCTGGCCTGAACCCCTTTTTTGCTGGAGACCCTTTCATGTTCAACGATCCCGATCAGTACCAGGACATCCGCGACGCGGTGCGCGACCTGTGCGCCCAGTTTCCGGACGAATACCACCGCAAGGTCGATGAGCAACGCGCCTACCCCGAAGCGTTCGTCGATGCGCTCACCAAGGCCGGTTGGATGGCCGCATTGATCCCGCAGGAATACGGCGGCTCGGGCCTGTCCATGGCCGAGGCCTCGGTCATCATGGAAGAGATCAACCGCTCGGGCGGCAACTCGGGTGCTTGCCACGGGCAGATGTACGTGATGAACGCCATCGTGCGCGGTGGCTCGCAGGCGCAAAAGGAAAAATTCCTGCCCCGCATCGCCAGTGGCGAGCTGCGCATCCAGTCGATGGGCGTGACCGAACCGACCACCGGCTCGGACACCACCAAGCTCAAGACCAGCGCCGTCAAAAAGGACGGCCGCTGGGTCATCAATGGCCAAAAAGTCTGGATCTCGCGCATCCAGCACAGCGACCTGATGATCCTGCTGGCGCGCACCACGCCGGTGGACCAGGTCAAGAAACGCTCCGAAGGCCTGTCGTGTTTCCTGATTGACCTCAAGCAGGCCATCGGCAACGGCCTGACCGTGCGCCCGATCCTGAACATGGTCAACCACGAGACCAACGAGCTGTTCTTCGACAACCTCGAAATCCCGGAAGACGCGCTGCTGGGAGAAGAAGGCAAGGGCTTCAAAACCTTGCTCGACGGCCTGAACGCCGAGCGCACGCTGATCGCAGCCGAGTGCATTGGCGATGGCTACTGGTTCATCGAGCGCGCCCGCAAGTACGCTGGCGAGCGCGTGGTGTTCGGCCGCCCCATCGGTCAGAACCAGGGCGTGCAGTTCCCGATCGCCGATGCCTTCATCGAACTCGAAGCCGCCAACCTGATGCGCTGGAAAGCCTGCGAAAAAATCGACGCCATGCAAAACGCCGGGGCTGAAGCCAACATGGCCAAGTACCTGGCGGCCAAAGCCAGCTGGGAAGCGGCCAACGTCTGCCTGCAAACCCACGGCGGCTTTGGCTTTGCCTGCGAATACGACATCGAACGCAAGTTCCGCGAAACGCGCCTGTACCAGGTGGCGCCGATCTCGACCAACATGATCTACAGCTACGTGGCCGAACACATCCTCGGTCTGCCGCGCTCGTTCTGAAAGACCGGACATGACAAGACCTCTCGACGGCATCACGGTGGTTTCGCTGGAACACGCGATCGCAGCGCCGTTTTGCACCCGCCAGCTGGCCGATCTGGGCGCGCGCGTGATCAAGGTGGAGCGCCCGGGCTCGGGCGACTTTGCACGCGCCTACGACACCCGCGTGCACGGACTGGCCTCGCACTTCGTCTGGACCAACCGCTCCAAGGAAAGCCTGACGCTGGACGTCAAGCATGACGAGGCCCAAAAGATCCTGCACCAGCTGCTGGCGCAGGCCGACGTGCTGGTGCAGAACCTCGCACCCGGCGCAGCCGCGCGCCTGGGCCTGTCCTACGAAGCGCTGTGTGAGCAGTACCCCAGGCTGATCGTGTGCGACATCTCGGGCTACGGCGACGACCCGCAGCAACCCGGGCCCTACCGCGACAAGAAAGCCTATGACCTGCTGATCCAGAGCGAAGCGGGCTTCCTGTCGGTGACCGGCACGCCCGAAGCGCCGTCCAAGGCGGGCTGCTCGATCGCCGACATCGCTGCGGGCATGTACGCCTACAGCGGCATCCTGTCGGCCCTGTTGCAGCGCGGCAAAACAGGCCGCGGCAGCCGCATCGATGTGTCCATGCTCGAAAGCATGACCGAGTGGATGGGCTACCCGATGTACTACGCCTTCGAGGGGGCTGCGCCGCCGCCCCGTGCAGGCGCCGCCCACGCGACCATTTACCCCTACGGTCCCTTTGAGGCGGGGGATGGCCGCTCGGTCATGCTGGGCCTGCAAAACGAGCGCGAATGGGCCTCCTTCTGCACCACCGTTCTGCAACAACCGACCCTGGCCACCGACGAACGCTTCAAGGCCAACGCGCTGCGGGTGGCCAACCGTGACGAGCTGCGCGCCCTCATCCTGCAGGCCTTCCGCGACCTGAGCGCCGAGCAGGTGATCGAACGGCTGGAGCAGGCCCAGATTGCCAACGCCAATGTGAACGGCATGCCCGATGTCTGGGAACACCCGCAACTCAAGGCGCGCGAGCGCTGGACCGCGGTGGACACCTCGGCCGGTCCCATCCCTGCCCTGCTGCCCCCGGCCTCCAACACGGATTTCTCCCCACGCATGGACAGGGTACCGGCTTTGGGCGAACATTCCAGCGCCATTCTGTCGCAGCTGGGCTATGCGCCCGATGCCATCGAGCAACTGCAGCAGTCCGGCATCATTTGAAATCACCAACCAGCCAACAGGGCAGCGCTGCGGTGTTGCCCTCCACAAATTCAAACAGGAGACACACATGAACCCCATCCGCACCTTCCTGCGCGGCTCGGCACTCGCCCTGCTGAGCCTTTGCATCGGCACCGGCGCCATGGCCCAGGCCTACCCCGCCAAACCCATCACCCTGGTGGTGCCCTTTGCCGCCGGTGGACCAACCGACGTGGTGGCACGCCTGCTCGGTGCGACCATGACCAAGACGCTGGGCCAGCCCGTGGTGATCGAGAACAAGCTTGGCGCCGGTGGCACCATCGCATCGGCCTACACCGCCAAGGCCGCGCCCGATGGCTACACCTTCCTGATCCACCACAACGGCATGGGCACGGCGCCTGCGCTCTACCGCAAGCTCTCGTTCAACCCGCTGACCGACTTTGAATACGTCAGCCAGGTGATCGATGTGCCCATGACGCTGGTGGCCCGCAAGGACTTCCCGCCCAAGGACTTCAAGGAGCTGGTGGCTTACCTCAAGGCCAACGGTGACAAGGTCAATGTGGCCCACGCCGGTCTGGGCGCGGTGTCGCACCTGTGCAGCGTGCTGTTTCGCCAGGCCATCGGCGTGGACATGACCACCATTCCGTTCTCGGGTACCGGTCCGGCCATGAACGCCCTGCTGGGTGGACAGGTCGATCTGATGTGCGACCAGACCACTTCGACCACGCCCCAGATCAAGGCGGGCAACGTCAAGCTCTACGGTGTCACGACCTCTTCGCGCCTGAAAACCATGCCTGAAGTCCCGACCCTGGCCGAGCAGGGCCTGAGCGGCTTCCAGATGGTCGTGTGGCACGGTGTGTACGCCCCCAAAGGCACGCCCAAGGCCGCCATTGACACCTTCGGTCGCGCCCTGAGCACGGCACTGAAAGACCCGAACGTGGTCGCCAAACTGACCGAGCTGGGTTCGGTGGTGGTGCCCGAAGACAAGCAAACCCCTGCCGGATTGCAGACCTGGCTGCAGCAGGAAACCCAACGCTACGCCCCTGTCATCAAGGCGGCTGGCCAGTTTGCAGACTGACCTTTCCTGACTCTGGCCCCGATGACCTCGCCCGCTTCCCGTTCGATCGCGTCTGCGCGTTCCTTTCTTTTCGTGCCCGCCAACCGCCCCGAGCGCTTTGCCAAAGCGCTCGCCAGCGGTGCAGACGCCGTGATCCTCGACCTGGAAGACAGCGTGCCGCTGTCGGGCAAGGCCGAGGCGCGCGCCGCCATCCGGCAGGCCTGGTCCGAGCTGGCACCCAGCACTTGCGCCGTGGTGATCCGCATCAACAGCCCCGAGACCGAGTGGGGCCAGCAGGACCTGCTCGATCTGCAGGGCCTGAGCGGGCTGGCGGGCATCATGGTGCCCAAATGCGAAAACGCCACCACGCTGCAAGCTGTGGCGCAGGCCTTTGCAGGGGTGCCCAGCCTGCCGATCATCGAAAGCGCAGCGGGGTATCTGGCCCTGGCCGAAATCGCACAGGCGCCGCAGGTCGCTCGCCTGGTGGTCGGGCACATCGACTTTCTGGCCGACACCGGCATGAACTGCTCTGAAGACCAGCGCGAACTCGACAGCCTGCGCTTTCAGGTCGCCATGTGCACGCGCCTGGGCCAGCTGGCGCCCGCCGTGGATGGCGTGACGGTGTCGGTGGACGATGAAGCCCTGATCCGTGCAGACACGGCGCGTGCATTGCGTTTCGGCTTTGGCGCCAAGCTGTGCATCCACCCCAAACAGGTGCCGGTGGTGCACGCCACATTCGCCCCCACACCGGCGCAGGTGCAATGGGCACAGCGGGTGCTCGCGGCCATGGAGGCTTCCAACGGCTCGGCCGTTCAGCTGGACGGCAAGATGGTGGACCTGCCCGTGGTGCTGCAGGCACAAAGGCTGCTGTCGCGGGTGCGGTAATGCCCCGCAAAGCGCCTCACAGCAGCTCTGAAATCTCGATCAGGTTGTAGTCCGGGTCGCGCACATACACCGACAGGATCTTGCCGGTGGCACCGGTGCGTTGCACCGGGCCTTCGATGATGGGCCAATCGGCCTGCGCCAGTTTTTCCATCACCTGCGCGAGCGGAATGCTCGCGATGAAGCACAGATCCTGACTGCCGGGCACGGGCAGGTGGGCCTTGGGCTCGAACTCCGAGCCCTGGATGTGCAGATTGATCTTCTGGTGCCCGAACTTGAAAGCACTGCGCTGGACGGGCGGTGTGCCGCCGACAAAATTTTCCAGCGTCATGCCCATGACGCGGGTGTAGAAGTCGATGCACGCCTGCGGGCGTGCCGTGGTCAGTACCAGGTGGTCGAGGTGGTCAATCATGGCGGTCAGAGGCTTGAGAGAGGGAGTGTGCCTCAAGCCCCTGACAGAGTTCAAGCTGACTTATTGCGCGATCGCTTCGAGGGCGATGTCGATGCGCACCTCGTCGCCCACATAAGGCGCGTATTTGCCGGCGTTGAATTCCGAACGCTTGATGGTGGTGAAAGCGTTGGCGCCCAGAGCGGGCTTTTTCATCATCGGGTGCGGCATGGCCTGGAAAGAGGTCACCGTCAGCGTCACGGGCTTGGTCACGCCCTTGATGGTCAGATTGCCTTCCACGCTCTTGGGCTTGTCGCCTTCAAACACCACCTTGGTGGACTTGAAGGTGGCGGTCGGGAACTTGGCGGTGTCCAGGAAATCTTCGCCCTGAATATGACCATCGAACACCTCAAAACCGGTGTTGACCGACTTCATGTCGATGGTGATGTCCACGCTGCCGGTCTTGGCTTCGGCGTCGAACACAACCTTGCCGCTGGTGTTCTTGAAGCTGCTCAGCTGGGTGGAATAACCAAAGTGCGAGTACGAAAAACGCGGGAAGGTGTGGCTGCCGTCCACGCCATAGGTCACGGGCGCGGCGATGGTGCTGCCCGCCAGGGCGGCGAACAGGGCGGTGGCGAGGGAAAGTTTCTTGAGGGATTTCATGAGGACTCCAGGTTGAAAAATCATTTGAGGTTGAGGTTGAAATTCACGGTGATCTCGTTGGCCACGACATCGAATTTGGCCCACATGCCTTCGCCGATGCCAAAGTCGGCCCGCTTGAGCACAAAGCTGCCAGTGAGCTGGCCTTGCGGCGAGAGCTTGACGGGCGCGACCAGATCGCGCGTCTGGCCCTTGAGGGTCAGCTGACCGATGGCCTCGTAGGCGTTCGCACCTGCAGGCTTGAGGCTCTTGAGCACAAAGCTGGCCTTGGGGTGCGCGGCCACGTTGAACCAGGCCTTGCCCACGACTTCCTGATCAGCTTCGCCCGTACCGGTGTCGATGCTGGCCAGGTCGATGTCGATGCTGCCTTTGGTCTTATCGGCCTTGGTGGTGTCCAGCTGCACCTGGGCGTTGAACTTTTTGAACTTGCCGTCCATCGCCACGCCCATCTGTTTGTAGGCGAAGGTGATGCTGCTTTTCTCGGGCACAACAGTCTGGTACGTGGCGGCTTGTGCGCTGTTCAGGGCAATGGCGCTCAGCGCCAGGGTGGTGATTAGATGTTTCATATGCTTGAAATGTGTAGGAGGCTGCCCCTGCAGCCGAACGGACTCCAACGCGGGACCGATGGCCATCCCGACAGTTCGATGCCCATCCTGTAGAAGCGGGACATGGCCCGCGAATCCAACTTCGGCCGCAGGGGCGGCCTCCTACAAAAAATCATGTCTGCCACTTTCAGCGCATGCGGCGCAGGGTATCGTCCTTGAGGACAAAGTGGTGCCACAGGGCTGCCGCCACGTGGCCCGCCAGGGTGAGCATCAGCAGCACGTTCAGGGCTTCATGCACTTCCTGCAACAAGTTACCGAGCGCCTTGTCTCTGCCCACCAGATCGGGGATGGGCAGCACACCGAACCAGACGGTCTGGAAGCCCTTGGCCGAGCTCATGAGCCAGCCACTGAGCGGAATGGCGATCATCAACACGTACAAGGCCGCATGACCAGCATGGGCCGCCAGGCGCATGAGCGGTGACATGGACTCGGGCAGCGCAGGCGGGCGATGCGTGACACGCCAGGCCAGGCGCAGCCAGACCAGCAGGAAGGCGGTGACGCCAAACCATTTGTGCCAGGAATAAAGCGCGAGCTTTTGCGGCGACAAGGGCAGCTCGTGCATGTAGATGCCCAGGGCCAGCAGGCCCAGGATCATCACGGCCATCAGCCAGTGCAGGCCCTTGGCCACGGGGGTATAAGTGGTGTTCATATGTTCTCTTAATCAGTTGGGGACAGAGCTGAAGATCTGTCCCGCAAAGTCAAATGAAGGCGTAGCCATCCATCACGATCACATGGTCGTAGATGCCGCGGTAGAACGCTTCGGGCCGTGCTCCTTCGCCCGCGGCCCCAAGTGCAGTGAACAGTGGCAACAGGTGTTCATCACGCGGGTGGGCGCGGTGGCCTGCAGGCTGCGTCTGGCGGTAGTTGAGCAAGGCGTCGGTGTGGCCACCGACCATTTGCGTGTGGACCCAGTCGGCAAACTGCTGCACATAGTCGGGCGTGGGCTGGCCCGTCATGCTGACGATCTGCCAGTCGCGCAGGTTGTGGGTGACGTTGCCTGAGGCGATGATCAAAAAGCCCTGCTGCGCCAGGGGCGCCAGCGCCTGGCCCACGCGGTAGGCGTGCTGGGGGCCGCCGTGGTGCTGCACCGACAAGGGAATGACGGGCACATCGGCGTCGGGAAACATCTGGCGCAGTGGCACCCAGGCGCCATGGTCCAGGCCGCGACGCGCATCCGTGGCCACAGGCAGACCGGCGGCCTGCAGCGCAGCCACCACCTGCTGCGCGGCTTCGGGGCAACCGGTGGCGGGGTACTGGATCTCGAACAGGCGCGGATCGAAACCGCCAAAGTCGTGGATGGTGTCGAGCTGGGTGGTGGTGCCCACGGTGGGCACGCTGGTTTCCCAGTGCGGACTGACCACCACGATGGCGCGCGGCGTAGGCATTGTGGCCACACGCTCGCTCATGGCGACGCCTGCCGCGCCAGGCTGCAGCGCAAACATGGGGGAGCCGTGGGGCACGAAGAGGACAGCGCGTGGGGTGTTCATGGGAAGGGACTGTATGTCGCCATGAAGAATTGAAAAACCGTCTAATCAAGACATCTTTGTTGCACAATCAGCAACAATGGACAAGCTCGATGCGATGCAAACCTTTGTGCGGGTGGCGGAGGCCGGCAGCTTTATTGCTGTGGCCAACCAGCTGCAGGTCGCCCGTTCGGTGGTCACACGGCAGGTCGCGGCGCTTGAAAAACACCTGGGCACCAAGCTGATCACGCGCAGCACCCGCAGCCTGACGCTCACGGCGGCGGGTTCGGCGTATCTGGAGAAATGCCGCGTGATCTTGAACATGGTGGACGCGGCCGAATCCAGCCTGGCCGAAGAAAAGGCGGTGCCGCGCGGCCGCATCCGGCTGGGCCTGCCGCTGAGCTACGGCCTGCAGGCCCTCATGCCGGTGCTGCTGGACTTTGCGCAACAGCAGCCCTTCATCGAACTCATCATGGACCTGTCGGACCAGCGGGCCAACCTGATCGAGGAAGGGCTGGACCTGTCGATCCGCATCACCGCCGAACTGCAGCCCGGCGACATCGTGCGCAAGCTCGGGCAATGCCGCCTGCTGACACTGGCCTCACCGGGCTACATCGCGCAGCACGGGGAACCACGCCACCCGACCGATCTGCGGCACCACGAATGCCTGATCTACGCCAGCGACACCGCCACCAGCACCTGGTCGTATCTGGAGGGCCAGCAAACCGTGCAGGTGCCGGTGCGCGGGCGCATCGTGGCCAACAACGGCGCCGCGCTGATGGAGGCCGCCTCGCGCGGCATGGGCGTGGCCCGTCAACCCGATTTCATCGCCGCCCCTTATCTGGCCAAGGGCCTGGTGGCGCAGGTGCTGCAGCGCTTTGAAATCGCTCCCTTGGGCATTTACGCGGTGCTGCCCAGCAACCGCTACATCCCGCACCGGGTGAGCGTGCTGATCGAGCACCTGGCGCGGGTGCTCGGCACATCCAAACACATCAGCCCTTGAGCGGGCCTTTTTGCAGCACGCCCACGAGTTCGGGCACCAGGGTTTGCGGGTCGACCGCCTGGCAGGCCGCAGCCAAGGTGGCCTGCAGCGCCTGGGCCGCTGCGTCGTGGGCGCCCGCGCCGCGCGCCATGTCGGCGTAGTAGCCCAGGTCCTTGAGGGCATTGGCCATCGAAAAACGCAGGCCACTGGTTTCGCCGCGCAGCAGGTAGGGCTTGAGGCGTTCGAGCGCCGCGCCCCAACCACCGCCTTTTTCCAGCACCTCGACGAACACCGCATCGTCAATGCCCGAGCGGCGCGCGCAAGCTGCTGCTTCGGCCAGCAGCGTGACCGAGCCGAGCGAGACAAAGTTGTGCAGCAGCTTCATGCTGTGGCCGGTGCTCACGCCGCCTGCGTGCACGATATTTTCGGCAAAGGTGGACAGCAAGGGGCGACATTCTTCCAGCAAAGCTGCATCCGCGCCGACGAGCAAATTCAGGCGCCCCTGCATGGCTTCGTTGGGGGTGCGGGTCATGGCCGCGTCCATGAAGCGCACGCCCTGCTTGGCCAGCGTGGCCGCCACCTGCTGGGTGGAACCGGGGATGCTGGTCGAGCAGTCGATCACGGTCATGCCTTCGCGCAGGCCCGCCAGCAGGCCGGTGTCCCCCGCGAGGATGGCCTCGACCTGGGCCGAGCCGTTGACCACCAGGATGACGATGTCGCTGGCCCGGGCCACGGCCTGCGCTGTGGCCGCGGTTTTGGCGCCCGCCGCGATCAGCTCGCCCAGGGGCTGGTTGCCTGCGTGTTCCATCGCCGTGAGGGCAAAGCCCTTTTTGACGATGTTGGTGGCGATGCCCAGGCCCATGAGGCCCAGACCGATCATGCCGATGCGGGGTGATTTATCCATGTTTGATCGTGACCGTCTTGAGCGTGGTGAAACTATAGAGCGCCTCGAAGCCTTTTTCGCGGCCGTGGCCGCTGGCCTTGACGCCGCCAAAGGGCAGCTCGATGCCGCCGCCCGCGCCGTAGTTGTTGACGAAGACCTGGCCGCTGTGCAGACGGCGCGCCATGCGCAGCTGGCGACCGCCGTCCTGCGTCCACAGCGCCGCGGCCAGGCCGTATTCGGTCCCGTTGGCCAGCTCGATGGCGTGGTCTTCGTCGTCAAAGGGGCTGATCGCCAGCACCGGGCCAAAGATTTCTTCCTGCGCAATGCGGTGCTCGATTGGCACGTCGCGGATCAGCGTGGGCACCTGGTAGAAGCCGCCCTTGGGCGCTTCGGGCACCAGCTGGCCTTGCGAGGCGATCGGCAGGCCGTCGCTCTTGGCCAGCTCCACAAAGCTGCGCACGCGCTGCATCTGCGACTCGCGGATCAGCGGACCGCAATTGAGGTCCATGGTGGCAGGGCCGGTGCGCGTGGCGGCAAAGGACTTGGCCAGGCGCTCGACCACCGCCTCGTACACCGGGCGATGCACCAGCGCACGGCTGCCCGCCGAGCAGGTCTGGCCCGCGTTCTGCACGATGGCGTTGGTCACCACCGTGGTCATGGCGTCCATGTCGGCATCGCCAAAAATGATCTGCGGCGACTTGCCGCCCAGCTCCAGAGTGACGGGCGCGTGGTGTCCGGCGGCCGCCTGGATCACCAGCTGGCCCACACGCGGCGAGCCGGTGAAGGACACATGGTCCACGCCCGGGTGGCGCACCAGCAGGTCGCCCGCCTCGTGGCCGTAGCCAGTGACGATGTTGAGCGCGCCCGCGGGGAAGCCGACTTCGGCGGCCATCTCGGCCACGCGCAGCAGCGAGAGGCAAGCGTCTTCGGCAGGCTTGACCACGCAGGCATTGCCCACAGCCAGCGAAGCCGCCACACTGCGGCCAAAAATCTGCAGCGGGTAGTTCCAGGGAATCACATGGCCCGTCACGCCAAAGGGCTCGCGTAGCGTGAACACGGTGTGGCCGTTGTAGAAGGGAATCGTCTCGCCCATCAGCTTGTCGGCGGCCCCGGCATAGAACTCGAAATAACGCGCCACCGCCGTCACATCGCCGCGCGCCAGCGTGGTCGGCTTGCCGCAGTCACGTGACTCGATGGCGGCCAGCTCGTCGATGTTGGCCAGCATGTGCTGCGACAGGCGCTGCAGCAGGCGCCCGCGCTCGGTGGCCGTGAGCCGACCCCAGGCGCCGTTGAACGCCTCGCGGGCGGCCTGGACGGCCAGGTCGATGTCGGCCGCGTTGCCGCGGGCAATGGCGTCGAACTGTTCACCGGTGGAGGGGTCGATGACAGGGATGGCGTCGCCCGAAGACGGGGCAACGTGCTGGTTGGCGATGTAGTGGTATTTCATGTCTGCGCCTTTGTGGCAATTCATGTCGTTCACTTTAACTTCTCCCCATCGGGTCGGCTGACACATGCAGCACAGGACGGTACGGGCTCGCGCTGTGGCCGAGGTTGCGGCAAACTGTGCGGCCTGCCGTGTTGTCTACATTCTTCACACCCCGTACGAACATGTTTTTTCAAGCATTTTGGCGCTTCGCTTCGGTATTGCAACGCACCCTGATCCTGGTTTGCAGCTTGCTCGGACTGCACTCGACAGCCCAAGCCCAGATCAAGCCGGAGGACTGCCGTCCACAGGCTCAGGGCCAGATGCAACTGCTGCCCCTGCGGGGCAACTTCTACACAGCGCAGGGACGGCTCGGCGGATTCGATCCCTGCGAAGCTTCGGTGCGTTACCGCGTACCTGCCGCTGGCAAGGCCCCGCTGATGATCAGCGTGCACGGCGGTGGCGGCATCTCGGACGTGCGCGCTTCGGACGATGCGTTTCATGCGGCAGGCATGGCCACGCTGGCATTTGACGCTTATGCCATGCAGGGCCTGCCGGGAAAAACGTCGCTGTTCTGGGCGCGGTCGGTCAGCAACGAGGCTCGCCAGCGCATGATCTACGCCACGGCACTGGCCGCCTACGACTGGGC
>JACCDV010415023.1_pt1 | contig 13363 bp, 13 predicted proteins | sample 7446131 | NCBI WGS metagenome assembly JACCDV01 (sample SAMN15323448, study PRJNA562643) | freshwater metagenome | isolation source: river surface water | place: USA:Blue River Watershed | collected 2017-08-17 | reverse complement strand
CGGCATGAATACTGCATTAAGTTGGAAAAAAACTTATAAAACAGTCTCAGGTAGCTGATATTCTAGGAGTTACGGTAAGGCAGGTAAAAAGAATCTATAAAAATTACAAAAATCATGGCCCAAAAGGGCTTATTTCTAAAAAAAGAGGGTTGCCTAGCAATAATAAGCTACCCCAAAGCTTAACGAAAGAGGTCATTAAGCTCATAGAAGAGCGCTATTTAGGCTTTGGCCCCACTCTTGCTCATGAGAAGTTACATGAGGTACATTGTCTCAAAGTTTCGCTAGGATCTGTTAGAAAACTCATGATTTCGACGGGACTATGGGAATCTAAAAAGACCAAAAGAAAAAAGATCTTCCAGCTTAGAGAAAGAAGAAATTCAAAAGGCGAACTGATTCAAATAGACGGATCCCCTCATGCTTGGTTTGAAGAAAGAGGGCCTAAGTGTTCGTTGTTAGTTAGTGTTGATGATGCCACTGGATCTCTAATGACAGCTCGATTTGTTCCCTCTGAATCAACTTGGGATTATTTTGATCTGATGAAAGAATACGTAACTCATTATGGAAGACCTAGGGCACTTTATACAGATAAACATGCGGTTTTCAAAGTCAACTATCCTGGCGCCTTAAGCGGAACAGGATTAACTGATTTTGCAAGAGCCATGAAGGAGCTTGACATTCAACACATTTACGCAAATTCACCTCAAGCAAAAGGGCGCGTTGAAAGAAGCAATAGAACCCTTCAAGATCGATTAGTAAAAGAGCTAAGGCTTCAAAACATCTCAAACATGGAAGAAGCTAACGCCTTTTTACCTAGATTTATCAAAGATTATAACCGCCGATTTGCAGTAATAGCTAAAAACCCCAACAACGCACACAGATCATTAATAGCCGAACATAATTTAGAATTGATATTCACAGAACAACAAAATCGCATTTTATCAAAAAATCTCATGTTGCAATATAAAAACATCATTTATCAGATTATCAGCGACAGTTCAACATATGTTCTTAGAAAAGCACAAGTTACCGTCTGTGAAGATAAAGAAGGAGCTCTAAGGATACTTTACAAAGGAAAAGAGCTAGATTTTATTATCTATAACCAACAAGAAAAACAAGGAGAAATCGTAGACTCTAAAAATCTCAATCAAAGTATCGATAAATTGTCGTTTTGCTCAACTAAAAAACCTTATAGACCAAGCTGTCATCACCCTTGGAAAAGAAGTGCCAATAGAAGACTGATTAAGAAAGCATAAGGCCTTTTAACCGATCTTTTGTGCTTGTGCCCAAGTCCCTTGGACACAAGCACTCGCTATTCTCTTTTAATTTAATGTCTTGATTAACTCAGTGTTATCAATCGTCCCTTTGTAAGGAATAATTTATATGATATAATAAAATTGAGGATCTATTTAGAGATCCTCATAACTTAAATTAATAACCCTCGAAAAGGGACATTTCTACTTAATTTAAAAAGGTGACATTTCTACTTAACGCTAACACAAGAAAAAGACGCTTTCATCCCACGACTAAAGTCGTGGGTTTTCCCGCGGTTAGTCATAACAAAAAAATTATTAAATAAACTATTAGAAACTAAGAGCTATATTTCTTTTATTACCAAAGAGTTAGAGCATAATGAATTACAAAAATCATGGTCCAAAAAGGCTAATCTTGCATGAGAAATTAAATCAACTGCACAGTTTTAACCAAGGAGCGGACAAAAAACCAATAGGTATTGAGCCTAATTCAGAAGGATTGGTATGGTTGAAGCTATTGCTTTAATCAACGTCTTTGATCTGCCCATGTATAATCAAACCCAATCTAGTGACATCCAGCTCCCCTTTCCGCTTAACTCTGAGCAAAGAAAGGCTGTTCTAACAACAGATGGTAAGGTTTTGGTCTTAGCTGGTGCTGGAAGCGGAAAAACCTCTGTATTAGTCAGCCGAATCGCTTATTTAATTCGCTATCTAGGTGTAGAACCCAAAGAAATTTTAGGCCTTACTTTTACTAATAAAGCAGCCAAAGAAATGGCGCAGAGAGTCGCCAAATTCATCGACCCTTCTAAGACTAAAGAGATAGAGCTCTGCACTTTTCATAGTTTTTGCTTTCATCTTTTGAAAAAAGAAATCCATAGACTTGGATTTACACACGAATTTACAATATACGATGAAAAAGATATCAAACGCCTTTGTGAATCTTTAGCTAAACAAATGCTAGAGCATGGTGATTCTAAACTTCCTTCTATCGAAGGAACAATAGAAGAAGTCAAAAAATTAAGGCAGCACGCCGATGCACAATTAAACAAAGATGCATCTTGGCATGATCGATTCGCTTATCAAATGCTACACGAATTAGATGCATGCTTAAGAGCCTATAATGCTTTAGATTTTGACAATTTGATTCGCTTAACAATCAAACTTTTCCATGAACACCCAGAAGTTTTGCAAGCATACCAAAAACGGTTTCGCTATATCATGATTGACGAATATCAAGATACCAATCCCATGCAATATACTCTCGCTAAACTATTATCTGCTCACCATGGAAATTTATGCGTTGTCGGAGATGATGATCAATCAATCTATGGGTGGAGAGGCGCTGAAATCGAACATATTTTGAATTTTGAATATACTCATCTAATAAAACTGGAGCAAAATTATCGATCGACAGACCTGATCTTAAATGCGGCTAACTCAGTAATTGCAAACAATCATAAAAGACATGCCAAAACTCTTTGGACAAATATCAAAACACATCATCTCATCGATGTATTTCACGCCCCTGATGAGCAAAAAGAAGCTGAAGCCGTAATCGGCAGAATGATCAAATTGAAAAATGAACATCATCTAAGCTGGAATGATTTTGCCATCTTATATCGATCAAATAGCCTTGCCCGCCCTTTTGAAATGCTACTACTTCAAGCTCCATGGCATGATGGTAAAAATTTTCGAAGAGGAATTCCGTACAATATCGTTTTAGGGACAGAGTTTTATGATCGAAGCGAAATAAAAGATCTTTTAGCTTATTTAAGAGTGATTGTAAATCCTAATGACCAAGAAGCTCTTTTAAGGATAATCAACTTTCCTAGAAGAGGCATTTCAACACAAACCCTTGATAAAATCACAAAACATAATAGAGCTTATAAAAAATCTCTTTGGTCAGTCATCATCGATGAAGAGTCTCTTCAAGAAATAGATATCCCGTCCAAGGCAACTGCTGCAATTAAAGATTTTATCGACATAATTTTAGAAGCGAGAGTTAAATTCCAATACTCCTCTCTTGATGAGGCTTTTGATTGGCTGATCAAAAAAATTGAATATCACAAAGTAATTCAGGAAGAAACCTCCTCTGAAAAAGGGGAAAAATTCAGATTAGAAAATCTCGAACAACTTAAACTTCTATTAGCTAATTTCAATAAATCTGAAGAACATCCCACCCTTGATGCTTTCATTCACAATATTTTGCTTAATTCTAAAAATGCTGAATTTATGAATGGTGCTCAATCTGACCAAGGGGTCAATCTTTTAACTTTCCATAGCGCTAAAGGATTAGAATTTGAAGCTTGCTTTATAGTAGGTGTTGAAGATCACATTCTTCCACATGAAAAAAGCTTAAGTGAAAATGGTTTAGAGGAAGAAAGAAGATTATTTTATGTGGCTATAACAAGAGCGAAAAGATTTTTGACAATTTCAATGGCCAGAAACCGAAAACGATTAGGCAAGGAGTCTAACTCCTCACCTTCTCGCTTTTTGTTTGAGGTCCCCAAAGAAAATTTAAAAGCTTCAATTTGGAACTTGTACTAAGTGAGATTGAAACGCACCTTTTTCAAGAACACCTTTTTCAGCCTGATGCAAAGGTAGATTAAACTGAAAATCAATCAAAGCTATACGCTCAAGTAAATAAGGATTTGCATCAAATTCCGCAACTAAATACTGATTTTTAAATGCGACTATTAAGTCTAAATTTTTTGTTTCTCTGACTATCTTTAAGTATTTTTCTATTTTAAGCTCTGTATCGATCTGATCATAGCTAAAAGCTTTTTCCAAAATTTTATTTTGTAAATCGAAAGCACCAAGATCTACCGCCTGCTTAAACCATGCCAATAAAGAATCGGGCGATGCCGAAGAGATTTTTTTTGCGATTAAATCATGCTCAAAACTCGTTTTAATTATTTTTAACGCCAGTTCTTTTGCATCCAGATTACAAGAGCCGAATCTAGAAATTTCATTTAGCTGATCATCGCAAAGAATGAGCGTAGGAAAACCTCTCACATTAAATTTTTCAATCAACTGATTGTAAACTAACAGCTCTTCCTCTTTAAAAAGAGGTAAATTTAAATCGGCTACATAAAGGTAAAAATGAGTAGAAGCAGTTTGAATGAACGCTTTATCGTGAATCTTATCGAGTAATAATTGACTAATGTCATCTGGCGAACCTCCAAAAAAACCGATTAAAACAGGTTTTTGGTAAAGCTTAGCTGAGGCTTGAATTGCATCAAAAGAATGTTTAAACTTTAATTCCTCTTGGGCAGCACCATTTGTTAAGAGCATCAAAAAAAATCCAAAAATCAAATACCTCATGGAAGACCTATTAAGATAAAATCTAATTCTTTATACTAACTAGAAAACAAATGCAATCATTTTGAAATATTTTTTTTCAAAAAAGCAGCCTAGGAGCACACTTGGACCAGTATATATGCAAAAATCTTAAAACCGTGATTTTAAGACATCGTAAAGAAAATTTAAAAAAATGCAGCCTGCGGGGGCTAGAAGATCGACCTGATTTTAAATTTTTTACATATCCAAAATCTTTTCCTGAAAATCTTGAAGGGTATTTTCTCTTGTGTATGGAAGGAGAAGAGTTGAGTGAAAAAGATAAGGACATGGGCATTTTTTTGATCGATGGCACTTGGAAACTTGCTGAAAAAATGTACCGAAACCTTCCTTATTACCCCGATTTAAAAAAAAGAAGCTTACCAAAATCTTTTAAAACCGCCTACCCAAGAATTCAAACGGGCTGTTTAGATCCCGAAAGAGGATTAGCTTCAATTGAAGCCCTATATGCTGCATTTTTTATCTTAGGTCGTAGCACTGAAGGAATTCTAAATTATTACCCTTTCCAAAAACAATTCCTGACAATCAATCAAGTTCTCTAGGGGATAAAATTTCATGTGGATTAATAGAAAAAAACTAGCGGCATTTTACAAAAATTCAGCTGCGAATTATGACATTAACTTAAAAGAAAACAAAATCCTAGATCAAAAAGTCGTTGAGGCTATCTTAGAAGAAAAGAAAAAAATCACATCTTATTTCGTTAAACAACTTAAATCTCATAATAGAGAGATTCACATCGTGATTACAAATCAAACAGCTGTTGAATCAATATCTGTTTTTTCCTACAAAAATGATATATTTATTTTTGTTTCTGCAGCTCTATTGGCCAAGCCAATAGACTATCCAGATACAGATCCCAGTTATTGGGAATGGCTAGTCAACCATGAATGTACTCATATCAAAGGGAATCATTTACCTTGGATCTATTGGAGCAATCGTTTATTTACAATAAGCAATTTAGCTCTAATACTTAATTTGATACTTCCTTTTTCTATATTTTATAATTTGATATTCTGGCTTTTTTCTTTTACAACGCAACTTTTGATCCGCTTAGGAACAGAAATGCATGCTGATTACACCGCTACAAAGCTGATTTGCAATAGCAAGACCCTTGAATCAGCTTTACTTGCAATTGAACGGATGACAAATCAAGCTTATCTTTCCAATAAATATCACTATGTTTTGAGTTCTATTTTTGTTGATCCACATCCGCCACTGATTTTAAGGAAGTGGCTTATCAAAAAAAGGATCTCTTATTTGAGTCAAACCTCTTCATAGTTAAAGCCAACGAAATGGTTACTCAGATAATGTAATACCAATTTCAAAAAGAATAAAAACGATTAATAAAAATAAAAGCCATTTTCCTCCAATTAATTCATGGTGACCCGTTTTTTCTTTTTTAACATAACGCCGAACGAAGACCATTAAAACGGGCAATAAACCCAAAAGCAATACACAACCGATTCCACCAGCGTATTCAAGAGCCTTGAAAAAAATATGGGGATCATAAAGTGCAATTAAAGATGAAGGGATATAAATCAATAAGCAAAGGAGCATGCGTTTAGCCCCCTGTTTTGCTACTTTAAATCCATCAGCTAAAAAATCTAAAAGTCCTAAAGTCACGCCCAAAAATGAAGTGGTCAAGGCAAAAAATGCGAACGCTTGACCAACTACTGCAATTGGAGAATTTTTCAAAATATGCTTCAAAGGCTCTACTGCCGATAAGCCTAAAGCTTTTGCATGAATTAAATCAGGTAACGGGACAATCCCCTTAATTAAAAGATCCCATAAAATATAAGCTAAAAAAGGAATCGTCGTCCCGACAAAAATTGAATACCGAATCGCCTTCCGATCCCTTTTCAAATAATCTGTCAAAGTAGGCATAATCCCTTGATAACTAAAAGAAGTAAAAATTACAGGTAGCGCTATGATCGCATAGGGAAAATCAAACCGCTTTAAATGATAAACATCCACATGTTGAAAGCTAAATCCTACGAATGCAAAATAGCTGACAATTAATCCTATCATTAACAGGAGATTCATTTTATCAACTACCTTAGTTCCTAAAAATACGCAAAAGCCAAAGAGTACTGTAAACAAACAAAGGCTAAGCTGATAATGATGACCTGTAAAAAAAAGACCATTGATCATACTTGCCCCACCCGCGATGTAAGCGATTGTCAAACAGTAAAATAAAAATAAATAAAGACCCCAAGCCAAAAACTTTCCGAATTTCCCTAAATAAAATGAAGCCATCGACACCAAATTAGCATGCTCATGCAAACTCAAAGTCACCTCAAGCATTAACAACCCCGTGGCCATGCTAAAAAGCCAACAAAAACCATAAATTACAAACGCTGGAAAAAATCCTGCCTGAGCTGTAGCTAACGGCAAAGCCAACATCCCTGCACCGATGGCGGATCCCGCCACTAAAAAAGATCCACTTAAAATCTTAGAAAATAAACTGTTATGTTTCATATAGATGCTCTTTAGACTAAAGCACTCATTCTAATCTCTTTTTTTTAATTGTGACACGAGAAATTTTTATCTGTAGAAAATTGAGGAAGTTTCTTAAAATTATCCTTTTTAACCGAACCAGTAAAAATTGTGAAACCGACCATATACGAATATACACAGCATAAAATTGATATCGAAAAAATCGATAAAGATGCTCTATACGTCATTTCCACTCTTCAACATTATGGACACCTATCCTATTTAGTAGGGGGATCTATTAGAGATTTGTTGCTGGGTAGAAACCCTAAGGATTTTGATGTATCCACTTCAGCAAAACCTGAAGAAATAAAAAAAATTTTCCCGGGATGTCTATTAATCGGAAGACGTTTTCGCTTAGCTCATGTGCGATTTGGAAAAAAAGTGATTGAAGTCTCAACATTTCGATCAGGCGACAACCAAGAAGATCTTCTAATTACACAAGACAACACATGGGGAACCCCTGAGCAAGATGCGCTCAGAAGAGATTTTAGAATCAACGGATTATTTTACGATCCTATTACGCAAACGATCATTGATTACGTAGGGGGATTTGAAGACACACAGAAAAAAACGCTTCAAGCCATAGGCGAACCGTACATTCGCTTTCGTCAAGATCCTGTTCGCATGATTCGGCTTCTAAAATTTCAAGCCCGCTTTGATTTAAATGTCGATGAAAAAACTAAAATCGCCCTTCTGGAAAATCGGCATGAAATTTTAAAAAGTTCTCAAGCTAGAATTTTTGAAGAGCTCTTGAGAATGCTTGAATCTGGATCTTCTTGCAAATTTATTGAGTTGATGAAAGATGCAGGATTGCTAGAACCTCTTTTACCTCATATTTCCCATTTTTTAGAACATGACCTCACCGCATCAATAGCTCTTTATTTGAAAGAAATGGATCATCTATTTGCCAAGCACAACCAACTTGAAGTAGAAAGATCTGTTTTATTAAGTTGTCTTGTTTATCCGTTAGTAGAAACTAAACTTAAAAAGATTTTTCAAGAAAATATTCAAAAATTTCATTTTGGGATTGTGCAACAAGAGACAATATCAGCTGTTGACCATGCATTTGCCCCATTTTTTCACGTCCCGAGAAAGATCAAAGGAATTATCACTTCAATTTGCACAACCCAATTCAGATTTACCCCAATCAGCGGAGCTAAGCCTAAACAGTTTAAACTGCCTCCTATAGAAAATGTCATTCCCGCTTTAAAATTCTTAAATCTGCGCAGTAGAATTTACCCATCTCTTAAACCTCTTTGGGAAGAATGGAAAAAAATTGCGGATGGGATCAAACGGGAAGCAAAACCTAAAAACAACCATAAACGTAGAAGATTTAGAAGACGTAGATGATAAAGCAAGTGAAAGTTGGTGAAATTGAATTTAGCTATTTCGGTCCCAACCTAACTGAGGGTCTTCTCCCCTCCATCTTTTATTTTGCTCTTTCAGCAAAAGATAGTTTAACAATAGACCCCTACAATCAACCAATCTCATTTATCGACAATCAAAAATTTAGAATTTTTTCATGCGATCTTCCAGAACATGAAGCTGATAAATCCCCTTATGATGCAATTGGAAAATGGATCGAAAAACTTTCTAAAGGTGATGATTTACTCACCTGTTTTTTCGATAAACTCTTTGATGCTTTTCATCTTTTAAAAGATAAAGGACAGATCGATTTTAACAAGATCGCTTTTATGGGACTTTCTAGAGGTGCTTTTGTCGCAACTCATATCGCTTCCCGCTTTACTGAATCGATCCCAATTGTGGGATTTTCACCTTTGACCTTATTATCTGAAGTCAAAGAATCAAAAGAATATGGATGGGGCTCCAATCATCTCGACTTACCTTCCCTTTACTCAAAATTATTCAATAAACAAATCCGATTTTATATCGGAAATCGAGATACGCGTGTCAGCTCAAAAAATTGCGCTCATTTTATTTTAGAATTAGCTGATCGAGCATATGATGCTGGATTTAAATCTGCTCCCATAGAATTAAAAATATTTCCATCCATCGGCTATATGGGGCATGGGACCCCAAAAACTATCTTTCAAGATGGGGCTAGCTTTATCACAGCGCTCTTAAAAAATGAATAAGACGATTTTTATTTTTGCTGGGGAACAAAGCGGTGATACAATAGGAGGCCACCTTGTTCAATTACTCAAATCCCAATCATATAATTGTATAGGAGTCGGCGGCTCAAAAATGGCGCAACAAGGAATGGAAATGATCATGTCGATAGATCAATTCCAAATCATGGGATTTTTTCAAGTGGTTAAAAACCTACCGAAAATAATCGGTCAATTTTATCATTTAAAAAAAATCATCTTTGAGCGTAATCCCGATTTCGTTCTTTTTATTGACTACCCAGGCTTTTCGTTAAAAATGGCTAAAGCTTTAAAAAGATCGAAATTCAAAGGCAAAATTATTCAGTATGTCTGTCCAAGCATTTGGGCTTGGAAAAAAGGACGAAAAAAAATTTTAGAGCGCTATTTCGACCTTCTTTTCACACTTTTTCCTTTTGAAAAAGCTCTATTTAACAATTCGCCTCTTAAAGCCGTGTGGTGTGGTCATCTGTTGGCTAATCAAGAAATAAAACCTATTCGAAAAAAATATTTAATGTTGTTTCCTGGTTCGAGAATGTCAGTAATCGAGCAAAATCTACCTCTTCAACTTAAAGCAGCAAAGCTCATTCAAAAAGACCTCGATCTCCCTATAGCCATTTCTTGCGCAAGAGCTGATCTTCTTGGCCTGATTCAAAAGTTAAATCACGACAATTTTCAAATTTTTAACGATGGCTCAGAAAAAGAGCAGGCTTTAGCAGCGATAGCAACATGCGGAACCATCACTTTAGAGTTGGCATTACTTCAAATTCCAACCGTTGTGACCTATCAGTTAAAAAAAATAGATGCCTGGATTGCAAGGACTATTTTCAAATTAAATTTACCGTTTTATTGTATTGTAAACATCTTATTAAATCGGGAAGTTCTCCCTGAATTTGTACAAACAGTTATCGATCCGAATTCAATCGCTCAATCTTTAAAAAAATGTTTAAATTTAAATTTCCCACACGAAGATTTAAAAAAACAAGTTTACAACAAAGAACATGACCTCATTTTTATTAAAGCAATAAAATCTCTTACCTCCCCCATCTAAAAGCTTTTCATAAGGTGACGGAACCAAAAAAACTACACAAGAAATAACGAAAAATGTATGATTTTTGGCAATCACAACCTCGAAACCCTAGAGGAATCATCCGCAAAGGTGTTTCAGACTGTTTATTTAAATTTCTAAAAGGTTTTTATCATTCATGAGCGATGAATTAGTTATTTACATAGACAGACTAACAGAAGGTAAAATCGAGCAAATTGATTGTTTGATTTCACCTGAATTTATGGAGATTGAGGAGCCTGACCTTCGATTTATGGATCCTGTGAAAATAAAAGGTTCTTTTTACACAACGCCCGATCACTTAATTGGACATTTACAAGTATCCACTTATCTGCAAATGCCTTGTGCAATATGTGATGAAACTTTTGCGGTTCCCATTGCAATTGAGGACTATTATATAACAGAACCTTTAGAAAATATCCCTTCTGGGTTATACTATCCACAAGAAGGCATTCGTGAAGCAATATTGATTGAAACCCCAAGCTTTTACGAATGTAATGATGGTCATTGCCCCGATCGCATGGCCTATGCTCCATTTATGAAGCAGAAAGGGAAAGAAGAAAATTACAAAGTAGAAAAAGAAAAAAGCTATTTGCCTTTTAAAGACCTTGAATAGTTAAATTATACAGTTGAGATAGGAGAACCCAATGGCAGTACCACGTAATCGCCATTCTAATGCTAGAAAAAACTCAAAGCGTGCACACCATGCGAAAACACCTAAAGTGACGCATGCTTGCAAAAATTGCGGTAAACCAACCTTATCCCACAGAATGTGCCTTGCATGCGGCCACTATTCTGGAAGATCGGTTGTAGCTTTAGAAGCAGAAAAATAAAAAAAAAGGATTTGGCCTTATGCACCCATCGGCCAAACCCCTTATCGGTATAGACTTGATGGGAGGAGACAATCCTCCTCATCTGTTACTTCAAGGAATTCTTAAATCTCTTGAATATAGTCCTATACCTGTTTCATTTGTTCTTTTTTGTGATCAAGCTCATGCCACCCAAGTCCAAGCATTATCAGATGCTTATGCTTTAAATCATCTCACTTCATTTCAGTTGGTAATTTCAAAAGAACACATCACCTTACAAGATCCCCCTCTTTATGCATTCAAATCTAAAAGAGAGTCTTCTCTTTGGATGGGGATTACATATCTTAAAGAAAAAAAAATCGATGCATTTATTTCCGTGGGGAACACAGGTGCGCTTTTAGCTATTGCCCACTTTTCTTTAGATTTGCTGCCTAATATCAATCGACCAGCACTTTTGACTCGCCTTCCTACGATGAAAAATTGTGTGACTTTAATGGATGTTGGAGCAAATACCGTAGCGACAAAAGATCACCTCCTTCAGTATGCTATTATGGGAAGCGCCTATCTTAGAGCTTTAGGAAAATCAAATTTCTCAGCAGGTCTTTTAAATATTGGAACAGAAGAGCACAAGGGTACAGTAGAAAGAAAAGAAGCATTTGCTTTAATAAAAGAACTTCATTTAACTACACCAGAAGTTCTTCCCCATTTTTTTGGAAATATTGAACCTCAAGATGTTTTTTCAGGTCTTTGCGACCTTGTCATCACCGATGGTTTTTCAGGGAATATCTTTTTAAAATCTGCTGAAGGGACCTCTCAATTAATTTTAAACACAATCAAAAAACAAGCTCATCACATCATTTCAGAAAATCAAGTCACCTCTTTAATTCAAGGATTAAGACCTTTTTTTGAACATGAGGTCAATCCCGGAGCGCTTCTTACAGGAGTAGACGGAATTATCATTAAATGTCACAGCTATTTTGATGGCAAAGCCATCTATCATGCGATAAGTCACGCCATAGAGCTAATTCAAGGTAATTTCATCGATAAAATTAAAAAAAATCTTGCCTGAGGAATACCTTGCGCATTTTTTTTTATTGAGGCTATAATTAAGAACAAAAAAGCCTTATTGAAAAAAGGCCATCACAACAAAACCTCCTATTGGTACTCACAATGAAAGAGTTATTACTCAATATCGAATCGAAAGAGATGCGTTATGCCATCATGAAAAATGGTCAGCTCATCGATTTGGTTGTTGAACGAAAAAAAACGAGACAACTTACAGGGAATATTTACAAAGGGTTTGTTACAAATATTTTAAAAAATATTCAATCAGCTTTTATCGATATCAACGAAGGGGAAAACGGATTTATCCATATTTCAGATATCTTAGAAAACACCCAGAAATTTCAAGATATGTTCGACATGGATTTTGAATGGGAATATGACATTTCAGATTTAAAAAGCGGACAATCTAAAGAGACAGATATCTCTAAAATTTTAAAACCAGACCAAGCAGTACTTGTTCAAGTTGTAAAAGAGCCTATTGGAACAAAAGGAGCAAGGTTAACATCAAATGTTTCCCTTCCTGGCCGTTATCTCGTAATGCTGCCGAATAATCCTCACCGCGGTGTCTCTAAAAAAATTCAAGATAAACAAGCTAGAGATCGCCTTAAAAAAATTATCCGCGCTTTTGAAATGCCTAAAGATATGGGTCTGATTTGTAGGACAGCAAGTGCGCATGCAACTACAGAGCAATTAATCGATGAAGCCACCGAGCTTACAAAAGCTTGGCAAGGGATCATAGACGGATTTCATCATGCCTCATCTCCAACCTGTCTTTATCAAGAATCAGATTTGGTCAAGCGGGCTCTGATGATTGCAATCGACAAAAAATTTGATCGACTTTTAATCGATGATTATCAAGTTTACACACAATGCCAAAGGCTTTGTAAAAAATTTTCCACCGATGAAACTTTAAAAATTGAATTTTACCGCGATAAAATCCCGATGTTTGAACGATTTAACGTTGAAAGGGAAATTGATAAAGCTTTGAGAAGAAAAATTTGGTTGCCAAGTGGCGGGTATCTTTATTTTGATCGCACCGAAGCGATGCATACAATTGATGTTAACTCTGGCCGAAGCTCATCTGGAACTGCTTCAGGAGATGTAGAAGAAACTTTGGTTAAAATCAATATGGAAGCTGCAGAAGAGATTGCCAGACAGTTGAGAATCCGAAATGTCGGAGGTTTAATTATCTGTGACTTTATAGACATGCAGTCT
>JACCDV011166920.1_pt1 | contig 13368 bp, 11 predicted proteins | sample 7446131 | NCBI WGS metagenome assembly JACCDV01 (sample SAMN15323448, study PRJNA562643) | freshwater metagenome | isolation source: river surface water | place: USA:Blue River Watershed | collected 2017-08-17 | reverse complement strand
TGCCCAAGAACTAGCTGCTCAAGCTGACCTTGTGATTAAACGAGGCGCATTAGAACAGATTACTGGCAAACAAATCACTCGGGTTAAATCACTGAGCGACACTGCCAAAATCGAAACGGTGGCTAAGGACAGAAAAGTAAAACTTAAAAAAGGTGAAAAACCAAACAAGGTGAATGTTGAAGGCGCCTTGACGGTTACCCCTGGTCAAACCATGCAAGATTGGGTTAAGCAAGCTGAAGATGTCAGCTACTCGATCATTGCAAGCAAACTTTCTTATGATGTGGCCACCAAAGAGACTAAACGCGCTTACGCTGGTCATGCACCATCCGTCGATTTTGTAGTTCAGCGTGGTTACACTGACAGTGATGGCACTTTTGCTTTAGATGGCCGCGTGATCTCATCTAAAAGTTATTCGACACAAGCCACTGTGCAGCTGACAGTACCAATTTTTTCGAGTGGCTACAACCAATCACTGGTCCGAGAAAAAGCAGCTTTAGCGAACAAAGCATTGGCCGATTTGGAAAACACGCGCCGCTCTGTGGCGCAAACCACACGTCAAGCTTATTTAGGATTTAACAATGGCTTGGCTCAAGTCAAAGCGTATGAAGCTGCTGAAGTTTCAGCATTGAGTGCTCTAGAGTCAAACAAGCTGGGGTATGAAGTGGGTGTACGCATCAATATTGACGTTCTAAACGCACAAGATACTTTATTCACCACGCGCAGAGATTTGGCCAAAGCTCGCTATGACACCATCTTGAACGGCCTCAAGCTCAAAGCTCAAGCCGCAGTTCTAAGTGATGAAGATCTACAAGCTGTGAATGCTTTGTTGAAGTAACTAATTAACTTAATTGCAATCAACTTCAGCTAATTTAGTTTTTCAACTTCAACTTCGCAAACGCCTCAGCAAAAGCGGTATTTCCTAGAGGTACAGATGAAGCTTGCTGCCTTTGACTAGGGGGCTTACCAGAAGACTGAAGTGATCCTTTTGCACTACTGCCACTAGCTCTCTCACTAGACTGTGATCGAGCTCCAGCATTTGATGGTGCAGCATCATTTAATTTCATCGTTAAACCAATGCGCCGACGTTTTACATCCACTTCAAGCACTTTGACTTTGACTACTTGCCCAGCCTTAACCACCTCATGAGGATCTTTCACAAATTTATCAGCCAAGGCAGAAACGTGTACCAAACCATCTTGATGCACCCCGATATCAATGAAGGCGCCAAAGGCTGCTACGTTCGTCACTACGCCCTCTAAGATCATCCCTGGGATCAATTGATTGATATCTTCCACACCTTCTTCGAAGGTCGCAGTCTTGAACTCAGGGCGCGGGTCGCGCCCAGGTTTTTCTAATTCAGCCAAAATATCTTTGATGGTGACAACACCAAATTTGTCATCAACTAACTGCTTCATCACATCGTTAGCGGCTACCTTACTGATCAATTCTTTATTACCCAAAACTGCTGTGACGGGTTGACCCAGTTGCTTGAGTATTTTTTCTACTAAAGGATAAGACTCAGGGTGAACCGAAGATTGGTCTAAAGGATTATCACCCCCTGTGATGCGCAAGAAACCCGCTGCTTGCTCAAATGCTTTATCACCCAGACGTGGCACCTCTTTCAAAGACTCACGATTATTAAAGCGCCCTTTACTGTCTCTAAATGAAACAATATTTCTGGCAAGACCTGCATTAAGACCAGATACTTTTGAGAGCAAAGGAACTGATGCAGTATTTAAATCAACACCCACCGCGTTCACACAATCCTCTACTACTGCATCCAAGGTCCTAGATAACTGGAATTGGTTTACATCATGCTGATACTGCCCCACTCCAATCGCTTTAGGTTCAATCTTCACCAACTCAGCCAAAGGATCTTGCAGTCTGCGGGCAATCGATACTGCTCCACGCAAAGAAACGTCTAACTCTGGAAATTCAAGGGCGGCTAATTAGAAGCAGAATAAACAGAAGCACCCGCTTCAGATACCACGATCTTTTGTAAACCAAAATCACCCGAAGATGATTTTTGACTATTTAATAACTTCATCAAATCTTTGATCAGGCGATCAGTCTCTCGGCTCGCCGTGCCATTACCAATCGCCACCAATGAGACTTGGTGCTTGACACACAAGGCTCCCAAAATGGCCAATGAACCATCCCAATCTTTGCGTGGCTCATGAGGGTAAATGGTGGTGGTTTCCAATAGCTTTCCAGTGGCATCAACCACGGCTACCTTGCAACCCGTTCTGATTCCTGGATCTATCCCCATCACCACTTTTGGGCCAGCAGGAGCGGCCAATAAAAGTTCGTGGAGGTTGCGTGCAAAAACTTTGATCGCTTCCGTCTCAGCTGCTTCGCGCAATTGTGTAAACAATGCCATTTCTAATGACAAAGACGTTTTTACACGCCATGTCCAACGGCACACCTCTGCTAACCACTTATCTGCAGCACGACCCAATGACTCAATGCCCACATGCTTGGCAATCATCACCTCACATGGATGCGGTATCAATGCCTCTTGAGCCTCTTCCAAAGATAACTTCAGTTGTAACACTCCCAACTGACGGCCCCTGAACAAAGCCAAAGCACGATGAGAAGGAACCAAACGAATTGGTTCTGAGTAAGCGTAGTAATCTCGAAACTTTTCTTCTTCAGCCATTTCTTTGCCATCAACGACTTTAGCTGTGAACAAACCTTGTGACCATAAGAATTCGCGTAACTTGGCTAACAGTGGCGCCATCTCAGAAAACTCTTCTGCCAAAATATCTCTTGCCCCATCCAAAGCTGTTTTGACATCTGGCACAAATGGCACGCCACCATTCACACTCTCATCACCCGCTTGAGACTTCTTCAAATCCTCAGTACTGATTGCTGCATAAGCAGCAGAATCAATATTGATGTATTTGGCAGCTTCAACTTGGGGATCTAGCTTTGGATCGGCCATCAAAGCACGCGCCAAGGGCTCCAAACCTGCCTCTCTGGCAATCATTGCCTTGGTGCGGCGCTTTGGCTTGAATGGCAAATAAAGATCTTCTAAAGTCTGCTTGGTATCAGCAGCCCCAATCGACTTCATCAATGCATCTGTTAACTTACCCTGCTCATGAATCGATTTCAAAATGGCTGCGCGGCGATCTTCAAGTTCGCGCAAATACAACAAACGTTCTTCAATGCTGCGCAATTGGGTGTCATCCAAGCCACCGGTGACTTCTTTACGATAGCGGGCAATGAATGGCACGGTCGAACCCTCATCCATCAAAGCGATTGTCACCTCAATTTGCTGAGGACGCACCTTCATTTCAGCAGCAATTTGATGAGTGATGCGCACGGCAACTTGTGAAGCGGATTCTAGTGTTAATTCAGACATGGAGTGATTCAATTAATAAATGATGATGAATAAAAAATGGACTTAAAAATAGTCTTGATGAAGATGCTTACTTCTTGAGCAATGTTGGTAATTGAGCGAGAAAATCTTTGGCAACCAAAGAATTTCCAAAATCAGAATAGTGATCGCCATACGCGTATAAAAATTGACCATCACGCGCGATACCGCAACGGTTACCAGGAATATCGCACACCACTGGTATCGGATCATAGATGATTAAACGGGGATGCCTCTTTTGTAACTCAGCAATCCACAAGCGGTATCTTTCATTGATTTCTAAATACTGCTCATACGTCATGCTGCACCGAGGATTTTCTTTGCGGAAAAGAAATTGATTGAAGAAATCACTATTGGTTAAACCTCCACTGATACAACTTCTTGGATCAGGAAAGCCTGGATGGTCGACTAAAAAAGCAGCTCTTTTGCCAGATTTTTCAATCGCAGCCACGGCATTACTAACTCCTAGCAAACTTTCATCAAACAAAGGACTAGCCATCAGATCAGCACGCGTATAAGCATCTAGAACACCAAATAAATTTCGTGCTGCAGGAGCAATCAAAACCATCTGGATGGTTGGATGATTGGTAAATACATCAATAGCATATTGATTCAAGTGTGCAATGCTAGCCACCCGCGGAATATCCCCAACAATCGGGGCCACATTACCAATCATCATCCATGTGCCCAAAGAAGAATCTGGATTCTTCACCGCTTCTCGAGCGAGACCATAAAAAAGTGCTTCACCCTTGCTATCACCCCAAACTGCAAAACTTGGTTTTTGATCCTGCGGACTGTAGCAAGAATTGAGAATCTTCTTTGCCTCCGCAGGTATGCCACATTCCTTTAACCACAAATATCGATCTCCGCCCATCACCAGTGAAGCAGGATCCGCATTCAGCGCCACGGAATGACGCATCCCCATACCTTTGGTTTTGTAGACCGTCAAACCAGCCAAGGCCACCAATAACATGCTCACCGACAAAATCACGATCAAAGGCTTTTTAGAAGTGGATTGGCGAATTGGCTTTTCTAAACAATAAAAAGTCAAAGCAGCAAATATAAAACTGAGACACACCATCGCCCAACGAGTCTCCACGGGAGGTGTTTCAGAATAAATAATTCTGGCAAATGACAACAAAGGCCAATGCCACAAATACAAGGGAAAACTGATCAAGCCAACCCAAACCAAGAACCGATTAGATAAAAGTACTTGATTGACTAGAGCCGTAGGACCCGCCAAGATCAACAAAGCAGCACCACAAGCAGGTAGCAAAGCCCACCAACCTGGAAACGCTCGAGTTTCATGAATCACCACAAAACTAATTGCCAATAAAACCAAACCCAGCACTGAAAGACTTGCTTGACGTGACTCGATCCATTTGGCCACTGAATGAATCGGATGGATGGCTTGATGAGCCACCAAGGCTCCGATTGCTAATTCCCAAGAACGGGTCAAGGGAGAATAAAAAGTACCACTTGGATCCACCTGAATCCGCCAAATGTTCAAAGTAAAAGAAGCAATAGCCAGTAAAAGGATGACACTCAAGACATGCCATGAGCGCTTGACCACAAAAAACAGCAACAAGGGCCAAACGATATAGAACTGCTCCTCAATTCCCAAGGACCACAAATGCAATAAAGGCTTGGTATCTCCCGAGACATCAAAATAACCGGCTTCTTTCCAAAATAAGACGTTGGCCACAAACCCGGCACCACCTAAGACATGCTTACCCAAAGCTCGGTATTCAATCGCAGTCAGAACCACCCAACCCAACATCAAACAAAATAATAAAACCAGGATAAGCGCTGGGAAAATGCGGCGCACACGTCGTGCGTAGAAATGAGCAATGCTGTATTGCCCTGCCTGAATATCTTTTAACAAAATACTGGTGATTAAATACCCAGAAATAACAAAAAAGATATCCACACCAACAAAACCACCTGGCAAGATTGATGGGAAGGCATGAAAAATCACCACTGGCAAAATTGCCAGGGCTCTTAAACCGTCAACATCTGCGCGATAAGAAATAGAATGATTTATCACAAAGCTTAAGGCATTTGATGGGTGAAAGAATGCGGCAATAACTCATTAAGTGCTTGCATCACAACATCCACTGAAGGTGCTTGACCCCTGTCACCCAAGTTGCGAATCTGATCAGACCAATAACCCTCAGTTTTCCAAAGTGGTGAATCACAATACAACTCAATGGTTGGGCGATTCAAAATCGCTGCCAAATGAGTCAAACCCGTATCAACACCCACGGTGACCGTTGCTCCAGCAATAATGCCAAAAGCATCAGCAATGCTAAAAGAATTTGGCACAATTGCTTTTGATCCCTGCAATGAACGATGCTCGGAAATCTTCTTGGCAATTTCTAAGCTAACTGCTTTTTCCTTCTCATTGCCCCAAGGCAATATCACCTGAATATCCCTAGCCACCAAAGATTTACCAATGGTGACCCAATGATCATTAGGCCAACGCTTTGATGCGCCCGCAGTCGCATGAAAACACATCGCATAAGGCTTACTCACATCAAAACCCAAATCAATGCGGGTTGAAGCAAAACCTAACTTCGCAGCATCCAGCAAAGATTGAACATAAGTGGCTGGATAAAATTGCGGGGGCGAGGACAAGCGATCAGGCACGGGTTGATCGATGGCTGCAGCAGTCACCCATCTTGAGCGATCCACCGCATGACAATGAAACGGCACTTGTACAGAATCAGTATAAAAACGACGAGCCCACGGCTCGTAACCAGAAAACTCGGTTTGATTCGCCAGACCAAAGACAGCTGCCGTCTTGTGCTGATTGGCTAAATGAGTGACCCATGCTGACTTCAGTAAACCTTGAGTTTCAATGATCAAATCGTAGTTAGAGAACGCACCTGACTTAAATTGCTCTTTAAATAAAATATATTCCTGAATGCTACGAATAAACTCACCACGCTTCAAGGCTTTTTTCCACCGCCTAAAAGCCAAAGGAATGATGTTATCTATCCCACGCAAAGAACCATCAGAAGATAAGGAAGTGCTCTTTAAAGGCACCAAAAGGCCCACATAGCCCTCTTCCACCACCCAATCGATTTGAGCATCTGGATACTTGGCACGCAAATCCCAAACAATCGGCAAATTGTGTAAAACATCGCCCAAAGAGGACAACTTAACGATCAAAATCTTCATGGGAACATTTTATCCCTTGCAAGTGATTAGATCGCCTTTTCTAAAAGACTTCTTTTTAATTTTGTCTCCTCAGAACAGCTCCACCCTTTGGAGGTTTCTTTCATGATGAGATAGATCACTTGCTCGGTGTGGTTCATGGCATTGACCAAATTTTTAACCTTTTGATTTCCATCCGAATGAGCTGCAAAAATTACTCTTAAAAGACTATCGGCATATTTTGGTAATTTCCCAGTTTTTTCCCACTTAGCAACAGCTTGCTCAGTCACCCCAAACTGAATGCCCAAAGATTTCTGAGACAACAACATAGACTGACGAATATAGCGAAACTCCGCTCCTGTTAAATGAGCAGGCTTCATGATCAATGCTTTGCAAATAGCCATGGTCAAACCATCCTGATCTTCAATAGAAACAGTCTTTCCATAGGGACTTTTTTCAATCTTAAAACCATTGGCCAACCAAATATTTCTCAACCCACCATCAGTGAAGTGATACATGTTTTTCATTTAACCCTCCTCACATCAATAGCCGTAATGACAACACCCTTTGTGGCCGAATCATTTTCAAGAGCAACAATGATTGCTAACTCTCTACCTGCCACAAATCTTTCTACTCTGCACTTTAAATATCCAGTGTTCATATCAGTTTCAGGCTCCCGCTTTATTAAGCCTCTATGTAAAACTTCAAAAACGAGAGCTCTTGTTATTCCCCTCTCTTTCATCCTTGAAAGGCAATGAAATGTGAAATAAATTCTTTTTGAATCTTTTGCAATTTCTTTAAGAAGCTTTTCTAAAGCTATTTTTCTTGGCATGCTAAAAACTATACAAAGTATAGGTCATAAATAAATTAAAGGGGAATAATTATACTTTCTATAATTAAATAGAGCTACAAAAAATCAGCCTCTATTACCAGAACAAACTTTAAAGTCCATGCCCAACTCCACAATATTTAGATTGACTGGCTTGATTAAGAGCCACATCACGCTAAACTAACGCAATGACCATCACATTTGAAACCAAGGTTTGGGAAAACGACTGGGAACTCGTTCTCAAAACATCGCGCCTCAAAGATTTGATCGATCGCTGCAAGCATCCTCTGGATCATCGGGTTCTTTACATCAATAATGTCAAAAACCCCACTGAAGTTGAACAGCATGCTCAGCGACTGATCGATGATGGTGTGATTGATCAATTTGTGCATGTTCACGAACATGCACAAGCTGCTTTGGATTTCTTTGGCTTAAGCAAAGAAAAGTTGGGCAAAGGTTACTACTACTCAATTGCTGAGCTGGTTTCAATCTATCTCACCAAAACCAAGTACCTATTGCATTTCTCAAGCGACTCGATTCCGGAGAAGAATATTTCAGTGCCTTGGCTACAACAGGGTATTGACTTACTTGAGCGCCGGCCTGACGTCAAAGTCTACAATCTAACTTGGAATCGCAGATACCAAGAAGCCATTAATGAAGCTTTGCAGCAAGATGATGACTTCTATTACGGCTATGGGTTTTCAGATCAAATGTACCTGGTCAGAACTGCCGACTTCAGAGCACCCATCTATGAAGAATTTCACGAGGCTTCTAAGCGATACCCTCAATATGGTGGTGAGCTTTTTGAAAAAAGAGTCGATTCATGGATGCGCAACAATCAGTGCATCAGAGCCACGCACCGACATGCCAGCTATTTACATCAAAATTTCACCAAACACGATTTGGTTAAAAAAATCGCGATTGCTCTGAACTACCCGACCTTACTTAGCAAGTAATCAGACCAGCGCTCCTTATTGGCAACCAAATAAGGTGGGAACTGCTCATCGATCTCTTGTAATTGATACCGAGCGCGGGGCTTATTGATATCTCTTCCTGAACGTATCAGAGCAATGATACGTTCAGGATTTTTGTGATCTACTTGATTGAACTCCTGATGAGCGGTGCTTTCGATTTTCTTGATAATGTTTTCAATTGAAAACACCCAGGTGAAATGCCAGCCCCCATCCTGAATCACCTGGTTCTTAAATAATTTGAACCACGCACGCTTGATTCCTCGTAAAAAACCTGAGGACTTAAAAATACGCACGCTGGTGGCATTGCCCTTAAAGTAATCAACAAAATACTCATAAGTCGTGATCTTGGTGCCATGCCAAACATTGCTATTAGGGATTAACTTCTCATTGGCATCAACATCACCTACCCAATAATTATTCAAGTAATAACTGTAATAGCGCTGACAAAGATCACCACGCTTATAAGAACGATCGTAGGCCTGAATAGCAGCAGGCTTTGGAATCTCATCCAAATCTGAAATTAAGATCAAATCTTCAGGCCTTGCATCATACAAACCATTGGCCACATTGTTACGAATAAAGTTCTCATTCTTCCAAAAACCGTTGGGGCCGGAAGGACGCTCATCTAGGCGGATATAGCGAATCTTTGAAGCATATTTCTTGAACTTTTCAGGATTAAACTCGGTGGCTCTGTCTTTACCTGCATGAGTGTATGAGGCCTCAGAAATCACAAAAAAATCAACGTGATCCCAAAGAGTTTCTAGGCGGAGCTCCAAGAGCATGTCTTCATTGAAATAGCAAAAACAATCGTAGACACGTGGCTTCATCATGGCGATAAACTCTTTTAAATTTTAGGGCGATTCTTTGTATAATAAATCATGCCAAAGCTTATAAATCAATTACTTAGCTTTCCACAGTCTCTGGGCTACATATCAGCCCCGCTACAAGGTTCAGCCAATCGTTCATTAGACCTGCTTACCTGCTTAAGCTTGGCACTATTCCCCCTACTCTACATGACCCTAAGGGGCTGGACTAATTATTTTGTATTCATCCTTTTATTACTGGCGATTATTCACTTTGCCACCAAGCCACGCACACCACTAACTCTTAAAGATAATGCCAAACATCATCGTCTAGCGACCTGGGCCATCATCTTCACCTTGGCCTCACCGATCTTGGCCATCTTTTTCAGCCAATTATTTCGCGGTGAATTCACGAGCACCGCTTTTGACGGCCCCAGCCGTTTTCTTCTGGCTATCCCAGTATTTCTTTACCTCAAAGACAGATCTTTCAACTTCACCAAAATCATTGAGTGGATCATCCCCATCTCTTTGATCATCTGCTTGGGTGCTTATTTACTGAATCCAGCCGCTTCCGAGGAATGGGGTGGTCGAGCAGCCAGTTACTTTGTAGACACAAACACGTTCGGCGTTTACTGCTTGATCCTCGGATTCATCTGCTTAGCGAGTATACGCAGCAATGATGCAAAAGAATCTACAACCCTGACCATTTTAAAATTACTTGGCTTTGCAATTGCTTGCTACCTGGCCATTCAATCGCAATCAAGAAGTGCGTGGACGGCTGGTTTGTCATTGATCATTGCCATCTCATTCATACAACTCTACAGAAAACATCGCTTAGCACCTTGGGGGATGATTTTTATTGGAATTCTTTCAATAACCATTATTTACTTATCTTCAGCCAGTACTCAAATGCGAATTGGACAAGTAATCCACGAAATTAGCGAATATTTAAATGGGGGTAATTTAGACACCTCCACCGGCATCAGAATATCGATGATGCGCGTTGCTGTTCATCTAACGATGGAATATCCTCTAACAGGATTGAAGGACGGCATCATGCCGCCGCTGAACTCGATTCCAAGTATTCAACCCTACTACAGCGAACTATTGGAATACACCACAATCAAAGCAGGGGTTCACACAGAAATTTTGGCCCAAGGCGTGCGCTCTGGCATTTTTGGATTGATTTCCTCCACAGCTCTGTTCTTAGTCCCTGGCTTTGTATTCTGGAAACGCCTCAATCATCCGAATCAACAAATTCGCAATGCCGCAATCATTGGGTTTGTTTTAGTCTTGGGCCTTTTCATCGCCGCCTTAACTATTCAAGTCTATAACTTGAAGTACACCTCTTCATTCTATGCACTCATGATTGCAGCCCTGTCTGCACAAGTGCTACAAAATCATTCAACAGCCAATCAGTAAAAGGATGGTGACCCATGAATAAAAAAAAATACTCACTCACCTTCGCTTGTTATAACTCAGTCGGATACACCAAGCTATGCGTTGAGAGCATGATTAAACACGGCACCCCTTTAGACCGCTTGGTGGTGGTTGATAACGGCTCCAAAGATGAAACCAGAGACTATCTAAGCACATTGCCTTTGGGCGGTAGGATCTTCAACTCTCAAAACCTGGGTTGTGGGGTTGCTTGGAATCAAGGTGCTTTGCACCTTCAATCCGAGTGGACCATTGTGATGAACAACGATGTCTTAGTTTCACCCAACTGGATTGAAAACCTGATTGGCGCAGCAGAAAGCCAAAACTTAAAAATCGTTTCACCTGCCTTGATTGAAGGCAAGCTTGATTATGACTTTGTAGCTTTTGAAAAAGAAGCTCAAGCAAGGATGAAAAATACCCATCGAATCGGTGCACGCCATGCAGTTTGCTTGGCCATTCATGAATCTGTTTGGATGGACATTGGCTATTTTCAGCCCGTTCCAAAACTTCTTGGTTACGAAGACACTATGTTCTTCCATGAAGCCAAGAAAGCCAATCTAAAAATGGCCATGACCGGTGCCTCCTGGCTACATCACTATGGCTCGATCACCCAAACAGCCATGAAGCTAGAGCGTGGCCTCAAAGAAAACCAAAATCTGCCTTACAGATACAACTACCGCCTTTTGAACCAATCATGGTTAGAGCGCAAGATGACCAAGATCAAGCGCAAGCGCCAAGAACGCATTTGGAGGGACGAAGAAGTGGAAAACTTCGGCATCTCCATGCACGGTATTCGGGAAAATGGTGGATTTAGATGGATTTAGGTGTATTTAAGAATATTTTTGCTTTATTAAGTAGTTTGTTACGAAATTTAAGGATAAAAAAATGCCTGTAATAGCACGCCATAATTATCTTTTTGAACCATTATCAGAACTTTGGGGCATCACTCCAACTCAATCCATCAGCATCCTTAGCATTTAAGATTGGCTGCCCTCCAATGCTAGGCCACTGAATCTTCAAATGAGGGTCATTCCAAATAATGCACTTCTCACTCGCTGCATGCCAGTAATCAGTCGTTTTATAAAGAAACTCAGCATTCTCAGACAAAACTAAAAAGCCATGTGCAAATCCAGGCGGTATCCACAACTGCTGTTTATTCTCTGCTGATAGCTCAACACCCACCCATTTGCCAAAAGTACACGATGTCTCTCGAAGATCTACCGTCACATCAAATACAGAACCACGACAAACTCTCACCAACTTTCCTTGAGTCTGCTCCATTTGATAATGAAGGCCACGTAAGACGCCTTTTTTTGAGGACGAGTGATTATCTTGGACAAATGTCACAGGGTGACCAACAGCGGTAGAAAATTCTTTTTCATTGAAAGACTCAAAAAACCAGCCACGGTCATCACCAAATACTTTTGGCTCAATGATCATTACATCAGGTATTGATGTGGGGATTACAGTAATGGGCATTTGAATCTCTTTAATTAAATAATCTTAAATTAAAAAAAGCTATCTTGAATAATTTCAACGGAGCTTTTTACTTTGTATTTTCACTTAGCATCTTTTCCAAATACTGACCGTAAGCATTCTTCTTCAGTGGCGCAGCTAACTTAAGCACATGCTCTGCAGTGATCCAGCCTTGACGATAAGCAATCTCTTCGGGACAAGCCACCATCAAACCTTGGCGTTTTTGCAATGTTGCAATAAAACCTGATGCATCTAACAAAGAATCATGTGTACCAGTATCTAACCATGCATAACCTCGGCCCATGATTTCAACTGTTAACTGATTCATCTTGAGATAGGCTTCATTAACCGCAGTGATTTCAAGCTCACCACGAGCACTTGGCTTGATAGATTTAGCAATATCACAAACCTGCTGATCATAAAAATACAAGCCAGTGACAGCATAGTTACTCTTTGGCTTTAAAGGCTTCTCTTCAATCGACAAGGCTTTAAAAGAATCATCAAACTCAACAACACCATAACGCTCAGGATCATTCACATGGTAGGCAAATACGGTGGCACCTGACGTGCGCTGATTGGCTGAATGAAGTTGATTGACCAACTCATGGCCATAGAAAATATTGTCACCCAGCACCAAAGCTGACGGATTATCACCAACGAACTCTTTGCCGATGATAAAAGCTTGAGCTAAACCATCGGGTGACGGCTGAACCGCGTACTGAATATGTAAACCCCATTGAGAGCCATCGCCCAATAATTCGCTAAAGCGTGGTGTGTCTTGTGGAGTGGAAATCAACAAAATATCCTTAATGCCAGACAACATCAAAGTGGTCAATGGGTAATACACCATGGGCTTATCGTAAACAGGCATTAGTTGCTTAGACACAGCTTGAATGACAGGATATAAACGAGTGCCTGAGCCACCCGCCAAAATGATGCCTTTACGATTCATGGTTATTCACCCACATTTTTAAATATTCCAATTCTTTTAATAATCAATTTTTGATCTAACTTTTGAGTGATTCTTCAACGACTTGTTTGACGTATTTTTCAACCTGATCATGCCAATGAGGATATTGTCCTGTAAAAGCCATTTCTGACAAGGCTTTTTTAAGCTTTTGATTATCAAGTCTTGAGTTATAGGGCCTTGCAGCAGGTAATGGGTAATCAGTCGCTGGTATTGGCATGATATTTTCAGATTTAATCTCGATACCCTCACCATAACTAGCAGCAGTCTCAATAGCAAAAACCGCCAAGCCATGCCAAGATACCTCCCCATCAGGCACAGCATGATAGATGCCGGATTCAATA
>JACCDV010084705.1_pt1 | contig 13375 bp, 10 predicted proteins | sample 7446131 | NCBI WGS metagenome assembly JACCDV01 (sample SAMN15323448, study PRJNA562643) | freshwater metagenome | isolation source: river surface water | place: USA:Blue River Watershed | collected 2017-08-17 | reverse complement strand
ATGGGGTCGTCACGCAGCTTGTGCCAGGCGCCCGAGAGGGTCATGATGCCGTTGATCATGCCGCCCCAGCTGGGGGCCAGCAGGATGAGCGAGAAGAGCATGCCGATCGACTGCGTCCAGTCCGGCAGCGCGGTGTAGTGCAGGTGGTGCGGACCCGCCCACATGTAGGTGAAGATCAGCGCCCAGAAGTGCACGATCGACAGGCGGTACGAGTAGACCGGCCGCTCGGCCTGCTTGGGGATGAAGTAGTACATCATGCCCAGGAAACCCGCGGTCAGGAAAAAGCCCACCGCGTTGTGCCCGTACCACCACTGCACCATGGCGTCCTGCACACCGGCGTAGGCCGAGTAGGACTTGAGGGCGCCGACCGGCAGGGCCGCGCTGTTGACCAGGTGCAAGAGCGCCACGGCAATGATGAAGGCGCCAAAGAACCAGTTGGCCACATAGATGTGACGCACCTTGCGCGTGCCCACCGTGCCAAAGAAGACCACCGCAAACGCCACCCAGACCAGGGTGATCAGGATGTCGATGGGCCACTCGAGCTCGGCGTACTCCTTGCCGCTGGTGTAGCCCAGCGGCAGCGAGATCGCGGCCAGCAGGATCACCAGTTGCCAGCCCCAGAAGGTGAAGGCGGCGAGCTTCTCGGCAAACAGCCGCACATGGCAGGTGCGCTGCACCACATAGTAGGCCGCTGCAAACAGGCCGCAGCCGCCAAAGGCAAAGATCACCGCGTTGGTGTGCAGGGGACGCAGGCGGCCGTAGCTCAGCCATGGAATCCCCAGGTTGAGCTGCGGCCAGGCGAGCTGGGCCGCGATGATCACGCCCACCAGCATCCCGACCACGCCCCACACCACCGTCATGATGGCGAACTGCCGGACCACCTTGTCGTTGTAGACCGTGGCCTGTGTGTTGGCAAAAGTCATTGGAACCTCGTTACAGAAAAGAACAGACCAAGTTTGCGGGGAAAGCCCAGGGCACCCCTTGATGCACATCAATCGTTTTTCAGAATGCGCTCACCTTCGGCCTCGATGTCTTCAAATTGCCCGCGATGGATGGCCCACCACAGCCCACCCAGAATGAAAAACACCAGCACCACCGACAGCGGGATCAGGAAATACAGAATGTCCATGCTCAATCTCCAGCGCGCCAAGGACCAGCCAGACGGCGCGCATTGAGCACCACCAGCAAAGAACTGAGCGCCATGCCCAGGCCCGCGGCCCAGGCCGGCAGCCAACCCATCAGGGCCAGTGGCACACAGGCGGCGTTGTAGGCCAGCGCCCACCACAGGTTTTGTCGCACGATGCGCAGGGTCTGGCGGCTGCGCTGCAGGGTCTGCAGCACCTGGTCGATCTGGCCGCTCAGGATCACAAAGTCCGACTGCGCTTGCGCCAGCGGCACCGCCTGTCCCAGCGCGAACGAGACCTGCGCGCCCGCCAGCACCGGGCCATCGTTGAGGCCGTCGCCCACCATGGCCACGCGCCGACCCTGCGCTTGCAAGGCCTTGACCCGTGCCAGCTTGTCTTGCGGCAGGCAGCCCCCATGCGCGTCCTCGATGCCCACGGCTTGCGCCACATGCGCCACCGCGTCCTCGCGATCGCCCGAGAGCACCTGCAGCTGCAAGCCCAGGGCCTGCAGCCCCTGCACCACCGACGCCGCCTCGGGGCGCACCTGCTCCTGCCATTCAAAACTGGCCACCCAGCCCTGTGCATCGGCCAGGTGGGCCTGCACCGGCGCCGGCCCTTGTGCGGGCAGCGCGGGGGCGCCGGTCCAGCGGGCCGAGCCCCAGCGCAGCGGCCCCAGGCCGGGCAGCTCGCCCTGCACGCCCTGCCCGGGCGACTCCTGCACCGCCAGCGCCGCAAGCGGTGCCAGGCCTTGCGTGCGTGCCTGGCGCACCAGCGCACGCGAGAGGGGATGCAGCGAGTGCTGTGCCAGTGCCGCGGCCCAGGCCAAGGCCTGCTCGGCGCTCACCCCATCGCGGGTGCGCACGCCCACCCATTGCGGCGCGTCCAGCGTGAGCGTGCCGGTTTTGTCGAAGACCACGGTATCGACCGAGGCCAAGGCCTCGAGCGCGTCCAGGCGGCGCACCAGCACCCCCTGGCGCGCCAAGGCCCCGGCCGAAGCCAGCATGGCCGCGGGCGTGGCCAGCGACAGCGCGCACGGGCAGGTCACCACCAGCACCGCCACCGCCACCATCAGCGCATGCGCCGGATCGCGCTCCCAGCCCCACAAAGCCGCAGCCAGGGCCGTCAGCAGCACCCCCCATAAAAACGGGCGTGCCACCCGATCGGCCAGGCGCGCCATGCGCGGCTTGTCCACCGCGGCGCTTTGCATGAGCTGCACGATTTGCGCATAGCGCGTCGCGGCCCCCAACTGGTCGACCCGCATCTCGATGCGCGCGCTCAGGTTGTGGGAACCGGCAATCACCCGCTCGCCCGGCCCGCGCGAGAGCGGGCGTGACTCGCCGGTCAAGAGCGCCTCGTCGACCTGGGTATGGCCCACCAGCACCACCCCGTCGGCGGCCAAGGCCTCGCCCGGCAAGACCTCCAGCACATCGCCCAGCGCCAGGCGACGCACCGACACCGTCTCCCAGTCCTGTCCGGGCGCACGGCGGCGCACCGTGTCGGGCAGGCGGTTGAGCACCGCCTCCAGGGCCCCCGCGGTGCGGTCGCGCAGGCGCTGCTCCAGCCAGCGGCCCAGCAACAAAAAGCTCACGAACATGGTCAGCGAGTCGAAGTAGACCTCGGCGCCAAACGGCCCGTCGGGGTCAAAGGTGCCCACACTGCTGATGGCAAAAGTGACCACCATGCCCAGCGCCACCGGCAGGTCCATGCTGATCTGGCGCTGGCGCACATCGCGCCAGGCATTGCGCACAAAGGGCACGCAGGAAAACAGCATCACCGGCAGCGACAGCACCCAGGAGGCCCAGCGCAGCAAGGCCATGATGTCGGCCGGGATCTCGCCCGGCGCGGTGACGTAGGCTGGCGTGGCATACATCATCACCTGCATCATGCACAGCAGCGCCACCACCAGGCGCCAGAGCATGCGCCGCGCCTCCCGCCGGCGCGCCTCGTGCGCCTGCGCGTCCTGCGCCGGCACCACCTGGTAGCCGACCTGGGCCACCGCCGCCATCCAGGCCGAGGGGCTGGTGCGGTGTGCGTCCCAGACCACACGGCCACGGTGGCTCGCGCCACTGATCTGCACCTCGCCCACGCCCGGCACCGAGCGCAAGGCGTCCTCGATGGTCAGGGCGCAGGCTGCGCAGTGCATGCCTTCAAAAACCACGCTGGAGGTCCAGCAACCGGGCTGTGCCGGCTGCTCGGCGCTAAAGGCCGACCACTCTTGGGGCACGTCCAGCCAACGCCAGTCCTGGGGCGCGCGGATCGGGGATTCAAGCTTGACCGATGTCATGTGGGGGACGATAAAGCCACACCCCGTGCACAGACTTGACGTACATCAAGTAAGCTCGACGCGAGGGGCACTACAGTGTCCCCATGCCATCCCCGGTTGGGGCCCTGGCATCATGGTCCGCATTTCGCGCATCACTTCATAGGAGAACAGCATGTACCAACGCATTCTTGTGGCCACCGACGGCTCCACCCTGTCGAAAAAAGCCGTGACCCACGCCATCGCCCTGGCCGCCGCGCATGGCGCCGAACTGGTGGCCTTGAAGGTGGTGCCGCGTTATCCGCAGTCCTACTTTGAAGGCAGTGTGCCGCTGTCGGCCGACGAGATCGGCCGCATCGAAAAGCAGTGGATCGAGGCCGCCGAGGCCAACCTGGCCACCGTGCGCAAGGCGGCCGAGGCCAAAGGCGTCAAGACCAAGTCCGTGACCGCCAAGTCCGACGTGGTGTCGGATGCGATCCTGGCCGCTGCCAAGAAGAGCAAGGTCGACCTGATCGTCATGGCCTCGCATGGCCGCAAGGGCATCAAGCGCCTGCTGCTGGGCAGCGAGACCCAGCAGGTGCTGACGCACTCGAGCATCCCGGTGCTGGTCCTGCGCTAAGCCGCCCCTGCCCCACAACACGCCGCCGCGGGCTGCCTTGCGCAGCGCCGGCGGCGTTTTGCTGCCTCAGGCGCTGAAGCTGGCGCGGTACTGATCGCGCAACAGGTTTTTCTGGACCTTGCCCATGGTGTTGCGCGGCAGCTCGCTCACCACCACGCATTTTTTGGGGATCTTGAAGTTGGCGAGCTTGGCCTTGAGCTCGGCAATGATGGCCTCGGGCTGCAAGCTGACGCCGGGTTTTGCAATCACCACCGCCACGCCCACCTCGCCAAAGTCCGGATGCGGCACGCCGACCACCGCGCTCTCGGCCACGCCCTGCATCTCGTTGATATAGCCCTCGATCTCGGCGGGGTAGACGTTGTAGCCCCCGCTGATGATCAGGTCCTTGCTGCGGCCCACAATCGTCACATAGCCGCGCTCGTCCTGGCGCCCCACATCGCCGGTCTTGAAGAAGCCGTCGGCGGTGAATTCCTCGGCGGTTTTCTCGGGCATGCGCCAGTAGCCGGCAAACACATTGGGGCCCTTGACCTGGATGCCGCCAATCTCGCCCACGGGCACGGGCTGGCCCGCATCGTCCTGCACGCGCAATTGCACGCCGGGCAGCGCAAAGCCCACCGTGCCACCACGGCGCTCGGTCTGCCCCGCATAGCGGGCATCGGCCTGGTAGGGGTTGGAGGTCAGCATGATCGTCTCGCTCATGCCGTAGCGCTCCAAAATGGTGTGGCCGGTGCGCGCCTGCCAGTCGGCAAAGGTTTCGATCAGCAGCGGCGCCGAGCCCGAGATGAACAGGCGCATGTGCTGGCAGGCCGCAGGCGTGAGCGTGGGCTCGGCCAGCATGCGCACATACAGCGTCGGCACGCCCATGAACACCGTGGCTTCGGGCAGGCGGGCGATCACGCGGCGCGGATCGAACTTGCCCATCCAGATCATCTTGCTGCCGTTGAGCAGCGCGGCGTGGATGGCCACAAACAGGCCGTGCACATGGAAGATGGGCAGCGCGTGGATCAGCACATCGCCAGGGCGCCAACCCCAGTAGTCCTTGAGCATGAGCGCATTCGAGCTGAGGTTGCCGTGCGAGAGCATGGCCCCCTTGCTGCGCCCGGTGGTGCCGCTGGTGTACAAGATGGCGGCCAGGTCGTCGCGGCCGCGGCGGGCGGGCGTGTGCTGGTCCGACTGGTGCGCGGCGCGCTCGAGCAGCGAGCCGTTGCGCGCATCGCCCAGGGTGAACACATGGCGGGTGCCGGCACGAAACGCGATTTTGCTGACCCAGCCAAAGTTGGCGGGGCTGCAGACCACCACCGCTGGTTCGGCATTGCCGACAAAGTAATCGATCTCGGCGCTCTGGTAGGCGGTGTTGAGCGGCAGGAACACATGGCCGGCGCGCAGCGTGGCCAGGTAGAGCATCATGGCCTCGACCGATTTCTCGACCTGCACCGCAATGCGGCTGGACGGCGGCAGCTCAAGCGAATCGAGCAGGTTGGCCATCATGGCGCTGGCCCGGTCCAAGTCGCGCCAGGAGTAGGCCAGGCCTTCGTCGGTCTGCACCGCCACCGTGTCCAGGTCTGCAGGGAAGGCCGCCCGCAGCACGGCAAACAAATTGTCGTTGCTCATGAAACATCCTGGCCGGCAAGCGGCCGCTGATCGATCGGGAATGATCAGTCGAGTTTAGCGCCGGAGGCCTTCACGACCTGGGCCCACTTGACCAGTTCCTTGCGGATAAAGCCGGCAAACTGATCGCCCGTCAGGTTGGGAAACTCGGCCCCCTGGCCGGCCCAGACCGCCTTGGCCTCGTCGGTCAGGCAGGCCCGGCGGATTTCCTCGACCGCACGGGCCTGGGCGTCGGCTGGCGTGCCCTTGGGCGCCCACACCCCGTACCAGGTCGAGACGGTGTAGTCGGGCAAGCCCAGCTCGGCCGAGCAGGGCACATCGGGAAAAGCCGGGCTGCGCTTGGCGCCCGAGACCATCAGGGCGCGGATGCGACCGGCCTTGATGTGCGCGGCCGACGAGCCCAGGCCGTCGAACATCATGTCCACGCTGCCGGCAATCAGGTCCTGCAGCGCGGGGCCCGCGCCGCGGTAGGGGATGTGCGTGATGAAGGTGCGCGTCTGCAGCTTGAACAGCTCGCCCGCCAGGTGGTGCGAGGTGCCGCTGCCGGCCGAGCCGTAATTGAGGCGGCCGGGGCTTTTGCGCACCAGCTCCAGAAAGGCCTTGAAGTCGGGCACCTCGACTTTTTTGGGGTTGACCACCAGCACCTGCGGCACATTGGCCACCAGGATCAGCGGCACCAGATCGCGCTCAAGCTCGTACTCGAGCTTGGGGTACATAAAGGGCGCGATGGTGTGATGGACCGCGCCCATGAACAGGTTGTAGCCATCGGGCGCGGCCCGCGCGGCCAGGGTGGCCCCCACCGTGCCCCCCGCACCGCCCTTGTTGTCGATCACCAGCTGGCGCCCGGTCAGGCGGGCAAACTGCGCCGACATGGGCCGCGCGAAGGCATCGGTCCCACCCCCGGCCGGAAACGGAACGATCAGGTTCACGGGTTTGGTCGGCCAGGTGCTTTGGGCCTTGGCCGCCAGTGGCGAGGCCAGAACGCCCAGGGCAGCCAGGGCCTGCAGGCTCTGGCGGCGGGAAAGCAAGTCGTCGCGCATGAAGGGTCTCCGCTTGTGGTTCGTGGTGCGGCATCATAGGCACAGGCGAGCAGCCCTGCCAAGGCGGGCTTGCCCGAACCATGCAACCACAGGGCCTTCTGCGGCCCAGCGCAGGGCCCGGCTCAGGCCCTCAGGCGGCGCGGCGTGCGGCCCAGCGCCACAGCAGGGCACCCGCCAGAATCATCGGCACGCACAGCCACTGGCCCATGCTCAGCCCCAGCCCCAGCAGGCCCAGGTGGGCATCGGGTTCGCGGAAGAACTCGGCCACAAAGCGCATCAGGCCGTAGCCCATCAGGAACACCGCCGAGACCTGGCCGGTGGCGCGCGGCTTGCGGGCAAAGGCCCACAGCAGCACAAACAGCAGCAAGCCTTCGAGCAGGAACTGGTAGAGCTGGGAGGGGTGGCGCGGGGCATCGCCCGCGCCCCGAAACACCATGCCCCAGGGCAAGCTGGGATCGGCCACCCGGCCCCACAGCTCGCCGTTGATGAAGTTGCCCAGGCGGCCCGCCGCCAGACCCGTGGGCACGCAGGGCGCCACAAAATCCATCACCTGGAAAAACGGCCGCTGGCGCGAACGGGCAAACCAGAGCATGGCCGCCATCACCCCCAGCAAACCGCCATGAAAGCTCATGCCGCCTTGCCAGATCGCGAACGCCTCCAGCGGGTGCGAGAGGTAGTGGCCCAGGTTGTAGAACAGCACATAGCCCAGCCGCCCACCCAGCACCACGCCCAGCACGCCCAGGAACAGGATGTCGTCCACATCCTGCGCGCGCCATGCGCTCAGCTGGGCATAGGGCAGGTGTTGCAGGCGCCGGCGCGCCAGCCACATGAACAGGCCAAAGGCCGCCAGATAGGTCAGGCCGTACCAATGCACGGCCAGAGGGCCGATCTGCAAGGCCACCGGGTCGATGGCCGGGTGTTGCAGCATGGGGCCTCAGTCCTGGTAGCGGCTGAGATCGCGCACCGCGCCACGGTCGGCCGAGGTCGCCAGCAGGGCATAGGCCTTGAGCGCGGTCGAGACCTTGCGCGGGCGCGGCAGGACCGGTTTCCAGCCCAGGCGGTCCTGCTCGGCACGGCGCGCCGCCAGCTCTTCATCGCTGAGCAGCACGTCGATGCGGCGGTTGGGGATGTCGATGCGGATGCGGTCGCCGTGGCGAATCAGGCCAATGGCGCCACCAGCGGCCGCCTCGGGCGAGCAATGCCCGATTGACAGGCCCGAGGTGCCCCCCGAAAAACGCCCGTCGGTCAGCAGGGCACAGGCCTTGCCCAGGCCCTTGGACTTGATGTAACTGGTCGGGTAGAGCATTTCCTGCATGCCGGGGCCACCGCGCGGACCCTCGTAGCGGACCACCACCACGTCGCCAGCCTTGACCTCGTCGTTCAGGATGTGCTCGACCGCCTCGTCCTGGCTCTCGACCACATGGGCCGGGCCTTCAAACACAAGCAGGCTGTCGTCCACACCCGCGGTCTTGACCACGCAGCCGTCCAGGGCGATGTTGCCGCGCAGCACGGCCAGGCCGCCTTCCTGGCTGAAGGCGTGTTCAACCGAGCGGATGCATCCCTTGGCGCGATCGGTGTCGAGGCTGGGCCAACGCGTGGCCTGGCTGAACGCCACCTGGGTCGGGATGCCGGCAGGACCCGCCTTGTAGAAGGTCTGCACCGCGTCAGAGGGCGCGCGCGCAATGTCCCAGGCGTCTAGCGCGTCTTTCATGGTGGGCGTGTGCACGGTCGGCACATCGGTGTGCAGCTTGCCCGCACGGTCGAGCTCGCCCAGGATGGCCATGATGCCGCCGGCGCGGTGCACGTCTTCGATGTGGTACTTGTCGGTGTTCGGGGCCACCTTGCACAGCTGGGGCACGACCTTGGACATGCGGTCGATGTCGGTCATGGTGAAGGGGATCTCGGCCTCCTGGGCAATGGCCAGCAGGTGCAGGATGGTGTTGGTCGAGCCGCCCATGGCAATGTCCAGGGCAATCGCGTTTTCAAAGCCCTTGAACCCGACGGCGCGCGGCAGCAGGCGCTCGTTGCCTTGCTCGTAGTGCTCGCGGCACATCTCGACAATGCGGCGACCGGCGCGGCGGAACAGCTGCTCGCGGTCGGCGTGGGTGGCCAGCACCGTGCCATTGCCCGGCAGCGCCAGGCCCAGGGCCTCGGCCAGGCAGTTCATCGAGTTGGCGGTGAACATGCCCGAGCACGACCCGCAGGTCGGGCAGGCCGAACGCTCCACCTCGGCCAGGGTTGCGTCATCGACCTTGCTGTCGGCAGCCATCACCATGGCGTCGATCAGGTCGATCTTCTTGAATTGCACTGTTTGCTCGGCGGGCACCGCCAGGCGCACGCGGCCGGCTTCCATCGGGCCGCCCGAGACAAAGATCACCGGGATGTTCAGGCGCATCGCGGCCATCAGCATGCCGGGGGTGATCTTGTCGCAGTTGGAGATGCACACCAGCGCGTCGGCGCAGTGGGCGTTGACCATGTACTCGACCGAGTCGGCAATGATGTCGCGGCTGGGCAGCGAATACAGCATGCCGTCGTGGCCCATGGCAATGCCATCGTCCACGGCAATGGTGTTGAATTCCTTGGCCACGCCACCGGCGGCCTCGATCTCGCGGGCCACCAGCTGGCCCAGGTCCTTCAGGTGCACATGGCCGGGCACAAACTGGGTGAAGGAGTTGGCAATGGCGACGATGGGCTTGCTGAAATCATCGTCCTTCATCCCGGTCGCACGCCAGAGTGCGCGCGCACCGGCCATGTTGCGGCCGGCGGTGGAAGTCTTGGAACGGTACTGGGGCATGCGGATTCTCCAAACGGCGTTGACGGCAGGCCGTCATTATCACGCAGCCCCGCATGCCCTTGGGCGCCGATGGCCGGCGCCCGGGTGCTTTAGCCCAGCACGGCGGCAATGCCAGCGCGGGCGATCTGGGCGTCCTCGTTGGACTTGACGCCGCTCACGCCCACGGCGCCCAGGCAGACGCCGTCCTTCATGATCGGCACGCCGCCTTCGAGCATGCCCTCGATGCCGGGGGCCGACAGAAAGGACATGCGGCCATTGTTGATGACCTCTTCGTAGATGCGGCTTTCGCGGCAGCCCAGGGCGGCGGTGTGGGCCTTGGCCGGGGCGATGTGCGCCGACACCGGGGGCGCGCCATCGAGGCGCTGGAAATGCAGCAGGTGACCGCCAGCGTCCACGATGGCGATGCTCACCGCCCACTGGTTGCGCAGGGCCTCGGCCTGGGCAGCGGCGGCAATCGCCTGCACGTCGGCAAATTCAAGCATGGAGATGGATTTCATGGGTTGTCGCTCGGTTGATCAGGGAAAACGCTGAGCTTACACGCTGCTGTCGTGCCCGGGCGTGGCGGATTGATGACAAAAACGCAAAAAAGAAGTCCGCCCATTCCCACAAAAAGCAGTGGCATTTGCCCCGGCGACCCCCCCGCACCCTACAATGATCTGGCCTTCATGTGGAGGTATTTTGATGGAGCATTCCTCATGTCGAACGATCGCACACTGCAAACTGCGGACTGGGGCCAAAGTGGCGCCCTAGCAGCTCGCAACCGCGTGCTGCGCAACACCTACTGGCTGCTGGCGCTGAGCCTGCTGCCCACCGCCCTGGGCGCCTGGATTGGCGTGGCCACCGGGATCACCCAGTCGATCGGCGGGGTGCTGGGCCTGGTGCTGTTTCTGGGTGGCGCCTTCGGCTTCATGTACGCCATCGAAAAAACCAAGAACTCCCCCGCTGGCCTGGCCTGGCTGATGGGCTTTACCTTCTTCATGGGCCTGATGCTCTCGCGCATGATCGCGATGGTGCTGGGCTTCAAGAACGGCGGCGAGCTCGTCATGACCGCCTTTGCCGGCACCGCCGGCGTGTTTGCCGTGATGGCCAGCCTGGCCACGGTGATCCGCCGCGACCTCTCGGGCATGGGCAAGTGGCTGTTTGCGGGCGCCATGGTCCTGATGGTGGGCAGCATCATCAACGTCTTTGTGGGCTCCAGCGTGGGCATGATGGTGATCTCGGTGCTGGCAATCGGCATCTTCAGCGCCTACCTGCTCTACGACCTCAAGCAGATCGTGGACGGTGGCGAGACCAACTACATCACCGCCACCCTGATGGTCTACATGGACCTGTTCAACATCTTCCAAAGCCTGCTGGCCCTGCTGGGCATCATGGGCGGCGAGCGCGAATAAGCGTCTTGCCATGCGCCCCGGTTCACGGGCGCGCTCACAGGGCCTCTTCGGAGGCCCTTTTTCTTGTGCTACCGTGCGGTCATGAAGACCCTTTTATGGCTGTTGGCCCTGGCCCTGGCGGGCCCGGCGGCCGCACAAACCCCAAGCAGCGCCGAGTTGCGCCCCGAAGGCGCCAGCGGCCGGCAGGCCACAGTGGCCACCCCGCTGAAGAAGGCGGGCATCGTGAGCGCCCACCCGCTGGCCAGCGAGGCCGGCTGGGAGATGCTGCGCGCCGGCGGCAGCGCGCTGGATGCGGCCATTGCCGCGCAAATGGTGTTGGGCCTGGTGGAGCCGCAATCGAGCGGCATCGGCGGCGGCGCCTTTTTGCTGCACCACGACGGCCGCCGTGTGCAGGCCTATGATGGCCGCGAGACCGCACCGGCCGCCGCTGGCCCCGACTGGTTCTTGCAGGCCGATGGCAAGCCCCTGCCCTTTGCCCAGGCGGTGGCCAGTGGCCTGTCGGTGGGCGTACCCGGGGTGGTGCGCATGCTCGAAGACGCGCACCGCCAGCATGGCCGCCTGCCCTGGGCGCGCCTGATGCAGCCGGCCATCCGGCTGGCCGAATCGGGCTTTGCGGTGACGCCGCGCCTGCATGCCCTGCTCTTGCAAACCCCCGATCTGGCGCAAGACCCGGTGGCCCGGGCCTATTTCCTGGACGAGCAGGGGCAGCCCTGGCCGGTGGGCCACCGCTTGCGCAACCCCGACTACGCCGCGCAGCTGCGCCGCATTGCGCGCCTGGGCAGCGCGGGCTTTTATGAAGGACCGACGGCGCAGGCGGTGGTGCGCACCGTGCGCGCGCACCCGCTGCGCCCTGCGCCCATGCGGCTGTCGGACCTGCGTGAGTACCGCGCGCTCGAGCGCGAGGCCTTGTGCCTGTCGCACCAAGCCAGCGCCCCCGCTTGGCCGCAAGCGGTGCGCATCTGCGGCCTGGGGCCGCCCTCCTCCGGCCTGGTGGCGGTGGGGCAGATCCTGGGGCTGATGGCCCGACAAGGCGCGCTGGCCCTGCCTTGGGGGCCCGATGGCCTGCCCACCCCGGTCGCCCTGCATGCCTATGCCGAGGCCTCGCGCCTGGCCTTTGCCGACCGGGCCCGCTACCTGGCCGACCCGGCCTTCGTGGGCCCGCGGGACATTGCGCAGCGCCTGCTGGCCGCGGGGTATCTGGACCAGCGCGCCCGCCAGATCGGTGCGCAGCCCGCCCCCAGCGTGGCCCCGGGCGAGGTGGCCAGCGGGCAGGGGCCGCTGCTGGCGAGCATGGCCGAGCAGCCCGAGTCGGGCACCAGCCACCTGAGCGTGATCGATGCCAAGGGCCGCGCCGTGTCCATGACCACCACCGTCGAGTCGGCCTTTGGCTCGCGCCGCATGGTCAACCAGGGCGTGGGCCGGGTGGGCGGGTTTTTGCTGAACAACCAGCTGACCGATTTCAGCCTGGCCCCCACCGACGCCCAGGGGCGCCCGGTGGCCAACCGGGTCGAGGCGGGCAAGCGCCCTCGCTCGTCCATGAGCCCGCTGATGGTGCAAGACGCGCAAAGCGGCCAGCTGCTCATGGTGGGCGGCAGCCCGGGCGGTGCGCTGATCATTGCCTATGTGAGCAAATGGCTCTGGGCCAGCTTGCATGCCGGCCTGCCCCTGGCCGACACCATGGGCTTGCCGAACATGGCCCAGCCCGGCAGCCCCGCGCTCTTGCTGGAGGCCCAGGGCTGGCCCAAGGCGCACATCGAGGCCCTGCAGGCCATGGGCCACCGCGTGCAGACCCTTGAAATGACCAGTGGCCTGCATGTGCTCGAACGCCACGGCCAACACTGGCTGGGCGCCGCCGATCCACGCCGCGAAGGCGCCGTGCGCGGGCGCTGACCGGCCACAAAAAAAGGCCCCGGATGGGGCCTTTGGACGGGCGCAGGGCCGCGTCAGTAGGCCTGACCCAGCTGGTTCAGGATGGCCGGGTTCTCGAGTGTCGAGGTATCCTGCGTGATGGCCTCGCCCTTGGCCAGCGAGCGCAGCAGGCGGCGCATGATCTTGCCCGAACGGGTCTTGGGCAGGTTCTCGCCAAAGCGGATGTCCTTGGGCTTGGCAATCGGGCCGATTTCCTTGGCGATGTGATCGCGCAGCTGCTTGGCAATTGCCTTGCCCTCGTCGCCCGTGGGCAGGGGGCGCTTGAGCACCACAAAGGCGCAGATGGCCTCGCCCGTCGTGTCGTCGGGGCGGCCCACCACGGCGGCCTCGGCCACCAGCTCGGTGCAGCTGACCAGCGCCGACTCGATCTCCATCGTGCCCATGCGGTGGCCCGAGACGTTCAGCACGTCGTCGATGCGGCCGGTGATGGTGAAGTAACCCGTTTGCGCATCGCGGATGGCCCCGTCACCGGCCAGGTAGTACTTGCCCTTGAAGTCGTCGGGGTAGTAGCTCTTCTTGAAGCGCTCGGGGTCGCCCCAGATGGTGCGGATCATCGACGGCCAGGGGCGCTTGATCACCAGCATGCCGCCCGAGCCGTTCGGGATGTCCT
>JACCDV011075801.1_pt1 | contig 13376 bp, 14 predicted proteins | sample 7446131 | NCBI WGS metagenome assembly JACCDV01 (sample SAMN15323448, study PRJNA562643) | freshwater metagenome | isolation source: river surface water | place: USA:Blue River Watershed | collected 2017-08-17 | reverse complement strand
GCCAGCACGATATCTCGTTCCCGTCGATTATTTCTGAGCTGATGACGCCAGAAAAAATCCGCGACATCGTCTGCCAGCAACCGCTGTATTGGGAAGAGAAAATCAAAAACAATGCCGAAGAACTCAAACAGCATACCTTTGATTTTTTAACCTATTTAATTCGCACCCAAGACAGCGAAGATAAACAAGCAGAGATCTTAGAATGCATCGCCGAAGATCCGGCGGGCTTGTTCTATTTATCGATTCCGTTTATCGAGCTTTATCGCGGCGAAGTATATGAAGACGAAGACTTTTATAAAGATATCCTGCACGAAGAAGAGCAAGATTTGGAAGAAGCCGTCACCTACACCGAACGCCACAATAGCGAAGAGATGCACGGCCTTGGCATTGACGATCCACGTAGCTTGCTTGCGCTGATCCGCCATTTAGCCCCCGAGGTTGAAGGTGCAATTAAAGCCTTGGTTCGTAACGAAAACTCAGGTTGGGAAAACATCATCAACAAGTTCGCCACTGAGCTGGTCATGCAAGCGAAAGCGAAAAATGACGTGCCAGATGAGCTAGATGAAGTCGATGATATGTTTAGTTTTCTCGATTAAGACACAACAAAGGTTGCCAGCAACAATGCAACAAAAGGTCTGTTTATGCAGTTAGTGGTTCGGGAAGCCCAAGGCCCCTTTTTAACGCAAGTGCTCAATTTCGCTAAACAAAATGAGCTACTCAGCGCGGCCGAATTGGCCGACATCAAACACAAAGCTGTGCTGATGAGCTTGAAATTTGCGGACAAGTTTTACAACAAATACAAAATGCATTTGTTAGAACAAGCTGCCTATGACGTGATTGGCGTGACCAGTTTAGGCCTGGCCGAACTGAGCAATCAGGACGTGGCTACCGCGCTGCAGCTGCTGAAATCGCCCGAAGGTATGGTCAAGCCGTTTCAAAAAGGCTGGAGCATGCTGGTGACCGTCAGCCAAAAGCAACCGAATCGCAAGTCGCTGTACGGTGATGTCGAAGAGCAGTTGTTGCAAGACATCGCCACCCCGCCAGATGCGGACGAGTGGCACGGCCTGCAAAGTTATCAACAAGCCTTGTTGGAAAGTAACCGCCGCGGCGCGCTGCAGCTGTTAAAACAGCAGTTTTTCAGCCAAAGCGAATTCGATCCGTTTGAGCACTTTAACCTCGAAGGCATGTTGGCCGAAGTGGTGTTGTATCGAGTGGTTGTCGGGCCGGTGAAAGTCAAACAAGACCTGAAAAAACACGTCCGCCACAGCGAATTCCCTGAGCGGTGGTTCAGCGTCGACTATTTGCAATTGCAAACCGAAGCAACGCTTGCTGATTTGCCGGCCGGTATTCGCGACGCCATTCGCGCTGACTTAGGTAGCAATTTCGCACCTGCACTCCTTAAAACCCTGCAGTTTGCGAAAAAATACCGCGAGCTAGCGCACCAAGACGCCTCGCCAGAAAAACTGGACGCGTTTGAGCACAAGCACGGCATGGCCAACCCGCTGCTGGGCTGGCCGCAGTACATTGAGATGTAGCATTTTTCGAGACAAACAGCTACAGTAACTGCTCCTCTTTCAACGAGGGGCAGTTGCAAACTTTAACAAATAAGCAACCTAATTGAATTGACACGCGTCGCCGCGCTGCGGTTTGATAGCGTCAATCATCGCATGATGCACAGGTTTTATTGCAAGGACGACACATGAGTATGCTAATTACCTTGATTTTTGCTTTCGCCGGCGCCTTGACCAACGCCCGTTGGTTTTCTTACCCAAATCAAGCCGAACTCAAAGGTTTCTTCGCCACCTGCCTGTTTTATATCAGTTACTTAACTACCTTTCAGCTGATGCGGATCAGCGACACGCCCTTTACTTTGATGCAAGTGTGCACCGTGCTGGCAGGTGTCGTGCTGGGTGCTTATATTGGCCGCCAGCGTCGGCCAGATGCATGTTAACACCATCGATTTAGGGAACTTGCGGTGATGTTTTTAGCAACCATCGTGACGCTCACCATCGCAGTGCTCAGTTATTGGTATTTCTGCTATAGCGAACAGCCATCCAAGCCCGCATATTTGTCAGCCCTCGTATTTTTTGCATCCTGGACCATAGGCTTTCGCTGGGAGCATCTTTGGCAAACACCTATAGAGTGGGTGTTTATTGTAATCGCAACGGTGATGGCCGCTGTAGGCGCATTCTGGGGTGCGCGTCAACGCACCGCGCATTAACCTGTCTTGGTACAGCGTGTCATCCATGACCGCGTGGTCAATCTTCGTTCATGCGCAGCGACTTAGAGTTAAACCAAACAAAACCAACATTACCCAGCATATAAATGCGGCAATTTTTTGCCGTCGCTGCAGAAAAAATCAACGAACTGAGATACACTCAAAGCATTTTCCGCTGGTTGGAGCCACGACATGGCCACTGTAAACGCACCTTATACCTACACTTCGTCGCTGAAACAGCAATCGATTGATGCCAATCAGCAAGCACAAGACGCCAAAGCCAAAGCCGCGCAACAAGCCAGTCAAGCTAGCAATACAACCAGTACGACCAGCACCACCAACAGCCAAACCCAATCCAGCAAAGAACAACGCGCGGTCACGGTGCAGCAAAGCCTATCCCAAGGCAAAACCGCTGTAGAAGCCGCCAGCAAAGCCAATGCGTCCATTGGCGAGCAGCTAAAAAAGGTCAAAGATGTTGCCACCCAGTTGGCCGATGACACGCTCAGCAGCAAAAAACGCGAAGAGTTACAAGCGCAATACACCAAACTACGCGACGGCATTATTGCTTCTCAAGACAAAGCAACCGTCAAAAATGGTGATAACAAAGTGAATTTGCTGACCGATAAGAAAGGCCAAACGGTCTCCACCAACAGCAAAGGTGGCGAACAAGAAGTCGCCAGCAGCGCCAGCGCCAAGGCGTTAGGCTTGCCTGAAAAAATCGGCTCAGCCGCCGATGCCAAAGCGTTGCTCGCCGGTGATGAGAAAAAAGTAGGCAGCCTCGCCAACGCCCAGAAATCCACGTTGGATACCGCGACACGCTTAGCCAAAGACAGCGCCAGTTTGAGCAATCGCTTAGATGTTGCGAAAGCCCAAGGCACCGCCGGCGAAACAGTCACCAGTAAAACCGAGAGCAGTAAAACCAAAGCGACCGATTCAAGACTGACCGAAGAGCAGCAAAAACTCCGCGACCAAGCCATCGCTCAAGCGCAAAAAGCCGGTGAACAAATGAAAAATCAACTGGCGGGTCTTAGTGGCAACAATAAAAACGCAGCTGCGGGGTTATTGGGGATGCTCAGTTAAGCGCCGCTTCGTGATTGACCGTTGAAGCCCTCTGCTAGAGGGCTTTTTTGTCTCGAAAAATCAGGGGCAAACTCACGTCCGTTTAAGCCTCAACGCTCGCAAGAAAACATCGACTCGGCGCAACAGCGCTTGAGATTTAGCCACAGCGCCCACAGTAATTGTGCTAGTAGCAAACTAACCAGATGGAGCCTTAGCCATGCAAAAATCCCGAGCGTTTTTAAGTGGTGTCACGTTTTTATTACTCACCAGTTGCGGTTATTTTTCTGAAGATCAGCAACAACAAGCCGAACAAGCCTTGTTGTCGCAAGATGAAAAAGTGGCACAAGCAATTGAACAAATTCGGGAAAAAGGCTTAGACGCGGTAGTGGCGTCAGCCGAAGCGGGTTCAACGGCAGCCTGTGTGGCAGGACGCCTTGCGCAAGATCCACTCGGTAAACTCATCACCGTCGAAGGGGCCTTGGCGGAAAGTGCCCGCGTCAGTGATTTATTAGCGGAACTGGAAAAACTATTTCAAACCGAACCTAGCTTTGAACAAATGGCCAGCTTGCTGCAAAAAGGTGCTGCGTCAGCGCGCTACGCCAGCCAGTTGATCAAAGAACAAGGCTTTGAAGGTGCCGTGCAAACCCTACAGAGCATGGCGAGTGCAAAACTGGAACAACAAGGTCTGGGTGAACATTTACAGCTGGTACTGGCAAGTTGCAAAAACTACGAAGTGCCAAAAGAAGACAAGGCTAACAACACCTAACATCGGCTGGGTATGGGGTATGCCTTGCGCCGCCCCATACCCTGATGTTTGACGAAACCCTCGCCCATGTGGCGTTGCTGAAACGCCAGATGATGCGTGACTCGGAGTTGGCGACTGGGTTTTAACCCATCAGGGTTTTATGGGTTTGGGCTTACGGCTTTTCGAATGTAGCGCCTACCAGCTCCGTCAATGATTTTGCTATAGTGACTGCTCTAACCTCGTTGTGGTTGTTCATGAAAAAAGCCGTCGATTTATACCGCACCACCTTGCATCAAGGCAGCTCGACCAAGGCGCTAGACGCCCGTCTGCTGAGTCAATTGTGTTTTCGCTTAGAGCAAGCGCAAGCCGCAGGCGATCAATTTGCGTTAATTCAAGCACTGGGCGATATGCGCCACACTTGGCTGACCTATCAAGTGTTGCTCAGCGACACTGAACATCCGTACCCCGCTCGCTTGCGGCAAGACTTATTGGCCGTTGCCGACACGGTGTTAACACAGTTGCAATTAGACAGCCAAGATGTCGATATCGCGTTAGTCTTGTCCGTCAATCGCGCTTTGCTAGCCGGCCTTGATGCCTAAATCTCGCAGGCTGCGGTGTGGCTAGGCTCGATGTTTTCGTCCGTTGGATTGCGGCGAATTGAATTGCTACATTGATTCTTGAGTTCGTAGCGGGCTAACTGCAGCCGCATTGGCTGATCGATCACACCACCCCGATCACGCGGCGGTGAATCCGCGACAAACCCCCATTTTAAATACACCGGCGCCGCGTACAAGCTGGCATTGACGGTTAGCTCAGACTGCTGTGCTGCAGCCGCCCACGCCTGCACAGTCGGCCATAGGTGCGCCAACAGCTGACGCGCAATGCCACGGCCATGCCAGTTGGGGTCGACAAAAAGGTGATATAAATGGCACGGGCGCTTGAGTGCGATCACCCCGACCAACTGCGGCTGGCCTTGATGGTGGGCAAACGCCAGCCGGTAATCGAGGCCTTGGTGCAGATAATCCGCAATGGCAGTGGCTTGCAATGAGTCACACAACAAAGCTTGCCCTTGTGGCGAAAAATCGGCCAGCAGAAAACGCTCTGCACATTGCAGCAGCAATTTGCTGATCCCTTTGCAATCCGCCACCGTCGCCTGACGAAAGCTGAGTGTCTGAGGCATGCTGTCCATATCCCACATTCTTGTTGCGCTGTATCAGGTTATATCATGGTCATAGCCTACCCGCCATGGCTTGCCTTTCATACGGATAGCCTGTGCACACGACTGCGGCGGTTCGTTTAGCATGGCATGTGTGATAGTATCACACCCTCGTTCGGGGCGAACTGGCCCCAAGTTTTGGAGTCTTGCGGCATGCAACAACGTATCCCTTTGTATTTATTAACCGGATTTTTAGGCGCAGGTAAAACGACGTTGTTAAACCAGTTGGTGCAGCTGCCCGAATTTGCCCGTACCTTGGTCATCATTAATGAATACGGTTCAACCCCGCTTGATCACAAACTGGTGACACGCAGCAATGAAGAGCAAGTGGTCGAACTATCCAGTGGCTGTATCTGTTGCACCATTCGTGGCGATTTAGCAAAAACCTTAAGTGACGCCCATTGGCGTTTTGCCCGCAACGGCCAGCGCCAGTTTGATCGGGTGATCATTGAAACCACCGGCCTTGCCGACCCAGCCCCCGTGCTACGCACCGTGATTGAAACACCGGATTTATTTAATCTGTATCGTTTGCAAGGCACGGTCACCTTGGTAGATGCCGTTCATGGCGCAAGCACACTTGAACAACACGCCGAAGCGCGTCGCCAAGTGGCTGTTGCCGATTTGCTATTAATCAGTAAAACCGAACTGACGGATGACACTGGCCTTGCCACGCTTTCGCAAGAACTGCGGCGGTTAAACCCAACTGCGCCCTTTTTGCATCGCACCTTGGATGCGGTGGATTTAACGCAGATCTTAACGCTTGATCATGCAGAACCGGTGCAAACTGAGACGCCGCTGCGCCAGTGGCTACCCACTCAGGGCTTAACCTTTGCGCCGATTAGCGCTGGTCAACAGGCATTTTTGAAAGCCAACACCAGTAGCCACAACCAGAGCGATCGTATTCAGTCTTTTTGTTATGAGATCACCACGCCGATTAAAATCACGGCGCTGGATCAATGGCTGGACGCGTTATTACCCAGCTTGGGGCATCAACTGCTTCGAATGAAAGCTATTTTACAGGTCGAAGGGTTTCCAGGGCCGGTTGCGGTGCACGCCGTGCAAACCTTGTTGCATCCAGCCGGCGTGCTGGAGGCATGGCCGGATGAACACAGAACCAGCCAGTTGGTGTTTATCACAGATGGTATCGACGTGACTGCACTGGAAAAAACACTGGATATCTTGCGCGGTTAATTGCTGCATGGCCGGAAACGACCCATAAAAAAACGCTCAACCAGAGCGTTTTTTATGGGTGACGGACTATGGGCGACGGACAGCCGCCAGTTGCTGTTCTAACATCTCGCGTTCGATCAATAAGTCGTAACTCAATTCAAGCGCAGCCAGCACCGCGGCTTGTTCGTTACTCAAGTTGCGGCCACGCTGACGGACCGCCTGAATTTTAGCGTTCAAGTGCTGCGCCGCTTCTTCTAGCCCAGCCGCATGTTGGCTGGCTGTGCGAAGTTTATAATCTCGACCGGCGACGTCTAATACTAAGTCGACGCTGCTCACGGTGTTGCGTTGCATACAGCTTCCTAGATGATGAATTCAAAACGGCGCGCAGCATACCAGCGCAACCGCGGCCTCAACAGCCCTGACCGGTTTAACCGTTTAGTTTTCAAGCACAGAGCCTGCCATACCAAGCCGGAGCACTCGTTGCCAATCCGATGAGGCAAACTCCATAAGGGGCCGACTTAGCGTCGGCGCGACATCAGTGCCCGCAGTGTACATCCCGTTACAATTCGTCATTTGGCGAACGAAGACGGATTGCGGCACCCTAAGACCTCAACGCGACCACCACAACCTTGGCGTTGACATCCCTACTCGAATGCTGACCTAACTGACTTAGGCTGCGATAAAGGAACCCAAATGGAACAGATCAGTTTTAAACGCCCCGACATGATCATCGCACTCTCCGCCTTGCTCGTCAGTCTAGTCACCGCAGCCGCAAGCATTCACTCCGCAATGACCAATCGCCAATATGCCAGAGCTTCGCTATGGCCAAACCTGATCGTTGGTATGAGCTACAACGACACGGGCTTTTCATATTTGGCGATGAATCGCGGTACTGGCCCGGCAAAAATCGAATATATGCAGGTTAAAATCGATGGCAAACCGGTCAAAAACTGGCAAGAACTTAGTCAGCATTTACCTGGAACTGTAAAAAATATCGAGCAGTCTCAACTAGTTGGTAACACAATCACAGCTAATCAAGTGCTCGCAGGCTTTGTGCTCAAAAATCCCGACAATGCCAGAGCCATGTATGAGCTTGCTGACAAAGTTGAAATCAATACCTGTTATTGTTCGGTCTACGACGAGTGCTGGATGTATACCGAAAAACTCAACCAAACAGAGCCGATAAATGCCTGCCCAGCGAATGCGCCAGACGCCTTCAATAACTAAGGCGCCTGTCAGCTGGGTGACCAATTCGTGGTTTATGGCGATTCACTGAATAAAAACAGCAACGCCGGTTCCATTAAGGACGCCCATGCCGCTTCATTGTGATCTGCCCCTTCGACCAATCGAATGGCCAGTTGGCTATCCGCAGGTCGGTTTTTTGCTAGCTGCGCCGTCACTTTTTGAAAGTCTGGCACCATAGCACCGCCCTCTTTGCTGCCCATGCTCACAAACCATCGTGACTGCGCCGTCACACCCGATGTGAGCAAACGAGTTTGGAATTGTTCGGTTGAGTTGTCGCCTGCCACCCAATACGACGGCGACAACACGCCCAACCGCCCAAACACCTGCGGGTAATGTTGCCCCGCATAATGTGTGATCAACCCACCCAACGAACTGCCCATCAGGCCGGTATGCTCGCGATCCGGCAAGGTCCGATAGTGGCTATCGATAAAAGGTTTGAGCTCATCCACGATAAACTTGAGATACGCATCACCCTCGCTGGTTGGAATGTCGCTATGGGCAAACGGCGATAACTCTTGATTTCGAAACTCGCCGCCATTGTCGATACCCACCACAATCAGCTCCAGCGTGCCTGCGGCCGCTAACTTATCCAAGGTTTCATCCACCTGCCATTCACCGGCATACCCCGTGGCCGCATCAAACAGATTTTGCCCATCGTGCATATACAACACCGGATAGCGTTTGTCGCCGTGTTGGTAACTCGGTGGCAGATACAACCGAATCGTCCGTTCACGCCCCAATGTGTTGATGCGTAGCGGCGGCGTCAACACCTGCACCTGCGCACTCGCCGTATGCACCGGTGGCGTCGCAGGTTCACAGCCACACAACCAGCAAATCGGCAACATAGCAACACACCAGCGTTTTATCGACATCACATATTCCTTAGACCGGGACAGATCTGGCAGCATGGCTGCGCGGCGACAAAACCGCAAGTATCTTGGTACTGCATACGATTGAACAGGCATGGCTGCTGCGGGTTATAGCGGGGTTGAGACTGAGGGGCTTGAGACAGCCTATGTGGGCTTATGTAACATCTTGAGCTGCTGAAATTACAGTGGATAGATTAATAACATAAGGCATTCCTTGGCGGTCCATATAAAGGGAAGCTTTTACTATGGTTGCCTCAATGTTAATGCTAATGTTAATGTTAATGTTAATGTTAATGTTAATGTTAATGTTAATGTAAGTATGCAAACATTTATAATGTAGATTTTAGAAGGAAGAACATTCCTCCGTGTACGGCTTTAATTCTTCCTAGAATGTTGTGACATTCAATTTCCATTTGATATTCGTACTTAAAATATAATTGATATTTATTCTTTCCATTGATGAGCCAATAAGATCAAAAAAATGAAGAAACTGGAATTTTTCATTTCAATACCTACACTAATTATATCGATGTATTTTGGATACATATATCATAAATCTGAGAATACTCACAACGACTCCAAATATATTTACGATAAATCCAAAGCAGATTCAAATCTACTAAGTGGCGATACTGATTTTAAAACCACAGATTTAACACCCGAAAATAATGACTGCCAAGAAATTAATTATCTATTATCGAAAGTTGATAATGACGTCAATGAACGAAAAAAAGAATTGTTAAAGCTTTCAAATTTCATGCGGGATTACAAGTCTTCCGAATCTGTTAAGTCTTATATTTTCCAATCACTAGGGTTCACGCATTAAAGCTATTTAAAGAATAGGAATCGCTCAGTTGCGCCTTTAAATTCACTTATTGTTGTCGATGATGGGGTAGAAATACTACCAGTTAAAGACGAACTCGCTTTTGTAAAGACGGTTACTAATTCCAGAATGGATGAGATTTCAAATTTAATTGGCGTAATGGATTTAAATAAAAATACAATAGTAGAGGGACAGCCAATTATTTCATACATACTAAATAAGCATAATTCTTTAGATGAATTAGATATTGTTAACTTTATAAAAAATCATCGAGATATGATTAATTTTTATGATTTATACACAGCGACAAAGTTAGATCAATCAGTGACAGTTATACGCGAGTTAGTAAATAGTTATAATGGAAAAATTGATGTAGTTTGGGATTCTGATTACACAAAAAATAACTTGGCTACTCTGTCTGCACAGCATGGTAGGGTTGATCTCGTTCAGTTTTGGGCTGATCGGGGAATTCCATTGGAAGTTTACAGCAACAATAAGCGAGTAAACACTATCCTTGATTCATTTTCATCGCTTCAGAAAGATCCAACATCCGCAAAAGGTATTTTTGAGATATCGTTTAAAAATAATTTAATGCCAGCAGGATATTATTCATATTTGTTTTTTTCAAATTTGTCCAAAAGTTTTGAGAAAGAGGAAAAAGACTATTTGAATGATATATTAATTTCATTTACTTCAAAACACAATCTTACTAATTTACCATCCCCCATAAACGATTCATTCACTAAATTACTTTCACTGAACAGCAACATTGAAAAATTAAGCTCACAGATCAATAGATGTCATTATTCAAAAAGACACGTTTCAGACGGAAAATTAAAAGTATCGAATATTTTAGACGAAAGCGGAATTAGCACTACGGAAAAAGATGGACCTGTCGATCAGACAACTAAAGAGATAATGGAATTTTTGGGTGATTCTCAAATTTTATTAAAGGAGAAAAATTTTGATGAGTATGTCAAGAGGATATCAATTAAATCACGGTCTATTGCTCCAGACTATCTATCAGGTTTTCTCTCCTTGGCGCTTGTTGACCTAGCCAATAATAATGTACCAGATTCGTACATTGGAAAAGTTATTATTATGGGAGGAGTGCCCAACTCAGAGCTTATAATTTTATTAGGAGTTAATAATAATTATAAATCGATACGCAAGGTTTCTTCATTTGACTTTGATATTAAACTTAATCCCAATCAGACAGAAAAGATATTTATGTTGCATGAGAGCGGAAAGTTAAACGATGAAACACTGGAGGCTTTGAAATTGGCAAATTACGTACAGTGAATATTGAAAGCCACCCACTGTAATCTAATGTAATTCTGATTAACAGATAATCACAGTGGATGGCCGAAACACCAGTACAACGCGCATTGCAGTTGTATGAAGCGGTTGGTTGGCAACTGACCAAATCGCTCAAACAGTTTTAAGTTCCTTTCTCAAACTGCTCGACTCATTCCCACAATTTTAGCCCTATCACATTTATCACTGGTCAGATGTCACACGACGGCGCCTGGTTGTGTCTTGGAGATAACACGTCACATCAAGGAACTGACACCATGTTATCCAATCGCACCTCGCTACTTGTCTCAATCACGGCCACAGTCTGTTTAACTCTGGGAAGTCAGATTGCACAGGCTTCAACCACGCCCGCCGCCAGCGAGATGCCGGCGCAAACGCCAGTCGCCATGCCAATAAGCGCGGCGCAAACGCCCTCGGCGTACTTTAGCGTGCAAGTGGTGGGTCAAGGTCGGCCGGTGATTTTAATTCCAGGGTTAATGAGCTCGCCTGAGGTGTGGCAACCCGTGGTCGAGGCACTGAAAACGACCCATCAATTGCATTTAGTGCATCTGTCAGGGTTTGCCGGTAAACCTGCGGTCGAAGGGGTGTTTTTACCCAAGGTGCATGACGACTTATTGCAGTACATTAGCCAACAACATCTTGAAAAACCTGTGTTAATCGGCCACAGCCTTGGCGCTTTTATGAGTTACTGGTTGGCGAGTAGTGCGCCAGAACGCACTGGCCCGGTGATTGCTGTGGATGGTCTACCATTTCTGGCACCGATTTTTACCCGCACCAACAGCACTCGGGTACGCGATGTCAAAGCCCAAGCCGAACAAATGCAGCAGTTTTACCGCCAACTCAGCCCAGAGCGTTTTGTGGCCACCAACGCGCAAGGTTTGCAGATCCAAGCCACCAGCACCGAACATCAGCGCCAAGTGTTAACCATGAGCAGCCAATCCGATCCTGCCGCCGTAGGGCAAGCCATCAAGGAACTATTAACGACCGATCTGCGTGGCAAACTGGCCAATATTCAACAACCTATTTTATTGTTGGGTGCATCCGGCGCCTTACCTGCCGCCGCTCAACCACAGGTGGAGACACTGTATCAACAACAATTGGCCAAGGCGCCGCATGCCCAGTTGCGCATGAATACTCAGGCTCGGCATTTTATTATGCTGGATGATCCACGCTGGCTGGTGACCCAGATCCAACAGTTTTTACAGCAATCACGCTAACCAGCTGACGTATTGCAAGGTTGACGTCTTCATCTAACCAAGCCGTGGGTGATGCTTTTTAGACAGAAGATGAGCCAAAAGCCGATGTCGTTTATGGGCTTTTGGCTTTGGCGGTTCAAAGAGAGTTTTCCATTTCCTGTGCCGATCTTACTGACTCAGTTACAGGGGTATGCTGAGTGACCGGTTTAACTATCAAATTTCATTTGAAACAGTACATAAAAGCCAGTCTTAGGTGGTGCTGGGAATGTACTCTCTCGGATTGCTTTCTCTAAACAGCTTGAAATGTTTGTCGGTGTGTTCACCCACGTTTGCTGTACGGTTCCCGAACTGTTAATTGCTATGACCAGATCAAAAGATGCCATCGACGGATTTTCAACATTTGAAAAGCACTGATGAAGTGTTGTGGAATGTTGAGTTTCGTAGAGGGGGAAAAACTGAGTTTTTAAATAATCTCGCGAGGTTTCAGACTGTCTCAGCGCCAACGCTTCCGACTTCGCCAATTCAAATGACATAGGAGCAGACACACAAAACATCGGAAGTGCGGCCAGAAGTAACAAAGGTAAGCGCATAGATGAACCTTTAAGGTAGAAGATCAGACTTGAACCAAGCGACGTCGAGATTTGCCCCTTGATTTGCAAACAAAAACTAACCTTTCACTTACACTGAGTCAACCCCTTTGTTTTGCAGAACGCTCTTACCCGAAGCGCGATTTCATAGGAATTTATGTTAACTATTTTGTATTGCGAACCAACACCCTAGCGATAACCGTTGCTGCAAGTTGCTCTTTGTTCGCGCATCCCCACTCATCAGGCTTCATCTTTGCAACGCTGCCACCTTGCAAGCAGTACCCAATTTATCACCAACTGTTAACTTGACCTGTGGCGATTGCTTCGCCACTATACCCATAACAAGAACAAGGATTTAGTGGTAAAAATGGACTTACTTACCTTAAGCATTGTCAATGGCACCATTGCGCTCGCCTTTATCGCCATCATGGCGCGTCTAGCCCAATTAAATCCTGGCCATCGCTATTTTCGTTACTGGTCCTTTGCCGGTTTTTGTTTATTTATCAATAGTGTGGTCGGTGGGATCTACGATATTGTCGGCTTGCCCTATGTATTAACGCCAGGGCTCACCAACAGCGCTATCGCATGGATGCATTTATGTTTCTTGGCAGGGGTTTGTATCTGGTTACACCGCCCAGTACCTAAACTCGCGATGCTGCTGTGGTTACTGGGGTTTACCGCGTGGATGGCAACACCTTTAGCGCAAAACAATGCGATGACGCGGATTAGTGTTCAAATGTCGCTGATAGTGCTGTGTAGCAGCTACTCGTTTTATTTGGTGTGGCGTTATGCCAAGCCGTCGTTAAGTCGCCAATTGTTTTTGTTTGCTTTTGGTTTTAATGCCTGTCAGTTTGCGTTGCGCGCCTCGTTATTACTGATCGATATGTCAGGTGAACACATCAGCATGTTCCAGCAATTGACGCATCAACTG
>JACCDV011198300.1_pt1 | contig 13383 bp, 12 predicted proteins | sample 7446131 | NCBI WGS metagenome assembly JACCDV01 (sample SAMN15323448, study PRJNA562643) | freshwater metagenome | isolation source: river surface water | place: USA:Blue River Watershed | collected 2017-08-17 | reverse complement strand
TGTGTAGTAACTGTTTCAGGAGATACACTCTCGGTTACACCACCCTTCGAACGATTGGACCTCGTTATACCTGAGGATATAGGTGATGAAATTGCTCGTATCAAAGGATATGGAGAACTCATTGGAGTAGAAACACCTGCAGTTCCGCGAGTAGCTATCAATCCTGTGTTTTTCTGGTCAGAGAAAATAAAAAATATACTCGTAGCTAAAGGTTTTTCAGAAACACTTCTCTATACACTCGTACCAAAGGGTGTATTTGAAGTATCATACCCGCTCGCGAATGATAAATCTGCTTTGAGAGAAACTTTGTCTCCAAAACTCACGCAGTCTCTCGCACATAATGCTCGTAATGCTGATTTGTTGGGTCTCGAAGCTATTACTCTGTTTGAAATAGGGAAAGTGTTTCCAAAGACAGGTGAAAAAACAGCGCTCGTAATTGGGGCTTGTCAGATAAAGAAAAAGAAAGGGGTTACTTCAGAGGGTATTGTCAAAGATGCGCTTGCGGTGCTATCCAATGCTCTCGGGTATGAAATAAAAGGAAAGATAGAGACGGGTCCGTTCGGTGCGGTTGTTGAGGTGGATCTCGATATGGTAGTAGAACATCTCGCTACTCCTACAGGTTTTGGTGATATAGGCTTTAGTCCTATTTCAAAAGACATTCAGTACAAGCCATTTTCACATTTTCCTTTTATTACGAGAGATATTGCGCTTTTTGTGCCTGTTTCTGTTACGGCAGGGGAAGTGGTGGCGGCGCTTCGCGCCGCCACCCTTGCCACCGCAGGAAAACTGCTGGTAAAGGGTCCTGATTTATTTGATACATTCTCAAAAGATGGCAAAAACTCTTTTGCCTTCCGTATGATTTTCCAATCATTTGAAAAAACTCTCTCTGATGATGAGGTAAATGGCTACATGACTGTTGTATACGACACAGTGCGAAAACAAGGTTGGGAAGTACGTTAGATTATAATTGTTTCTTTTAAACGATATTTTTTAAGGCAAATCTTTTACAAGATTTTTATATAAAAAAGGGGTGGAAGCTTTCGCCTCCACCCCAGTACACGTGGTGTACTAACCGATCGGTTACATGAAGTCGAGGGGCGGACCCTTCGCTTCAGCTTCCGCGACCATCTGTTCGAGCATGAGAAGAAACAGTCTCTTCATCTGCTCTCCAGACTCCATCTTGTATTTCAAAGCCGAAGCTTCGAAACCGTCCTGGAGGGGATCAAACACTCCCCTGGAATAAAACTCACCGAGGAGTGCCAGCGCGAACGCCAGCATCGAGGCGAGGTCTTCCTGAGTTGTGTCTTTGGTTTGATCCAGGTCTTCCGTCTTGCGTTGGTAGGCAATCGTGTAGATCGCTTTGACACCTTCGCCTGACAGTTTTCCCAGATTCCGATCCATCGGTCTGAACCGTCCTTCGTTGATGAGTTCACCGAGAATGTCGAGCGCGGGGCCCAACACCACAGCTACCTCATGACGCGGCAGTTCTTTTACTGAACGAGCCACGTGTATCTCTATCCTGGGTTTATACATGCATACACGCGCCCAGTGGCACGAGCCTGAGTTCTAATCTATCGGGCGCGTGCATATATATAATAACACATTTAAATAATAAATCAAGTGCTCACTATTATAATAAAAAAGGAGCACATTATGTGATGTGCTCCAAGTACCGAGAGGGAAACCTCTCAGGCAGAATGTTCAAAAGTCAGTTTGATGGCGACTTTTGCAGCGATTCCTTTGATGTAGGTGGTGGCAGCATCGATGCTGACGCCCCAGGTGTCACGGAGTTCTTCTGCGAGTCCGGTGACAGAGTCAGGGGCGAGCGACGTGAGTCGCTCGGTCTTGAATCGGGCACGAACAAGTCGTTCAACTGTCTCGGCGAGTGCAAAGAGCGATCTTTCGGGAATAGAAAACGTGTGCATGTGTACTACACTTGATAGTAGCATAGCTTGGGGTGAGGGTCAATATGCTCTCGGGGGCATTACTATACCCCTCTGTCAAGGAGCCTCTTTTACCCTTATTTGCTATACTATATCTACATTTTTTAATAATACGTATGGCCAAAGAAGATACTAAAAACACGAAAAAGAAAGATTCGTACGGTGCTGATTCGATTCAGGTTCTCGAGGGTCTCGAACCGGTACGAAAGCGTCCCGGAATGTACATTGGTACCACAGGTCCCGATGGTTTTCATCACCTCATAAACGAAATCTTTGATAACTCTCGTGACGAAGCCATGGGTGGTCATGCAAATGACATCGAAATTACCTTTATGAAAGGTGAGCATGGTAATGAAATCGTTCGTGTTGCAGATAACGGTCGAGGTATTCCTGTTGATGTTCACAAACAAACCAAAGTCTCTGCTTTGGAAACTATTATGACCGTTCTCCATGCGGGAGGTAAATTCGGCGGTGATGATTCTGGCTACAAGGTCTCTGGAGGTCTCCACGGCGTGGGTGCGTCTGTGGTAAACGCGCTTTCCATCATGTGTCGTGTTGAAGTTCATAAGGATGGCGGTATTCACATGCAGGAATACTCTCAAGGCAAGAAAAAAGCAGCGGTAAAGAAAATTGGTACCACAAAAACTCACGGAACCGTTGTAATGTTTGAACCCGACACCGCTATTTTTGGTGTGCAGACGTTCGATTTCAAACGTATGGTGAGCTATTTACGTCAGCAAGCATATCTCGTACGTGGACTCCGTATTTCTATTATTGATGCACGTGAATACGCAGGGCAGATTGATCTCGAGGGTGTGCATTATTTCCGTGAGCTCAACATTGACGCTCCATCAGAGAGTTTTTATTTCGAAGGGGGCCTCGTATCACTTGTGCGCTTCACTAACTTTATCCAGAAGCCTGTCCACAAGAATATTTTCTATGTAGAAAAGAAAGTCGAAGGCGTAGAATCAGTTGAAATTGCACTCCAGTACGTCGATGATATTTCATCTCGTATTCTTCCTTTTGCAAACAACATTTATAACTCAGAAGGTGGTACTCATATCACAGGTTTCAAAACAGCACTCACGCGTATATTGAATACCTACGCTCGTAAAAATAATCTCACTAAAGAAAGCGAAGAAAACTTTACTGGTGATGACGTGCTCGAAGGATTAACTGCTGTTGTTTCTGTAAAACTTCGTGAGATTCAATTTGAAGGTCAAACCAAAGCAAAGCTCGGTTCTGTTGAGGCTCAATCAGCTACCGCTACTGTGTTTGGTGAAGCATTCACACTCTTCCTCGAAGAAAATCCTGATGATGCAAAAGCTATCATAACCAAAGCTATCCTTGCTCTCCGTGCTCGCAAAGCAGCAAAGGCAGCAAAGGATTCTATCTTGCGTAAAGGTGCTCTCGAAGGCATGACTCTCCCGGGTAAACTCGCTGACTGTGAATCAGGTACTGAGGCATCAGATGCGGAACTCTTTATTGTGGAGGGAGACTCTGCGGGAGGTACTGCAAAAACAGGTCGCAATCGAAAAACTCAAGCAATTCTCCCACTGCGAGGAAAGATTTTGAATATTGAACGAGCGCGTCTCGATCGTATGCTTGGTTCTGAACAGATTAAAAATCTCGTTGTTGCTATGGGTACAGCTATCGGAGAAACATTTGATATCACCAAACTTCGCTATCACAAAATTATCATTGCGACCGATGCGGACGTGGACGGTGCACATATTCGAACACTTATCCTCACACTCTTGTATCGTTATTTCAAACCTTTGATCGAAGGAGGGTATATTTATATCGCTCAGCCACCACTCTACAAAGTAAAGCGAGGTAAGGAAATAATGTATTTCTATTCCGAAGAAGAAAAAACAAAAGTACTAGGTAAAGATGAATTACCTCTCGAAGAAGAAGCTCCTCTAGAAGAGGGAGAAGAAGTTGAGGTGGCTGAAGAAGAAACTGCAAAGGGTGGTAAAAAAGCTCCAAAGCTCTACGTACAGCGATACAAAGGTCTCGGAGAAATGAACTCTGATGAGTTGTGGGAAACTACTATGGATCCTGCTCGACGTATATTAAAACAGGTAAATATTTCTGACGCCCAAGAAGCTGATAAGGTATTTGATATGCTCATGGGTACCGATGTGCCGAGCCGTAAATCATTCATTCAATCAAACGCTCATAAAGCAACGATTGACGCATAAGATGTTTTTATTATAGAGTGCGATAAGCGCTCTTTATGAAAACACATTACCTTAACTTTGCCGTTTATCACCCCGTGCTCCACCGGGGTCTCTGGTCTCACTCGAATGGTGATTATCGTACAGTTACTATGAGTCAGGCTAATGCCATTCAGATTAGTCGCAATCTCCTCGATTTTGTCGAAAAAATTCCGGAACAAGATCGAGGGACACTTGTGATTATTGGGGAGTTGCCGCTGAAAGTATTCCGGCTCATTTGTATTATTACGGTTTATTTTAAAAGCTGGAAATATGTAAATCTCGAAGGAGCGGTTCTCGACAACCCACTGCATACCAATAGTCCGGGAGATTCAGAATAAAGCAAGAGATATAGGACTCTGTCTGGAGGGAGGTTTTTCTGCCACACGTTAACCTGTGTGGCTTTTTATACCTTGACAATATGATATTATATATAGTATAATATACACTGAACATCAGTAATACCCACAACCTCAACGTCTGAAATTCAGAGACATAATGAAACACAAGTTCTTCTTAGTGTCTGGTTATACCGGCCATCTTCTCGAAGAGGAGGTGCTCGGTTCGTGCAAGGTCAGCTGGTCAGGGTATATGAGTTTTAAGGCAGCTAAAGAGCTCGCCCGAAACCATCAACCCAAGATCCTCTGTCCCTGTGCCGAGCGTTTTAAGAACGCTGTGGCGCGAGAGCTTAACGTCGATCCTCTCCAGGTTCGTCTGTTCACGGCTGTTGGATCTCCGTTGGATGAGATCCATTCAGTCGACGGCTGGTTCGAGTTTAACGGTCTCACGGTGACGTTCGATGTCACCATGAAACTCACCAAGACTCGGTATCGGTCCGATGTCGTCGTATACCTCCAAAATGGTGACGATGACATGACTTCTGCTGCTCGCGATATCGCAGCGGCATTCAAATGGGCAGGAGGTCATCATGCAATTCACCATTAAGTGTAAAAACTGCGGTGAATATGAGGTAAAGGAGGATAGTTTCAAATCCTTTATCTCACCAGAGCTCCAGGCACGACTCAGTGAAAACCCAGAGGCGGTCAAAGCGCGGCTCATATTTGAGTCGGAGGGCTGTCCTCGATGCAGACAATTGGGGAAAGGTATCCGTGTCACCATGTCTGTATTCTCTCCAAGGAAAAAGTAATTCTCTATCCTTGTTTAGAAAACCCCGTACACATTTCTGTGTACGGGGTAATCTTTTTATTTCTTATTGTCTGATTCTTCTTTGAGCATCGCTACCACTGCATCGACATCGAGAGCACCAATTTTACCCTTGTCTCGTGACTCGAGGGTCACTACGCCTGCCTCAATATCTTTATCACCGATAATAATGCTATAAGGTATTTTCATATCCTTTGCTTCACGGACTTTTTTACCAAATCCAGTGTCAGAAGTATCGAGGTCAATACGTAGACCTGCTTTTTCTAAAGCAAGAGCCGTTTTTTGAGCTGCCTCATTATGATTTTCTCGTACGGGAATAATCTTTACTTGAACAGGTGAGAGCCAGAGAGGGAAGTTGCCACCAAAGTGCTCGATGATAATAGAGAGAAAACGTTCGATTGAACCCATGATTGCTGCGTGGATCATAACAATACGCTCCTTTTCACCTTTTTCATTTACACACTCGAGATTAAATCGTTCAGGCATATTCATATCAAGCTGAATAGTTGCCACCTGCCACTCTCGGCCGAGAGAATCTTTTGCCATAAAGTCGAGTTTCGGACCATAAAACGCTGCTTCACCAGGACCATCAATCGCCACAGCTTTCTTATCAGCGAGGATTTCTTTTAAGAAATTTTCAGCCATATCCCATCGTTCAGTACCACCGAGATATTTTTCTGGTGTTTGTGGATCACGACGAGAGAAACGAACCTGGAGATTGAGTCCGAATTTTGGATAAAATTCATGAATAATATCCCAAATTTTCATAAACTCTGCTTTCACATCCTGCATACGGCAGAACACATGTGCGTCGTCTTGAGCAAATGCACGAACACGTGAGAGTCCTGAAAGTTCTCCTGATTGTTCATCACGATAACATGTTGTGGTATTAGCATAGCGTTGAGGAAGTTCTTTGTAGCTCCACTGTTTTCGTGCGTATATTTGTGTGTGGTGCGGACAATTCATAGGCTTCATAGCAAACTCATGTCCTTCGCGTGTTTTTATTTTAAAGAGATCATCTTGATATTTTTCCCAGTGACCACTCGTCATATAGAGATCCTTTTTGGTGATATGAGGAATTTCAACACGTTCATAGTCACGGAGTGATCGCAGTGACCACACGAACTGATCAAGGAGGTTTCGCATAATTGTGCCACGAGGAGTCCAGAGGGGAAGTCCTGTACCGACGAGGTCTGAAAATGTAAAGAGATCGAGAGCTGGTCCAAGTACTTTGTGATCACGTTTCTTGGCTTCAGCTATCATGAGTTCGTATGATTCAAGCTCTTGTTTTGAAGCAAAAGCGAGACCATACACACGAGTGAGCATTTTATTTTTCTCATCACCGCGCCAATATGCACCCGCTATACGAGAGAGTTTAAACGCACCGGAATTCATGTCTTTTATTTCTGCGTGACCACCACGACAGAGATCGGTAAAGTTTCCTGATGTGTACAGGGTTATTTTTTCACCCTTTTTTACAATGTCAGAGATGAGTTCGAGTTTATAGGGATTGTTTTTAAAGAGTTCGCGAGCTTCTGCTTCAGTTACTTCTTTACCTTCAAAACCTTTCCAGCTTTTTAAAATACCGCGCATTTTGTTTTCAATAGAAACAAAATCTTTTTCAGAAGGTATTTTACCGTTTGTGGTAGAGGAAAAGTCAAAGTCGTAATAGAAACCATTTTCTATAGCTGGCCCTATAGTGTTGTGTACGCCAGGATAAAGTTCACCTACCGCCGCAGCGAGGAGGTGTGCGTATGAGTGACGAATGTGTTCGAGAGATGACATAAATTGTAATGAAGTGATAAATAAAAGCGCCCTAGCAACTACACGAATAAATTCATGTGTTTGCGAGGGCGAGTGAATCGCGGTTCCACCTAGCTTTGGTCTCTTTGTATCAGATTAGGGTTTCCCGCAAGGCTTCTGGTTGGTAGCCAGAACAATCTCTGATGTTTACTAGTATAGGGTAAAGTTGATTTTGGTCAAATAATAACCCCCATTACGTTAGCTGTACGTAATGGGGGTTTTTTTCACACACACGTGATACCTTTGGAGCGTGTACTGTTGAGAGAGGTGTTTGGCTGTTCCTCTCCATGGGCGCTACTCAGGATTGTGTCATAAGGGATAGTGCGTCGGTTACATGTCGCATAGAGCCCTTATCCCAAACGTCGCCGTTGTCACCTGATGTGACCGTGTGGTAAGCGGGGCCACACATGGTTATCGTCTTTGTGTGCAGACGACAGTGAATATCCCACCTTTCCTCACAGCTAGCGAAAGGACATTTTTCATTCATCACTATACTCGGATACAGTATTTTTGCAATAAATTAGGAAAGTTTCATAAGGCTCTCAACCATGAGAGAGGGTTCACCGTTACGCTCTGATATTTTTGCTTTGAGGGCAACGCAGGTATCAGGAACGAGAAGGTTTTTAAACTTTGTATAAGACCGAGGAAAAGCAACGGCTTCAACAGAACCGGTGAGGTCGGTCATACGAAGGAATGCCATGGGCTCATTTTTCTTGGTCATGATGACGCGAGCATCTTCGATAATTGCACCTATAACAATCATGCCTTCTTTTACTTTTTTAGTTGTTTCGAGTTCTTTTTGAACTTTTGCTCGAATTTTTGAAATATTTACCGGCTGTTTTTCGAGAATTTGACGGTATTTATCGAGAGGGTGTCCTGAAATATAGAGGCCAAGGAGTTCTTTTTCCCACGCGAGCTTTTCCTGGGCAGGAATAGGCGCAACAGGATGTAATCGTATCTCGTCATGATTGGCAAAACCCATAAAAAGCGAGTCTTGATTGTTGCCAGATTTTGCTTTTTCTTTGTTGTATTCAAGGAGACGATCAAGGTTGCCGTACATCTCTGTACGATCATTGAACTCATCCATACCACCAGCCTTAATGAGTGATTCGAGAGATTTTTTATTCATTGATCTGTCTTTAATACGTGACAGAAAATCCGAGAGCGAGGTATACCTACCATTTTTACGCTCTTCAATGATAGCTTTTGCTGAGTTTTCTCCAAAATTTTTAATAGAGTTTAAACCAAAACGTATAACATCTCCACCATCTTTACCTACACCCTTGATGAGGGTGAACTTTTCCTGGCTTTCATTCACTGATGGGGGGAGTACGGGAATATTCATACGTCGACACTCTTTGATTGATTCAGCCACTTTTTCAACATCTCCCGCTTCGTGAATAAGGATAGCGGTCATGTACTCTCCTGGGTAATTAGCTTTGAGGTATGCCGTTTGATATGCCACTCTTCCGTATGATACTGAGTGCGCTTTGTTGAAACCGTATGCTGCAAAAGGTTCAATCCATGTCCAGAGTTCTTTGGCTTTCTTTTCTGGCCAATGTTGATATTTGATACAGCCGGCAATAAACTTTTCTTTTTGAGCGGCCATTTCCTCGGGAATTTTCTTTCCCACCGCTTTACGAAATTTGTCTACTTCGCCCCATGAATATCCTGCGAGTTTATTCGCCATCATAAGCAAGTCATCTTGATATACAAGGATTCCGTATGTCTTACTCAAAATAGGTTCAAGGGCAGGGTCGAGATAGGTAATCAGTTTAGGATTGTGTTTTCGTTCGATATATTGAGGAATAAATTGAATTGGTCCTGGTCGATAGAGTGCCACCATAGCGTTGATGTCGTGAATGGTAGTCGGGCGGAGATCTTTCAAATATTTAGTCATTCCATCGCCGTTTAATTGGAAAAGATCTGATGTTTCGCCGCGAGCAAGCATTTCAAATGTCTTTTTGTCGTCTACTGCCATGTTATCGAGATCAATAGTTATTCCATGGTTTTCTTTTATAAACTTGAGAGTGTCTGCAATGATTGAAAGGTTTTTCAAACCAAGGAAGTCGAATTTAAGGAGACCCGCTTCTTCAATAGAATACATGTCGTACTGAGAGATGATTTTGTTCTCACCTTTGGTATCGTACTGGAGCGCGGTAAAATCAGTGAGCGCTGTAGGTGCTATGACCACACCGGCTGCATGTACTCCCATTTGGCGAGCACACCCTTCGATCTTTTTGGCCATATCAATGATACGTTTTACGTCGGTATCTTTATCATAGAGCTCTCGTAGTTCAGCGACATCTTCGAGTGCTTTATCAATTGTCATGGGAAAGCCCTGAGAACCCATAGGAATGAGACTTGAGAGTTTATTACCCATTTCTACAGGGAAACCGAGGGCGCGCGTCACGTCACGCACTGAGCCACGTGCGGCCATAGTTCCAAAGGTACCAATCTGAGCCACTTTTTCTATACCGTATTTTGATCGAGCATAATCAACCATTTCATCACGTCTGTCGTCTGCAAAGTCCATATCAATATCGGGCGCAGAAGGTCTATCGGGGTTCAAGAATCGTTCGAAAGGAATTTCGTATTCAATAGGGTTTATGTTTGTAATACCTGAGAGATAGGTAACGAGTGATCCGGAAACAGATCCTCTGATGTTTGAGAGTATGCCATGACTACGGGCATATGCGAGGAGGTCAGCCACGATGAGGAAGTAAGGCGAGTAGCCTTTGTTTTTAATAACCATGAGTTCGTATTCTACGCGGTCTATCATGAACTGATTTTTTTCTACGCCACGTTTATCAAAACCTTGATATACGACTGCACGAAGGGCACTGTCAGGTGTTTCGCCTGCAGGTAGTTTGAAATCAGGGAATACCCATTTACCGAGTTCTATTTCGAGATTACAGTCATTAGCTATTTTTTCTGTATTGGTGATTGCTTCAGGAATATCACGGAAATAATTTTGAGCAGTATCGTTTGATATAAAAGAAAAATCAGCCACATCATCATCGTTAATACGATCATCACCCGATGAGTTTACGAGCATGAGTGTTTGTTGAGCGGCTTTGTCTTCGGGTTTTATATAGTAGACATTTGCACCAGCTACGAGAGGTATACCGGTTTTTTTTGAAACTTCTCGCGTACGTTCCATGAGGGTCTCGTGACCATCTATGTCTGGATGATGGGTAATTTCAAGGTAATAATCGTTACCAAAGACACTTTTATAATATTCTGCGATCTCGCAGGCTTTAGTAATATCATTTCCTTGCAGTGCCATTGAAAGATTACCTGAAAAAGCAGAATCAATAGCTATGAGGCCTTCTTTATGAAGTTCTATAAGTTCTTTATCGAGGCGTGGTTTGTAATAAAAACCTTCGAGATAGGATTTTGTAACGAGCTGAATGAGGTTTTTATAGCCTGTGTAGTTTTTTGCGAGGAGTATGATACGTGTGCGACGAGAATCAATACCTGATTGTTTATCGGTACGTGTACGAGGTGCGATGTATGCGTCTATACCAATGATTGGTTTTATACCAGCTTTTTTACATTCTTTATAAAATTCAATTGCACCGTAAAGATTGCCGTTATCGGTGAGAGCGAGAGCGGGAGCATTGTCTGTTTTTGCTGCTTTTACCAAGTCTTCGATTTTTGGTAGGGCAGCGAGGAGAGAGTAGTGAGAGTGAGTGTGGAGGTGGATAAAGCGAGACATGTATAGATTTTAAAACAAAATAGGTCAAAATGCTTGTTGACTCTCGTTTTTTTTATTGCAAAACATAGGGTAAAATTAATATATGAAAAATAATAGAGGTTTTACTCTCATCGAATTACTGGTTGTGATATCTATAATCGCTCTTTTGTCGAGTGTGGTTTTGGCTGCACTCAATAGTGCTCGTCAAAAAGCTCAGATATCAAAAGTGCGTACCGAGCTCACTCAGTTTGCAAAAGGGGTTGCTATAGCTCAAGGGGAGGCGGGTAGGGTTCTCTCGGGTATTACCGGTAGTAACTGTAGTGACTGTGGGGGATGTCGCACGGGGGCAAGTATGATTAATACTACGGGTGTTTGCTATACAACCTGGGTGAGTAATGTCACAGCGGTACAAAATGCTACAGCGGGTTCTGTGAGTGGTTTAACGCTCATGTTGCGTGATCCATGGGGTAGTCCGTATACCCTCGATGAAAATCAAGGTGAGGGTGGCGCTCCTGGTTGTAGTAGTTATGATGTGGTTAGATCTGTAGGGCCTGATGGTATACATGGTACTTCTGATGATATTACCTTTAATCTTCCTCTCTCAGGTATCTGTCCTTAGTTTTTCATGGGTGTTAATTCAATAAATCGGTATGTAATAGGTATAGATGAGGTTGGTCGAGGACCTCTCGCCGGTCCTGTGACTGTCTGTGCGGTATTGATGTCTCAAAAAGAGTATAACGAAGGTAAATTTTTTAAAGGAATTCGGGATTCTAAAAAACTTTCTGAGAAAAAGAGGTTGTTGTGGCGAGAGAGGGCGAGTGTATGGGAAAAACAAGGTATTCTGCGTTACGCTCTAGTTTCAAAAACAGCACAGGATATAGATGAGAGAGGGATTGCAGTTGCCATACACGAGGCTCTCGGTGATTGCTTGGAACAACTAGTTCAGATGAGTGGGGTTGCGCCGGCGCGCATGAGTGTGTATTTGGATGGATCGTTACGCGCGCCGGCGCATTTTAAACACCAAGAAACTATTATAAAAGGTGATGAGAAAGTACCACTTATTAGTATTGCTTCAATTATTGCAAAGGTAGACAGGGATAGATATATGGAAGAAATGGCCGCCGTGCACCCGGGATATAGTTTCAAAGAGAATAAAGGCTACGGCACGGCGGCCCACCGTAAGGCACTCAGTGAAAAAGGTCCTACAAAACTCCACAGAAGGTCGTTTTTAGGGCGTATCTTGTCTTTTTAGCCATAATCTGCTAAAGTATTTCTCATGGTAGTACGAATGCGATCAACTCGGTCTCATACAGGTAATCGACGCTCTCATCACGCGCTCAAAAACCCTGCTTTGACGACTGATACAAATACAGGAACAATACACCTCCGACACCGCGCAAGCGCTGTTACAGGCAAGTACAAAAACCTTGTTGCTATTGATATGGACAAGAAACTTGCTAAAAAGGAGAAGAAAATGAAGGAAGCACAGACAGCTCGATAGAGCTTGAGCTTTGATGTCTAACACTATACACTAGAGGTATAGGTTAGGATTCAGAGTTTAAGTAATTTATGGCTAACAGGCACCTTGCAAGATCAATTGTTCTTCAATCACTCTTTGAGTGGGATTTCCGCGACTCAAATGAAAGCATCCTCTCTGATGCTATTTCTCGTAATGCAGAAGAATTTGCTCCTGGTAATTCTGATATATCTTTCATAACTGAATTGGCCCAAGGTGTAGTTAAAAAACGCCCTGAAATAGATACTATTATTACCAAAGCAGCTCCTGATTGGCCTCTAGAAAAAATTTCTATTGTTGATCGTAACGTGCTCCGTCTTGGTCTTTATGAACTTCTTTTTGCTGATCGTGCCGAAGTACCCGCAAAAGTGGCTATTAACGAAGCGATTGAACTCGCCAAGAGCTTTGGTGGTGAAAATTCAGGTAAATTTGTAAACGGTGTACTTGGTTCTGTGTATAAAGAAATGGGTGAACCAGGTAAAGATGCTGTTTCAAAGAAAAAAGACGATAAATTCAATATTCCTTTTGATAAGATGCCGATAGTAAAACTCGGAGGTGCTGTTGTTTTTGCTCGTCACGATGGACGTATTTATCTCGCGCTAGTTCATGATGTGTTTGGTCGTTGGACTCTTTCAAAAGGCAGTCTTTCAGAACAGGATACTGTTGAAGAAGGTACGGTAAAGAAAATAAAAGAAGAGATTGGAGTGGATGTAACTATACTCGAACCTCTTGCTTCAAATGAATATGTTGCAACACATCCTGAAAAGGGAAAGTTGCGTAAACAAGTAACCTATTTTCTTGCTGAATCAGCCTACAAGCCTCTCAAACTCAAAGAATCAGGCGGTCTCGATAAAGCAGAATGGTTCCGTGCTGATGAAATCACCACCCTTAATTTTTATGATGATATGCTTCCTATTATCACCAAAGCTTTGAATCATATAAAAGACCGTTAGTTTCCATGGATATTAATTTTTCTACATTTGAACAAAAAGCAGATATCTTGTTTAAAGACAAGAATCTTTTGCGTCAGGCTTTTAC
>JACCDV011161573.1_pt1 | contig 13385 bp, 14 predicted proteins | sample 7446131 | NCBI WGS metagenome assembly JACCDV01 (sample SAMN15323448, study PRJNA562643) | freshwater metagenome | isolation source: river surface water | place: USA:Blue River Watershed | collected 2017-08-17 | reverse complement strand
GGCAGGCCCTGGTTGGAGGCGTCCAGCACGTTCTCGCTCTCGGGGATCACGCCGATCAGCTCGATGCGCAGGATCTCGCGGATGTCGCCGATCGACAGCATCTGGCCGTCTTGCACGCGGTTGGGGTTGTAGCGGGTGATGAGCAGGTGTTCCTTGATGGGCTCGCCGCCTTCCATGGCGCGCTTGGTCTTGGACGACAGCATGCCCAGGATGCGGTCGGAGTCGCGCACCGAGGACACCTCGGGGTTGGTGACCACCAGGGCCTCGTCGGCAAAGTGCATGGCCATGAGCGCACCGGTCTCGATGCCGGCGGGTGAGTCGCACACGATGTAGTCAAAGCCCATTTCGCCGAGCTCCTTGAGCACGCGCTCCACGCCGTCTTGCGTGAGGGCTTCCTTGTCGCGCGTCTGCGAGGCGGCCAGCACGAAGAGGTTGTCGCACTGCTTGTCCTTGATGAGGGCCTGGTGCAGGTTGGCCTCGCCATGGATGACGTTGATCAGGTCGTAGACCACGCGGCGTTCGCAGCCCATGATCAGGTCGAGGTTGCGCAGGCCGACGTCGAAGTCGATCACGGCCGTCTTGAAGCCGCGCAGGGCCAGGCCCGAGGCAAAGCTGGCGCTGGTGGTGGTCTTGCCCACACCGCCTTTGCCGGAGGTCACCACGATGATTCTTGCCATGACGAAAAGTCCTTGTTGAGGCCGGTCTAGCGCCGGCGGGTTGAGCGAAAACAGAAAAAGGTCATGCCAGCGGCTCCATCACCAGCTTGTCGCCCTGGGGGCCGCTGCTCAGGTGCACCATGGCAGGCTTGCCTTGCACGTTGGCTGGCAGGGGCACGTCGCTGGTGCGGTAGATGCCGGCAATCGAGATGAGCTCGGCTTCCAGGCTGTGCGCAAAGATGCGCGCCTCGGTGTTGCCGCGCGCGCCGGCCATGGCCTTGCCGCGCAGGGGCGCATACACATGGATGTGGCCGTCGGCAATCACTTCGGCGCCGGCGTTGACCATGGCCAGCACCACCAGGTCGCGGCCGCGGGCATAGACCTGCTGGCCCGAGCGCAGGGGCTTGTGGATCACCAGTGCGCCCAAGGGTGCTTCAACGGGGGGCGGCACCGGGGCCGGTGCCTTGGTTTCGACGGGCGCAGACGGCGACGGTGCGGCCACCACGCGCGCATCCGGGGCGGCCAGCAGGCCCAGGGCCAGGCCTGCGGCCATTTGTTCGGGCGTGCCGCCGCGCACGGCAACTGGCTTGACCTTGTAGGGCCGCAGCACGTCCAGCAGCGCCGCAAAGTCGATCGCTGGTGGTGCCATGTCCTGGCGTTTGGCCGCTGCGTGCAGCGGGGTCAGGTCGATCACCAGGGGATCGTTGTCGAAGAAGTCGGGGATGTCGCCAAAGCGCCGGGCCATTTCCTCGCCAAGCATGGCCATGTCGGCCGACTTGAGCAGCAGCGCCACCAGTGGCAGGTTGGCGCTCTTGATTTCGAAAGAGACGGGCGATTGCGAAGAGGCCGAAGAGGCGACAGTCATGGGCAGGTGAGGAGCTGGCCGGTAAGAGGTGGCGAAAAATTCCAGCAAAAGTGGCAATGGCCGGGACCTGCCCGATTGCTTCAAATTTTAACAGTGAGGCTCAGCAGTGGCCCGCGCCAGGATCGACCGTCCGTCCTATGCTCGGAGGCCGTGTTCAAGCGAGTGATCTTCGTGCTGGTGCTGCTGCATGGCTATGTGGCCTGGCGGCTCTTGCCTGACCTGCCGCAGCCCGCCGCGGCCTGGGGCCTGGGCCTGTGGTTGCTGCTGTCTTGCGTGCTGGTGCCGGTGGGCATGGTGCACAGGCATCTGGCGCGTCCTCCCCATGCAAGCCGCCTGGCCTGGCTGGGTTTCGGTGCCTTGGGCGTGTTTTCCGCGCTGCTCATGCTCACCGTGCTGCGGGACCTGCTGGTGGCCTTGCTGCCGGGCCTGTCGCCGGCGCTGCAGAGCTTGCGCATCGTGCAGATCAGCGATGTGCATGTGGGCCCGACCATCGGGCACGGCTTTGTCGAGCGCCTGGTGGAGCAGGCCAATGCGCTCGACGCCGACCTGGTGGCCGTCACCGGCGACCTGGTTGACGGGCCGGTGCATGAGCTGCGCGATCACCTGGAGCCGCTGGCGCAGCTCAAGGCGCGGCATGGGTGTTTTTTTGTCACGGGCAACCACGAGTACTACGCCGGCTGCCATCCCTGGCTGCCTGAATTCAAGCGCCTGGGCTTGCGGGTGCTGCTCAATGCGCACGAAGTGATCGAGCGGCGTGCCCAGGGGCACAGCGCCCGCCTGGTGGTGGCCGGCGTGACCGACTGGTCGGCCCACCGCTTTGATTCAACGCATCGCAGCGACCCCCGGGCGGCCCTGCGCGGCGCGCCTGAACAAGCCGACCTGCGCCTGTTGCTGGCGCACCAGCCGCGCTCTGCAGCGGCCGCGGAGGAGGCGGGCTTCGACGTCCAGCTTTCAGGCCATACCCATGGTGGCCAGCTCTGGCCCTGGATTTACCTGGTCTATCTCCAGCAGCCGTACCTGGCGGGCCTGCATCGGCACGGCCGGCTCTGGGTGTACGTCAGCCGGGGCAGTGGCTACTGGGGACCGCCTCAGCGTCTGGGCGCCCCGTCGGAGGTGACCTTGATCACCTTGGCCTGCGACGCAGCGTCCGCCGGCCGCCGGCGCGCGCGCCATTCCGTCAGCCCATAAAGCCCTGTCGCCAGGGCCAGCGGTGCCAGGTAATACATCAGGCGGTAGGTCAGCAGGGCCGCCAGCAAGGCATGGGTTGGCGCCTGCCTGGACAGCAGGCTGATGAACACCATCTCCAGCACACCCAGCCCGGCCGGCACATGGGCCAGCGCGCCGGCCACCGCAGCCAGCAGGAGCACCGTGGTGACGGTGGCCAGGTCCAGGCTGGCAGGCATCAGCAGGTGCAGCAAGCTGCCCAGCAGGCTCCAGTTGGCCATGCCCATGAGCGCCTGCAGCACGGCCATGCGGCCCGAAGGAAGCACCAGGGCCTGCCCGCGCAGGTGAAATTCGCGGCGGCGTGCAAAGCCGCACAGCAGCAGCCAGCCCAGGCCCAGCAGCACCATGCCCAGCCCCAGGGCCTGCAAGCCCCCGCGACCGATGGCCCAGCCCGGCGGCAGGGCCGGCGGGTGCAGCATGAACAAGCTGCCGGCCAGCCACAGATAGCCCAGCCAGTTGGTCAGCATCGACAGGCCCAGCACCTGCGTGACCTGGCCCACGGCCAGCCCCAGGCGCAGGTAGAGCCGGTAGCGCAGCGCCATGCCGCCGACCAGCGCGCCCAGGTTGAGGTTGAACACGTAGCTGATGAAGGTGACGGTCATCACCTCGCGCGTGCCCAGGCCATGGCCGGTGTGGTGTCGCCCCAGCAGGTCAAAGCAGCTGTAGAGCAGCAAGCTGGTGCCGGCCAGCAGCGCGGCCAGGGCCAAGGTGGTGGGCGGGTAGGCGCGCACGCTGGCCCAGACCTGCGGCCAGTTCACCTGCTGCACCTGCCGCAGCAGCAGGAAGGCCACGCCGCCCAGAAAAAGCGCCAGCAGCACCCGCCGGGCCCAGCGCCACCTCGGGCGCCTGGGCGCGCGGGTGCTGGCTGGGTCATGGCCTGTCATGGCCTGGGCCGGCTCATGGGTCCGGCGCCGTGGTGAAGATCTTCTCGCCCGGGGCCAGATGCGGCTGGTGGGCCGGCAGCCACAGGGCCCAGGCCGGATAGCGACGCAGCACATGGAACACCAGCACACTGCGCAGCACACGCCACCAGCGTGGCTCTTCCAGGCCCTGCGCCGAGATCTGCCGGCAGTGCTGGCCGATCAGTGCGTCGAGCTTGTCGGCCAGCGTGCGGTTGAACTCACGGTCACGGATGATCACGTTGGCCTCGAGGTTGAGCGACAGGCTCAGCGGGTCCAGGTTGCTCGAACCCACGGTGGACCACTCCTGGTCGCTGATGGCCACCTTGCCGTGCAGCGGCCGCTGCGTGTATTCGTAGATGTGCACGCCCGCGTCGAGCAGGTGGTGGTAGAGCAGGCGGGCCGCCTTCTTGACGATGGCCATGTCCGGTTCGCCCTGCAGCACCAGTTCGACCCGCACGCCACGGCGCGCGGCGCGCCGCATCTCGCGCAGCAGCCGATAGCCGGGGAAGAAGTAGGCGTTGGCAATGGTCACGCGCTGGCGCGCCGCACGGATCGCGATGCGGTAGTGTTTTTCGATGTCGTTGCGGTGCCGGTGGTTGTCGCGTGTGATGAACAGGGCCGCCATGTGCCCGGCCGGCGCGGGCAGCTGGGGCAGCGGCGGAAAGCGCGCCAGCACCTGCTCGCGCGTGCCGGCGGCCATGCCCTGGCGGCGGCGGCTGTCCTGGCCTGCGGCGATGGCGCGCACCGCAAAGCCGCGGATGTGCGCCACCAGCGGCCCTTCGATCTCGACCGCATAGTCCTGCTTGGCCTGGGGCCCGTAGTCGAGCAGGTGGTCGGCCGAGTAGTTGATGCCGCCGACGAAGGCCCGCTGCCCGTCAACCACCACGATCTTGCGGTGCATCCGCCGCAGCACGTTGGTGCGCCAGCCCCACAGCCGCGGTGCCGGGTCGAACACGTGGATGTGCACGCCCGCTTCGGTGAGGGGGGCGATGAACGCCTGCGACAGCTCGGGCGAGCCAAAGCCGTCGAGCGTGATGTCCACCCGGGCGCCCTGCCGGGCGGCCTGCCGCAGCGCCGCATGCAGGGCCAGCCCGACCTTGTCCTCGAACAGGATGAAGGTCTCCAGGATCACCTCATGCCGCGCGCTGGCAATGGCCTCGAACACGCGGGGAAAGAAGGCCTCCCCGTTTTCAAGGAGTTGCAGCCTGTTGCCGGGGATCCAGCGGGTTTTCATGGCTGCGGTGGCGGCCGCCGGCGGTCAGCGCCTCACAGCGCGATCTCGGCAGCCAGCGGGGCATGGTCGGACAGGTGCGACCAGGGTTTGCGGGGCAGCACCACGGGCGCATGCGCCACCGCGTTGCGCACGTAGATGCGGTCCAGGTGCAGCAGCGGCATGCGCGCCGGAAAGGTGCGGGCGGCCCGGCCGTGGGCTTTCACGAAGACCTCGTGCAGGCCGGCTCCGGTCTCCAGCAGGTCATGCGCACGGCGGCGCCAGTCATTGAAGTCGCCGGCGACCACCACCGGCGCGTCGGCCGGTATTTCGTCGCGGACCATCTTGCACAGCATCTGCATCTGCTGGCGCCGGTGCGTCTCCAGCAGGCCCAGGTGCACGCACACCGCGTGCACCGGCCCGTGCCCGTCCGGCAGGTCCAGCACGCAGTGCAGCAGGCCCCGGCGCTCGGGGCCGGCGATGGAGACATCGCGGTTCTCGTAATGCGTGATGGGGTACTTGGACAGCACGGCGTTGCCGTGGTGGCCGTCGGTGTAGACGGCGTTGCGGCCGTAGGCGTACTGCGGCCAGATGCTGTCGGCCAGGAATTCGTAGTGCGGGGTCTGCGGGTAGTTCTCCCAGCGCTCGGGGTGCGTGGTGTGGTTGCCCGAGACCTCCTGCAGGAACACCACATCGGCCCCGACCGTGCGCACCGCCTCGCGCAGCTCGTGCAGCATGAACTTGCGGTTGAAGGCCGTGAAGCCTTTGTGGATGTTCACGGTCAGGACCTTGAACGAAAAGCGGGAGGATGGGCTGGCGCAGCGGCCGTGCCGGGCTGGGGTGTGGGCCAGGGCCGGGCCGGTCTTGTCGGTGCGGGAAACGAGCATGAATCTTCAGGGGTGGGCGGGCGCTGGCCGCAGCGGCCAGGCCGTGGTTGTACCGTGGAAAGAGCGACAGTCGCTGTAGGACAGGGAGCCCCGCACAGCTGGCGCGCGGGAATTGGGCCCTGGCGCCGGCGACGACCCGGATGTCCTTCCTATACTGCCGCGGTAGGCAAACCCCGAGGGACGGCCCGGCAGCAGCGGGCCCACCCTCCAGCAAGAAAGGCGATGGGCATGACGGTTTTTCTGACGGGCTTGGTGCTGTTCCTGGGCGTGCACAGCACGCGCTTGTGGGGCGAGGGCTGGCGCGCCGGCATGATCGCGCGCATGGGCCCGCTGGCCTGGAAGGGCCTGTATGCGCTGGCCTCGCTGGCCGGCCTGGGCCTGATGGTGTGGGGCTGGGGCCAGGTGCGGCTCGAGCCGGTGGTGCTGTGGCAGACGCCGGTGGGCCTGCGCCACCTGGCTTCGCTGCTGACGCTGGTGGCCTTTGTGCTGGTGGTGGCGGCCTATGTCCCGGGCAACCACCTGCGCGCGCGCCTGGGTCATCCCATGGTGCTGGGCGTCAAGGCCTGGGCGCTGGCCCATCTGCTGGCCAACAACACCCTGGCCGATGTGCTGCTGTTCGGCGGCTTTCTGGCCTGGTCGGTGCTGCTGTTCATCGCCTCGCGCCGCCGCGACCGCCGCGACGGCGTGCTGCGTGCCCGCGGCCGGGCCGTGGCCACGGTGCTGACCGTGCTCATCGGCGTGGCGGCCTGGGCGCTGTTTGCGTTCAAGCTGCACGGGGCCTGGATCGGCGTGCGGCCCTTCGGCCCCATGGGCTGAGCTAAGGCCTTCGGCCGCGCGCCGGCTCAGCCGTGGCTGTGCCCGTGGTGCCCACCGGGGCCGCCGTGCCGGTGGCGTGCGCCGTGGCGCTCGCGCAGCTGGCGTGCCGTTTCTTCGTCGAACACTTTCTTTTGCGCATCCGACAGCGCGGCATACAAGGCCAGCGAGGCCTCGCTGCGCTGGTCCATCCAGGCGTTCATGCGCGCCTGCTGCTGGGCGCGCAGCGCTTTCATGCGCTCGATCCGCTGGGGCGTGGGCAGGCGCAGCAGCTCCTCGTGGGCGGCCTGGGCCTCGGCCATGGGCGCGGGCCGTGCAGTCAGTGCCTGTGCAAACTGGCTCCAGGCGCCTTCCTGCGCTGGCGAGAGCTGCAGCCGGGCTTTGAGCGCGTCGAGGTGGCGCATCGCCGGGGCGGGCGCGCCGGGGCGCGCGACACCGGCCTCTGCCGGCGGCATGGCGTGGGCCAGCGGATAAAGGCTCGTCAGGCTCAGGGCGAGCAGCCAGGCGGCGCGGCGGGGAGAGAAAGTCAGGGGGTTCATGGCAGGCGTCCTTTCTTGAGGCCAGCGGGTCCGGGCCCGCTGTGGGCGCAGTCTCGGGCGTGCGTGTGTCGCTGCCGTGGCCGCCGCGTGAGGCTTTGTAAAGACGCGGCAAAGCCCGGCTCAATGGCAATGGCCCGAGGACAGGTCTTCCAGGATGGGGCAGTCGGGCCGGTCATTGCCCTGGCAGCCGGCGATCAGCCGCCCGAGCGTGCGCTGCATCTCCTGCAGCGCGGCCACGCGCGCGCTGAGTTCGTCCAGGTGCTGCTGGGCAATGCGCTTGACCTGGGCGCTGGTGCGGCGCTTGTCTTTCCACAGGCCCACCAGTTCGGTGATTTCGGCCATGGAAAAGCCCAGCTCGCGGGCGCGCTTGATGAAGCGCAGCACATGAACGTCGGCCTCGCGGTACTGGCGGTAGCCGCTGTCGGTGCGCGCCACGCGGCCGAGCAGGCCCAGGGCCTCGTAATGCCGCACCATCTTGGCCGACACGCCCGAGCGCTCGGCCGCCTGGCCGATGTTCATGGCCTCAGGCAACCTGGTAGCCCTCGTCGGCAATGGCGCGCGCAATGGCCTCGCGCGGCTGTTCGGTTTCGACCTGCACGGTGCCGGCCGGCCGGTCGATCTGCACCTGGGCCTGCGGGTCTACCTGCCGGATGGCCTGCGTGACGGCACGCTCGCAGTGGCCGCAGGTCATGCCTTGGACGGAAAAGCGCTGGTTCATGGTCAAACTCCTGTGTGAATGAGCATAGTGTCAAGCTTGCCATGGTGGCAAGGTCAAGCGCCGCCGGCTTGATGTGCATCAAGGCCTGAGGTCGGGCTTGACCTTCACACCGTGGCAAGCTTTAAGCTGCCGTCCATGAACACCGCTGCTTCTGTGTCGCCCCCCGACGCGTCCGCCCCGCCCGAGGCGGCCGCCCTGCAGACCCTGGACCTGGGCGTGGAGGGCATGACCTGTGCGTCCTGCGTCGCACGGGTCGAGCGGGCGCTGCGCAAGGTGCCGGGCGTGCAGCAGGCCTCGGTCAACCTGGCCACCGAGTCGGCGCGGGTGCTGATGCGGCCCTCGCCCGAGGGCCAGGCCCTGGTGCGCCGCGCGGTGCGCAATGCCGGCTATGGCGTGCGCGAGCCCGACGCCGCCGATGCGCAGGCCGAGCCACCCGCCTGGGCCGGCTTTGGCCCGGTGGCCTGGGGCCTGGGCCTGTCGCTGCCGCTGGTGCTGCCCATGGGCGCGGACCTGCTGGGCATGCACTGGACGCTGCCGGCCTGGCTGCAGTTTGTGCTGGCCACGCCGGTGCAGTTCGTCCTGGGTGCGCATTTCTACCGGGGCGGCTGGCATGCCCTGAAGGCGCGCACCGGCAACATGGACCTGCTGGTGGCCGTGGGCACCAGCGCCGGCTGGGGCCTGTCGGTGTGGCTGTGGCTGACGGCCGAGCCGGGGCGCATGCCGCACCTGTACTTCGAGGCCTCGGCGGTGGTGATCACGCTGGTGATGCTGGGCAAGTGGCTGGAGCTGCGCGCCAAGCGCCAGACCACCTCGGCCATCCGCGCGCTGCATGCGCTGCGCCCGCCGATCGCGCATGTGCAGCTGCCCTCCGGCGAGACCGCCGACCTGCCCGTGGCCGAGGTGATGCGCGGCGATCGCGTGGTGGTGCTGCCGGGCGAGCGCATCCCGGTCGATGGCGAGCTGGTCGAGGGCCGCACGCAGGTCGACGAATCCATGCTCACCGGCGAGCCGCTGCCGGTGGCCAAGGAGCCCGGCGCCTTGCTCACCGGCGGCAGCATCAACGGCGAGGGCCGGGTGCTGATGCAGGTGCGCGCCGTGGGCCGCGAGACCGTGCTCTCGCGCATCATCGGGCTGGTCGAGGATGCGCAGGCGGCCAAGGCGCCGATCCAGCGCCTGGTGGACCAGGTCTCGGCCGTCTTCGTGCCGGTGGTGCTGGCGGTGGCCCTGGCCACGCTGCTGGGCTGGCTGGCTGCGGGCCAGCCGGTGGAGGTCGCGCTCATCCGTGCCGTGGCGGTGCTGGTGATCGCCTGCCCTTGCGCGCTGGGCCTGGCCACGCCGGCGGCCATCATGGCCGGCACCGGCGTGGCGGCGCGCCACGGCATCCTGATCAAGGACGCGCAGGCGCTCGAGCTGGCGCACCGCGCCAAGGTGGTGGCCTTCGACAAGACCGGCACGCTCACCGTGGGCCAGCCGCAGCTGGTGGGTTTCGAGGGCGTGGGCGATGACGACGGCCAGGCGCTGGCCCTGGCCGCCAGCCTGCAAAGCGGCAGCGAGCACCCGCTGGCGCGGGCGGTGCTGGCTGCGGCGCGCGCGCAGGGCCTGGTGCTGCAGCCGGTGCAGGACCTGCAGTCGGTCTCGGGCCGGGGCGTGCAGGGCGAGGTGGCCGGCTCGCTCCATGCCATTGCCAGCCTGCGCTGGCTGGCCGAGCTGCAGGTGCCCCTGGGCGGCTTGCAGGCGGCGGCCGAGCGCTTTGCGGCGCAGGGCGCGACGCTGTCGGCCCTGCTGCGCCGCGAGGCCGCCGGCTGGCAGCCGCTGGCGCTGCTGGCCTTTGCCGACGAGCCCAAGCCGCAGGCGCACCAGGCCCTGGCCGCGCTGCGCGCGCGGGGCTTGCAGCTGCGCATGATCTCGGGCGACAACCGGGCTGCCGCGCTGGCCATGGGTGCGCGCCTGGGCCTGGCCCCCGAGGAGGTGATGGCCGAGGTGCTGCCGGGCGAGAAGGCGGCGCGCGTGGCCGCGCTGCGGGATGCGCAGCAGGGCCACGGCGCGGTGGTGATGGTGGGCGACGGCGTCAACGACGCGCCGGCCCTGGCCGCTGCCGACGTGGGCATGGCCATGGGCACCGGCACCGACGTGGCCATGCACGCGGCCGGCGTGACCTTGATGCGCGGCGATGTCTCGCTGGTGGCTGCGGCCCTGGACATTTCGCACCGCACGGTGCTCAAGATCCGGCAGAACCTGTTCTGGGCCTTTGTCTACAACGTGGCCGGCATTCCGCTGGCGGCCATGGGCGCGCTCAGCCCGGTGGTGGCCGGCGCGGCAATGGCGCTGTCCAGCGTGAGCGTGATGGCCAATGCGCTGGTGCTCAAGCGCTGGCGGCCCGGCCGCTGAGCGGGGCCGGCTGCATCTGCGCGCGGCTTGATGTGCATCAACCGGGGCCGGCGGCCGGGCCCGGACACTGGAGGCCTCGGTATTTCACGGACAAGGCAGCCCCCATGGCCCAGCGCATCGCCCTGCAAATCATTCGCGACGAACACACAGCCGTGGCGGCCATGCTGCGTTCCATCCTGATGATGGTCGAGCGCGGCCCGGGCGAGGCCGCCGAGCCTTTCTTCCAGGTGCTGCGCGCGATGCTGTTTTACATCGACGAGTTCCCCGAGCGCCGCCACCATCCCAACGAATCGGACCTGCTGTTCCCGCGCCTGGCGCGCGCCGCCCCCGAGCTGATGCCGGTGATCAGCCGGCTCGAAGAAGACCACATGCGCGGCGAGGGCCGGGTGCGCGAGCTGCAGCACCTGCTGCTGGCCTGGGAGCTGTTGGGCACGCCGCGCCGGGCGGCCTTCGTGGAGGCGGTGCAGGCCTATGTGCGCTTTTACCTGGAGCACATGCGCCAGGAGGAGCTCAAGCTGCTGCCGGTGGCCGAGCGGGTGCTCGGCGAGGCCGACTGGGCCGAGCTGGACCAGGCCTTCGAGGCCGGCCGCGACCCGCTGGCCGGCGGCACGCGCGACCCGGCGTATGACCGGCTGTTCTCGCGCATCGTGCAGACGGCGCCGGCGCCCATTGGCGTGGGCGCCTGAGCCGCCGGCTTACTTCATCAGCCCTTCAGCGCGCAGCGCGGCCTGCACGGCCGGGCGCTCGCGCATGCGCTGGCGGAAGGCGGCAATCTGCGCCAGGTCCGACAGGTCGACCTTCACATAGCCGCCCCAGCCGGTGACGGTGAACAGGTAGGCGTCGGCCACGGAAAAACGCTCGCCCATCAGGTAGGGCTTGCCCGCCAGCTGCTGGTCCACCCAGGCCATGCGCGCGCGCAGCTTGTCGATCACCACGGGCTTGAACTCGGCCGGCGTGGCCGGGTTGAACAGCGGCGCAAAGCCCTTGTGCAGTTCCGTGCCGATGAAGTTCAGCCACGACTGCAGCTGGTAGCGCGCCAGCGTGCCGTTGGCCGGCGCCAGCTGCTGCTCGGGCACCTGGTCGGCGATGTACTGCACGATGGCCGGGCCTTCGGTCAGCCGCGTGCCGTCGTCCAGCTCGAGCAGCGGCACGTAGCCCAGCGGGTTGATGGTGTAGTAGTCGGTGCCGTCGGGCAGTTTGTGCGTCTTGGTGCTGGCCAGGATGGCTTCGAAGGGCAGGCCCGACTCGTGCAGCACGATGTGCGGCGACAGCGAGCAGGAGCCGGGGGAGTGGTAGAGCTTCATGGGGAGGGTGCTTGGAAGGAGGCGCCAGAGACGGCAGAGCCTTGCATGCTAACCAAGCCGCCAAAGCCGGCGGTTTGCTCGAAAAAGCCCGAACCCGGGCAGGCCGGCAGCTCATCAGGGCTGTCCTACAGGCTCAAGGGCCACGCACCGATCGGGATGGCCAGGGCCCCCCCTTAGGATGCGTGCTCCCCACAGGGAAGGGCACAGGCAGCCAGGCGATCGCAGGCGGCGCGGTGCCCCCGGGGTGGCCGGCCCGGCTGGCGCCCCACGCATCCAACACAGGAGACTTGAACATGCTGAACAACAGCGCATGTGCGCTTTGCCGGCAGGCCGAAGGCTTGCGCATTCCGGGCCCATTCGCGGCGGAGGTGCGCGCATGACGGTGCTGCACCCCTGGCCCCAACCTGCCGTCCTGGCCGCCGGCCAGCCGGCCGGCGCCCTGGGCGGGGCGCCGCATACCCCCGGCTGGCGCACGCTCAGGCCCGCCGGCGTGCCCCTCAAGGCCTCGGTGGCCGCGCTGCCGCCGTGTGGGGCGGCGCCGCATGGAACTGCCGGACAGCGCCCGCTGGAGCTGTCGCCTTTGAACAAGCTCAGGCCGGTGATTGCCCGACAGGCCTTGAGCCTGCGCGCGGGCATGGCCGAGCTGGTGCTGCTCAACCGTTTGCGGGCGCGCACCCGCCGCGATGTCACGGTCGAAGTGCTCGAGCATGCCGCGCGCGTGATCGAGGTCAGCGCGCGCAGCTGGCTGGCCGAGGACGGCTCGGCGACGCGCTAAGGCGCGGCAGGGTGCGGAAAGGCCGCGCTTAGCTGGCGCAGCTGCTGCCGCCGCAGCCGGCGATCGCCTCGGCCGGCAGCGCCTGCGGCGCGGCCATCTGGCCCGTGGCGGGATCAAAGCCCACGCTGTCCAGGTGCGCGGCCAGCGCCGCGTCCATGGTCTGTGCGTGCTGTGTGAACCACTTGCCCAGCTCGGGCAGGATGTCGCGCACCAGCTGCAGCTCGCCGTCGTCGCGGCCCCGGCGCATCAGCTCGTCCAGGGTCTGCAGCACCACGCGGTGCTGCATGCCGTGGCAGTTGACCGGCGCAAACTGGGTCGCGGCCATCCACTGGTCTTCGCGGCCAAAGTGGTCGATGGTGTGCGTGATCAGTTCTTGCAGCTTCGGCAGCAAGGCCTCGTCGTCGGCCATTTCGGCGTCGGCCAGCAGCGCCACGAATTCCATGTGCGTCTGGTCGATGGCCTCATGGCCGAGGGCGATGTCGTCCGACCAGGCCAGGCTGGGGGCGGCGGCCGGCGCGGTCAAGGTGGGTGTGCTCATGCGCGGGTTGTGTGCAGTTCGGTGTGGGGCCCGAGCATAAGGCCTGCGGCCGCGCCCGTGTTTTGCGCTGGCGCAAAAGAAAACCGCCCCGAAGGGCGGTTTGCAGCTCGCTCCGCGACCCTATTCACAGGCGTTCGAAGATGGCGGCAATGCCCTGGCCGCCGCCGATGCACATGGTCACCAGGGCGTAGCGGCCCTGGATGCGCTGCAGCTCGTGCAGGGCCTTGACGGTGATCAGCGTGCCGGTGGCGCCAATCGGGTGGCCCAGCGAGATGCCCGAGCCGTTGGGGTTGACCTTGGCGGGGTCCAGGCCCAGTTCCTTGGTGACGGCGCAGGCCTGCGCGGCAAAGGCCTCGTTGGCCTCGATCACGTCCAGGTCGCTCACCTTCAGGCCGGTGCGCTTGAGCACGGCCTGCGTGGCCGAGATCGGGCCCACGCCCATGTACTTGGGGTCCAGGCCGGTGTGCGCATAGCCCACCAGGCGGGCCAGGGGCTTGGCGCCGCGGGCCTGCGCGGCCTTGGCGTCCATCAGCACCACGGCGGCGGCGGCGTCATTGATGCCCGAG